>ULRK01012875.1_pt1 | contig 28862 bp, 30 predicted proteins | sample 1955341 | NCBI WGS metagenome assembly ULRK01 (sample SAMEA4835680, study PRJEB28245) | human gut metagenome | biome: gut microbiome; material: fecal sample | place: Denmark | collected 2008
TCCGGAAACCACACCGAGGGCGAGGCGGCGGCGATACCATAGAACAGATCAGTCTGGGTGGATGCCCACAATGCAAACAACCCGGCCAGCGAGTAGCCGCCCAGAATGATTTTGACGTTTTCCGGGAGAGGAAACTGTTGCTTCAGTGTGGGAATGACCTGTTCTGTCAGGAAGCGCAGGGTTTCCGCAGCCTTGCCGCCAAATCCTTGCTTTCCCCACACAGCAGGGGCTTCCCACGGGGAAAGTGCATCGTTCCAGCTTTCCACGGGCACGGCCGCAAACAAAAAGTGGTGCGCACTCTGTGCAATAGCGGCAATCTCGCTTTCCATGCTTTGCAGCTCGTGTTCGCCGGTCATTTGGAGCAGCAGGTATTCTGCATGGGCTTCACCGTAAATACGGCAAGGTCTGTTCCCGATTTGCATTGTCTGTGCGGTCACTGCGGCATCCTCCCGAAAAAACTTTGATAAGCCCAGTATAGCAACTGAAAAATCATTTTGCAATTCAAAAGGCGTTCGCATTCGCAAGCAGTGTCTTCGTAAAAAAAGCTGGCACCTGATTTGAAGTTGTGCGGGGCTTCCAGAGTGATGTATCAGCAGTTTTTGAACGATCATGCCGTAGCCCATAAGCGGCAGACGAACTGGGCACGTGGAATCTGAACAGGGCAGCGTTATTCAATACCGCTAAGCTCGCGGTACAGCGTGCGGGCATAGGAATCTGTCATGCCGCTGATATAGTCGGTGACCATCAGCAGCCGGAGGTACAAGTCAAAAGATTCCGTGCCGGTTCGGGTGTTTTGGTAATCCTGCTTGTAATTGCCGGAGAAGATGGCGAGAAGCTTTTTGTCGGCCTTGGAAGGTGCCTGCCCGTTGGTGCAGTATGCAGAGTCATAGTACAGCACGGCGGGAACAAAATGATCCAGCAGAAAATCGAGAATGACCTGTCCGGACAGCTCCAGTTTCAGGATACCGGGCGTATCGAAGGCGAATTTCCGCATGGCCCCTTTCAGGATGTCAATGGTGATGGCGTGATTGGTTCCTTCAAACAGATCACCGCAGTAGGTTCCGGCCATGATCTCTTTATATTTGCAGGAAAAACGGTAGATGGCTACATACATCAGCCACTGACGCGTTTGGGTGAGCCATTTTTTAAATGCAGCGCTGTCGTTTTCTGGGGTGTGGTCTGCACCGCGCAGCGCGGAAAGTTCTTGGATCCGCTCATCGGAGAAGTACTCAGGGCTTCTGTGGGGAACGATCTTTGAATGGTCATAAGAATTTGTGTAATATTCAATGAACTGGTCAAGGGTGAACAGGCCTTTTTTAAAGGCATCTTCCAGATCGGCAGTAGAGTATGCAATGTCGTCGGCCGCTTCCAGCAGGTAGGTCAGCGGATGGCGCACGATGCCTTTGTCGGGAGTGGTGGTCCCAACCGCTTCCGAGATCTGCTCAAAAGTCTCCTGTTCTGCAGCGAAGAAGCCGAGTTTGTGCTTTCGGATATCCGCACTGCCTTTATCAACGGAGCAGGAGTCGGTGGGATATTTTACCAGCGTGCTGATGATCGCTTTGGACAGATTGAGGCTGGAACCGTGTTTTGCTTTCAGCAGGATCCGCAGCGCCTGTGCATTGCCCTCAAAATTTTCCAGATCAGCGATCATCTGCGCGGATAACCAGCTGCGAAGGGGCTGTCCTTTGTATTTTACATGGTCAAGGTTCTCTTTGAACCAGTCACCGATCACGGTCTCGCCGAAATGCCCGAAGGGCGGATTGCCGAGGTCGTGCAAAAGGCCGGCGCAGAGCAGGACCGATGCGATGGCTTCGGCATCCTCCGGCACAGCAATATCAGTTGGCTTGTACTGTGTTGTGTTTTTGGAGATCATGATGCCAAGCTGCCGGGCGATCGTGGAGACTTCGATCGAGTGCGTCAGGCGGGTTCGGATGAAATCACTCTTATCCAGAGGAAACACCTGCGTTTTATCCTGCAGCCTGCGGAATGCAGCGCTGGAAACGATCCGGCTGTAGTCCTTTTCAAATGCATTGATGGGATACTCCTTGAACGAATCGGGCTCAGGAGGTTCAGAAGAAAGCTTTTCAGTTGACAGCAATTTTGCCCATTCCATAATCAGTACACCTCGCTTTTGAAACGTCGTGATTAAAAATCTGCAAAAGGCATCGGCCTTCCATCACTGCCATTATACAAAAGAAACGCTGTTCCGGCAACAAAAAACGGATTCTCTGAAAAAAACACAAAAACAGCAGCTTGAACATGTGCAGAGCTCCAATTTATTTCGGGATCCGAAAAAAGGAAAGCGGAGTGTTATGCTGCGGTGTACTACTTCCGTCAGATGCACCCGAAATTGAATCAGACAAAAGCTTCCCTTTCCGTGGGCTGCGTGCCTGCGGCGGGGAAGCTTTTTGTATGCCTGCGGGGCAGGAACGGCGGGATATCAGCCAGATTGCACAAAACGCATTGCACAAAATTGAACAGCTTTTCAGGAAAAAATCTTGCTATTCCGCTTGCGCTCATGTATAATGGACTTGACTTGAAAGGTAGGATGTTTAAAAACACTCTGCCGTATGCTGCTGCAGATGACTTGAAAGGTGGAACATGGGATGTTGTATAAGAAAGCTTCTGAGATGAAACCCACTCCGATCCCCCATTGCATGGGCGGCGAGGGCACCGTGATGATGGAACGCCTGCTGGATGCGCCTGCCGAAATGCTGGGCAAGGGCCGCGCCTACGTGCGCCACACGCTGGCACCGGGCGTGACCATTGGCAGGCACACGCATGAGCACGAGATGGAAAGCATGGTCATCGTCTCCGGCCGCGCTGTCCACATCATCAACGGCGAGGAGCAGATCTTGGAGAAGGGCGACATCATTGCCGCCATGCCCGGCGACACCCACCAGATCGCCTGCCTGGGCGACGAGCCGCTGGTGCTGATCGCACAGGTGCTGTACGAATAAAGGAGGAGCTTCAGATGGAACAGATCCGCAGTGCCGATGTTCTGGCCAGCTTTCCGCAGGTGGATGAGGAAAAACTAAACGCCGCCCTTGCCGCCGAAGCTGCCGCCAGCAACCGCAAGATCATTGTGCTGGACGACGACCCTACAGGAGTACAGACGGTACATGATATTTATGTTTATACAGATTGGACGGTAGAAAGCCTGCGCAAGGGCTTTGCTGCGCCGGAAAAGCTCTTCTTTATTCTGACCAACAGCCGCGGTTTTACCGTGGCCGAGACCACCAAGGCCCACCGCGAGATCGCGGAGAACACCGCCAAGGTGGCCCGCGAGTTCGGCATGGACTACCTTATCATCAGCCGCGGCGACTCCACCCTGCGCGGCCACTACCCGCTGGAGACCGATCTGCTGCGCGAGGTGACGGAGGCTGAGAACGGTTACAAAATGGATGGCGACATCCTGTGCCCCTACTTCCGCGAGGGCGGACGCTTTACACTGGACAACGTGCATTATGTGCGCTACGGCGCAGAGCTTGTGCCCTGCGGCCAGACCGAATTTGCCAAGGACGAGACCTTTGGCTACCACGCCAGCAACCTGTGCGAATACATTGAGGAAAAAACCGGCGGCAAAGTCCGTGCAGGAGACGTGACCTGCATCTCGCTGGAAAGCCTGCGCGCCATGGACTTTGACGGCATCGAGGCCCAGCTGCTGGCGGTGCACGATTACGGCCATGTGATCGTGAACGCAGTGGCGGACTGCGATGTGAAGGTGTTTGCAGTGGCACTGTACCGCGCCATGGCAAAGGGCCGTCACTTCACCATCCGCAGTGCGGCCGCACTGGTCAAGGCCATCGGCAATATTTCCGACCAGCCTCTGCTCACCCGGGAAAAGATGGTCACGCAGGAAAGCAAGGCAGGCGGCATCATCGTGGTGGGCAGCCACACCAAAAAGACCACTGCCCAGCTGGAAGAACTGAAAAAAGTACAGGGCATCGAGTTTATTGAGATGGACAGCGACAAGGTGCTGGTGCCGGGCGAGCTGGAAAAGGAAGCAGCTGCCATCGTGGCCCACTGCTCACAGCAGATCGCAAAGGGCATCACCTGCTGCGTGTCCACAAAGCGCGTGGTGCTCACCCTGCCGGACGACACCCCGGAAGCAGCCCTCGTGCGCAGCGTTGCCATCAGCGATGCACTGCAGAGCTGCGTGGGCAGGCTGACCGCTTCCCCGGCTTTTGTGGTGGCAAAGGGCGGCATCACCAGCAGCGACGTGGGCGTGAAGGCCCTGCGCGTGAAATGCGCCAAGGTGCTGGGCCAGATCCGGCCGGGCATCCCGGTATGGCAGACCGGTGCCGAAAGCCTGTTCCCCGGCACGCCGTACATTATCTTCCCGGGCAATGTGGGCGAAGTGTCCACCCTGCGGGAAGCGGTGGAAATTTTGCTGGGCTGACACTCTGATGATTTAGAATGCCCTCCGCTTCGCTCTGGGCATATTCAGCGGAAAAATTATTTTTAATGATTGCAAAACAGCCAGACCGCGGTTGCGCAGCAGTGAAAGTCCCAGTGGGGCTTTCAAGCGGCAGAACGTTCTTGCGGGAGCAAGATGGAGGGGCCTTGCCCCGACAAGTTCCGCGGGTCTGGCTGTTTTGCTTTTTCACGAAGATAAGCTGATTCTTGTGCGGTGGGTATTCGTGTGGGGCAGGTTTGTATGGCTTTTATAAAATGCATTGCCGCCGGATACGTTCTCTTTTGCGCGCCAAAAGAGAACCAGAAAGGACGGCGGTGCCCGCAGGGCATGAAAGCCCCAGTGGGACTTTTGAGCCGCAGACCGGTTTGCGAAGCAAATGTCGCTACCTGTTACGACCCCTTCCCGTGAAAAAGCAAAGCCGGAATGACCGCAGTCATTCCGGCTTTGCAATATACAAAAATAATAATTCCGCTGTTTATGGCGCAGCGCACGCGGAGCCATTTTAAATGAACGATCACTCTTTTTGGGCTTTCTTTTTCTTCTTTGCTGCCTTTTCCTCCGGCTTGTTCTTCATCAGCCTGCCGAGGGATGCGGCAGTGTATACGCAGAAGCAGCCCACCACCACGATCAGCACGACGGCGCTTGCGTCCAGCGCCACGGTGCCGGCGCGGACAGCGGCCAGATACAGTGCCAGCAGCACCACGCCGCCGCCCAGCCACAGGCTGCTGCTGTTCACCTGCTTTTGCCACTCCTGCTGCGGCGTGAGCGGATGCTGCTGCGCCTTGCCCTGCCGGGCCTTCTTTTTCCAGATGTTATCACTTTGAAACGGATTCATGTTCCGGTGGCTCCTTCCCTGTCTTTTTCTTTAAGGGTATTATACGCCGCAAGATGGGATGATGTCCAGAAAGAAGTGGATTTTTCACCACTTGCATCCCACATTTGTGCAGAACGACCAAAACCGGCCCGAAATATCGGCTATTCGCCAATTTACTTTTTGCGGGCCGAAGAGTAATCTAATGGTAGGATGTAAAGACGGACAAGCTGTTGAGATAGAACTAAAGGTAGGATGTAGCAAAGAGCCTTTGCTGCGGGCTTGTCCGGCACGAGAACGCGAAAAACAAAAGGAGGCTTTTCCGTTATGAAGGTAGGTCTGATCTATACCAGCACCACCCCGGAACTGATCGAACTGGTGGAGCAGGAGGTCAAAAAGCAGCTGGGCGATGATGTGGAACTGTACAGCCTGCAGGACCCCAGCATTCTGGCAGATGTCCGCGCGGCAGGCTATGTGACCACTGCACCGGCAGCACGCCTGATCGGCATGTACATGAAAGCCGCTGAGGAAGGCGTGGATGCCATGCTGAACCTGTGCAGCAGCGTGGGCGAAGTTGCTGACAGCGCACAGGACGTGGCAAAGTACATTGGTGTGCCCATCGTCCGCGTGGACGAGGAGATGTGCCGCGAGGCTGTCCGCAAGGGCCAGCGCATCGGCGTGATGGCTACCCTGCCCACCACGCTGGAACCCACCAAGGGCACCATCCTGCGCATGGCCCGCGAGTGCAACAGACACGTAGAACTGGTGGACTGTCTGGTGGACGGTGCATTCGGTCTGGATCAGGACCAGTTCAAGGCCCGCATGACCGAGATGGCCGGAACCATTGCCGACAAGGTGGATGTGATCGTGTTTGCACAGGGCAGCATGGCCTACTGCGAACAGTATATCGCCGATAAGTTTGGCAAGGTGGTCCTCAGCAGCCCCCGCTTTGGTGCAGCCGAGCTGAAAAAGGCGCTGGAAAAGAAAGGCACCATTTAAAAAAGGAACAAGAGCCGGAGCACGAGACCGGCTCAGGAGAAGATATTTTTTGAAGGAGAATTCTTATGAAAAAGATGATTTCCCGTCGTGACTTCCTGAAGGTGGCTGGCATTTCCGCTGCTGCTCTGGGTCTGGCTGCCTGCGGCGGCTCCGGCACCAGCACTGCTGCTTCCACTGCCTCTACTGCAGCTTCCACCGGTTCTTCCGCTGCCGCTTCCGGCTCGGCTGTCACCCTGAAGCTGGGCTTCTCCACCAACGAAGAAGACCCCCGTGCAAAGGGCGCAAAGCAGTTTGCAGAAGAAGTTGCCGAAAAGACCGGCGGCGCTGTGGAAGTTCAGCTGTACCCCTCCGGCCAGCTGGGCGGCGATGCCGACCTGATCAACTCCATCGCTCTGGATTCCGGCACGGTGGATATCATCATCACCGATGCCTCCAACTTCGCCACCTACGATGCAAAGATGGGCATTTCCGCACTGCCGTTCCAGTTCGAGACCTTCGATGATGCATGGGCATTCATGGACAGCGACATCGAGGCTGCCGCTGAGGAAGGCCTGCTGAGCCAGAATATGCGTGTGCTGGCCCACTACTGCAACGGTTTCCGCTGCGTGACCAACTCCAAGGGCCCCATCAACAGCCCTGCCGACATGAACGGTCTGCTGATCCGCACCCCCGAGAACCCCGTCATCATGGCTACCATGACCGCTCTGGGTGCCAACCCCCAGCCGCTGAGCTTCTCGGAGCTGTATCAGGCTCTGCAGCAGAAGACCTACGATGCACAGGAGAACCCCATCCCCGTTATCTACAACAATAACCTCTACGAAGTTCAGGAGTACCTGAGCATCACCAACCACATCTACTCCGGCATGTGCTTTACCATTGCCGAGAGCAGCTGGAACAAGCTGAGCGCTGACCAGCAGCAGATCGTTTCCGACGCTGCAAAGGCATCTGCCGATCACGACCGTGAGCTGAACGAGCAGCAGACCAACGATTTGGTCTCCGCTCTGGAAGAGAAGGGCATGAAGATCAACAGCCCGGAACTGGCTCCGTTTGCAGCTGCGACCGAAAAAGTCCTGACCGACAACGCCGATACCTACGGCGACCTGCTGGATCAGCTGAAGGCATGGAAAGAAGCCCGCTGAGATCACTGACCAGAAAACCTTGAAATAAAACCGAAGCAAAGGGACGAGGGGGCGTGCCCTTCGTCCCTTTGCATTTTATCTGAATCGCACTTGGAAAGGAGTTTGTACTGTGAAAAAACTGCAAACCACTCTGGACAAGATCACCACCCTTATTTCCGCCGTTCTGTGTGCGGCCATGATGGTGATTCTGTTCGCAAATGTTGTGCTGCGCCTGATCCCCGGCATCGGCGGCTTCAAGTGGTACATGGAGAGCAGCCAGTATCTGAACGTCTGGTCCATGCTCATTGTCTGCATCGGCATCAACGCCATGGGTACCAACCTCCGCGTGGAAGTGGTGGATTCCATCCTCGGTAAGACCCCGCTGGGCAAAAAAATCGTTGTCATCATCCGTGATGTGTTCATCATCCTGTTCTATGTCATGGTCACCTACGGCGGCTACCAGCTGTGCACCCGCGCAAAGCAGGCCGTTTCCACCATGCCGCAGTTCACCATGGGTCAGGTGTACACCATCTTCCCCATTGCCGGTGTGCTGTGCATCCTGTCCGCCGTTCTCAACCTGATCGTTGAACTGACCGCAAAACCGGAAGGGGGCAAATCCAAATGATCGCATGGCTGCTGATCTCATTCTTTGTTCTGCTGTTTCTGGGCGTGCCCATCGCCATGAGTCTGGGCCTGTCCGCCATCGGCGGCATCCTGTTCCTGGGCGGCGGCAGCACCGTCACCATTGCCCAGCGCATGTTTGAGGGCATGAACAGCTTTGCACTGCTGGCCATCCCTCTGTACACCTTTGCCGGTTTCACCATGTCCAAGGGCGGTATTTCCAAGCGCCTGATGGACTTCTGTTACTCCATCGTCGGCCACATCTACGGCGGTCTGGCCCATGTGAACGTGCTTTCCAGCATGATCTTTGCGGGCATCTCCGGTTCCGCTGTTGCCGATACCGCTGGTGTTTCCGGCATGTTCATGCCGGAAATGATCCGCAAGGGCTACTCCAAGAACTTTACCGTTGCCGTTACCGCCATTTCCTCCACCATCGGCATCATCATTCCTCCGTCCATCCCCATGGTGGTCATTGCCGGTATCTGCGGCATCTCCACCGGTAAACTGTTCCTCGGCGGCATCATCCCCGGCATCCTGTGCGGTCTGGCACAGATGATCGTCAGCTACTTCCTCGCTAAGAAAGAAGGCGTGCCCAAGGAGCCCGGTCACTTCACCATCGGCCCTGTGCTGCACGGCCTGTGGGAGAGCTGGCCCGCCCTGCTCATGCCTATCATCATCGTGGGCACCATTACCATGGGCATCGTCAGCCCCACCGAGGCAGGCGTGATCGCTGTTGTTTACGGTCTGTTTGCCGGCGGCATCATCTACCGCGAACTCAAGTGGGAGGACATCAAGTTTGCCTTTGCAGAGACCGTCCGCACCAGCGGCCGTATCTTCATCGTTATCGGCGCAGCAAAACTGTACACTGTTATGCTGACTACCGCAGGCTTTGACAAGTGGGTGGCCAAGACCATGCTGGGCTTCTCCACCAACCCCACCGTCATCCTCATCATGATCCTGCTGATCTTCTTCATCGTCACCATGTTCATGGAGTCCATTGCAACGCTGACCCTGTTCATGCCCATCCTGTATCCCATTGCTCTGGGCGTGGGCATCGACCCCATCGTGCTCAGCGTTCTGATCACCGTGGTCATCGGCATTGGTCTGGTCACTCCCCCGGTGGGCATGTGTATCTACGTTGCCTGCGACCTGATGGATACGACTGTTGGTGAAGTGTTCCCCACATTGGTGCCGTTTATTGCGGCCACCTTCGTCTGCATTGCCCTGATGGTCGCCTTCCCTCAGCTGATCCTGCTGCCTACCTATTTGATGGCGTAACCGTTGCGTCCGCCCCTCCGATATGGTAAAATAGTGGCAAAGATTTAACATGTGATGTTTGGAGGCTTTCTGCCCCGGAACGTTCCGCGCTGAATGACCCCGAATATCCACCAAACCGGATTTGGAGGCGGAACTATGTCAATGGAATATCCTGAAAAGCAGAAGAATGCGGTAAAGTCTGTAGTCGATCAGGTCATGGACGGGATCATCTCCCAGATCATCGACGGCACCCTGCATCCGGGCGACAAACTGCCTACCGAAATGGAACTGTGCAAGCAGTTCGGCGCGGGCCGCAACTCGGTGCGGGAGGCTGTGAAAAAGCTGCAGGCCTACGGCATCCTGTACATCAAGCGTGCCGACGGCACCTTTGTGAGCGAAAACTACAACCAGAAAATGCTGGACCCGATGCTGTACAGCATCATCCTGCAAAAGAACAGCTGGCAGGAATTTGTGGAGCTGCGTTCCGTCATCGACATCGGCACGCTGAATATTATCATTCAGCGCAATGATATCACATCCTTTCTGCCGGACCTGTACCGCACCTTCGGCGAGCTTTCTGCCGAAATGCACTCGCCGGAGCCTTCGGTGGACAAGGTGCTGGAGCTGGATAGCCGGTTCCACACCCAGATCGCCAATGCGGCCCAGAACCCCATGCTGGCCACCATCACCGAGTATATCACCCGGCTGACGCTGCCCAGCCGTCTGGAGACCACCCGCAAGGTGCTGGCCAAGGGCGAAGCAGAGATCGAGCGGTTCGTAGAGCTGCACCGCCAGCTGCTCAGCGTGATCGAGCGCAGGCAGGTGGACGAGATCGCCGCTACAGTGCAGGATCACTACATCTTCTGGAAGAAGTAAGCATACAGGCCTCCTGCCTGCCGTAAAAGGCGGGCAGAGGACTGTGAGTTTACAAGATAGGATGTTTGTGCTAAAATGGCGTTAGCATCCTTTGTTAGGCTTCTCCAATGCGACATGCAAGGAGTGTTCATCCAATGAAAAAAATCATGATCTCCGTGGCCCCCGTTGCGGCCACAGACATTCTCATCAATCCGCGGGCCATTGCCCGGGATGTGTATGAGTGCTACAAAAACGGCGCGTCCATGGTGCACCTGCACTGCCGCGACCTGAACGGCAACCTCACCCCGGATCTGAGCCTGCTGGAAGAAACGGTGGCCTACATCCGCGAGATGTGCGACATCGTGGTGGAGATCTCCACCGGCGGCGTGTCCAACCTGACCATTGAGGAGCGCGTGCAGCCCTGCTACCCCTCCTGGGTGGAAGCCAACAGCCTGAATGTCGGCTCGGTGAATCTGGGTACCTCGGTGTACCAGAACCCCATCAAGGATGTGGAGTACTGCGTCAAGACCATCATGGACAACAAGAAGATCCCGGAGACCGAGGTCTTTGAGCTGGGCATGATCAACACCGTGCGGGAACTGAACGACAAGTTCCACTTTGTAAAACCAATCCTGTTTGCACTGGTGTTCGGCCATGGCGGCGAGATGCCTGCCACGGTGCCGGCCCTGCGCCACATGATCCAGGCGCTGGAAGAGAACTTTCCCAACGGCGACTACCTGTGGGGCTACACGCAGGCCCACCGCGAGGACTGGGAAATGGTCAAGACTGCGCTGGATATGGGCGCTTCCACCGTGCGCATCGGCTTTGAGGATTCGGACATGATCGCGCCGGGTGTCCATGTGGACAACAACGCAGCGCTGATCGCAAAGGTGTCGGACATCGTAAAGTCCAAGGGCATGATGCCCATGACTCCCGACGAGGTGCGCGCCATGCTCAAGATCCCGCCGCTGCGCCGTTAAAAAGGAGGAAAGAAACGTATGGTGATTCAAGGCGTTACTTACCTCTCAGACTTTGAGGCAAAAAAAGCCATCATGGAAATGGCCCGTCGGCTGGAAGCCAAGGGCTGGCTGGTGGCCGGTGACGGCAGCATGAGCGTCCGCGTCGGCCCGCAGGCCGTGTGGGTGACCGTTGCCGGTGCCGACAAGGCCGCGCTCACGCAGGATATGCTGGTGCGCGTGGATATGAATGGCAAGGCGATGCTCAGCGCAAAGCCCAAGCCCCTGCCCGAAGACCTGCCCATCCATCTGAAGATCTATCAGGAAAACGAGAACGCCCAGTGCGTGATGCACACCTACCCGGCCTGCGCGGCTGTGATGGGGATGCAGGGCCAGACCGTGCAGCCTGCAGCATTCAGCCCCGCAGTGCGGGCGCTGGGACGGGTGCAGTTGCTGCCCGCCCAGAACGTGGACGCACAGGCACAGGCTGTCAGCCTGTTGTGCCGCACCGATAAGGCTGTCCTGCTGGAAAATGACGGCTGCCTGACCTGGGGCAAGACCCCGGCAGATGCGGCCCATCTGGTGGAAGCACTGGATTACTACGCAGCCGTCACCGCAAAGCTGGGCTGCGCAGGCTGCTCCAAATGCGGCAGCTGCGGCGGTCACTGCACCGGCTGCAGCAAGTGCGGCGCACCTGCCGTGCAGCCCATGGCTCAGCCCGCTGCACAGCCTGTGGCAATGGCAGTACCCTCCGTACAGCCTGCCCAGCCGGTGAGCCTGCCGGGCGTTACCGGGCTGATCCAGCCGGGCATGGCGCTGCCCACCCTGCCCAAACAGCAGGCGGCTCCTGCCCCTGCCCCGGTGCCCGCCGCACAGCCTGCGGCAGTCCCTGCAATGGAAGCGGCCCCGGCCGCACCGAAGTCCGCAAATGCCCGCGATGCCGCAATGGCCGAGGTCATCCGCCGGACGCTGAAGAGTTTTCAATAACAAAAAGTTTCGTTTGATCCAACGGATATGACCTTTACGGAAAGGAACGAAAACCATGGATATCAGTTCGCAGGAAATTGAAGCGATCGTCAAGCAGGTGCTTGCCGGTATGGGCGGTGCACAGACAAGCGCCGCCCCTGCAGCCTATACCGCTGCACCCGGCGGTGCAGCAGGCGACCGCGGCGTGTTCGAGAACGTAGACGACGCAGTGGAGGCTGCATGGAAAGCCCAGCGCGACTGGGTGGCCAACTACAAGATCGAGGACCGCCAGCGCATCATTGAAGCCATCCGCCGCTGTGCCCGCGCACATGTGGAGGAGTGGTGCCACAAGATCGTGGAAGAGACCGGCATGGGCCGCTATGAGGACAAGGTGGAAAAACATCTGGCCGTCATCAACAAGACCCCCGGCCCCGAATGCCTGACCACCGAAGCCAAGAGCGGTGACGCGGGCCTGATGCTGGAAGAGTACGCACCCTTTGGTGTGATCTGCTCCATCACCCCCACCACCAACCCTACCGAGACCATCATCAACAACACCATCAGCATGATCGCAGGCGGCAACACCGTGGTGTTCAACGTGCACCCCCGCGCAAAGCGAGTGTCTGCCGACTGCCTGCAGGCGCTGAATACCGCCATCATCGAGGCGGGCGGCCCTGCAAACCTCATTACCATGACCCGTGAGCCGACCATGGAGAATGTGGACAAGATGGCCGCAAACCCCAAGATCCGCCTGATGGCAGGCACCGGTGGCATGGGCATGGTGAACGCCCTGCTGCGCAGCGGCAAAAAGTGCATCGGTGCCGGTGCAGGCAACCCGCCCGTCATCGTGGACGAGACCGCAGACATCGAGCTGGCAGGCCGCAAGATCTACGAAGGCGCTTCGTTCGATAACAACATCCTCTGCTTTGCAGAGAAGGAAGTGTTCGCCGTGAACACTGCCTACGACGGCCTGCTGCACGAGCTGCAGAAGCAGGGTGCCTACCTGCTGAACAAGGCCCAGACCGAACAGCTGGTGAACATCGTGCTGCAGCCCAAGAAGGGCGGCGGCCACGAGGTGAACAAAAAGTGGGTGGGCAAGGATGCCGCCCGCATTCTGGAGACCATCGGCGTGCATGTGCCGGATACTTGCCGCCTTGCCATCTGCGAGGTGCCTGCCGACCATCCGTTCGTGCTGGTGGAGCAGATGATGCCGGTGCTGCCCATCGTGCGCTGCCAGAGCTTTGAACAGGCGGTGGAAGATGCCGTGGTGGCCGAGCACGGCAACCGCCACACCGCTTCCATCTTCTCCAAGGATGTGGACCACATGACCCGCTTTGCCCGGGTCATTGAGACCACCATCTACGTAAAGAACAGCGCCACCAAGGCCGGTGTTGGCATTGGCGGCGAGGGCCACTGCACCATGACCATTGCCGGCCCCACCGGCGAGGGCATCACCTGCGCAAAGAGTTTCTGCCGCCGCCGCCGCTGCATGCTGGCCGAGGGCGGGCTGCGCATCATCTGAGTTTTTGAAGGACGAAACCATCACATACAATTTTTTCAGTGTTCTGACAGGAGGAACAACTTATGAAAGCTCTGGGTTTTATCGAGACGAAGGGTCTGGTTGGCAACATCGACGCTACCGATGCAATGCTGAAGGCTGCTGACGTTGAGTTCATTGGTTCCGACACCATCGGTGCCGGTCTGACCACCGTGATCGTTACCGGCGAGGTGGGCGCTGTCAAGGCTGCTACCGAGGCTGGCGAAGAGGCTGCTTCCCGCGTGGGTGAGCTGTTCTGTGTCAACGTCATTGCACGTCCTCACGCAGATCTGGCCCGCATCATGCCCGCCAAGGGCCCCGCGACCGGCAAGTCCGGCCTGCCCGCAGGTGAGCAGGTACCGCTGGATGCCGCTCTGGGCATGATCGAGACCAACGGCCTGACCGCTTCCATCGAGGCAGCCGATGCCATGCTGAAGAGCGCAGATGTCTCTCTGGTGGGTCAGGAGAAGATCGGCGCAGGCCTTGTTACCGTGTTCGTGCAGGGCGACGTTGGCGCTGTGAAGGCTGCTGTTGAGGCAGGCCAGACCGCTGCTTCCCGCATTGGCGAAGTGGTCAGCGCACTGGTCATTCCCCGCCCGCACGCAAGCGTGTCCGAGTGCATGCCTGAGCTGCGCTGAGCCCTGCGCTGACGCTGCATAAGAAAGGAGCGCTGTGCCTTGGTTTACCATGACATCAGTCAGGAACAGCTGCTGCTCCTGATCACGCAGGCCGTGCAGGCAGAGCTGCAAAAGCGCAGCCGTCAGGTGCCGGTAGGCATCTCGGTGCGGCACATCCACCTTACCCGCGATGATGTGGACAAGCTGTTCGGCTATGGCTACCAGCTCACCCCCAAAAAGGCGCTGAGCCAGCCCGGCCAGTTTGCCTGCGAGGAATGTCTGGACATCATCGGCCCCAAGGGCGAACTGAAGCATGTCCGCATCCTTGGCCCGGAGCGCAGTGCCACTCAGATCGAGCTGGCGCAGACCGACTGCCGCAACATCGGCATCAAAGCGCCGGTGCGTTCCAGCGGGGATACAAAGGGCACGCCGGGCGTGACCCTGCGCGGCCCCAATGGCACCCTGACTGTGCCGGAGGGCGTGATGATCGCTGACCGCCATATCCACATGACTCCCGCACAGGCAGCGGCCTTCGGCCTTGCCGACGGCGACCGCGTGCAGGTAAAGATCGACGGCCCCAAGCCGGGCGTGATGGGCGGGGTGCTGATCCGCGCAAACGACAAATGTGCACTGGATTTCCACATCGACACGGACGATGGCAATGCCTTCCTGCTCAAGCAGGGGCAGCTGGTCACCGTGCTGGGCAAAGAGGAGTAAGCTATGATTTTAGGGATCGTCAAGGGGACCGTTGTCGCCACCCGCAAAATGCCGGAGCTTGTAGGCTATAAGTTCCTGCTGGTGGAGCCGGTGTTCGGCTCCAAAAAGGATACCATCGTGGCGGGCGACAACATCGGCGCGGGTGTAGGCGAGATGGTTCTGGTCACCACCGACGAGACCACCCAGCATGGTCTGGACCATCCGTCGCCCATTGATGCTTTCATCGTGGGCATCGTGGACAATCCTCCCACCCTGAGTAAGTAACACCCTGCAAGTTTTGCCGCAGAGAGGGGCTTCCTCCCGGCGGGATCGTGAGGCTTAAACAATGAAAATTATTATCATCGGCAGCATTGCCGCCGGGGTTTCGGCCGCCGCCAGACTTGCCGCCGCCCAGCGCGGAGCGCAGATCACCGTCTACGAAAAAGGCGGCTTCTACTCCTGCGGCACCGGCGGCCTGCCCCATTACCTGTGCGAGGATCTGGACAGCCTGAACAAGGCCATTCAGGCCAAGGAGACTGAGCTGAACGCGCAGGGCATCACCGCACATCTGCGCCATGAGGTGCGCGGCATCGACGCAGCCGCCCGCAAGGTGACGGTATGTGATCTTGCCACCGGACGCGTGTTTGAAGACCACTACGACAAGCTGGTGCTGGCCACCGGTTCTTCCAACCGTGTGCCGCAGGTGCCCGGCAGTGACCGCGTGGGCGTGCAGACCCTCAAGACTGTGGAAGATCTGATCTTCCTCAAGGAGTTCGTCCGCACCCCCTATGTGCGGGACATCGTGATCCTGGGCGGCAGCTGGGCCGGTTTGGAGATCGCAAAGTCCTTCCTCAAGCTGGGCCGCAATGTGCGTATCATTGAAAAAGAGCAGCAGCTTTTGCCCCAGTTTGACCCTGAGGTGAGCAAGCTGATCCAGAAGGAGCTGGAAGCGCAGGGCGTGCAGTTCAATCTGGGCGAGCAAGTGCGCTCCTTCCCGGGCCGTACCTTCGTGGAGCAGGTACAGACCAACCGCGGCACCTACCCCTGTGACCTTTGCGTGGTAGCCATCGGCGTTACCCCCAACACCGGCCTGCTGGCCGGTACCGGGGCGCAGCTGGCACCCAATGGCGCTGTGCTCATTGGTGCCGACCTTGCCACCAGTGTGCCCAATCTCTATGCCGTGGGCGACTGCGCAGCCTGCCGCGACGGCTCTCTGCGCACCAGCAGCCTGAAGGTGGCGGATCTGGAGATCGCCCGCACCGGCCTGACCGAGACCGAGGCCCGCAAGGCCGGTCTGCGGGTCAAGAGTGCAATGGCCACCGGCACCGACCGTCCGGGCATCTGCCCGAACCCCCACCGCATCACCATCAAGCTGGTGTATGAGGCCAATACCCGTCAGGTGCTGGGTGCGCAGGCATGGGGAGAAAAGAATGTTTCGGCCCGCATCAACGCCATTGCCGTTGCCATCCGCGCTGGCATGACCGTGGAAGCACTGGGTCAGGTGGATTTCGTCTATTCCTCCTCGTCCTGTTCCATTTGGGACCCGGTGCAGATCGTCTGCGGTCAGGCACAGTAAGCGGAGGGTGAACACATGGCAGAACGCATCAACGCCGTCAAGACCAGCTTTTTTGGCAAGGGTGCCATCCGTCTTCTGGGACCGGAGCTTCAGAAGATGGGCATCCGCCGTGCTTTGCTGGTGACGGACCGCTTTCTCTATGATTCCGGTGCCGCTGCCCGGGTCGGTCAGGTACTGTCCGATGCCGGTGTGGAGTACGCCGTGTACTACAATGTGCAGCCCAACCCCACCGTACAGGTGGTGAACGACTGCATTGCCGCAGCCCGTACCCTGCAGGTGCAGCTGCTGGTGGCTCTGGGCGGCGGCAGCGCCATCGATACCGCTAAGGCAGCCAGCATCGTGGTGGCCTGCGGCGGTACCGTGGAACAGTACGAGGGCGAGAACAAGTCCTCCAAGCCCGGCCTGCCCATCGTGGCGGTGAACACCACCGCCGGTACCGGCAGCGAGTGCACCTCCTTCTACATCGTCACCGACCCTGTCCGCCACAGCAAAATGGCCATGGTGGACCCCAACTGCATGGTCAGCATTGCGGTGAACGACACCGACTTCATGTCCTCCATGCCGCCCAAGCTCACCGCAGCCACCGGCATGGACGCGCTGACCCACGCCATCGAGGCGGCGCTTTCCAAAAACGCCAACCCGCTCACGGACAAGGATGCCTACTGGGCCATGCAGGCGATCGTGCAGAACCTGCCCCGGGCTGTTGCCAACGGTCAGGATGAAGCCGCCCGCACCATGATGGCCTACGCCGAAAATGTGGCAGGCATGGCTTTCTCCAACGCGGGCCTTGGCATGGTGCATGCGATGGCACACGCGCTGGGCGGACACTACAACCTGCCCCACGGTGTATGCAATGCGGTGCTGCTGCCCTACGTGCTGGCCTTCAACAGCCGCAGCCCGGTGTGCCGGGAGCGGTTCATGACCATTGCCGCTGCCATGGGCCTGCAGGGCACTTTTACCCCGGACACTGCCGCACCGGCAGTGATCCAGTTTGTCCGTCAGCTCAGTGCAGGCGTGGGCATCCCCGCCAATCTTGCGCAGCTGAACAAGGTGGACCCTGCAGATTTTGCCGCGCTGGCAGAGCTTGCCCTGCACGACACCTGCATGTCCACCAACCAGATCACCCCCACCCGCGACGAGGTGGTGGCGGTGTATACCGCTGCTTTCCGCGGATGAACTTTGAGACCTCCTCCATTTTCTCCATACCCAAACAAAGCCGCCGCTCTCCCTCTGCAAGGGAAAGCAGCGGCTTTGTGCTGTAAAAAAGGGGTGGTGGGATTGTTTTTAAAGAGGATTCTGTTATAATAAAATGAAAACGCGGTGCAGAAGTAAGAGGAAAAAGCGATGGAAACAAGAGAAAAACAGGCGTACATGCTTATGGCACATCAGTGCAATGAGATGTTTTGGACTTTGCTTCGGATGCTGGATGCACCGTGGAATGATATTTTCATCCATATGGACAGCAAGAATGAAAACTACCAGCCAGAAACCGTTGAACGATATGTAAAATATGCCAAGGTTTTTCACGCACAGAGAACGAGCGCTGTTTGGGGTGGTATTACTTTAGTAAAGGCAGAGTTTGTATTGCTCAAGGCAGCGGTAGATCACGGCCCATACCAACATTACCACCTGATCTCCGGTGTGGATCTGCCCATTCAAACACAAGAAGATATCCGCGCATTCTTTGAGGCAAACCCGGACAGGGAATTTGTTCATTTCGACCCGCACCCATTCAGCCCGTTCAATGATGAGCGCGTTTATTACCGGCACTTTTTCCAGAATATCGATCTGCGCCGCCATCCAGTGCTCGGCGTGATCAATGGAATCCTGCTGTCGGGCCAGAAGCTGCTGAGAATAAAGCGCAATCAGGACGTTCACTTCACAAAGGGCAGTCAATGGTTCAGCTGCACGGATGGCTTTGCACGGTATCTGCTGACAAAAGAAGAGTGGGTCCTGCAGGTGCTGGACAAGACCTTTTGCTCGGACGAGTTCTTTGTGCAGACACTGATCGTGCAGTCGCCGTATCAGGATAAGATCTATCAGGGGCCGGGTGATACCAGTGCCCGTGCCATCGATTGGGACAGAGGCAATCCGTGGGTCTGGAAATACGCTGATCTGGAACAGCTGAAAGCATCGCCCTGCATGTTTGCCAGAAAATTTGATATCGAAAAAGAACCGGAGCTTGTGCATGAAATAGAACGCCTGTATGCACCTCATATATAAAAACAGTGCCGGACAGTTTTCAGGCTGTCCGGCACTGTTTTTTTACTGTTCATTCTTTTTCGCCAGATCCTTGGTGTACAGGGCACGGGTGGCGTTGAGCACAGCCAGCACCATCACGCCCACATCGGCAAAGATGGCGGTCCACATGCTGGCCATGCCGATCGCGCCCAGCACAAGGCAGGCAAACTTGATGGCCAGTGCAAATACGATGTTCTGGTACACGATGCGTAATGTGCGGCGGGCAATGCGCATGGCCAGTGCGATCTTGGCGGGGTCGTCGTCCATCAGCACCACGTCAGCGGCCTCAATGGCAGCGTCAGAGCCCAGAGCGCCCATTGCAATGCCCACATCGGCACGGGACAGCACCGGGGCATCGTTGATGCCGTCGCCCACAAAGGCAAGGTTCTCTTTGGGCCGCTTTGCGGCGAGCAGCGTTTCGATCTGGTCTACCTTGTCGCCCGGCAGCAGGCCCGCATGGTATTCATCCAGCCCAAGCTCTGCGGAAACGGCCTTTGCAACCGGCTCGGCATCGCCGGTCAGCATCACGGTCTTGCGCACACCGGCATCCTTCAGGCCCCGGATGGCCTGTGCGCTGTGGGGCTTCACCACATCGGCGATCAGCAGATAACCGGCGTACATGCCCTCGATGGCCACATGCACGATGGTGCCGGTCTCGCTGACGGCGGGAGCCTTCAGGCCCAGCTTTTCCATCAGGCGGGCATTGCCGGCAGCAACGGTCCTGCCGTCCACCTGGGCGGTCACGCCGTGGCCGCCAAGCTCCTGCACATCGGTGACACGGTTCGGATCGATCTCCCTGCCGTAAGCGGCCTTGATGCTGAGGGAGATGGGGTGCTTGGACCAGCTCTCGGCCAGCGCGGCAGCTTCCACCAGCTGCTCCTCACTGGTGCCCTCTGCGGGGTGGATGCCGGTCACTTTAAAGGTGCCCTGGGTCAGGGTGCCGGTCTTGTCGAACACAACGATGCCGGTACGGGCCAGCTCTTCCAGATAGGTGGAACCCTTGACCAGAATGCCGCAGGCAGATGCACCGCCGATGCCGCCGAAGAAGCTCAGGGGAATGCTGATGACCAGTGCGCAGGGGCAGCTGATAACAAGGAAGGTCAGGGCACGGTAGACCCAGTCGCCAAAGCGGGCGGGCTGGCCCATGAGCAGCAGCACGATGGGCGGGATAAAGGCCAGAGCCAATGCGCCATAGCACACGGCGGGGGTGTACACGCGGGCAAAACGGGTGATGAAGTTCTCGGCGCGGGCCTTCTTCATGCTGGAATTTTCCACCAGATCGAGAATTTTGGAAACGGTGGATTCGCCGAATTCCTTGGTGGTCTTTACCTTCAGCAGGCCGGTCATGTTCACGCAGCCGCTGATGACCTCATCGCCGGTCTGCACATCGCGGGGCAGGCTCTCGCCGGTCAGGGCGGCGGTGTTCAGGGCAGAAGCGCCCTCCACGATCACGCCGTCGATGGGCACGCGCTCACCGGGCTGGACCACGATCACGGTGCCGATCTCCACATCGTCCGGGTCCACCTGCTCCAGCCTGCCGTCCTCGCCCTCAATGTTGGCGTAGTCCGGGCGGATGTCCATCAGGCTGGAAATGCTCTGCCGGCTCTTGCCCACGGCCACGCTCTGGAACAGCTCGCCGATCTGGTAGAAGATGATAACGGCACAGCCCTCCACGTAGTCGCCCAGTGCAAATGCACCAACAGTGGCAACGGCCATCAGGAAGCACTCGTCAAAGGGCTGACGGTTCTTGATGCCAAGCAGTGCCTTGCGCAGCACGTCCCAGCCGACCACCAGATACGGGATGCAGTACAGTACCAGCTCCACCGGCGTGGGGAACTGGGGCAAAAGCTTGAGGATGAGCACCAAAATCAGCGCAATGATGATGCGCTGCAGGTTCTTTTTCTGCTTTTTGTTCATACAAAACTCTCCTTTTTGCGGGATCCATGGGCCGCATCACGCTGCGGCGGGCGGGGATTTCAACAACTTTTCCCCATAAAAATGGATATTCCACGGTTTTACCCGTGCTTTCCACACAGTTTTTCAGGCGTAAAAGCGCTTTTCCACGTTTATTTTACGTTTTTTCCGCAAACGGTGTTGAAAACTGAGTGGAAACTGTTGAAAACTGTCTGATTTTTCAACAGAAAAAGTTATTGCACAACACAATCGCACACAAAGTAAAAAGCATCTGCACATTCGTTTGAGCTCTCAGAAAATCTACGAATTCTTGCTGCAGATGCTTTTTTCTTTAGCGGGCTCGCCCTCTCAGTCAAATCCTTTGGATTTGCCAGCTCTCCCAAAGGGAGAGGTGTCACCGCAGATGACGGAGAGGGCGAGGCTGTTGATCGTGTGCAGCAACCTGCCGCGCATCAGATATCAAAGATCTCGCAGTCGTCCTCCACCTTCTTGCAGGCGGCCAGAACGTTCACCATGGTGTCGTGGGGGTCTGCACCTTCAGAGAACTCCACCTTCATCTTCTGGGTCATAAAGCTGACGGTAGCATTTGCCACGCCTGCAACGGTGTTGGCAGCGTCTTCCATCTTCTGAGCGCAGTTTGCGCAGTCCACTTCGATCTTGTAGCTCTTCTTCATAAGTAATACCAGCCTTTCGTTATTCTTCGATATGATCCATCCCCATGGAGAGGATGCTGCGCACATGGTCATCGTCCAGTGCGTAGTAAACGGTTTTGCCCTCGCGCCGGAACCGCACGAGCTTGGAATCCTTGAGCACCCGCAGCTGATGGCTCACCGCCGACTGGCTCAGCTGCACGGCGTTTGCAATGTCCTGCACGCACAGCTCGTTGTCGTGCAGTGCATACAGGATCTTGATGCGGGTGGAGTCGCCGAACACCCGGAACAGGTCGGCCAACTCGTACAGCACCTCGTCGTCCGGCATATCCAAGGCTTCCGGCTGCGGCGCGGGCATTGCTTCCTTTATTTCCGCCATGTTGACATCTCCCTTCGTTGTGGATTCACATGAACGCTTGTTCATGTGTTCATAGTAGCACGCTGAATGCTCCTTGTCAAGGCTTTTTTAAAGATTTTCAGCGTCTGCTCTAAATTGATGAAATTTGCCTTAAAACGCAGAAAATTTGCGTTTTTGAATCGCAATAAGGATGCGGATTGGAGGGAAGGCGAAAACAAAAAAGAGGTCGCCGCATGGTCAGCGTCCTCGCCCTCTCCGTCACCTTCGGTGCCACCTCTCCCAAAGAGAGAGGACTTGGAAGCCCGTTTGCGCAAAAAGAAAAAGAGAAATTTACAAAAAAGTGTAAAACAGGGTGCGTTCTGGTGCAAAATGTGGTATCTTATAAAGGTGTTCAAAAATAAAATGCGCCATACGGCGCGCAAAAGGAGAGGAAAGTATATGACATTGGAAACCGGTATCCGCGGGGAACAGAGCGTGCTCGTCACCGCAGCCAACACCGCAAAGACCATGGGCAGCGGCACGCTGGAGGTGTTTGCCACCCCGGCACTGGTGGCGCTGGCGGAAAAGACCTGCTGGATGAGCGTGGCCGATGCGCTGGACGAGGGCAGCGGCTCGGTGGGCACCAAGCTTGAGCTGGAGCACACTGCCCCCACCCCTGTGGGCATGACCGTGACCTGCGAGAGCGAGCTGGTGGCGGTAGAAGGCCGCAAGCTCACCTTCAAGGTGGCCCTGCACGACGAAAAAGGCCCTGTGGGCGGCGGCAGCCACGAGCGTTTTGTCATCAACAACGCCAAGTTCGCAGCCAAGGCGGAGGCAAAGAAGGGGTGAACTCCTTCCGTCATCGCTGCGCGATGCCACCGTTCCCCTTTTTGTCGCTTACACGACATCTTCCCCCGGCCGGGGGAAGTCTTTCTCAATGAGGGAGGCTTTGGCAGTACGGTAAAGTTCCCGGTTTTGCCAAGGGCTCTCCCCTTGGGAGAGCTGGCACCGAAGGTGACTGAGAGGGCGAGGATGCTGACCGAAGAAAACTATTCTTCATCCGTTTGCTCTGTTTGCTCCAATCGTATCGGCGGCGGGTCAGCTTCCAGCAGGTGCTGCTCGGCACGCTTCTGCGCGTCCTGCAAGAGCTGGGCGGCCTGCACGCTGGCCCGGAACAGCTCAAAATACATCGCTTTATAATCCGGCGCGGCGCACACCTCCCTTTGCATTCGATGGGGATAGTTTTTCCTGCGCAAAGAGGGGTATGCATCCCCGGAAATTTGAAAAAAGAGGAATCCGTTATGAAAAACAAGAACCTTTCATGGTTCGCAGCTCTGCTGGTGTTTGCCCTGCTGCTGTGGTGCACAGCGGCAACGCCCGGCAAGATCGCGGACCCGTCCACCTATACCTGTGCGGTGTACAGCACCATCTTTTCGCTGCTGCCGCCGGTGATCGCCATTGTGCTGGCGCTGAACACCAAGGAGGTGTACACCTCCCTGCTGGTGGGCATCGCATCCGGCGCACTGCTGTATGCCAACGGCAATCTGGAGCTGGCCATCAACACCCTGTTCTTCAACGAAGACGGCGGCATGGTCGCCAAGCTCTCGGACAGCAGCAACGTGGGCATCCTGATCTTTCTGGTGATGCTGGGCATTCTGGTGGCCCTGATGAACAAGGCCGGCGGCTCTGCCGCCTTTGGCCGCTGGGCCTCCACCCACATCCACTCCCGGGCCGGTGCGCAGTTTGCCACCCTGCTGCTGGGTGTGATGATCTTCGTGGACGACTACTTCAACTGCCTGACCGTGGGCTCCGTCATGCGCCCGGTCACCGACCGGCAGAAGGTGTCCCGTGCAAAGCTGGCCTACCTGATCGATGCCACCGCAGCACCCGTGTGCATCATTGCACCCGTGTCCAGCTGGGCAGCTGCGGTTACTTCCAGCGTGCCCGAAGGCTCCGGCATCAACGGCTTTACCATGTTCCTGCGCACCATTCCTTATAACTACTATGCCCTGCTCACCATTGTGATGTGCCTGTTCCTCATCTTCACTGGCATGGACTTCGGCACCATGAAGCTCAATGAGGACAACGCGAAAAACGGCGACCTGTTTACCACCGCCGACCGTCCCTACGGCAACGATGTGGACGACGGCACCGACACCCGCGGCCATGTGGCGGACCTGATCGCCCCGGTGCTGGTGCTGATCGCAGCCTGCATCTTTGGCATGATCTACACCGGCGGCTTCTTTGAGGGCGTGGACTTCGTCACCGCCTTTGCGGACTGCAACGCTTCTGCAGGTCTGGTGCTGGGCAGCAGCATTGCCCTGCTGTTCACCTTTGTGTTCTACCGCGTGCGCAATGTGATGACCTTTCAGGACTTTGCCGCCTGCATTCCCGAGGGCTTCAAGGCCATGGTCAGCCCCATGCTGATCCTCTCCCTCGCATGGACCCTGTCCGGCATGACCGGCCTGCTGGGCGCAAAATATTACGTTGCCAACCTGCTGAACGGCTCTGCCGCTGCCCTGCAGTACATGCTGCCGGTCATCATCTTCCTTGTGGCAGTGTTCCTTGCCTTTGCCACCGGCACCTCCTGGGGTACCTTCTCCATCCTCATCCCCATCGTGTGCCATGCCTTCCCGGAGGGCGAGATGCTGGTCATTTCCATTGCGGCCTGCCTGTCCGGTGCCGTCTGCGGCGACCACTGCTCCCCCATCTCGGACACCACCATCATGGCATCCGCCGGTGCCCACTGCAGCCATGTGAACCATGTGTCCACCCAGCTGCCCTACGCCATTACGGCGGCTTCCTGCGCGGCAGTGTGCTATGTGATCACGGGCATTGCACAGGCTTTCCTTGGCGCCAACGGCAGCCTGTTCACCTCGCTGATCCTGCTGGCCGTTGCCATTGCCGTAGAGCTGGTGGTGCTCAGCGTGATCCGTGTGCGCACGAACAAAAAGGCGGCAGAATAAATTCCTGTCAAAAATTCAGCTGTTTCGCTTTGCGCCGCGGCCAAAACGTGGTATTTTTAAATAAAATGAACTATCGGAGGCACACGACCTATGCTGGAACAGGCATTTCAGGACGTATACACCAAATTCAAGCTGCATTTCTACCAGAACGTTTTTCAGCGTTTTGCCACCCGGGAAGCCACGCTGACCACGGTGGAGTCCTTCTGCATGGAGGGCATCATGGCCATGGGCGAACCCACCATTGCGGAGTTTTCCCGCATGATGCAGATCTCCACCCCCAATGCGGCGTATAAGATCGGCAGTCTGGTGAAGAAGGGCTATGTGGAAAAGATCCAGTCCACCACCGACCGGCGCGAGTATCACCTGCGCCCCACCCAGAAGTATATCGATTACTACAACATCAGCTATTCCTACCTGCACACTGTGGTGGAGCGCGCAAGAGAGCGCTTCTCCCCCGAGGACTGTGCAAAGCTGGAGGAGATGCTCACCATTGTGAGCACCGAGCTGATGCCCGAGTTGGATATGCTCAAGAAGGACGAAAAGGCAGAATAAGCAACAAAGAACTCCCGGACGGATGTCCGGGAGTTCTTTTGTTTCCCCTTACTTCTGCTCTTTATCCACTACCTGGATCCTGCCCTTCTTCCACAGCACATAGGAGGTAAGGATGCCGATGGGCAGCATCACGATGATGAAGATGCCCACAAGGCCGCCCAGCACGGAGCCGTAGCCTGCAAGGCGTGCGGCGAGGGAGAGCACTGTCATGATGATGAGCACCGGCAGCACGCCCTTGATGCCGCCCTTGACCACCTTGCTGCCGCTGGCAGAGCTGGCGAACAGACCCAGCGCCATGGAGCCGAACAGGGCCGGCAGCAGCGGGCTCTGGATGATGTCCTTCATGGTTGCCATAAAATGTCCTCCCACTAAATACAGAATGAACGAAAAAGGCGGGTATTTTCGGCCCGCCGTCCTTGCGATACGGACAGGATACCGGAAGAGACGGCATCTGTCAAATGAGTATGACTAAAGCGCAAACGGCGTTTTAGGGATATTTCAGAAACAGGATCCTGCAAAGAACCTTTACTGCATTAAAATAATAAAGCGCTGACCGCGAGTCACTTTGTATCCGTTAAAAATTGCATAAAATTTAAAGAAAAAATCTGTCGTTCTGCCAAAAGCAGTGGGGGATACACCTTTGCAAAAGTCGTGAGACCTGTTATAATACAGATATATTCATATCGAGAGAATGGGTTTATCGGCGGCAATGAGGCCAAAGAGGAAACCGGCATCGTATTTTGAGGGAAAGGCCAATGGAATATGCAACCGGACAACAATTGACAAGGCGGCAGAGCACCGTATGGCGGGCACTGCGCGCCGCCGCACCGCAGACCATCCCGGTGCTGGCGGGCTATTTTGTGCTGGGGATGGGCTACGGCATTTATGTGCAGTCGCTGGGCCTGCCGGTGTGGATGCCCATGCTCATGGGCACCGTGGTGTACGGCGGTACGCTGTGCTATGTGCTGCTGGTGCAGTTGGTGTTCCGAAGAAAGAAAAAAGCGCGCTGCCGAGCAGGAAGATTCCTGTACGACAGCGCGTTTGTGCATGGGACGATCCGCTGACAGCGAACCGGAGCAGGACTGTCCGAAAAACCGATGCTTTGCGACCCGGTCACGGAAATTTTTCAAAAAAAGGTGTATACTGTAGAAAAATGCATCCGAAGGAGGGTTTTCCCATGCCCAGCATCATCATTATAGGCTCCGGCCCGGCAGGCGTATCCGCCGCGCTGTACGCTGTCCGCGCCGGTGTGGATACCACGGTGCTCACCAAAGGCCCCGGTGCGCTGGACCGCGCCGAAAAAATTGAAAACTATTACGGCTTTGCCGAGCCGGTCTCCGGTGCGGAACTGGAACGCCGCAGCATCGAGAATGCAAAGCGCCTTGGTGTGAGATTCGTCACAGCCGAAGCCGTGGGCCTGACCTATACGGATAAACTCACCGTAGAAACAGTGGATAAAAATTACCCGGCGGACGCTGTGATCCTTGCCACAGGTGCATCCCGGGCGGTGCCGCGCATCCCGGGCCTTGCCGGGCTGGAGGGGCACGGCGTGAGCTATTGTGCCGCCTGCGACGCATTTTTCTACCGTGGAAAGGACGTGGCGGTGCTGGGCAGCGGCGAGTACGCCCTGCACGAGGTGCAGGCTCTGCTGCCGGTGGCAAAAAGTGTTGCCCTGCTGACCAACGGCGCACCGCTGACGGCGGACTTCCCGCCGGAGGTCAAAGTCTATCCGCAGACCGTGGAGGCTGTTCTGGGCGAAACCGTTGTCACCGGCGTGCAGCTGTCCGGCGGTGTGCAGCTGCCTGTCAGCGGTGTATTTGTGGCACTGGGCGTGGCGGGCAGCACCGCACTGGCTAGGAAGATCGGCGCAGAGGTGGACGGGAACCGCATCGTGGTGGACGAAAAAATGCAGACCACTGTGCCCGGCCTGTATGCGGCGGGCGACTGCACCGGCGGCCTTCTGCAGGTGGCAAAAGCCGTGTATGAGGGTGCGCAGGCGGGCACTGAAGCCGCCAAGGCCCTGCGGAAAGGATGAAAAGCAATGTCGGAAACAACAAAGGAACACCGCGATTGTCTGGCCAAAGGTTTTCCCTTCTGGAACGACCTGACACCCGACGAACAGGAGATGCTCTGCCGCTACACCCGTCCGGTGCACTACGCAAAGGGGGCAAGGGTGCACAGCCCGCTGGAAAGCTGTGTGGGCATCCTGCTGCTGCGCTCGGGTCAGCTGCGGGCCTACCTGCTCTCGGAGGACGGGCGGGACGTGACACTCTACCGCCTGTTCGGCGGGGAGGTGTGCATCCTGTCGGCATCCTGCGTGATGGACTCGGTGAACATCGACCTGTATATTGATGCCGAAGAGGACACCGAGGCCTACTGCATCAGCGCGGGCGTTTTCCGCAGGCTGATGCAGCAGAACGTGCATGTGCGCTGCTACGCCTATCAGATGACGGCGGAGCGCTTTTCCGACAGCATGTGGACCATGCAGCAGGTGCTGTTCATGAGCGCAGACCGCAGGCTTGCCATTTTTCTTACCGATGAGCTGGCCAAGACCGGCGGTGATGAGGTACGCATGACCCACGACCAGATGGCAAAATACATGGGGTCTGCCCGCGAGGTGGTGAGCCGGATGCTGAAATACTTTGCGCAGGAGGGCTGGGTGCGGCTGTTCCGGGGCGGCGTGCAGGTGCTGGACAGGAAAAAGCTGCAGCAGCTGGCAAGAGGAGAATAACAAAAAAGGGACGATGTGAACATCACATCGTCCCTTTTTGGGTCATAGGTTATCCTTTGCAGCCCTGTTCTTCCCAGTCGCCGAAGTCGCTGGCTTCGGCGATCTTGGTGGGATCGAATTTTCCGCTCGCGTCTTTGGGCGCCACGGCGGGGCCTGCTTCCACCGGGTTCGGGTTGGGCGCCTCCGGGTCGCACACCGGCTTCTCGCCGCCCTCTGCGGGTGCTGCCGGGGCAGCGACTTCTTCGGCGGGCTGGGCAGCAGGTTCGGCAGCCGCTTCCGGGGTTTCGGCGGCAGCGGCCTCTGCATTGGCCTCGTCTGCCGCCTTTGCCTCGCCCTCGGCGTAAGCCTCGGCAGCCTTTTCGGCCTCCTTGGGGTCCAGCTCGGCGTCCTCGGGGAATTCTACTTCCTCCACGTGGAGCGGGTCTTTCTGGTTCAGGATCTTGTCCAGTGCCACAATGGCAGCACCGGTAACGGCCACAGCAGCGGCCGTGCCAAGGATACGAAACAGTGTTTTCATGCCGGGACCTCCTTGAAAGATCAGATCAAGAGAATGTTACCACATCGTTCAGCGGCTTTTCGGCAGGCTCCACCGAAATGGCGGTGAGCACCGGGCCTTTGCCGCGGTAGATGTTATGGAACTTGTAGCCTACCTTTGCGGTCACCCGCACCCATGCGCGCTGCTCCAGCGCCTTGTAGCCATCGTAGCTGCAGGGGAAGCCCACGAACTGGATGTCCTGCACGCAGCAGGTCATGGCGAAACGGCCCGGCACGAAGCTGTTCTTGCCGGCACGATTGGTCTGGCACACCTGTGCAAGGAATTTGACCGTTTTGCCGGTGTATTTCTGGGGCTCGTCCTGACAGTCCATATACCAGATGCCGAAGTCGTCATCCGGAATGTCGATGATATCCGCGTTGATGTCAAAGGGCAGCGGATCAGGGATATCGTCGTAGGCCACGCTGCCGTCGGCAAACTCGTAGGCGATATCGCACTTGCGGGAAGCCTGACGCACCAGCTTGTGCAGCTCCTGACGGGCGGCGTCGT
>ULRK01032537.1_pt1 | contig 27490 bp, 29 predicted proteins | sample 1955341 | NCBI WGS metagenome assembly ULRK01 (sample SAMEA4835680, study PRJEB28245) | human gut metagenome | biome: gut microbiome; material: fecal sample | place: Denmark | collected 2008
CACCTTCAACAGGTGATATGGCAATGAGAACAATCATGCCACTTGTAACAGTTATGGGAATTGCTCTTATCGGAGCTGCATATGTTCTCATGACAAGAACAAAAAAAGAGGATTAAGAGCTTAGAGAGTTCATTAAAACTATTTTTAAATAATTAATTTTAATGAATATAAAAGCAACAGAGCCGGTCTTAGTAATGTAGGAAATAATCTTACAGCTAAGACCGGTTTTGTATTTTTTTAGTTTAGCATATATATTGCAAGATTAAGATATCCGGCATATGTTACCCATACAAGATATGGAATCATAAGATATGCGGCGGGTTTACAGATTTCATAAAAAAGAACAATTGTGATTATTATAAGAAACCACATCAAAAATAACCAGAAAAATGCTGCGAGATACATTTGCAGATTAAAAAATATAATTGACCACATAAAATTAAGGAAAAGCTGGGTACAATATAATGTGAGTGCGGGTTTTGTGTATTTATCGGATGTGTATACAAGAAAAGAAGCAAGCCCCATAAATATATAAAGGACAGTCCATACAACAGGAAAAAGCCAGCCGGGAGGTGATAGCGGTGGTTTGTTAAGCATGTTAAAAATTTCTGAGCTGTCGGGAGTAAGGACAGATGAAAAAGCACCGGCAGCAAGTGGTATTATAAGGGCATATATCAGTTCCCTGCCGTAAGTTTTTAAGGTATGTTTTAATTGTTGATTCAAACGGAGCCTCCTGTTATGATTAATAAAATATTGATTTCTTTATAAATTTATGTTTTATTATAAAAATATATGAAAAAACAGATTCTTATAAAAGGTGATTGGAGACAATATGGATAGATATGATATAGCAATTATAGGTACAGGACCGGCTGGAATATCAGCGGCAATAACAGCAAGAGTGAGAAATAAAAATATTATTCTTATAGGAAGCCGTGAACTTAGCACTAAAATAGAAAAAGCGTCACTTATTAATAATTATCCGGGAATTCCGGCTGTGAGCGGTGAGCAGCTAAAAGAAGCATTTTTAAAACATATTGACAGCATGGGGATTGAAATAACTGAGGATAAAATTAATGCAGTTTATTCGCTTGGAAATTATTTTGCTTTACAGGGGCAAAATGGCAGTTATGAGGCAGATAGTGTGATTTTGGCAGCAGGGCTTTCTAATGTAAATGCATATCCGGGTGAAGAAGAATATCTCGGACAGGGAGTAAGCTACTGTGTGACATGTGATGCTGCATTTTATCGTGGGAAAAGTGCTGCAGTAATTGCATTTTCGGATAAAGAAGAGGCAGAGGCAAAGTTTCTTGCTGAGATTGCTGAAAAAGTGACATATATAAAGATGTATAAAGATTCAAATGGTGTTGAGGGTACATTTGCTGGAATCAAAAATATTGAGGTATTGTCTGCTGTAAAACCTGTTGGAATAAAAAAGAACGGAATGAAAGTTATTCTTGAAACGCAGGCAGGCGGCAGCTATGAATTTGATGGAATATTTGTGATGAGGGAACATGTAGCTCCTAAGACACTTGTTCCGGGACTTAAAACAGAAGAAAACAAGGTATTGGTACAGCGTGACATGTCAACTAATATCAAAGGACTTTTTGCGTGTGGAGATATAACAGGAGCACCATACCAGTATGTGAAAGCTGCGGGGGAAGGAAATGTTGCGGCTCTTTCAGCTGTTGCATATCTTGCAAAATAAAAAGATAATGCTGTCGCATAGAAATGATTAAGCTTTCCAATATGCGACAGCATTATTTATAAATTTATACAAAATCTGTTTTTGACGAATAATGTTCTTTTTTCTGCTGGTACATTATTTTGTCAGCCTGTATTTTGAGTTAGTTGCATATATTAACGAGGCAGATTGTTTTTATAAGAATTGCCATATTCTTAAATTCAGTATTGACAATATATAAAATTTAATCTATACTAAACATACCAAATAAGTATGAATTGAAACGCTGAAAGCGGAATATATTATACATACGTAATTGTCAAAATTTATTGGGAGACAGCGGCAGGCTGTGGAAAGGCAGGGTTTTATGAAACAGATATTGTGCTTTGGAGATTCTAATACATATGGATATAAACCTGATAAGAGCGGAAGATTTTTGTGGGGTGTACGCTGGACCAGTATTCTGGCAGAAAAGTTTGGAAGAGATGTCAATGTTATAGAAGAGGGATTGTGCGGAAGGACAACAATATTTGACGATGTATTCCGTGTTGGACGCAACGGAAGTGAGAGTTTTCCTGCAATTCTCGAAAGTCACACACCGCTTGACCTTATTATAATCATGCTTGGAACTAATGACTGCAAGACCGTTTACGGAGCAACTGCGGGCATAATCGGAAAAGGAGTGGAGACGCTTCTTGAACAGGTAAAAAAGTACAGTCCTGACAGCGATATTTTGTTGATTTCTCCGATATATCTTGGTGAAAATGTGTATAAAGAAGGCTTTGATGTTGAATTTTCAAAAGAATCTATACAGTTATCAAAAAATCTTGAGGCAGTTTATGAAAAAATAGCATTAAAAAATAATATACATTTTCTTAGGGCACAGGATTTTGTTTCATGCAGTGAGACGGATCAGGAACATCTTGACGCACAGGCACATAAGATATTTGCGGATGCTGTGTACAAAAAAACTGATGAGATATTAAAGGCAAGATTTATAAAGGCCGCATGCTGAAAAGAATAATTTTATTAGAAGTCAATAAAATGTGCATAGATTGTTATTGACTTCTATATTTTTTAAATATATAATTATCAAAGGTAATTACCAAAGATAACTATATGCGGATAAAATGAAAGGAAGTATTTATGACAGAAGAAAAAATAAAAAGAATGTTAGATGCGTGCTTTCTGGCAAAAAGAATCCGTGATTTTCTCCCGGAGCTGCCAGATGGAGTAAAGCCGGCATATATACAGTATATGGATACAATTCACAAATTGCAGGGAAATGGAGTGCAGAGGGTCAAGATTTCTGACATAAGCGATTCCCTTGCAATACCACGTCCGGGTGTTACAAGGACGATCAAAGAGATGGAAGAAAGGTGTTATCTGAAGAAGATTTCGTCTGATGAGGATGCACGTATAACATATATTGAGATTACAGTTAAAGGTGAAGAACTGTCTGAAAAATATGATAAAAATTATTACAGCCGCTTATGCAGATATCTTGATGGTATTTCAGAGGAAGAGGCTGATTGTATGATTAATACAATAGAAAAGTTTTATAAAGTAATGAGTGAAAGGAGAGTTGACATTGAATAATTCAAAATCGGATTTTACACAGGGAAGCATACTTGGCAAGTTAATTCCGTTTATGATGCCTATACTCGGTGCACTGATACTGCAGGCTGCGTATGGTGCAGTTGATCTGCTTGTTGTTGGACGATTCGGTACAACTTCCGGATTGTCAGCCGTTTCAACAGGAAGCCAGGTACTTAATCTTGTGACATTTGTAATTACACAGTTTGCAATGGGCATAACGGTGCTTATTGCAAGATATATAGGTGAAAAGAAGCAGGAGCTGATAGGGCAGGTTATAGGTGGTTCAATTATAATATTTGCGATAATTTCAGCAGTATTATTTTTTGTGATGATATGTTTTTCACGCCGCATTGCCATTGTCATGCAAGCACCTTCAGAAGCTGTAGGGCTTACATCGGTATATGTGAAGATTTGTGGCGGTGGAATATTTTTTATTGTGGCATATAATCTTTTATCTGCAATTTTCAGAGGACTTGGCGATAGTAAATCTCCGCTTATATTTGTTGCAGTTGCCTGTGTTATAAATATTGTGGGTGACCTTTTGCTTGTTGCCGGTCTTAAAATGGATGCGGCAGGTGCAGCAATAGCAACAGTATTTGCACAGGCGGTAAGTGTTATGCTGGCATTATTTATGCTTGTAAAAAGGAATAAGATATTTACGATAACAAAAAGTGATTTCAAGATAAATATGCACTGTAAAAGAGCATTAAAAATCGGGATTCCTCTTGCATTACAGGAGTTTCTTACTCAGGTTTCATTTCTGGCATTATGTGCATTTATCAACAGACTTGGACTTGAAGCTTCATCGGGATATGGCGTTGCCTGTAAAATTGTAAACTTTGCAATGTTGATTCCAAGTTCACTTATGCAGTCAATGGCATCATTTGTGTCACAGAATGTCGGTGCTGGTAATGAGAAAAGAGCCAAAAAGGCGATGTTTACAGGCATTGGTGTAGGACTTGTTATAGGGTGTATTGCATTTTTATTAATAATATTTAAAGGTGACATACTCACAGGAATATTTACGACGGATGCAGCTGTTGTACAAAAGGGATATGATTATCTTAAAGGATTTGCATTGGAAACAATAGTGACAGCTATTCTTTTCAGCATGATTGGATATTTTAACGGACATGATAAGACTATATGGGTTATGGCACAGGGACTTATACAGACACTTCTTGTGCGTCTTCCGCTTGCTTATTATATGAGTATTCAGCCTGACGCAAGTCTTACAAAGATTGGATTTGCAGCACCGGCAGCGACAATATTCGGAATTTTATTAAATGTTGTTTACCTTATTTTTCTAAAATATAAAAAGAGAATATGAAAATCATTTTCAATTTTGTACAGCATTTGGCATGAGCCCGATACATTTTGGTATCCTTCTCTGCTTTAACTTATCAATTGGTACAATTACACCACCTGTTGGAACAATTCTTTTTACAGGATGCCGTGTTGGCGGTGTGACTATTGAAAGTGTTATTAAGTACATGTTACCGTACTTCGCAATTATATTTGTAGCTTTATTACTGGTTACATACTTCTCTGCAATATCTATGTTCTTACCTAGGATATTGGGATTAGTGTAATAAATACCTTTTTTCCAACATGAATACGGACTGTACATCAATATGGTGTGCAGTCCGTATTTTTATACAGTCCATATTTTTATAATTTAGTGCTTGACATATAGAAAATGAGGACTATAATACTCATTGAAAAACAAAATATGTTCACCAAAATTCGTTGAAGAGAACAATGTCTGTTATTGATTTATTTTCAGAGAGCCTGTGGCTGGTGTAAACAGGTAATAGTCATATCAGGATATCCTCTCTAAGAAGCGGGCTGAAAGCAGAGCTGTATATGCTGTGCTGGTAAACCTCGCCGGGCTCCACCGTTATATGGATAGCATATGCTGGTATGTAAAGTGCTGTAGTGATACTGCAGAATCAGGGTGGTAACGCGGATTATATTCGTCCCTTTTTTAGTCTTAATGGCTGGAAAAGGGACTTTTTTAGTGGACAAAAACAAGGGGAGTGTAAGCCCTCTGCTCACAGAAGAAGCTCGCATTTTCCTTCGGAAAACAAGGAGGACGTAATGAAAGCATTACAAAAAGTTAGTAAATTTTTATCAGATTACACTTCAATAGTGGTTATCGCAATTGCAGTTGTGACATTTTTTGTACCGGGTATGATGTCATGGGTAAATCACAAGTTGTTTGTCGATTTTGCATCAAACAAATTCACAAGCCAGTCAATAATTATAGGCATTATTATGTTTAGCATGGGGCTTACGCTTACAACACAGGACTTTAAAATATTGGCAAAGAGACCATTTGATATATGTGTTGGTGCAATAGCACAATATCTTATAATGCCATTTTTAGCATTTGCTATAACAAAGGTTCTTGGACTTTCAGATGCAATAGGTCTTGGACTTATACTTGTAGGCTGCTGTCCTGGAGGTGTTTCATCAAATATCATGTCATACCTTTGTGGTGGTGATGTAGCATTTTCAGTTGGAATGACTACGGTATCAACAATACTTTCACCATTTATGACACCACTTCTTGTATCACTTCTTGCAAGTGGAACACATATTTCAATTAAGGCACTTCCGATGTTTGTTTCTATTGTTGAAACAGTAATACTTCCGGTTGCCGTTGGATTTTTATTTAATTATTTATTTGGAAAGAAAAAAATATTTGCAGAAATACAGAAAATCATGCCGGGTATAGCAGTTCTTGGACTTGCATGTGTTGTTGGCGGCGTTGTATCATCACAGGGGGCTAAATTCTTTGAGTCAGGAGCGGTAATATTTGTAGCTGTTCTTTTACATAACGGACTTGGATATCTGCTTGGTTATGGTGCCGGAAAGCTTGTAGGAATGAATACGGCAAAGAAGAGAACAATATCTATTGAAGTTGGTATGCAGAATGCAGGACTTGCAACTAATCTTGCAACTACTACAGCCCAGTTTGCTTCAACACCTGAATCAGCTATTATCTGTGCAGTATCATGTACATGGCATTCAATTTCAGGTACATTACTTGCCGGAGCATTTGCATTAAAGGATAAGATTAAAGGAAAGTCTACTGATACAGAAAATGAAGATGTGCAGCAGGCAGAATAAAATAAGATGAAGTATATTCAAATAAGATTATGATAAAGTCAATCAGGCTGATTGTTCCATGTATAAATGTATTTGGACACAGCCTGATTATTTTTATTATTTTATAAATAAATTATTGACATATATAATTATATGTGATATTAATATATTAAAAGAATTCTTTTGCAGACAGCATATGTAATTTAATTATAAATATATTTCTATTTAGCTGTCTATCAGAGCTGAGTATTCATTCAGCATGAATCCCACAAAAATTAATTGGACTACAGCAGGCTTGTTTTCATTATCTGCAAATGATAATATACTAATAAATAATAATATTAGTATGTGTGTGGATATCAGCCTGTTAAACAAAAGGAGGATATCTATGGCAGAGAAAAAAGACAATGTATCAGCAAAATTTAAGGATAATGTATTCTGCATGTTGTATGCCGACAAAGCTAATTTGCTGGATTTGTACAATGCACTTAACAATTCATCTTATAAAAATGTGGATGATTTACAGGTAACTACATTAAATGGCGGCTCGTATATGAAGTATAAAAATGATGCTTCATTTCTGCTAAGCATGAATTTATATATGTTTGAGCAGCAGTCGTCAAAGAATCCGAATATGCCTTTAAGATTTCTTCATTATGTATCAGATGTAATGAGACAGATATTTAGTAACAGTACACTTCATAGAAGAAGTATGCTGAAAATTCCGGTTCCGCATTTCATTACATTTTATAATGGAAAAGAAAAGTGGATTGAAAAAGAAGAGATAATCAAGTTGTCAGATATGTTTGAAGAATATACAGACAATCCCGAAATGGAGTTAAAGGTACGGGTAATAAATATTAATGGTGATGCAGATATCCTGAATAAGTGCAAGACGCTCCGGGATTATATGACATTTGTTGAAAAAACCAGATATAAGACAGATGTTGAAGATAAAGATGTTAAAACAGCAGTTACAGAGGCAATAGATGAATGTGTAGAGGAGAATATACTTGTCGATTTCTTTGAAAAACACAGAGAGGAGGTCGTTGAAGTGAGTATATATGATTATGATGAAGAGGAAGTCAGAATGGTTGTAGCCAGAGATATGGCGGAAGAGATGGCTGTAGAGCTTGCAGAGAAAAATGAATTGATAAGCAAAATTAAGCTTGTTATTAAAAAAGTAAAAAAGGAAAAGTCTGTTGCATTGATAGCAGATGAACTTGAAGAGGAGGAAAGTGACATCAAGCCGGTTTATGATGCTGTAATCAGGTCAGCACCCGAGTATAATGTGGATGATATTATAAAGGAATTAAAAGACTAGAAAATATGTGGGGCTGTATTCCCATCAGAAAATACAGCCCGCTCAAATAATTTTTTAATTAACCAAAGTATCTCTTTAAAAGACCTTCAAAAGCTTTTCCGTGGCGAGCCTCATCACGAGCCATCTCATGAACTGTATCATGGATTGCATCAAGGTTAGCAGCCTTTGCTCTCTTTGCAAGGTCTGTCTTACCAGCTGTGGCTCCATTTTCAGCTTCTACTCTCATCTCAAGGTTCTTCTTTGTGCTGTCTGTTACAACTTCGCCGAGAAGTTCTGCGAATTTAGCAGCATGTTCTGCTTCTTCCCATGCAGCTTTTTCATAGTAGAGACCAATTTCAGGATAACCTTCTCTATGGGCAACTCTTGCCATAGCAAGATACATACCTACTTCTGAACATTCGCCATTAAAATTAGCACGTAAATCAGAAAGAATATCTTCGCTTACGCCCTTTGCAACACCTACAACATGTTCTGCAGCCCAAGTTCTTTCATCTGACTGAGCAACAAATTTATCTGAGCCTGCGTGACAGACTGGACATTCTGCAGGAACCGTATCACCTTCATAAACATAACCACATACTGAACATACAAATTTCATAATAGTAATCTCCTTTACGTTTAAATTTTTAAAAATAGTAATTGTTACTGTTTTCTATGCAACTAATATATCACGTTATTTATTGTTTGTCAACACTAAATAGTAATAATTCCTATTTTTATTTCTTGGAACATTTTGGACATTTTCCGTAGAAAAACGAAACACTTCCTTCGATTATTCCGTCGAATTGGTTTGCTGCAGCAGAAACAAGAGCTTTCTCAGGCTTGGAATCATTAAAGTCTAAATCAATAATAGCTCCACATTCTGTGCATTGAAAATGGTAATGAGGCATAACATTTCCATCAAAATGAACCGAGCCATCATCGCAAGGCACTTTAACAGCCTGACCATTGTCAACGAGAAATGAGAGATTCCGATATACGGTCCCTAGGCTTATATTTGGAAATTCTTTGCTTACATTAGCATATACTACTTCGGCGGTAGGATGGTCTTTTCTTGAAATAAGAAAGTTTCTAATTGCATCACGCTGCTTACTGTGTTTTGTAGTAGCCATAATATATACCTCTTCTAATAATGATAATTATTACTATTATTATTTTAAAGAAAAAACCATGTAATGTCAATATATAAAATTATCGTTTACTGACATTACATGGTTAATATGCTCATAATAGAAAATATTATTTACTGCAATCCTTAATAAGAGACATAATTTTATCAATGGCTTCGCTTTGAGGGCTTGAATCCATTGCATCAATATATTTTTGTCTGTTTTTATACAAATCATCAACAGCAGCAAGAAGTTTTTCAGGAGTGATTTCTTCTTCGGTCATGATGCTTGAGTAGCCATGTTCTTTAAAAGAATTAGCATTGAGAATCTGGTCGCCTCGGCTCGCATTGGCAGAAAGCGGAATCAGAATATTAGGTTTTCTTAGAGCAAGGAGTTCGCATATTGCATTTGCACCGGCTCTCGAGATTACTATATCACTTATAGCAAATAAATCACGCATCTGGTCACTTATATATTCAAACTGGATATAGCCATCAATTCCGTTTAAAGAGGCATCAGTCTTTCCCTTGCCGCAGAGGTGGACAACCTGATATTTTTTGAGAAGCTCCGGAAGGATTGCTCTCACGGCATTATTTACTTTTACAGCACCGGTACTTCCACCGACAACAAGAATAATTGGTTTTGATGTGTTAAAACCGCATAATTTAAGTCCGGCAGGTTTATTTCCAAGAAGAAGTTCATGTCTTATAGGAGAACCGGTAAGAACTGCTTTGTCTTTTGGCAGATATTTAAGTGTTTCAGGAAAGTTGCAGCATATTTTTGTGGCTCCACGCATTGCTATTTTATTGGCAAGACCGGGCGTCATATCAGATTCATGTATTATTACAGGAATATGCTTATGGCTTGCGGCAAGAACAACAGGAACGGATACGAATCCACCCTTTGAAAAAACTATATCGGGTTTGATTTTTCTGATTAATTTTCTTGATTGGAAATATCCTGCAATAACACGAAAAGGATCAGTAAGATTTTTCCAGCTTTTATAACGGCGTAATTTACCGGATGAAATTCCATAATAAGTTATTCCAAGGTCTTCAATAAGTTGTTTTTCAATACCTGTATAAGAACCTATATAAGTTACCTGATATCCGGCAGCCGCAAGACTTGGAAGTAATGCAATATTAGGTGTTACATGTCCGGCAGTGCCACCACCGGTTAAAATTATCTGTTTCATTTTTTGGAACTTCCTTTCAATTCAATTACATTTTATGTGAAAATCTTTCCTTAAAACTGCAATGACAGCAAAGTGGCTCAACAGCACGTTTGTCACGGAATCTCTGAATGAAATTCTGCGTGCGTTCCTGTTCAAGGATTTCAGAAATATCCTGCACAAATATATTTCCAAGCGGAATGCATGCATTGCCATCAAGACAACATGGAACTATTGTTCCGTCAGAAAGTATGGCAATATGTGTGCGTAATCCCTGACAAAATCCTCTGTCATTATAGTATGAATTATTAATATCGGGCCATTCAAATGGTGACTGTACATTTATATATAATTTTTTTCTGATTGTAAGATTTTTTTGACCAAAAAGAGTAGGTTTTTCGAGTGTTGTCCAAAGACGAAGCGATATTTCCGTGTCAGTTTTTTCATTAAGCATATTACAACATTCAGTTATATTTTTAAAATACGTGTTCATATCAATACAGTCATTATCATCAGCACTGTGCATTGAAATATTTATCTGATGAACCGGATGAACAATAAGTGTATCAAGTTGTTTTTTTAAAAGCGTTCCATTTGTTGTGATATTTACACGCATACCTTCATCATGGCATATCTGCAGAATATCACCAAGCTGCGGATGCAGAAGAGGCTCACCTTTTACATGAAGATATATAAATTCTGTAAGAGGCTTGACCTGTTCTATTACATGAGAAAATTCGTCGATGCTCATGAAGCGTTTGTCACGTTTTGTTTCCTGACAGAATGAACATGTAAGATTACAGGAACTTGTTATTTCTATATAAATACGTTTGAATCGTGTGACACGGTATTTTTTCACGCCTGCTCCTTGTACTGTGTTAATGCATTGGCAAGCTGGTCAGGACAGGATGTCGGTCTGAATCCACACTTGATGCCGGACATTCTTTTTATTGCTTCATCTATATCCATGCCTTCTATAAGTGCTGCAACACCTTGTGTATTGCCTGAGCAGCCACCTTCAAAATGCACATTAGTTACTTTATTATCAACAACATCAAAATCAATTGAGCGGGAACATACACCGGATGTTTTATATTTCATTTTATAATCCTCCTTTGAAATTTATGCTAAGTATATCACATCAAAAAATGTGCCGCAAGGTCTTGCAAAAATGTGAAAAATCTATTATTATAAACATATATTAATGAATACATAAATGAGAATATGCGGTGAGGATGCTGACAGCTGCTGTTTTCGTTACAAATTAAGGAGGATTATATGATAGGTATTATTGGAGCCATGGATGAAGAAGTTGAACAGATTGTGGCAGTTATGGATATAAAAAAAGAAGAGACTAAGGCATGTATGACATTTAAGGCGGGAATTCTTGCCGGTAAGGATGTTGTAATTGTAAGAAGTGGTATTGGTAAAGTTAATGCTGCTGTATGTACACAGATTCTTGTTGACGATTTTGGCGTTGATTATGTTATCAATACAGGTATTGCCGGTTCTTTAAAGGCTGAGATTGATATTGCGGATATTGTTATATCATCAGATGTTCTTCATCATGATATGGATGCGACAGGATTTGGATATCCACTTGGTCAGATTCCAAGAATGGATACACTTTCATTTAAAGCAGATGATAGACTTATTGAGCTTGCAAAGGAATCGTGTGCGAAGGCAGTCACTTCAGTAGGCGTTCATGTTGGACGAGTTGTAAGTGGAGACCAGTTCATTTCGGATAAGGCGGTAAAGGAAAGAATTTCGTCTGAATTTGCAGGATACTGTACAGAGATGGAAGGTGCGGCTATTGCACAGGCAGCATATCTTAATAAGGTTCCATTTGTGATTTTGAGAGCGATTTCGGATAAGGCAGATGACAGTGCAACAATGGATTATCCAACTTTTGAGAAGCAGGCAATTGCCAATTCAGTCCTTTTATTAAAGGAACTTGTTTCAAGAATTTAATTAATAAGGAAATTGATAAATATATGAACTTTTTGGAAGTTAAAAATATAGAGAGTTCATTAACAGGCACAGTTTACTATCATCTTCCGGGATTGTTTGAATTTTATGACTTTTACCGGGTGTTTTTGCCGTTATTTTATGAACACAGAGAATATTTTTATGACTGGTGTGATATTGGTTCAATATATGGTGCACCATCAGACTGTATATGGGGTGGCGGACGTGTTTCAGACGGAGATAGTAATCCTGAAGAAGTTCTTACTCTTTTAGAAGAATATGGGATTTCATCAAGGCTTACATTTAGTAATTCACTTTTGAAAAAAGAGCATCTGTCAGATAGAAAATGTAATGAACTTTGTAGATTATTTGAGAAAAATAATAAAGTACAAAATGGTGTAATTGTTCATTCTGAATTATTACTTGATTATCTGAAAAATAATTATCCGGAATTATATCTGGTATCATCTACAACAAAGGTGATTACTGATTTTGATGAGTTTCTTATGGAAACTGACAGGGATGATTTTAAGTATGTTGTGCCGGATTTCCGCCTGAATAAGACATTTGACAGGCTTGGCAGTATGACATGCAGGCAAAAGGACAAAGTAGAGTTTTTGTGTAATGAATGTTGCTGGTTTTGATGCAATGACAGAAAAAAATGCTATGAAGCTGTCAGCCGTAAAAATCTTGGGGAGAATATATCTGAACATATATGCAGTGCTCCCGGTTCTAACGAAGGTTATAGATTTTCCAAAGCAATGAAAAATCCGGGATTTATTGGAGTTAATGATATAAAAGATAAGTATATTTCTATGGGATTTTCCAACTTTAAGATAGAGGGCAGAGGACTTGGAAGTGCATTAATTCTTGAATTTTTGCTTTATTATATGACAAAGCCAGAGTATCATGTTCATGTGAGAGAAAAAGTATATCTTGATAATATGCTGGACTTATTTTAGAAGTATTTGATATGAAAAAATCAGTATACAAAAATAAAGGTTGGTGAATATATGGTAGAAAATATTACAATAATTAAAGGGACTGATGGTCCGACGGCAGTATTTTTGGCGGGAAAAAATCATAGATATACGCTCAGACAGAAAATAAAGAAATATATATTTAATAGAAAAATGAAATTTGTCGAAAAAAGCCTGAAACCGGAAGGGCACACTGTTGATGAGGTTATTTATTATGCAAAAAATAAATACGGATTTGAAGAGGCTGATAAAGATTCTGACGAGTATAAAGAAGAGTATAATCAGATGCGTTCCTCTTTTATAATCCAATATAAACCTGAGTTGTTGGGTGATTTGACATCAGAACCTGAGTTGAAAGGCACATCTGAACAGGATATGCTTGAATTGATGGAGCAGAACGCAAAACGCATGGAAAGAGCACAAAATGTGCCTAAAGACCTGTTTGACATAGATTATCACAAGCTTGTAAAAAGATTTAATGATAAAAATGATTATATGCATATAGATATTGAAAAAAATTATTCTTCAATAAGCGGTGGAGTATGTGGCAGTGATAAAATGGCAAAAAAATTTAACTGCATATACAAAGACATATACAGATATTATGGGGTGTCCGCACGGGATATCATGGAAAAAACGGAAAGGTATGAAGATGTAGTACATACGCTCAGCATGTAATTTATAAGATACAGAAAAGATTTTTGCGGGGGTGTATTGAATTATGAAGATTGAAAAAGTGACAGTTGAAGATGCAGAAGAACTTTTAGAGATATATGCGCCATATGTTGAAAATACAGCAATAACATTTGAGTATGATGTTCCATCAAAAGATGAATTTGAAGAAAGAATAAAGAATATTTCTGCAAAATATCCTTATATTAAAGCTGTACATGAAGGAAAAATAGTCGGATATGCATATGCTGCCAGTTTTAAAGACAGAAGGGCTTATGACTGGTCTGTTGAAACAACAATTTATGTAAAAAATAACTGTAAGAGAATGGGTATTGGCAAGGTATTGTACGAGGTACTTGAACAGAAACTTAAAGATATGGGTATACTTAATATGAATGCATGTATTGCCCGCCCGATACAGGAGGGAAGATATCTTAATGATGACAGCATACGTTTCCATGACAATATGGGATTTACTGAGGTCGGACATTTTCATAACAGCGGTTATAAATTCGGACAGTGGTTTGATATGATATGGATGGAAAAAATGATTGGGGAGCATAATGCTAATCCACATGAGGTAGTATGGCAGCAAGACTTTAAATTATAGAATTGTTGCAGTATAATATAAAACGGAAAAAAGGTAATCTTAAAAAATACAGGAGGATTATCGTATGAAAATACCATTTAAGGTTGATTTGACGGGAAAGACAGCAATTGTAACGGGAGGAAGCGGAACATTATGCTCAGCTATGGCATATGGGCTTGCCGTTAGTGGAGCAAAAACTGCCATAATAGGGCGTAATCAGGAAAAGCTTTTGAAGGTAGTTAATAAACTGACAGAAGATGCGTTAAATGAGTATGGCAAAGATGTTATCGTAAAGGGATACAGCTGTAATGTGACTGATAAAAATGAACTGGAAAAAGCGTACAGCCTAATAAGCAGTGAACTTGGAACGTGTGATATTCTTATTAACGGTGCAGGTGGAAACCAGCCGGGTGCAATAGCTTCAACAGAGATGTTAAAGAAGGAAAAAGGAGAAGATGATTATTCGTTCTGGAATCTTGATGAAGATAAAATAAGAGATGTAATGGATGTTAATTATATGGGAACACTTCTTCCGATTCAGGTTTTTACAAAAGATATGGTAGAAAAAAGAAGTGGAAGCATTATTAATATAGCATCTGTAACGTCAATTCTTCCGCTTACAAAGGTTGTTGCATATGGCAATGCAAAAAGTGCAATTTTTAATCTTACGCAGTGGCTTGCAGTTCATTTTGGAGAGAGCGGAATAAGATGTAATGCAATTGCACCGGGATTTTATGCAGCAGAACAGAATCATTCTCTTTTATTTAATCAGGATGGAAGTTATACTGCAAGAGCAGGAAAGATAATTGCCGGAACACCGATGGGCAGATTTGGTAATCCGGAAGAACTTATAGGTGCAGCACTTTTTCTTGCAAGTGATGAAGCGTCAGGTTTTGTAAATGGCATTGTTCTTCCGGTTGACGGCGGATACAGTGCATACAGCGGTGTCTAAGACGGTATGTTTATATGATTTTTATGCGGTGGTGTGTCAGAAAAAGGCACATTGCCGTATTTTTTGTAAAACGATTGTTAATATGAGGACTTTAAAAAATATGATGCCTGAATTATAATATTTTTAAGTGATATGGAAGAAATGCTGTCATAAACTTCTTAATGTTACAGATAAATAAATGGAGGTTGTATGAAAATAATTTTATTGGGGATGTTAATTATATTTTTACTGGGGATGACGGCACAGCTTGTGGTTTATACGATTATGGCGTACATAAAAGAGGACTGCAGCCGTAAAATGATGAGAACGGTATTCGTGAAAAATACGATTTTAAGATATGAAGAGTGTACAAAGCTGGGAATTCCGGTTGATAACGTAAAAAGATTTGTGGAAAACACATTTGATTCGTGTATTTATGGTGGATATTCGCCGGATTTGATTGCTGATGTGTCAAAAAAATCCGGTAATATAATTATGGTAATGGGAATTCTGAGTGTAATTTTTCATATTAATAATTTACAGGAATGTTTTGTATATATATCCATGACTCTCCTTGAGGTAATTGCTTTAAGAGTTTCGGAAAAAATGACTGATTATAATGAAAATAAAAAGAATATTATTATTATAATGCAGAATGAACTCCTGCACTTTGAAAAATATTCGGAACTTTTGAAGGAAAATGTGAGAGGAATATATACGGAAAAGCTGAGGGGACAGGCAGCAGCTGAGTTTGGCAGGCTTAATAAACAGTACAAGCAAATCTTGAAAAATACCTAGGCAGGAAGTATAATTAAATAAGATAGTATTTTATTATTTTGTGGACTTTACTTAAAAAAGTAAAGAAATGGAGGTTATATATGGGACAGGTAAAATTTGATTATTCTAAGACAGCAGGTTATGTACATGAACATGAAGTTGAATCAATGAAAGCACTTACGGAGAGTGCAAGAAAGCTTCTTCTTTCTAAGAGTGGTGCAGGTAATGACTATCTCGGATGGATTGACCTTCCTGTTGATTATGATAAGGAAGAGTTTGCACGTATTAAGAAGGCAGCAGAAAAGATTAAGTCAGATTCAGATGTGCTTGTAGTAATTGGTATTGGTGGTTCTTATCTCGGTGCGAGAGCTGCAATTGAATTTCTTGGACATAATTTCTTTAATTCAGTTTCTAAGGATTTAAGGAAAGCACCGGAAATTTATTTTGTAGGTAATTCAATCAGTTCAAATTATCTTGCTGGGCTTGTTGATGTAATCGGTGACAGGGATTTTTCTGTAAATATTATTTCAAAGTCAGGAACTACAACTGAGCCGGCTATTGCATTCAGGGTGTTTAAGAAAATGCTTGAAGAAAAGTATGGAAAAGACGGGGCTGCAAAGAGGATTTACGCTACAACTGACAAGGCTAAAGGAGCATTAAAGAAGCTTGCTGACGCAGAAGGTTATGAAGAATTTGTTGTACCTGATGATGTAGGCGGACGTTTTTCTGTTCTTACAGCAGTAGGACTTCTTTCAATTGCAGTAAGCGGTGTTGATATAGACGAACTTATGGCAGGAGCAGCATCAGCAAGAAAACGCTGCATTGAGAATGATTTTGACAATAACGATGCAATGCAATATGCAGCACTCAGAAATATTATGTTAAGAAAAGGCAAATCAGTAGAAATTCTTTGTGATTATGAGCCAAGTCTTCATTATACACTTGAGTGGTGGAAGCAGCTTATGGGTGAGTCAGAAGGCAAGGATAACAAGGGATTGTTCCCGGCAAGTGTTGATTTGACAACAGATTTACATTCTATGGGACAGTTTATACAGGATGGTTCAAGAATTATGTTCGAGACTGTTCTTAATGTTGAGAAGACATCAAGAGAAATTGTTATTGAAAAAGAAGATGAAGACCTTGATGGACTTAATTACCTTGCAGGAAAGACGATGGATTTTGTAAATAAATGTGCCATGAATGGTACAATTCTTGCACATACAGATGGAAATACACCAAATTTAAGAGTTGATATTCCTGAGCAGACACCATTCTATCTCGGCGAATTATTCTATTTCTTTGAATTTGCATGTGGACTTTCAGGTTATATGCTCGGTGTTAATCCGTTTAATCAGCCTGGTGTTGAAAGCTATAAGAAGAATATGTTTGCACTTCTTGGAAAGCCGGGGTATGAAGCAGAAGGAGAAGAACTCCGTAAGAGAATTTAATTTTAACAATTAACAATAAGAGGAATTTATCATGAAAATTTTAATGCTTGATACAATTACATATGGTGATGATATTTCGCTTGATAAGTTTAAAACACTCGGTGAAGTTATAACATACCGGACAAGTACGCAGGAGGAAGCGTTACAGCGTATTAAGGAAATACAGCCTGATGTGGTTGTGACTAATAAAGTTGTGATTACAAAGGAATTGTTTGAAGCATCACCAAATATAAAGATGGTTGCTGAGACTGCAACAGGATATAATAATATTGGCATTGAATATGCAAAGGCTCACCAAATAAGGGTTGCTAATGTTGCAGGATATTCAACGGAATCAGTTGTGCAGCATACATTCGCACTTTTATTTTATGTATACGAAAAATTAAGATATTACGATGAATATGTAAAATCCGGAGAGTATGTCAAAAGTCCGTGTTTTACACATTTTGACAAAGTATTTAATGAACTCAGTGGAAAGACATGGGGGATTGCCGGACTTGGAAGCATAGGAAGAAGAGTTGCAGATGTAGCCAAAGCGTTTGGATGCAGGGTGGTATATTTTTCGGCAAGCGGACATACATATGATACTGAATTTAAGAGAGTTTCCTTTGATGAACTTCTTGAAAATTCAGATATTATATCAATACATGCACCACTTAATGATAAAACAAATAATCTTTTTGATGATGCAGCATTTGCAAAGATGAAAAAGAATGCTGTTCTTCTGAATCTCGGCAGAGGCCCTATTGTAAATAATGCAGCTTTAACAAAAGCATTAAAAGAGAATATAATTGCTGGTGCGGGTCTTGATGTTATCGACAAAGAGCCGATTGCAGCAGATAATCCTCTTCTTGAGATACAGGACAGCAGCAAGCTTATTATTACACCTCATATTGCATGGGCAACTTATGAAGCACGCGTTCGTCTGATGGACGAGGTATATGAAAATATTAAAGCATTTGAGGCAGGAGAAAGCCGTAATGCAGTAGTATAAAATTTATGGGACAAAACATGTGAAAGTGTTTTGTCCCGTTTTTTATTACAAAGGTGATTTCGCTCCGGTTGAGTTGATACAAGTTTGATTAAAAATTGTTATTGAGCAATTATTATGATATTATTATAATTATATCACAAAAATAATCAACACAATGTTAAGAAAACAGGAGATTCGTATGAAAGAACAGGAAAAAAAGAAGAAAGGAAATCTGTGGCTTACGGTGGCAACATTTATTGTAAATAAGCGTAAAGCCATAGAGATTCTTTTTGTGCTGGCAATTATTTACAGTGTGCTGTGTATTAATAAGGTACAGGTCAATCAGGATATAACATCTTATCTGCCGGCTGACAGTGAGACAAGACAAGGTCTGTCTATAATGGATGAACAGTTTATGACATATGGAAGTGCAAAGGTTATGCTTGCAAATGTCACGTTTAATCAGGCGGATTCGCTTGTCGATAGTCTTGAAAATGTGGACGGTGTCAAGGAAGTTGCATTTGATGATTCATCTGACCATTTTAAGGGGACTAATGCATTATTTGACATTACTTTCAGTGGGACATCGGATGAACAGGTAAGTAAGGACGCATTGAATTCTGTCAAGGATATATTGGCGGATTATGATGTTTATGTTTCAACTGAAGTTGGTTCAGAAGAGTCAAGTGCCGAATCACTTGCGAAGGATATGAATATAATTCTTGTGCTTGCTGTAGTTGTCATTGTTGCTGTGCTTTTGCTTTCAACTAAGGCATATCTGCAGATACCGGTACTTTTGATTACATTTGGGGTAGCGGCTATTCTTAATATGGGAACTAACTACTGGTTTGGAACGATTTCATCAATCACTAATTCTATTGCGGTTGTATTGCAGCTGGCACTGGCTATTGACTATGCTATTATTCTGTGCGACAGATTTATGGAAGAGCATGAGACGCTTGATGCTGAAGAGGCTGTAAAGGTAGCACTTTCAAAGGCTATTCCGGAAATAAGTTCGTCATCACTTACTACTATTTCAGGTATGGTTGCAATGATGTTCATGCAGTTCAGACTTGGATATGATATGGGTATAATTCTTGTAAAGGCGATTATTTTAAGTCTTATTTCGGTATTTTTCCTTATGCCGGGGGTGCTTTTAATTTTTGCAAAAGGAATTGATAAGACGCATCACAAATGTTATGTTCCAAAGATTACTATTGTTGGTAAGTTTGCCAATAAGACAAAATATATTATACCTCCGCTTTTTATAATATGTCTTGTATTTGCATTTATGAAATCAAATAACTGTCAGTATATTTATGATACAAGTTCGATTGTAAGTGCAAAAAAGAGCGAATCAAAGGTTGCACAGGAGACAATAGAAGAAACTTTTGGTGCAAGTAACCAGCTTGTAGTAATGGTACCTAAGGGTGATTATGAATCTGAGCATAAAGTTGTAAAAAAACTTCAGAATCTTGATTACGTGACATCTGCACTGGCTCTTTCCAATGTTTCAATAAATGATGAGTATGTACTTACAGATAAATTAAGTCCAAGACAGTTTTCGGAACTTGTGGGAATTGACAGGGAAGTTGTTGAAGTTTTATATATGGCATATGCATATAATCAGGAGCAGTACGGGCCGGTTGTAACAGGAATTGATGATTACGATGTTCCGATTATTGATATGTTTCTGTTCTTATATGACCAATATAAGGAAGGTTATGTGACTCTTGACAGCAATCTGGATGAAAAGCTTACAACTTTATATGACACACTTCATGATGCACAGCTCCAGCTTCAGGGTTCGGATTATTCGCGGCTTGTTCTTAATATTTCGCTTCCTGTTGAAGGTCAGGATACATATGATGCACTGGAGGAAATTCGAGGAATCGCTGCACAATATTATTCAAAAGACAGTGTTATTCTTGTAGGCAATTCAACGAGTGACCATGACCTTGAGTCATCATTTGCGTCAGATAATATTATAATAAGCGTGCTGACAGCGTTATTTGTTATGATAATATTGTTCTTTACATTCCAGTCGGCAGGTCTTCCTGTACTTCTCGTACTTACAATTCAGGGAAGTATATGGATAAACTTTGCAGTTCCGTCAATTGAGGGGCAGACTGTATTTTTCATAGCATATCTGATTGTATCAGCAATTCAGATGGGTGCTACAATTGATTATGCGATAGTTATATCTAACAGATATCTGCAACTTAAACAGCAGATGCCGCTTAAAGAAGCCATAACCGAGACGCTTAACCAGTCATTTCCGACAATATTTACATCAGGTTCAATACTTACATGTGCCGGTTTTCTGATTGGTGAAATTGCATCAGATGCCACAGTTGCTTCAATTGGTGTGGCACTTGGACGAGGAACTTTAATCTCAATAATTCTTGTATTATTTGTACTGCCTCAAATACTTCTTATGGGAGACATTATTATAGAAAAGACAGCACTTACAATGAATATTACAAGACCACAGAGAGAAGTTGCAGGAAGAGTAAGAGTAACGGGACATGTACGTGGATATGTACAAGGTGAAATTGATGCTGATATACAGGGTACATTCCAGGGACAGATGAAAGTGTCTGTAGACTCTGTGATTCCAGGAAGGCAGGGTCAGATTGAGCAGAATGATTTGGACTCTCAACAGATATCAGAAGATGATGATATTGCAGACAATAAAGCACAGGAAGGAGATGAGGAGTCATGACAATGAAAAAATATTTAAAGAAAAGGATAATACCGGCAGGACTTTCTCTAATCCTTATTATAATGACAGTAATAAGCATCATGCCGATTAATGTGTCAGCTGAAGATTCTTTGAATGTTATTGAGATTTCAAGAGTAAATGAACTTATTGAATTTGCCAATAAATGCAAATATGACAGTTATAGCAAAGACAAGATTGTGAAACTGACTGCCGATATAGATGTTTCGGGCTCAGATTTTAAAGGAATATCATATTTTGCCGGAACATTTGATGGCGGTTCTCATATAATAAGTGGTTTTAATGTTGATTATAAAGGTTCGGATTTTGGCTTTTTCCGTTATATAGCAGAGAGTGGTTTTATTACTAATCTTAATATTTCAGGAAGTATTAATGTTACCGGAAGTCAGGAAAATATAGGCGGAATAGCAGGTGTAAACAAAGGGGTAATAAATGAAAGCTCATTTTCGGGTAAAGTAAATGCATCTACTGCAACAGGTGCAATTGCAGGCTATAATCATGAAAATGCCAAAATAGTGAGCTGTACCAGTGATGCTGATATTTTAGCAACAAATCAGACAGGCGGAATAGCCGGAGTTAATGATGGACTTATAAGCAGCTGTACATCAAAGAGCCGTGTTAATACGCAGGAACTGGATACAACACTTGACATAGGTGGTGTTGATGTAGGAACTCTCAATCTTACGCAGAATGTCATAGACCGTAATGATATGGGTGGAATAGCCGGTGAGTCAACAGGAATAATATCGGATTGTGTTAATTATGGTAAGATTGGATTTGCACATACAGGGTATAATGTCGGTGGAATAGCCGGAAAACAGAGCGGTAAAGTTATAACATGTTCTAATGAAGGTGAAATCTATGGAAGAAAAGATGTCGGTGGAATTGTCGGACAGGCAGAACCGGATATTGAGTCTGAGTATCTGAATGACCGTGTTGATGATGTGCAGAGTTCAATAGATATTATTAACAGTACATTAAATAACATGTCATCATCGATGAATAATGCTTCATCTGATGTTAAGTCTTATACAGAAAATATTATTGACCAGTATAAAGAACTGCTTGATAAGTTACAGGATAAGCTTAATGGAAATAACGATAACGATGAAAAAATAGAAGATTTTGTTGATGATATTTCAAAAGATATTGAAAACAGCACTGTTGCAGATGATATACATGGCGTTGCGGACACAGTTGACAGTGAAATAAGAACAATTGCAGATAGTATTGAAAGAATCTCTGCACAGATTAAAAATATTGGTAATACAGTAACAGAAACAATGGATGTTGTGACAAGTGATGATGACTATATAGAAGATATATCATCTGCTGACAGTGCACAAAATTCAGATGGTGTTATTGCAAAGTCAGTAAACAGGGGAGCAGTGCATGGAGATATTAATGCCGGAGGAATAGCCGGAACAATGAACGTTGAATATGATGTTGATCCAGAGTATGATCTTGACATAACTGAGACTACAAATGTAAGGCTTCGTTCAACTGTCAGTGATGTTGTAATATACTGTATTAATTATGGTGAGGTTAATTCAAAAAAAGACTGTGCCGGAGGAATTGTCGGATTACAGGAACTTGGACTTGTATATGGAAGCGAGGGTTATGGAACAGTAAAGTCGGAGACAGGTAACTATGCCGGAGGAATAGCCGGTAACAGTGCAAGTGCAATAACAGACAGTTACAGTCTTTGCAATGTGGAAAGTGAAGATTATACAGGCGGAATTTGTGGAAAAGGTTATACAATGCAAAATTGTATTTCGATTCCGGCAATTCTTGGTGATGGTGAAGCAAAGGGAAGCCTTGCAGGAATAATTGAATCTGACGGTGAAGTAAGCACAAATATATTTGTAAATGATATATATGGCGGAATTGATGATATTAATTATAGCGGTAAGGCTGACAGTGCGAGCTATGAAGCTGTTATGGCAATGGAGAATATACCTGATGGATTTCATCGTGTAACACTTGTATTCAAAGCTGATGGAAATGTTATTGATACAAAAAATATTGCATATAATGCAAATCTTGGTGTATCGGAACTTCCCGCAATTCCTGATAAGGATGGATATTATGCACAATGGCCGGAAAATATAGTATCAAAACCAATATTGCAGAATACTGTTGTTGAAGCAGAATATCATGTGTGGATAGAAAGTGTTGCCGGTGACATTGCATCGCAGAATGATAAACCGCTTTTTATTGCGGAAGGAAAATTCTATGATGATAATAAAATTACATTATCAAAATGTGATACTGATAATCTGTCAGGGGATATAGAATATTCATATGCATGGAAAATGCGAGGCACAGACGTAAAAGATAAAGGTACAAAAACATGCCATTTTTACATAAAAAATACTTCGGGAAGCAGCGAAGTATGGTATCGTGACAACGCAGATTCAGGCTGGGTTAAGGCAGATGCGAAAGAGCATGGAAGTTATATGACTGCTGAAATTCCTTACGAAGCAGATTTTGCGGTGATTCATAAAGAAAGCAGCAATATGATTTACTATATATGTGGCGGTGCTGCAGCATGTATAATTGTGCTTGCAGTAATTATTATAAAAAAACGTAAAAAAAGAAATAAGTAATGTGTGTCAGGCATAATGCAAAGTAACTTACAAGCATTAGACACTTATTCAGTGATGACGGGCGACAGAAGATATGAGAAATTACTGGGAGAATCGGAAGGAGTGAGCAATATGTGTGATGTGGCACAAAGATTAGAGGACAGAGGAACTTATAGCAAGCGGGATTGATAAAGAGACAGTAGATGTGGCGTTGACGTGTCTGTAGTTAAATAAATAAAATATAAAAATTAAGGTATCCGATATGTTGTTGTGTATTGGATACCTTTTTTGACATATAAAAAACAAAAATGCAACCTTTTATTACAAAATGTTGCATTTTTGTTTACATTTATTATATCGGCTGTAAGCGATTTTCCTTAACCCCTTTTTTCTGAAAAATAAAAATTTTTTAAATTTATAATTGATATTATAAAAATGGTTTAGCAAGGGAATTTAATATGCATATATATATCATCTTTTTCACATTGTGTGATTCCAAGATATCGTTTTGTTATATTGTATGAGGAGTGATTATAGATTGCCATGAGTAAAGCCGGCTGTGTTCCTTGTTTCCATGCAAAAAATCCAAAAGTTTTTCTGAGAGAATGACAACTAATGTTTCCTGTAATATTACATTTGTCAGCTGCGGTTTTTATTATGCGGTATGCCTGAGTACGGCTCAGCGGTCTTGTGTGGTCTGTTGATTTTGTAAATATGTAATCGTTGTATTGAGGATTCTGTTTGGAAAAAAGTTTTTGAAGAGCAATAGATAAATTGTCATTTATAGGGATGATATTTATTTTTCCTGTCTTATGTTCACTTATAGTGAGCCTCTTTATGAATTTCTTGTTTTCAAAATCATAAATATTCTCCAATCATAATTTTTATAGTTCAGATGAATTATTACAAATAAAAAGTTAAAAATGCAACATTTTGTAATAAATAGTTACATTTTGAAAAGGAAAAATTCTAACTGATACATGGAGTTAAAAATGCTAAAACTCACATTAAAACCCGGAGAGTATATAGATATTGGAGACAATATCAAAGTTATATTTTCGGGAGGTTCGGCAAACAATATTCATCTGCTGGTTGATGCACCGAGAGAGGTCAACATTGTAAGAAGTTCGGTAAAAAAAGCAGCCGGTGAAAAAGTTGATGAATATAAGAAAGAAGAGGGAATATCGCAGGAAGCACAAAAAGAAATTGTAGATATTCTGATGCGTGAGAAGCGTAAAAATCGAGGTAATAATGTATAACTGATATTTTGCATGTCGTAAATATTTCATCCCGGGAAAGCATGCTTAATAAAAGACATACTTATTATAAATAAAAATGGGAAACGGAGTTTCCATAAAAATTAACCACACGGAGGTACAAAAATATGGTAGTACAACACAATTTAACAGCAATGAATGCTAACAGAATGCTTGGCGTAACAACTTCAGCACAGGCAAAATCAACAGAGAAATTATCTTCAGGTTATAAGATTAACCGTGCAGCAGATGATGCAGCAGGACTTTCAATTTCAGAAAAGATGAGAAAGCAGATTCGTGGTCTCAGTCAGGCATCTTCTAATGCACAGGATGGAATATCATGTGTACAGACAGCAGAGGGTGCATTAACAGAAGTTCATTCAATGCTTCAGAGAATGAATGAACTTGCAGTTCAGGCAGGTAACGGAACAATGTCAGAAGATGACCGTCAGAATATTCAGGACGAAATCGACCAGCTTACATCTGAAATTGACAGAGTTTCTGAGACAACAAAGTTCAACGAAACATATCTTTTAAAGGGTAACGGAACGGAAACAAGACAGAAAGAAGTTGCAGCTACAGCTATGACAGCTACATATAAAACACCTGTTACATCTACAGTTGCGTTAACAGCAACAAACGCACCTACTACTTGGTATGCTAAAGGCTCTGCAACAGCTTTGACAGCAGATCAAATATTAGAACGTCTTGAAGTTGATGCAAATGGAAATGTAGCGATTAAAGATGGCATGGAAATGTATTCTGAAGCAGCAAATACAACAGATCAGTATGGTGCACAGACAAAAGATAAGATTGTTGCATTAACTACTGTAAAGCAGAGTTATGGTGTTGCATCAACAGCTTTATATGCAGACGCGCAGGGAACGACAGCGGTAAAAGATGAGGATTTAAAAAATTATTTTAATGAAGATGGAACAGTAAAGCAATCACTTTACAAAAAGACGACAGGTGCTAATGCGACATTTAAAGAAATTGGTGCTGAACAGATTGCTAATTATGTAACAGTGACAGCTGCAAAAGATAAGACAACAGTAGAATATGAAGCTGTTAAAGACCTTGTTCTCAGTTTTCAGGTTGGGGCTGATACTACAGCAAATAATAAAATTTCTGTTTCTATGCAGAGCATGAGTGCTGAAAGTATTGGTGTCAAAGGTATTTCTGTAACAGGAGATGATTCTACAAATGCAGATGCAGCTGTAGATACAATTGGTGAAGCTATAAAGAAAGTATCTTCACAGCGTTCAGCTCTTGGTGCCGTTCAGAACAGACTTGAGCATACAATTGCTAACTTAGATAATATTGTTGAAAATACAACAGCAGCTGAATCTGCTATTCGTGATACAGATATGGCTGAAGAAATGGTTGCATACAGCAAGAATAGTATCCTTACACAGGCAGGTCAGTCAATGCTTGCACAGGCTAACCAGTCTAACCAGGGCGTACTTTCACTTCTTCAGTAATGCTATAAAAGCGTAATTACTATATTTTAAAGTAAATAAAAGGGGCTGTAAAAAAACTCCCCTTAAAGAAAAATCGCTTAGGCCGTGAGGTTTAAGCGATTTTTTGGTATAATTAATTATGCTACTAATTAATAAACCTAATGGTAATTATACAGCTCGTCAGCTGAAATTACCATTAGAAATCGAAAAATTAATTAATATTTCTGATCCAGTATATACTTTTTGTGAAGTTATGAATCACGGATTCTGTTCTCTCCGGGAGATTGAAAAACTCTGTAGAACGGACATCCGGTATATGTATCTTCTTGATGAAATGAAAGCTCCATCCTTTGCCACGTTCGGTAACTTTATTCGTAATGAATTAACCGATACAATTGAACAAATATTTGCCGATGGCAACAAACGAATCGCAGCAACAATGTTTCTGTATTTCCTTGATAAAAATGGCATCCTGTTTGCTGATGGAAATAAGCTGATTGACGATCATACACTTGTAGCACTTTTTAAACAGTGCTACACTAAAGAAAATTTGGATTTGTGGAGGTAGTGATTATGAAAAGATTGATAGCAATGGTTCTTTGTCTTTTATTTGTTATATCTTTAGCTGGTTGTGGAAAAGGAAATACAAAAAATTTAGTTATTGACTATGGGACATCATCTATATACACAAAAGATGACATGGATGAAGCTATTGATGTTATAAAGAAACAATTTAGTTCTTTTGAGGGGTGTGAATTGCACAGCCTATCTTATACATCTGATGATGCGTGCAATAATGAGGATAATATTGCCTGGATGAATGAATTGGAGGAAGCAAACGACAATAAAGAGAGTTTCACACAATGTATTTCGTTTGATAGTAGTTTCAGGTCACCTAAAAATGGAGGTGGAGCGTGGAACGCTAATGAAGAATACACATGGTCATGGTGGTTGGCACGTAGCGAAGGCGGAACATGGAAATTAATGACTTGGGGATATTAACTGTCGGTTCCTAAGTAACAAATTTCAGTCTTCTGGTGAGTTGAAAGCAATGGCGAATTTGAATTTTGCAGAGATATGTCAAAGCATTTTGACACGCATTTT
>ULRK01063182.1_pt1 | contig 27137 bp, 34 predicted proteins | sample 1955341 | NCBI WGS metagenome assembly ULRK01 (sample SAMEA4835680, study PRJEB28245) | human gut metagenome | biome: gut microbiome; material: fecal sample | place: Denmark | collected 2008
GCGATTATCCCAATCAGCACAACGCGGGTGCTGACGGAGAACATTGTCGGATATCTCGACGAGCTTTCGTCGATGAGTTCGGTAAAATACGAAAATTTGAAATGAGGATGTGAAAAGCGGTGCGAGTCAAGAAACGAATATTTTCCGGCGCGGTTTGCGAGCAGGAAGTCTACACGGTTTCTGACCGCACCGCCAATGTCGCAAAAGCGCAGTACAAGCCGGTGCTCCGCACGGACGAGGAGCGCGAGCGCCACAATCTGATGATAGCAAGGCGGAAGCACGCGCGAGTTTTCAACGAGAACTTTTCGCCGACTTCCCTATATTCAACTCTTACATTTGACAATGACCACGAAGTGCACGACTGGGGCGAGGCACGCCGGTTGCGTACATTATATAAACGCAGACTACAATACGCGTGCCCGGAAGCGAAAATCAACCTTTACATGGGACGCGGCAGAAACACAAAAAGAATACATTTCCACATGGTCTCCGACGGCGTGCCGGAAGAGATCATCAAAGCGCAGTGGATCTATGGCGATATCGTGCAGATAGAGCACCTGCGCCGACACAACTATTATAACGGTATAGACCACGGTTGCGATTACACAGGTCTTGCCAATTACTTATTCGACCATTGGACGCCCGAGCAGGGCACTAAACATAGATATTTATCAACCCGCAACATGCGGCAGCCTGACAGCGAGGACGCAAAGGTCGCGCTCCGGAGCTACAGCCCGGACAACCCGCCGATCGCCCCGAAGGGCTATCGCCTTGTCGAGTGTATTCAAAACAGATTCGGATATATGTGTTTTAAATACATAAAGGAGCCCGAAGACGAGCCGCCGAATCAACCGAGAAAAAGGAAAAACTGCTGACGGATGTCAGCTTTTTAAAGCCTTGTAAATGTGTCAAGTTTCGCGACGAAGAGGAGGAAAACAAAATGAGCGATTATATTGATCGTGCTGCACTCGGGATAGGCTTGTGTAACCGAGATATTTTTGAGAACAAGGGTTATGCGGACGGCTGGAATGCCGCTGTTAAAATTTTAAAAGAAGCTCCCGCCGTAGATGTTCCAGAAATTGTCAGATGCAAGGATTGCGAACATTATGAACTTATGAAATCTAACAACTATCATTTTTGTAACGAGTTCGGCGGGTATGTTACTGAAAAAGATTTTTGCAGTCGAGCGCCAAAAATGGACGGAGGCGATAACAATGCGTGAGATACTTTTCCGTGGCAAAGGCGATAAAAAATATAATGATGGTATGTGGTATTTCGGTGTGCCTATTCGCTGTTATGACGGCGACTGGCAGATTTGCACCGATAATAGCAAAAGGACGGTAATGCCTGAAACCGTAGGACAGTACACAGGATTGAAAGATAAAAACGGCACAAAGATTTTTGAGGGTGATATAGTCGATGTCTTATACGATGTCAACTATATTGGTGTTGCGACAGAGCGAATAGGCGTTTTTGAGGTCGTTCATAACGGGTGTTTCATGGGACAAAAGGGCGGTGTGCGATATCATTTTATCCCGTCCGACGAATGTACGGTTATTGGCAATATCTATGATAACCCCGAGCTATTAGGAGGTAACGGATAATGCCGAGAGATAAGGATTTGCCGAAAAAATATGATATTCCCCGCGAGCGGTATCGGGAGCTGAAATATTTCTGCTTGCAGTATCCACGAAAAAAGGAGCGGGCAAAAGATACATATGCTTTATCGGCGGCGGCTCCATCCGGGATGCCGTCCGCTTCGGGCTGCTCTGATCCGACGGCAAAAAGGGCAGAAAGCCGGGAGCGGGAAAAGAAAGATGTCGCGCTAATTGAGCGGTGCGTGAAGCTTGCCTGCGGCTCTGATGTCGGACTGATAACACCGTTGCTCAAGAACGTCACGCAGGGGACGCCGTATGAATATATGCCGGTGCCGAGCGGGCGCAGGCAGTTTTATAATCTCCGCCACAAATTTTTTTGCATCCTCGACCGCGAGCAAAAATAAAAGAGTGCACAAAGGGGACCAACTTGAGCCTATAATGGGTAGTATAGAGTACTCTGATAAGCGAAAAGCGCGGAATTCCGGATTTTTTGAATCACTGGAGGAAGTGTAACTTGGAGTACTTAGACAAGATATTTCTCGGCGACGGTCTCGCCGGGATGAAAATCTATCCTGACAACAGCATTGACATGATTCTTTGCGATCTGCCATATGGTATGACGGACTGCGCGTGGGATAACGCGCTGGACTTTGGCCTTTTGTGGTCGCAGTATTGGCGGATTCTGAAAGACAACGGCGCTGTGGTGCTTACGGCCGCACAGCCGTTTACGACCGACGTCATTAACAGCTGCCGCCGATTTTTCCGCTACTGCTGGTATTGGCAGAAAAATATGCCGACCGGATTTACCTTTGCAAAATATCAGCCGATGCGCTGCATCGAGGATGTTTGTGTTTTTTACAAAAAAGCGCCGACATACAACCCGCAAGGCATCAAGCACCTTGAGAGGCCGATAGTTACAAAAGGCAAACGCGAAACGGACGGCATCTACAAAGACAGCACTCTCGGCAAAGACTCGCTGCGATATGTGACCGGATATCCTCGGAATCTGCTACAAATCAACTGCGAGCGGGGCTTGCACCCGACGCAAAAGCCGGTTGCGCTGTTTGAATACCTCATCCGCACATACACCAACACAGGCGACACCGTGCTTGACAATTGCACGGGGAGCGGGACGACCGCCATCGCCTGCATCAACACCGGACGGCACTACACCGGTTTTGAAAAAGACGAGCGATATTATCGCGTCGCTCAAAACCGGATCGCCGAACGGCTGAAACAGAGTTCTACATAATTCTTTTCTCCTTTCTTCCCGCCTCGCCCTGCGGCGGGTTTAATAGCAGGGCTTTTTATGCGGAGCTTTCAGGCGATATGCGCATAAGTGCATTAAAGGTTCGAGTCCTTTGTTCCGCTCCAAAACCCATTTATAAGTCGCTGCCGCCAAGAGGGCGAGGAAGCGCGAGAAGTTAAGTATCGGGCGTTCCGGGACGAATCGGGCGCACAAGTTTGCGGACGGTAAAACGATGGCTGATGACAAGACGCAGCTCGGGCGGCACATATGGCAGCATACGGTTATCTCCGGGGCTCCCATCCCCCGGAGGCGCGGTTTGACTCCGCGCGCCGCCAACACCTTCATTTGACGCACCTCTCTGTGAGCCGAGAGGTGCGCTTTTACAGTCCGTTTTGTTGGACAGTGAAAACTTGAAAGAACTTTGATTTTGTGATATACTCGAAAAAAAGACGAGGGAGAATCACGAAATGAATGTTTTTAAGGTCGGAGAGGAAACACACATCCTCGACGGATACAACGAAGATTGCACCGTGTTTGAGGTCGATGAAGCGGGACTTAATATTTTTTATTACTACAGCTCGCCGACCGAAGAAGAAATGCAGGCTTTTGAGCCCGGCGTTCCCGGTGAAATTCGCTTGGCAAGAATAGACGATATACTTTTCCTGTTCTGCAAGCTCGGAACGCTTGCCTGGGCGGAAATGCCGTATGCTATTCAACTTAGCAAGCTGACAAATCTTCCAAAGCCGGAAGAGGGCGAGGGTTACAACCTTACGATCATGCTTATTGATCGGGATACTTCAGTTATCAAAAAGATTCGAACGGTCGGTCTCAGCACGAAATTTTCGGAAGCGTTTCGGACGGAAGCGTCAAAAGACATGGCAGATGTTCTTTTTGCGCCGACGTACCGCATGCATGTGCGCGAGATTCAAGCTGCATATCCGACGTGGCTGCTTGTTGCCAAGAGCAGAGTAGGATATGAGTTTGGCGACAAAGAAAAATAACATGAGCAGCCTTTTAGGCTGCTTTTTTCATGGTGAAAAAATGGAGCACAAAGTATTTACTCAGCCGAAAAAGCGGCAGAGTTTTAACATTATGCGCGAAAACGCGATAATAGAAGACCTGACTCCAAAGCTTCCGGAAGACGAAAGCTTTGTGTATATTACATCCGGCGGGTTCAGCTCGATTGCCTTTATCGTTTGGATTACCGGTCAGACGCGCATAAAGAGTCTGTTTGCGTCAACGCTGCGCGTCGGTGTTCGGCAGGCGCAAATGCTTGACGGTCTGCGCAATGATGGCAGATTGGACAAGGTTGATTTGCTCGTCGGCGGTGCGATGAAAGATAACTGCGAGCATAATCGCGGGTATGGATATCTCGAGCAGATAACAGACATATTCAACGCAAACGGTTGGACCGTGAATATGTATAACAACCATTCCAAGGTGATGCTTTTCGATACCGATGCCGGAAAGTTTGTTATCGAATCTTCCTCAAATCTTAACGAAAATCCAAAAGTTGAGCAGTTCCGCTTGGAGAAATCAGCGGAACTGTTCGAATTTTACAGCTCGTTTTTTCGAGAAATAAGAGATGAATACAAAAAAATTATTTAATTTATAACAGCATTATAAAACTCTCACGCGCGCGACAAATTAAAAGCCTTTGTGACTTTTATAAAACAGAGGGGGTGGCAAAGTCGAATGACAGAGCGGATGATTGTTTTTTGTGATGAGTTTGTTAAAAGAAAAAGAGCATACGGGGCAGCACGCGAGTCGGCTATTGCTGCCGGTTATTCCGAAAGGTCGGCGGCGACGATGGCGACATATATTTTAAAACGCCAAGATGCGCAGGAATATATGGCACGGCGAGAGGAAGAAATCGCGGAGAGTATCCGGCGTCGCTTTTTGTATGATGCCGCCGATGCCCAGGAAGCAATGGCGGGAATTTTGAAGAAAAAGTATGCCGATGACCGTGATATTATCGCGGCCGCAAAGGATATTCTCGACCGAGCGGGTTTTACAGCGGTTGAAAAGAAAGAAGTCTCCGTCAACGCGCCGCAGATTATCGATGATATAGGGGGCGGCTAACATGGCCGTCAGGCTTACTGACATAATCGCGCCGTCGTTTTATGAGGTGCATCGCGATGTGTGTGCTGGGCAGCATACGCACTATGTGCTTAAAGGCGGGCGCGGAAGCACGAAGAGCAGCTATATATCGCTTGAAATTGTATGCGGCATCATTAAAAACCCTGACGCGCACGCGATCGTGTTCCGCAAAATTGCAGACACGCTGCGGGACAGCGTTTTTGCACAAATGCTGTGGGCTATTGATAAACTGGGCGTGTCGCAGTACTTTAAAGCGACGGTCAGTCCGATGAAAATCACATATCTGCCGAGCGGGCAAACGATTATGTTTCGAGGTCTTGACGATCCGATGAAAGTCAAGTCCATAAAAATCCCGTTCGGCTATTTTCGTTATATCTGGTTCGAGGAATGGAATCAGTTTTCCGGGATGCGGGAAACCGATAATGTGCTGCAGTCGGTCATGCGCGGCGGCAGTAAATTCGATGTTTTTTATTCGTACAATCCCCCTGAGTCGCTGCGGGCGTGGGTGAATGATGAGGTGCGCGTAGAGCGCGCCGACCGCCTGGTACATCACAGCACATATTTGACTGTGCCGCAGGACTGGATAGGCGCGCCGCTGCTGTTGGAGGCGGAGCACCTGAAACAGCACTCGCCGGAACGATATAGGCACGAGTTCCTCGGGGAAGTCACCGGCACGGGCGGCGAGGTATTCCGAAACATCAGTATCCGACCCATCAGCAATGAAGAGATTGCGCGGTTTGACCGTATCAGGCGCGGCATAGACTGGGGCTATGCGGTTGACCCGTTTGTTTTTATATCGTGCAACTATGACAAGCCGCGCAGGCGGCTGTACATATACGACGAGATATACGCGGCGGGCATGAGCAACAGACTTGCCGCCGACCGTATAAAATCTCGTGGAGTTGCCGGCGAAATTATCGCAGACTCCGCCGAACCGAAGTCTATAGCGGATATGTATGAATACGGCCTGAGAGTCAGAGGCGCACGCAAGGGTCCGGACAGCGTGAAGCACGGCATAGAATGGCTGCGCGACCTCGACGAAATAATAATAGATCCCGCCCGCTGTCCAAACGCGGCGCGGGAATTTTCATCGTATGAGCTCGAACGGGATAAGGACGGCAATTATAAGGCGAACTATCCCGATAGAGACAACCACACGATTGACGCCACGCGCTACGCCACAGAGAACGACCAGCAGAATGTGAGGGTAACTTAATGATTAACAATATGGACTTGATAAGAGAAAAGCTCGCGTATCACCATACGGCTACGGACGATGAGATTATCAAAACCGTGCTTAAAAATGCGCGGGAAGACCCGGAGTATCTGGCGGCATGCGAGGGACTCCGATATTATCGCGGTATGCAGGACATTCTGCAGAAAGATTTTCGCGAGACGGTCGTTTACGAAGAAGACGAAAACAGCCCGGCGGGTATAAAGCGCGGCGGCGTTAAGATAATCAATGAAAACAATTCGAATCACCACAATGTGCATAATTTCCATGCGCTGATGGTCGATCAGAAAGTCGCGTACATCCTCGGCAAGCCGCTTTCCGTCTCCGTCGAGGGTGCAAATGACGGAACGGGCAGTGTGGATGAAAGCCTGAAAGCTTTTGAGGACGCTGTCACCGCAGTGACCTCAGACGAGGCTTTTGTGGACATGCTCCCCGACCTCGCAACAAATGCGTCGAATTGTATCGTCGGATGGCTGCATGTCTATTACTCGGCAGCCGGCAAGCTTTGTTTTGTTGTTATCCCGACGACAGAATGTATTGCCTGCCGCGATATGAGTTATCAGCAGGTGATTACCGACTTTTTCCGCCACTATAAAATAACCGTCGTGCAAAACGGCACAGAGACGGAGCGGGAGCGGGTAGAGTGGTGGACTGCGACAGGGGTAAAACGCTATGTCGAAAACGATGCCGGAGAGTTCGTGCTCGAAAGCAACAGCCCACACTGGTACAACGAGCAGATAATCAACGACGAGCGCGTTTCGGTTGAAGCGCGGTCTTGGGGGAGAATCCCGTTTGTTCCGCTTTATAACAACTCTGCGCATCAGACCGACCTTTCGCGAATCAAAGGTCTGCTTGACGCATATAACCTGATATCTTCTGCGTCGACGAATAATCAGATAGATCTCGTCGAGCTCTATTGGATGATACAGGGATACGGCGGCGAGACCGCAAAAGCGATACAGCAGAAGCTGCAGATAAACAAGGCGGTGTCAATAAGCGATCCGTCCGGCAAGATAAGCGCGGAGCAGGTCACACTTAATGTCACCGAGCGCCTCGCCTGGCTCGATATGCTGCGCCGGGACATATATCATATTGGACGCGGCATTGATATGAACGATGAAAAGCTCGGCAGCGCGCCGTCAGGCGTCAGTCTGAAATTCCGCTACACCCTGCTTGACCTTAAGGCTGACCCGCTTGTCTCAAAGTTAAAGGTCATGCTGAAAGAGCTGTCATGGTTTATTACGCAGGACATCAACCTGAAGAACGGTACTGACTATGACTATACACTTATCAAATACGATGTCCACAAGTCGATGATAGTCAATGACGCGGAGACGGTGGATATAATTCAGAAGTCGCAGGGGCTTGTGCCCGATAAGATGCTTTTAGCAAAGCACCCATTTGTTGACGATGTCGCGCAGGCGTATGAAGAGCTGCAGAAGCAGCGCGAGGAAAACGCAAAGATGTTTATCGGCGACGATAACGACAAGGACGATTCCAAAAAGGATGATGAATAATGCGCTCTGATCTCTATTGGGAGGAGCGGGCACTGCAGCGCGAGGAATATGCCCGACGTGCCTCGACACGGGTTATAAAGACAAAAACCGTCAAGTTATACGCCAAGGCGCAGAAAGACCTCGACGCCCGCATAAACCGGATATTTTCGCGTTATGCGGCAAACAGTGAATTGACGCCGGAAGAAGCTCGTCGGATGTTGAACACCAAAGAAGCGGAAGCGGAATTGGAAGCACTGCGCAAAGAGCTCAATAACATAAAAGACCCGGTCATAAAGAGAAAAGCACTTGCTCGTCTCAATGCGCCGGCATACGCCGCGAGGATAAACCGCCTTGAGGCTTTGAAAGCCAATATCGAGACGGAAACGGCATTGCTTGCCGACCGGGAGAAGCGGGAGCTCAAGCGGCTGCTTGAAGACGTGAGCGGGGATACATACTATCGCAGTATATATGACACGCAGGTCGGTACGGGATTAGGCTTTGAGTTCTCAGCCCTGCCGAAAGGTGCCGTAAACGCCATAGTAAATGATCGCTGGAAAGGCGCGAATTTTTCTGACCGCATCTGGCAGAACACATCCGCGCTTGCCAACAGCGCATACGGTATTGTGGCGCGTGGAATTATGACGGGAGCGGGTCCGCAGGTAATGGCGCGCCAGCTCGCCGACGCGATGCAGTCCGGAATGTACAGCTCGATGCGGCTGATACGCACCGAGACAAACCGTGTGCATAACGCCGCCGAAAAGGTGGCATACGAAGAGGAAGGCATAACGGAATACAGATTTCTCGCCACCCTTGACGGGCGCACCTGTGATGTCTGCGGCGCTTTAGACGGCAAGACTTTTCCGGTCTCCGAAGCGAAAGAGGGCATAAACTATCCGCCGCTCCATCCGAATGACCGTTGTACTACGACGGCAGTCATAGAGGGACAAAACCGAGCCGAACTCAAACGCCGGGCATTGGATCCCGAGACCGGGAAAACCGTGCTTATTCCGGCGGAAACTACATATGAAGAGTGGCTTGCAGATAATATAAATCCTCTTACCGGGAAGCTTAAATATTACCCGCCCAAGACTTTGACGCAGGCGTCCTCCTACAACAGAGATCAGTTCGAGCGGTATTCGGCAGTCTTAAAGGAAAATGTGCCGGATTCTCTTGATGAATTCTTAAAAATAAAGTATAATGATCCTGAAAAGTGGAAGACGCTTAAAAGGCAATACCGCTTAGTAAATCAATACAAGATAGATTCAGGTAATTTCTCTACTGATGAAATCTTACAGCTCGACAAAAAGGTTATTTATGAAAAAAGGCTCCAATTCACGAGCAAGTACAAAAGAAGCGGAAATATTGCCGGAGCATATATCGATGATGATATTGACAATATGTACTATGCACACAGCCAAATAGATGAAGGGACAAAAGGATATAAGGGAACCAATAAATTGGTTGGACTTAAAACAAATCGTCGCTTTGAATATATTGATGTGCTAAAGACTGACGGAACTGTACGACGAGGAACTTTTAGAGATACAGAAGCAAAACTTTTTGAGTATTTTGCAGATTTATATGAAGAAAAGCCTTTCAAAAAAATCTGTATGCTTTCTGAACGTGGAATGTGTGATAGCTGTAAAGGTGTAATGAGACAATTTCAAGAGCTTCATCCGGATGTCGAGATAAATGTCGTTTCAAATAAGGCGATTGAAGGTGATGTCTGGAAAAGGAGGATGAAAAGCAAAAAATGAAATACGATTTTGATTATTTGGGAACAAAAGAGCTATTCGACGATTGCTTAAAGGCGTGTTGGGAGTTTAAGAGTGGCAGCTACCTCGAAGATTGTTATCTCCCGGAGTTTAAAGAAAGCTCTCTTGCTGAGGCTGAACGACTTAATGTTCTTCTTCCGCTGATAAAGTGGGAAGTGGACAACAACGATCTCAGCGAAGCCATGAGCGATGAGCTCTATCTCTACTATGAGGATTTACTTAAAGGCCGCCTTGACGGAATACTGGACGAGGAAGAAGCTCCGATTATCATAAAAGACCTCACCGAGAGCTACATAAAAGCCTTCGGGAAAGATACTCTTGACGAAGAGGATCAGTAATAAATAACGAGCCGCCAAGCGAAAGCGAGGCGGTTTTGTCATATCACAACATAATAATTACAGCGTTTTGCAGTCAAATGCAAAGCGCTGTTTTTATATCCAAATTTATCCGCCACCCGGAGCAAAATGGTGTCGCGCAATATTGGGACTGGCCAAGTAAAAAGGGAGCGCGGGAAAGGACAGACATGGACTGGCTTAAAGACATTTTAGGCGACGCACACACCGAGGACATCGACAAGAAGATAGCGAGCTATATCGGCAAGAACTTTGTTTCAAAAGCAGATTTTCGCGCCGAGTCCGATAAGGTCAAGAACCTTGAGGGCCAGATAACAGAGCGGGACAGTCAGCTTGAAGAGCTCAAAAAGGTTGATACCGCCGGACTGCAGGCTACAATTACACAGCTGCAGAACGAGAACAAGCAGGCTAAGGCTAAGTATGACAGCGATATCGCTGCCATGAAACTTGACTCCGCTATCGATGCCGCTATTACAGCCGCCAAGGGCAAGAACGCAAGAGCGATAAAAGCTTTGATAACGCCCGGCAGCGTGAAGCTCGACAAAGACGGCAAGCTCGAGGGCTTTGACGATCAGCTCAAAGCAATCAGAGAAAGCGACGCCTATCTCTTTGACAAAGTCGAAACCAGACAGAGGGGCGGAGACCCCGACCACGGCGGCGGAGACCCCGAACCGGGCGAAGCCCCCGAGAACTATGCCGATTATGTGAATTGGCGCAAAAATCAGTAAAAACGGAGGATTTAACAAATGTCAAACAAATTCCTGACTCCTCAGATAGTCGCGAACGAGGCTCTTATGGTGCTCGAGAACAATCTCGTTGCTGCCGACCTTGTCCACAAGGACTATTCCAAGGAGTTCGCACACGTCGGTGATACTATCACCATCCGCAAGCCCGCGAAGTTTTCCGCGAAGAACTTCGTCGGCGAGACCGTAGACCAGAATGTGAACGAGGGCAGCGTCAAGGTGACCCTTGACCATTTCCGTGATGTCACCGTTCCGGTCACTTCCAAGGAAATGACCCTCGACATCAAGTCATTTTCTGAGCAGATCATCTCTCCTGCGGTGCAGGCCATATCCCAGGCTATCGACAGCGATATTATCGCCGAAGGCATCGCAAACGCCGGCAACACCGTGAGCGGCACCGCGAACGCGGCCGACCTCAAGGACATTGCCAACATTGCCAAGGCATTTGACCTCAAGGGCGTACCGATACAGCAGCGCAGACTTCTCGTCAATCCGACGCACAAGTATCGCTATCTGACCACGGAAAACCTCTCAAAGGTCGCATATGCGGGCAACTCCGACGCCCTGCGTTCGGCGGAGCTCGGCTCTATTTATGGTCTTGACACCTATATGTCGCAGAATGCTCCTGATACCCTCGCGGCAACTGCGGGCACTGCGACCGCTGCAAAAGTCTCCTGCACCGCAGGCGAGACCAAGGTCGCACTCTCGGATGTCACTGCGGCGACCGGCACCTTTAAAAAGGGCGACGGCTTTATCCTCGACGGCTATCTTTACAGATTTGCCGCCGATGCAACCGCCGCAAGCGGCGAGGTCGCTGAGATCGCGATAGACCAGCCTATCCATCGCACCATTGCTTCGGATGCGGCGGTTACGGTATATCTCGTCAAAACGACTCATTCCCTTGCATTCCACCGCAACGGCCTTGCACTCGTCACCCGTCAGCTTGAGCTGCCTATGGGCGCGAATAATGCGGCTATTGCGTCGAGCAGGAACGGTCTTGCTATCAGAGTCGTATATGACTACGACATCAAGCACAAGACCGACCGCGTCAGCTTTGATATCCTGTACGGCGTCAAGACCCTTGACAGCGACATGACCGCAAGGCTGGTGGGCTGATATGACGGAGCAGAACAAGGCCGACCTCATAGCCCGGATGCGCGTGATGTTGGGTAAGGAAATGTCGCTGTCGGCTGCCCGGTATCTGTTGGACAGCGTTGAGTCAAAGGTGTTGCGATATACCAAGCGGCGTGAGCTTGTCCCCGGTCTTGATCTGATTGTGGCAGAGATAGCCGCGCAGCGTTACCGCACGCAGCAGCCGGGTTCTACCGATGCGGCTCAGACTGTTGCGAGCATAACGGACGGTGACCAGAGCGTGAGCTTTAAGCACAGCGACTCAGACCTCGCTACGACGGCGGAACTGAGCGACAGCGAAAAGGCGATGCTCAATGAGTGGAGGAGGCTTTTCTGGTGAAGATCCCCGACGCTTTCAGACGCGCACAGCGCGCCGTATTCCAGGACAAAACAGTCGAGCATTATAAGGCCGTCAAACAGACGGGAACGCTCGGCAGCGAAACAGTGAAGCCCGCAGAAACGCCTGCGGGCTCTTTTACTGTCAACTTTCGACTCGTTACCGACGCCATGCGGGCGAAGGAGTGGGGGCTGCAGTGCAACAAAGACGCCACCTTTTCAACATCCGATACGCTCGCCGTCGAAAAGGGCGACTATGTGAAATATGGTGACGCTTATTACCGAATCACCGAGATTCAGCCGCACGACAGCCACACGCTGTATCTTTGCAAGGCGGTGAGCCATGAGCATTGAGGTTAAGGGCCTCGGCGAGCTGGCAAAAAAGCTCGCAAAGCTCGGCGGCGCTGATACCGCCATATCAAACGGTACGCGCGAAGCGGCGCGAATAGTCAACAGCAGTGCGAAAGAGCTGTGCCCGGTAGATAACGGCAACTTGCGCGCGTCGCTGCATACCGACTACAAGCGCGAGGGTAGCAAGCATATCGGCAGCGTATTGACCAATGTTGAATACGCCGCCTATGTGGAATTCGGTACGGGTCCTAAAGGTAACGGCACATATCCCTATGAGCTCCCGGGGGGGATCCATTACAAGGCGGACAAGTGGCGCGGCAAAATCCCTGCTGTCGGCTGGCGAATGATAAGCGGACAAAAGGCGCAGCCGTATCTTTATCCTGCGCTTATAAACAATCGCGAGGCAATACTCGAGTGCTATAAGCGCGCGATACAGCAGGAAATAAATCGTAAAGGCGGTCAGAAAAATGGTTGATATCGAACAGGTGACTTATGATGTGCTTTCACTCGCCGTACCGGGTGTGAAATGGTCTGCGGAATATCCGCAGAGTTTTGAACGGCACGGTTTGATAAAGCAGATGGATAACTCCGTTAAAATGCCATCCTCTTCGCGTCCGGATCATTTTTCCCGGATCGCCGTGCAGATCCAGGTGTGGATGGCGACGCCGGAGGGCAGGAACGAGGTCGAGAGGCAAGTCGACGATGCGATGCTCCGCCTCGGCCTGCTTCGCGGCAGTCCTAACCACCTTGAGGACGAACAGGAGGACGGTACGGTGTTATACCGCACCGTCCTGCTTTATAACGGAGTCTACGACAACAACACGAAGCGGTTTTACCGCAGTTAATAAGGAGGTAAGTATAAATGGAAGATTATCAGACTTCTATAGGCGTGATTCTGAAAATGGGCGCGAGCGCAGAAGCGGCAGCTGAAGTTCCCGGCCTGCTTGATTTTCCCGATATGCTCGGCGAATCGGACAAAATCGACGTGACCACGATGAAGGACACGCAGAGAAAGTATAAGCCCGGGCTTTCCGACCCCGGGGATATGGCGTTTACTTTCGGCTATGAGGGGATGAAGACCGGCACGAACTGGGCGACCCTCAAGGGAGCTAAGGATGCAGACAAGACCTTTATTCTGCTGTTCCCGGACGGTTCCGGTTTCACATGGACAGGCAGAGTGTCACTTTCGATGCCCGGAAAGGGCGTCGCAGAGGCGCTGACCTTTACTGCAAAAATCACTCCATCGTCGGATATAGAGGAATATACCTCGTCCGGCGGCTAAAGAACACATCGGCGGGGGAAACTCCGCCGAAAATTTAAAATAAGGAGACAACAACTATGCTTACTGCGTGTAATGCACCTTTTTATAGATTGACCGCCGGCGAGAAGGAGTACAAGCTCAAGCTCACGACGGCGACAAAAATCGAAGTGGAAGACCGTATAGGCTGCAGCCTGCTTGAAGCTCTTGACAAGCTGGCATACACCAAGGTCTTTGCAGTGACCCTCTGGGGCGCGCTGCAGAAATACCAGGCGAATATGACGCTCCCCAAAACATATGAGCTCATCGATGCGCTTGAAGCCGAGGGCTTTACCCTCGAGGACAGAGCGGACACATTTCTCGGCATTATGAAGGTGTCCGGTTTTTTTACACCGGAACAGATAGCGGACATGGAGCGGGAGGACGAAGAGCAGGAGATAGAGTAATCTTCTCCTCAGCGACCGAGTGGGTCGCGGATCTCAAACCTCGCGCTTTTGCGGTCGGGATAACCCCGGACGAATTCTGGAGCATGTCGGCCGGAGAGGTTGAGGACCTTATATCCGCAAGGCAAAAGGCAGAAAATGAGCGGCGTAAATGGCAGTTACAGCTGATATGGAATCTCGGGCAGCTTGATTCTTTCGCGTTTAACGACCCGAAAAAATATCCTACGCTTGAAAAGGCGTTCCCGTCAGCTTTCGGCATGCAGCAAACCGGGTGGATGGTAATCAAAGCTCGGATGTCCGCTTATGCCAAATCAAAGAACGCCGCAAGGCACAGGGCAGGTGAGAAAAAATGACAGTTGAAGAACTGCAAGTGCTGATTACAGCAAACACCAAGGACTTTAACGCCAAGATTGATAAGGCAAACAAGAGACTGGGGTCGCTTGAACAGCAGGCAACGCGCACGGGAGCGGGTGTCGGAAAGCTTTTTACAGGCATAAAAACGACCGCTGCCGTTGCGGCTATACAGAAGGTAGTAAGTGAAGTCAAGAAGCTGACGGACGCATATGCGGAAAATGAAGCTGCGCAGATGGGCTTGTCGAGCATATTGACCGCGCAGGGAAAAGACCTGAACGCCGCGAAAGCGTGGCTTAAATCGTATACCAAAGACGGTCTTATCCCGATGATGGACGCTTACACTGCGTATAAGAGCCTCGCGGCGGCAGGGTATTCCGACGAGCAGACACAGTCCATACTGACTAACCTGAAAGACTCGGCAGCGTTTAACCGTCAGGGCAGTATGACGATGGGCGAAGCCATCAAGAGCGCGGCCGAAGGTATCAAAAACGAAAACAGCATTCTTGTCGACAACGCCGGCGTTACAAAAAACCTGTCCGTTATATGGGATGAATATGCGGCATCGATAGGCAAGACTGCAGCAACGCTGACCGACGCAGAAAAGCGCATAGCTACGACACAGGGCATCATGCGTGAGACGGCATTCCAAACCGGAGATGCCGCGAAATATGCGAACACCCTCGCAGGAGCGCAGGCTGCTTTGAAAGCTCAGACAAAAATGTTGTCAAGCGCGCTCGGGTCGATGTTTGCGCCGGCTTTGCAGCAGTGTATTCCGCATGTCACGGCGTTGCTTGAAAGATTGACCGCCCTCGCCGAAAAAGCCGGGCAAGTCATGGCCATATTGTTTGGCACGTCAAGTGCAACGAGTCAGACATCATCAAACACATCTAAACTTGCCAACAGCACACAGCAAGTGTCCACAAACCTCGGCAGCGCGGCGAAAAAGGCAAAGGATTATAAGAACGCTTTGCTCGGCATCGATGAAATCAATCGTCTCGGAACGCCGGATACCGGATCTGATAGCGGCAGCGGAGGCGGAAGCAGCACAACGGTATCGAGCGGGGGGAACAATTTTAAGAGCCCATTTTCCAACGCTGACAGTGTTATTGACCCGAAGCTTGCAGAACGCGCAGAGAAGCTGAAGCAGAAGCTTGAAAAAGTGAAATCCACAGTCTCTGCGCTTGAGCCGGTGATAAAAGGAGCTGCAGCCGGCGCGGCCGCCGCTTTCGGCGTAAAGGTTCTGAGTAAGTGGTACTCCGGCGCAAAAGGTGTGTGGAATAGCTTTAAGGGGCTGAGAGTTGTCTCTACTTTTGCTGAAAGCTTTTCGTGGATAAAGGAGACCGGAGGAAGCACAGCACAGGCGTTAGGTTATGGATGGAAGAAAGCTGCGGGCGCAGCCAAAGACAGTTTGAAACAGTTCCGAACGGGTTTGTCGGCAACTCAAAAAGCGATGATAGGCGCGGCGGGATTCGCGGCATCGCTGGCAATGGCAAAATCCGCTTTTAAGGCATTCGGCGCGGGCGCAGAAGACGCCAAAGCGAAACTTGCGGTTATGGCAGTAGGACTTACTGCCGTTGCAGTGGCTATGTATGCGGCGTTGGGTCCGGCCGGACTGGTCGTCGCGGCAATTGGTGCAATCACGGGAGCCATCATAGGTTTTGAACAGGGTGCAGATGAACTTGCAGAAAAGACCTACCAATCCTCCGATGCCTATAAGGTGTTGTCAGAAAACATCGCATCCTCTGAGGCAATCATCCAAAGAACAAAGGAAAATATGGATGGTCTTAATCAGAAGATAGAGGGACTGAACACCGTCAGTGCGGAGTACGGTGCAGTTAAAATGCTCACCGACGAGATATATCAGCTGAGCGAAAAGTCAAATAAGTCCGCCTATGAAATGGACTTGATGCGCGTCAAGGTCGACACTCTGAATGCTATGAATATCGACGGATTGCATTTGAGTATCGACGAGACCAAAGGCGTAGTTGTGGAGACTAAGGACTCAATTTACGGGGTCATAGAGGCTTTGAAGAAACAGGCTGAAATGGCTGCAATACAAGACATTCTGACCGAGTCATACAAAGCCTTTTATCAAGCAACAATTGACAACAAGACGGCGACTGACAATTACAAGATTGCGTCAGATAGGCTTGCCGAGGCACAAAATAAGCTAAACGAAAAGGCGGCAGAACTTGACAAGAAAAATCAGGGCGTATCAGGTGGCTTTCGTGATGTCGCGAACTGGATATCGCAAAAGCTTAGTCCGGAATATCGAACTCTTAAAAAAGAAGTCGAACATGCCGAAGACGCTTTGGAACAGTCACGCAAGGCTATTAAGAACACGTCTGCTGCAATGGATGACGCAAGCAAAAAGACGAAGTATTATTCGGATCAGCTCGTCAAGCTTAAAAATAACATCAACAATATAAACGGTGTAAGCTGCGATGTGACAGTAAAAACCCGATCTACCGGGGCACAGCAGTATGCATCCGGCGGATATCCTGATACCGGACAACTCTTTATTGCTCGAGAGAGCGGCCCCGAGATGGTTGGACAAATCGGAGGCAGGACGGCAGTTGCCAACAACAGCCAAATTGTGGACGGTGTTTCTTCGGGTGTTGAGCGCGGTGTTGAAAGAGCTATGGAACGAAGCAATGGCGGAACCGTAACAATTGTCGTTATGAACGAGCGCGGTGATATTGTAAACGAGCTTAGAAATGTCAACATGCGTGCCGGTAAAGTAATCATTCCGATAAACGAATAAAAGCCCCCTCAATCGAGAGGGCTTTTCCTTTGTAATATTGCGTCAGTCCACTTTTTCACCAAGTGCTCTGGAAATCTGCAAATATTGTCCGTCTTGGACAGTGATATATGCATTGTTGCTGAAGTTATCGTTAGCAACGATATTATCGCCGTAATTGTACGAACTCGACAGCACGGCGTAATAACCGTCGTTTCCCGCCTCAGTGGCAACGAGCTTGTACTCTCCGGCGGGAATATCCTTTCCAATCTTATAAACCCCTTCGAGCACGGCGGAACTGTTGAAGTGCATGTCCGGAGCTTTTTCCGATGGACACATTTCTGCCCGTGTAATTTCTATGTATTCGCCGTCCTTGACAGTGGCATAAACCCAAGTGTCAAAGTTTTCGTTGAAAATAATCGAATCTCCGGAACTGTCGGACGACACACAGAAATATCCTGAATAATCTTTTTCTGTGGCGATTATCCAGTATTCTCCGGCGGGAATGTCTTTTCCAACCTTGTACATTCCCTCGCCGTAATGGTCATTCGGCAAATCTACTTTGCTGATATTATCTGGAGTAGTGGATGGTGAGTTGGTGGTTGTAGAATTGCCGCATCCACAAAGCCCAATCAGCATAATACCTGCGATAAGTAAAGCAATAAATTTTTTCATCAGAATTTCTCCTTTTTTATTTTTAATCTATCATATTTCATTTTTTATGTCAAGAAAGAAGGTGGGACAGCAGTGGCAACCGCTTTTAATCCCGGCGACAATCCGATAGCTACCGTGGACGGCGTAACTATGCCGGTATATCCTGACTCGGAGGACGGATATAAATGGGAGCTTGAGGACGCTTCGGCCAGCGATGCAGGGCGTACCGAAGATGTCGTCATGCACAAAAAACGCATAGGGCAGACCGACGCGGTAACGCTTAAGTTTTCCGGGCTGTCCATAGCGAACGCGAGCAAGATCCTGAAAATGTTCAATCCGGAGTATATAACGGTCAAGTACTTAAATATGCTCGAGGGCGGATATGTAACAAAAGAGTTTTATGTCGGCAACAGAAGTGCGCCGCTGTACAACAGCAGTCTGAATATTGTTGACAATGTGACCTTTAAAATCGTGGCGCGAAAGGGGTGATGTTATGTATCCAATAACTTCTGCCGGGCTTGCTGCTCTGCGAGAGGATGTGGTGCAGTCCGTCAATATCCTCTGTACGCCTACCAAAGGCACGGCATTTAATATTACCGACAAAGACATTATCGGCGCGGTAACGGTGGACTGGTCAAGTGTCACGGGCAGCAAGCTTGATTTGGGCTCCGCGTGTATGTCAGAGCTGAGTTTTACTCTTGAGAATACCGACGGCGCGTTTGACGATAAGGTGTTCGAGGGCGCACAGCTGTATGTCACTACGAGCTTTTCCGCAGGCTCGACAACGGAGACCGTGCCTATCGGCTATTACACGGTGGACAGCCCGCCACGCAAGCTCCGGAGCATCAAAATAACGGCTTATGACCGCATGGCGAAGTTTAACCGAGCCTATGATACTGAGCTTGCCTATCCCGCAACGCTGTATCAGATAGTCGCTGATGCCTGCACGAAGTGCGGGGTATCGCAGAAGCTCCCAACGAACACGCTGCATCGGAGTGTGTCGATACCTAAACGCCCGACGGCGGACAATCTGACCTATCGTCAGGTGCTTGTCTGGGCTGCGGAGCTTATGGGCGTGAGCTTGTATATCGACTATGACGGCAAGCTGACAGGCGGGTGGTATGCGACAAACGCCAAGCACACGGTTATAAAAGCGTCAGATCGTTTTACTTCCGGCAATACAGACTTTGCCGAAAACAACATAGTGTTCTCCGGCGTGCGCATTGTCGGAAACGATGAGAACAAGACCGAATACCTCGCGGGCACAAAGGACTATGCCTTTAATATCGAGGGCAATCTCCTTGCCCAGAGCGATATGAATCTCAGCACACTGGCGACGGAACTCAAAACCGCGCGATGCAGTCTTACATACACTCCGATGTCCTGCACGACACACTCCTTTCCGCACCTCAGACCGCTCGATATTCTGAACTTTGAGACGGCACAGGGGACGAAAAAGGTCGTGCTGACAAATGTGAAGTGGCAGTCACAGAACCGCTGCACGAAGCTTGAGGGCAAGGGCGAAACGGCAACGCAGTCGGGATATGCCACGATGGGCGCGTTTACACCGAAGCAGCAGGCGGTACTCGAGCAGACCCGCGCACAGCAAGCTGCGCAAATCAACGACTACGAACAGGCAACACTCGCGCTGAATGAGACCATCGCGAACAGCATGGGCTTATATGTCACGCGGAAAGCGGACGGCAACGGCGCGGTAATTACTTATTACCACGACAAGCCTACGCTTGAGGGGAGCAACACCATCTACTGCCGCAACGCCGGCGGTTATGCCTGGACTAATAACGGCTGGAACAACGGCTCGCCGAACTGGGAGTACGGTGTATCAAAAGACGGTGACGCGGTTATCCGAAGCATTGCCGCAAACAAGATTTCCGCGAGCTATATCACGACGGATATCCTTTCGTCGCCGACCGGGAAGTTTTCCTTTAACTTGGACACGGGAAAGATTATTGCGTCCGACATAGATATAACCGGCGGGAACATCAATATAAAAGGCAAGGGTCGCCCGACATATTATGTGTGGCTTGATAAGGAGAACGCAAGCAAATATAACTTCAAATCGGCAGCAGACTATGCCGCAGACGACGCCCACAAAGCGTATATAGACGCCGATTGGGTGACTCCAGAATCGTATCCGCAAACAGAGCCTTACTATATACAGGTCAGCGGGTGGGCTAACTGCAAGCTCGACGATTCATTCCGCATCACGGGGGCTATCTATAACAGGTCGTATAACGTCAGTACACTTGACATTGCAGTTATTATCGCTGTGGATGTCGTTGATGCTCAAGGCAACAAGAGTACAGTTAACCTTTATTCCGATGCTGTGCCATTTTCGTCAAACGGCGATACGATTATCGACACGACTGTAAAAGTCAATGCTGAGACTCTGGGCAGCGCCTCGCTTACTCCGACGGCATATTCCGTCAGAATCGGAACTTTTGTAAAGAATACCCGAACATTGAAAAATGTCACGGCGGGGTGGTATGCCGTTTACAACCTTGTTGTCGGACGAACGACGACAACTGACGGTGGCAGTTTGCTGGTGACCGGGAGTGACGGCTACACAGCAGACCTATCATCTGGTGTTCTCAAGCTGTCGTACAAAAGCGGAGATGAAACACAGCAGTTCTTTAACATGGCGAATACACGGATTTATTCTGACTCGAGCACATACAAGTGGTATTCCACACTCGCGACGGGAGATTCTGCATTGTCAGGACATCAGAGGGGCGGCTTTAAATTCGGCACGTCGACAGAAGACGCGAAAGAATATGTGTGGATGGATCTCTCTTCCGATGACCCGCACGCAGACTTAAGGCAGAACTGGTTTTCGACATTCGCGCTGCTGGAAGCAGATGCGATGACAATCAGAAAACAGGTAGTGACCAACCCTTACGGTTTCAACGTGTTTGCGGGGCTACTGCATCATAAATATGTCGGCGGCAAGGAACACACCGTCGGTTTAGGTATTGGCACTATAAGCAACCAAGCAACGGGCGCAATTGAGCTTAGAAATGCGTCCGGTATAGCAGCAAGACTTGACGTATATTCTGAAAGCACAAACAATATCTGTTTGCGCCTATATCAGAAAGACTATTCCGCGACTTTAAAAATCCAGGGCGGGAAGTTGTTTTTGAACAATAAGGAAATCGCATTTGCTTGAGAGGTGATTTTATGACAAAAGCGGAAATCGAACAGAAGATAGCAGAAGTCAGAGCGCAGGGCGACGCCTTGCAGAAGCACAACGCGCAGCTGATGCAGCAGCTCGAGGTCAACAAGGTTGAGCTTGCAAAGGTTTGCGGCAAAATCGAATTGTTGTCCGATATGCTCTCGAAACTCGAAAAAACGCCCGTGGAGGGCGAGAATGGGGAGGCGGGAAAAGATGCAGACAAGAACGATAACGGTTGATTATGCCCGCCCTCGCGGGTATGACGTCGGCTATCGCGCCGAAAATAACTTTACGCTGCTCGCTCTGCCTATCCCGGCAGAGCTTGAGGGCGCAGACAGCTATCGTGTCTACTTTGAGTCGACGGTCGGCGAGCATTTGCAAACCGAGCCGCTGACTCCTGCGGACGGCTATGTTACTGTCAAAATTACAAGCGATGTTGTGCCCGAGCCGGGCAACATGGCAGCGCAGCTCGTCGCATTCGGAGCGGGCGAGATAGTCGGCTATTCGCCTGTGATAACGGGCACTGCAAAGGTGTCAATCCCGGACGGCACAGAGCGGTTGGGTCACAGCCTCGCCGCCGAAATCGCGCTTAACACTGCCGCACGGCACGACCATGATAACAAGGCGGTGCTTGATAAATTTGCGGAGTCAGACGGCGAGCCGACCTATGATGGTCAGGTTATAGGTGGCGGAGGTTCAACAGAGTCGGAACTTTTTATTGTTAATGTGCAGGCGCAAAGCGGGGCAGATGGATATACAATTACTTCCCACAATAAGACCTACGAGCAAATAGATGCAGCTTATAAGGCGGGCAAGCAAGTTTTGATTGCTTTCACGGTTACGAATGAGAATAACACATTTTTAATTCCTCTCGGGATTGCCACAGAAACCGATTATGAGTTCTTAGTTTTTGCCAATGCGGTCTTTTATGTATATGTCGATAACACAGATACGTGGGATTGCTATGTGGAACCACTTGAAGCAGACAGTATTAAAGCCAAGATATCTGCCGACAGCTCTGCAAAATCATTAAGTTTACAGACAATTCTTAACAGTTTGGTTTATCCTGCGGTTAAGAAAGCCCATGAACATAATAATGAAGACGTTCTCGACAAGCTCTCTGTCTCTGACGGCAAGCTCCAATACAACGGCTCAGATGTCGGACTCAAAGGCGCCGCGGGAACACCGGGTAAAAACGGTACTGACGGCAAGACTCCGGTCAAAGGTACCGACTACTGGACTTCGGCGGACAAGGCAGAAATAGTCAACGACACACTTGCCGCCATGCCGAAGTGGACAGGAGGTAGTTATTAATGGCTTTTGATAAAGTAGTTGACTCTATCCAACTTGACGCAGCCATGTCTTATACTGCTAACCGCATTCGTGTCAAGACAGGCGATACTAATCAGATGACATGGGATTCAGCCAAAGGCTTTGGCGACGCGGTTGACGCTATAACAGGCGGCTCTTCTGTGCCGCAGTCTGATACACGGGAAGTGTACCAAGGTACTCGCCCCGCCGAATGGCTAAGGTTGCCTGACTATGATAAAGTGGAAGACAATACTGCATATTTCTTATTTGAGCTTTTCCCTTATGGAACAAACACGATATCATTACAGTTTAGAACGGCTGGTATCGCTACTATAACAGCTGGGGTTGTTTCTAACGGAGAATTTATACCGTTTGAGAATGATGATGTCGTTAGTATGCAGGGGCAATATTATGGCTGGAAAGGGATATCACGAACTTTTGATTATGCCGACTATGATACGGCGATGAGCGATGGCACGAAACAAATTGTTGTACAATTTCAGACAACAAGTGGTTTGAATCGCATTGCTTTCGGTGGAAGTTCAAATGGCGGTGTAGAAAACAGAGGAATACGAGATATCATCATTCACAAGGAGACCATGGGAGAAGGATATGCGTGCTTCGTGCAGCAGTCAAACCAGAGAGGCTGTTTGTACTACTATGCAATTGGTGCAGGTGCAGTTGGGTATCCAACGTGTATACGAACTCTAATGTATGTACAGCATGCGGGTGGAGTAATGACAGGTGATAGTGCAGCTAATAATCCTGCACTTATTAAAATTTTGGGAACTTTTAAGAAAATAAACGTTGCTTATAACGAATTTTTTAATTGCTTTTCACTTATGGAACTTACTCTTGATATAAGCGGGTGGATAAAAGCGAACGACCCATATTTAAACACATGCTGCTCGCTGCGCAAATTGCTATTTACAAATTGTGATACTATGACAAGTTTTCCCGCTAATCTCAATCTCACTGGAACAGCACTTGAATCCGATGCGGTTCTTGCATTTTTTAATACCTTGCCGGATATATCCACATCGGAAACGGCACGGACAATCACGCTTAAAAGCACACCCGCCGTAGCGGCAGGAATCCCGGAAGCCACGCTTGCAGTGGCGACAAACAAAGGATGGACGGTGGTGACATCATGACGATTAATGGCAACTGTATCACGGCGGCAGACGGAAAGGTCTTGCAAAAGGGCGATATAACGGCGGTAACGGTTTATCTTGGTGTAAACGACAGCGCCGAAAACTGGGCGGAAATTGACGCGCCGGAAGAGCAAATCACCGATTCGGAAGCGCTGGAAATAATCACAGGGGGTGCGGATATATGACGCGAGCAGAAGCAAAAGCTTATCGTAACAAGATAGATGGCGTGTTGACAAAGGTCACGACGGACGCAGAAGCTTTAAAATATGCCGAGCTTTATCCGCTGTGGAGCGGGTATGCCGATTATGCCGTCGGCAATATAGTCCGCAGACCGAGCGGACTGTATAAGTGTTACAACGCCATAACGGCAAATCCGACATGGTTGCCGGAAAACACCGCCGCGCACTGGGAGCCTATCACGGTCGGCGAGGACGGAACTATCGACAATCCGATAACCGCTGCCGCTGGTATGCGGTATTTCAAGGACAAGTATTATCTCGACGGCGGCAAAACATACAAGTGCATACGCGACGACAGCAACGGTCAAGGTACGATTTTACAGTATCTTCCGTCGCAACTTGTGGGCATTTACTTCGAGGAGGTGATTTGAAATGAATACGGAGCAGTTTGTAAGTTTAATTAAGCGTATCGTTGCAGAGTATGCAAACGCTCATTTAGATAAAAGCGATTGCAAGGAAATCACGGAAAACGATGTTTTTATTGTGTGGTTGTGTAAAACCTTACAGAACAGCAAGGCTTTGGCGAGCACAACGCTTTTTGACGGTATGTACTATGAGATAACATACAACGGGGACAAGCAGGAACTCTATTTGGACGCCTACAAAAAGTGGGAAAACAAGTGCATTAAAGCTGAGGAGGTATAAATATGAAAATCTGTATTTCGATAGGACACGGAAAATCGGCGCGTGGTGGGTATGACAGCGGCGCTCTCGGTGGGAACTATCAGGAGTTTAAAATCGGTCGCGAAATCGGCAAGTACATAGGCGAGATTTTTAAAGGCTACGACTGCAAAGCTGATGTCATAAACTATGACGCGACGCTCTATCTGACCGAGCGCATAGCACATGTCAACAAACACGGCTATGACCTCGCGATGGAGATCCACCTCAACGCCGCAGGCGGCACAGGGAGCGAGGTCTACTATAAGCACAAGAGCTCGACAGGCAAGAAGCTCGCCGGAACAATCAGCAAGAGCATAGCTAATACTTTTGGCATCCGCGACAGAGGGGCAAAGGTCAAAATCAACCCGTCAAACGGCACGGACTATTTTGGATTTGTCCGCTCGTGCAAGTGCGAATCTCTGCTGATAGAGACCGTGTTTATTGATACAGCGAGCGACCGCAAGCACGTCGAGACCGCCGCAGGACAGAAGCAGTGCGCAGAGGCTATCGTCAAGGCTATCGCCGATTTTTACGGCATAAAGAAAAAGTCCGCTCCGGCAGTCAAGCCGAGTGAGGACAAGCCTGCGTCGGCAACCGTCAGAGCGGGCGATATCGTCAAGATAAAGGGCAGCAAGTACGCCACCGGGCAGAAGATACCGATGTGGGTCAAGCTTAAAAAGCACACGGTCAAATCGGTCAGCGGAAACAAGGCACTGCTCAAAGAGATAAACAGCTGGGTCTATACCGACGACCTTACTGTTTTGCAGTCGTCTGCAAAGATCGTCGCTGTCGGCAGCAAGGTCAAAATAAAGCCCGGTGCGACCTACGGCGGACTCACGGCGGCACGTGGTTCGATGGTGCCAAACACTCAGCTGACAAGGACTCACACCGTCGGCAAAATACAGGTAAACGGCGGAGTCCGTGAAGCACTTTTGACGGATATAGCGAGCTGGGTTGCCGTCAAATATCTGGAGGTAGTCGGATGACCGTGGGAGAAATCGCCGCGATATGCGGAATACCGTCTGCGGTGACCGTCGCCATAGTCGGCTTTTTTGTGTGGCTTTTGGAGCGGAGCATCGTGAAGCGTGAAACCGCCCGAGCGGCAGAAGAGGCAAGGCGCGAAAAAGCCCGCGAAAAAGAAGAAGCGAAGCTCGGAGCAGAGCGCGTAAAACAGGAAAACTCGCGAAAAGTTTTTGAGAAAAACTTGCTTGCGAGTACAAACGCCGCGCTTGCCGTAAGCGAAGCAACCGCCCGCGCAGTCCAGCGCATACCGGACGCGCATTGTAACGGCGATATGAGCGATGCGCTCGAATACGCCGCGAAAATAAAGCACGAACAGCGAGATTTTCTCGCTGCGCAGGGCATAGACAACATATTTTAGGAGGCTATCAAAATGGCAAAAATCAAAGACATACTGGCAAATATCAGCAACGTCAAGGTCGGCACATGGGTGCGCGGCATCCTGCTGATTATCTCGCTCGTCAACATGGCGCTTTCCGCCGCCGGAAAAGCTCCGATTCCTGCGGACTACAACGAGATTTACACCGTCGTCAGCGTCGTGTTCTCGGTGCTCGTCGGCATATCGGCTTATTGGAAAAATAACAGCTTTACTGAGGCGGCACAGACTGCCGATAAGTTCCTGCACGAGCAGGGCTCGGCGATTGAGGATCCGGGCACGGACGAGGAGGCAGAGTGATGATAACAGCGATTCTTTTTAATCTGCTTAATCAGCTGGGGCTTTTTGGAGCATGGGCTATCGTGCAGATTCTCAAGCTTCTCGGCATGATTTAACTTTCGTGCGTTTTTCGTGCGTTTTTCGTGCGTTTTAAAACCAACTTGCTTATAACTTGCTTATAACTTGCAACTAACTTAGGACTAAAAAATGACCGGGCAGGGGAGAAATCCCTTGCCCGGTCATTTTTGTTTTTGGATTAGTCGACAAGCGCGAGCTCGTCGTAGTAGTACTGTTTGTCGTCGATTGTGACTTCCGGCTCGCCGTTGATGGCTGCGTCGTTGCTGTACTCGCCCGCGAAAGCGATGGCTTCGTCAAGTGTAAAGCTGCGGTTGGTGATGATCTCGTAGACGGTTTCGTTGGTGTTGGTGTTGATGATTTTCATTTTCTTTTATCCTTTCTTTTAGAGCTTTCTGCTCTTTCATTGTCTATATTATAGCATACTATGCCGAGTATGCCAACACTTTTTTCAAAAGTTTTTGAAAAATATTTAAAAAAAGCAGCCTCGCGAAAGAGACTGCTTTTTATAGCATTGTTGTTACGTCTTGTCGCCCAAAAAGTCGACGATTGCTTTTTTGATGACCTGCGCCTGCGGTATGCCGTCGGCTTCGCATTTTGCCTTGAATCGTGCGACTAAGTCTTTGGGCAAGCTGGCGCGAACCATGTCATATGTCTTTTCGTTATACCGGCGCTTGACCGCCGTCGAAGTGTGCGTCTTGCGCTTTGGTGTTTCTTCCATACTTTCTATCTCCACTTCCTACTTTTATGCCCAGGAAAATTTGTTCCCACGGCGGATGAGCGTTCCATTCTCCAACAGCTTCTTGGTAACATTAACTCTGATATAGTCAAGGTGCTGCTTTATGGCATCGACACTTCCGCTGTTGTCGAGCAAATGCTCGGGCATTTTTACGGTTACTTTGTGATACGCGCCAAGCATATCGATAAAAAGATTTTCCGGAGTGACGGAAACTTGTTCTCCATTAATTATGTCGACATAGCAATTCACGACCGCCGCAGGCGAGGTCTTAAA
>ULRK01020601.1_pt1 | contig 26855 bp, 24 predicted proteins | sample 1955341 | NCBI WGS metagenome assembly ULRK01 (sample SAMEA4835680, study PRJEB28245) | human gut metagenome | biome: gut microbiome; material: fecal sample | place: Denmark | collected 2008
TACACGGGGTTTTTCTAGAGTAACCCCGCTTGCTCCCCCGGTTACTACCTCTGACCCCAAAACTGACGAGATTGCCAAATCCATAGCAGAACAGGCAGTAAAAGCATTTATGCAAGCAAATGCCCAGGTTGTAGGTAGTCTGGAAGAAGCTATGGCACTGGAAAATCCTAAACCAGATGTATATTTTATGACCCGTAAAGGTCTTGCCTGCAGAAAAACCAGAGTACTTAATGGTAATACTTTTACATTCACGGATATCGTTACTGAATGTCCCTTGCTCGATACTTTAACTCCTACAGTAGGATACTCAATCAAAAATAAAATCCCTAAAGAGTTGTTGATTGAAATAATCGGCAGCTTCTATCGAATCGTTAAACGTTCAGGTGATGAAGCTGCAGCCCAGATCTATCGGAAAGATGCTACCGGAGAATACTTCATCTATTATCCGAAACAACGTATTTCCAGCGCTCACGTTGCGTATGATGCTGATGAAAACTTGCTCGAACTCAGAAAAGAAAACCATCTCATTATGGAGCTCCATTCCCATAATACTATGGCTGCATTCTGGTCCGGTACTGACGACAATAATGAAACTGAATGTGGACTTTATATGGTAATCGGTACATTTGGACAAGACAGTGCAACCTATAAATGCAGAGTAAAAGAAGATAAAACTTATATCAACTTCCCTGCGTATACAGTATTTGATATGACTCCTGAAGAAGAAATCGAGATCTTCAAGAAAGAAAACTTCTCCGAGGGAAATCCTGAGATCGAAACTAAATTGACTGCCCCTGTAATTGCTCGTAGCGCAGGCTATACCTTTGGTCGTTATTCCGGGGATATCAATTACTCCGAGTATTACAGCGGAAGATATGGCGACCCGTATGGCGATTATGACTGGGATTGGAGAAGAGCTCGCCGGAACACCTCATCTACAGTATCTTCCCGTTCCAACACGGCGTCCTATCTGTCTTCTTTTCGCTGGGATAACTCGTATAGAGACAGCAAAACTAATAAGTATTATTCTATTGATGGTTACATGTGGTCTGCTGCTGGTAGTGGTTGGGTTAAAGATCCTCGGCCATTAGAAGAACAGATAGCTGGGTATAAAGCCTATATCTCCGAGATCTATTCTGATGAAAACTTGACCGGAAAAAAGTTCGCAGACAGAAAAAAACTCGCCGCAAGAAAGCTTCTGGCATACATAACAGCGAGCGAGAGTGCGGAAAAGGAAGAAAAGATCGAAAGACCAGGAGAAAACATTCCAACAAGTATAGATCCCAAAGACTTTTCTAACACGGAAGAGTTTAAGACTATGCTTAAAACCCATGTGGAATCCCGTGTCTTTATCACTAATGCTATAACTAAAAATATGAATAGGCCTGAATACTATGATCTTGAAATTGACGCCAATATACAAGATATCAAAGACGTTGAGTTCTTTGCGGATAGCGCCATTATGTATGAGCTGTTCACCGATAACGAAAAGATCCGCCTCGCTCAATTCTTTGATCTCACTGTTCCCGAATTTACAAAAGCATTCTGTGCAAATAAAGAATATACAGCAGAAGCTACCAGCGCGTTCTACTCTATTCTTTGTGTACCCAAAGAATGCTGGCCTGCAATGATCAAATATGCAGATGAATCTATGGCATCTCTCGGCTTTACTAAGGAAACAATCAGTGAATTCTTTGAGATCCTGGATTTTGAAAATGTTGACTGGCAATATAATACATCGGTCTCTATTGACTTAAAATAATAATATGGGAGGTATTATTTAATGTTGGACCTTACTAAACTTTTCCCTGTAGCAATACCTAAAGGGTTTTCCGAAAGCTCTCTGGAACATATACTTAACCATCCGCTTGTCCAGGCAGCTTCTACCCAAGATGTAATATCCCACGTATTTAAAACCATGGATACTATCCATATCGTTCAAATCGGTGCAGGTGGTACTGGGGGATATGTAGCATCCAATCTTCTTCGGCAATTAGGCAGTATGCACCCTCTGCTCCAGGATCGAATCTACTACTGGCTCATGGATGGTGATGAATTTGAAGCTAAAAATATGGGTCGGCAATTATGTACTGAAGATGACCTTGGAGAAAATAAAGCAGAAGTATTGATAAATAAATATGGTGAATTCTATGGCTGTAATATGGATCATCTCTTTGCTATTCCAGAATATCTCACTGATATAGCCCAGCTTATTGCTGCTAATGCTATCCCAAGGTATACCCCGGATCCTACAGCCTATACCAAGAGCGGACTATCTGATCTATGGAGCGATACGCTATATAACTGTGAATTTACGCCATATGCAGGTAGAGAAAACGCTGATAACTGTAAAAAGATACGTGAAGCCTTGCAGCTTGAAACTGTTATCCCGTGCCATTCATCCACCTACCCAACGATCATCTTTATTGATTGTGTAGATAAAAATGCTCCTAGAAAAATAATCCATGATTATATGCAGCAATATAAAACATGTAAATCCTGTTATCAAAGTAATTCGGTTTTCCACACCAGAATGGAAAACATGCTGCACTTTGACGATTTACCATCTTCCTTTGATGAATTTGTTTATGGTGAGAAGATTGCTTGTAGTCTTAATAATATCGATATGTTAAATCTACGTCGTTGTATCGGGTCTAATATCTATCTTATAAGTTCTGGTAACTCTCAATATACTGGCCAGGTATATTGGGGAAGAATATCACAGTTCTTTCCAGATCAACCTGCCGCAACCTATTCCGATATCATGACTCAGGGAGATCCAAAAGACTATTCTCTGGCCAATCTCTTAACTGCTATGGCTAAGTATAATGGTTCCTCAGAGAAAAATACGGGTATGAGGTCTCTGTATGAAAACAACCGGGTACTGGAAATAGTTCCTAATTTAACTGTACGTAAATGGGAATCCATCCCGGATGTAATCACCGAGAATCCTAACTATTTCAAATCACTCTTCATGTCTGTACCAACTCCGTATGAGAGGTTCCCTGAGCTCCTTGATCTCGAGGTGGACAAGGCAGAAGAAGCAATGAGCTGTGCTGAACGTGCTGCCCAGAATGTACAGAATATCACAGCTAATCAAACTGCCGCTACATTGGTAAATAATTATCTGACTTCTATTCTCAGAGGTATGCTACCAATGAAAGACACCGACAGAACAATCCTTACTACTGCAGGAATTAATTTTAATGTTAATACCAATGTATTCACATCTGAATATTTAACCTCTGATTACCTGCAATTAAAATAATCCACAGAAGATATGAGAGGTCAGATTAGTCTGGCCTCCGTATCCTTTTAAAAGAAGGTGAGTTATTAAGTGGCACCCGCAGAAACACCAGAAACTTACATTTTTAAACCTCTAAGCTATGCTAAGATAATAAGCTATTTTAATATACTAAATACGGATAATACATTCAATGACGAGTTGCCAATATTCCTATCTTGTAATTTTAGTAACCGATCATATATAGGGAAATTGGATCTGAGTAATCCGGTTATTACATCTTTATGCAAGCTGCCACCACTGGGAACCAAAGAAAACACTCATGGATTTATAGAAAAAATTCTCGTTCGGCAAAAATGGGTCAGACAGGGATATGCATTTTTATTCAATGAGGAATATTTAAGACTCAGAGACTCTAAGCGTAACAGTGTTTATGCCATTAATAATTATGGTACACTGGCAGAAATACATGCGCTGCAAGCTGCAATCCCTTTCTTTACGTCTTCAGGATTCTTTCAGTTCAAAGGAACACCTGAACAATATATCATAAGTATGATAGTAAATTATCTTGAAGAACTACTGTTTGATCCCTATGGACAGGAATTTGGACCCTTCTGCAGTAAAGGAATAAAATCCAAAATTGAAGAATTAAGTGCTGAACAATATATATATGGCAGCTCATATGCACTTATGGGAACTATACTCAAAAATATAGGGCAGTATATGAACCATACGACTCTCGCACGCTGCGTACTTGCCGGGATAACCATATTTATTAAAATCTGGGAAAAATACTTTAATCTAGAAGAGTGCATTTATGCCATGTATAATAATGTTCCCGTTGTTCCAGTATTTAATACTGGCGGAAGTAAACTCTATTCCCAGATAGGCGCAGAAATTTCTAAGCAGGAATGGGAAGTAAATTTTATATACCATGGATTGATGCGTTATGATCCCTGCCCTCACCCTAAAGCCTTCGATTATGAAGGGATATCTGAGAAAATTACACGTGAAATACATGCAATAGCTATGCTTGGATATATGGCACCGTCCAAAGAATTCTTACAGGTTTTCTCCACTGGATTAACGGTACTCAGTACATATTCTTCAAGCTGGTTCTTCCTCGCATGCGTTTCCAAGCTTACTGATTTTCTTAAAGTTGATCCATGTAGGCGGATCTGCAGCCAATTCCCAGATGCCGGACCTGCCAATACAGATTTTATGCTGGATAAAATCACAGCGCAAACTACGCCTGCCAATGTACCCAGCTATGTACTTGTATTTAATGGATGGAAACGTGTAACCAGAAGGGACGGTGAGTGACAATGCCTATATATGGAAGAATATTATATAATAAAAAAAATGACCCTTATGGGTTATGGCAGTCAAACCCTCTGTCACCTGTAAATCTGCCACCAGTCACAAGTCTGATAAGTAATAATAAAGAACCTTATTCTACACTTAAATCCAGATTTACAGATATGTACCCTATGAACGAGCAGTCACTGCCAATCCAAGTAGGTACTGTATTTCGCTGCAATCCGGATAACCTTTTGCACAGAGGATTTATGCCCTGCATGATTATGCAAAAAGATGGTTTGAAACGTTTAACAATTATGCTGCAGTTAATTCTCGGTACCAGTATAAGAGCTAAACAAATAGTAAAACACATTATGTATAATTATTCGAGCTGGGGATCATTTAATTTGAAGAATCAAGTATATCAGCTACATGTTCCGAAGGTAGGAATAGATCCTGCACCCTATATAGCCCCCATGACTGCCATGAAATATACAAGCTCTCCCCAGTGGAGTATGTATGATGAGGTTGCAAACCCATTCTCAGACAGTAGCAGTACCGGTACTACACTGGTTATATCTACATCTAAATTCATGGCCGATATATCAGTGCATAATAAAATTAACAATGCTTTGACTTGTCCTCTGATTGCCGAAGATATCTTAACAAATATTGAATTTAAAGAACCCCGGGTATTCTACCGAGAAATGCTGTATGACTCCGTGTATCCACGCTTGCTGTATATGCACGTTATGAAAGAAACAGGACTTCCTATTAATTATAAGAACCTGCGTCTTAAAATTATGCCTAAGACAATCCCCAGAAGAAATATTGAAAGAACTGTATGTCGAGGTATATACTCGGGATTCGGTATGCACAACTTTAGTAAGTGCTGGACTATGGATGAAAAATTAAGCAACACTGTAAACTCCATGAACTTGGCTATCGGGTATCACTACTATAATCTCAATGATTATCACTATAAGAAACTACTGGGTTCTAATACCCTCAACTGGCTTAATCTCGCATCTTCTATTCTTGATATGTGTACGATAATTACCACCGGAAAGGTATCTACTGAGTTACTTGCATTACTATGTAAGACTCTGATAAACATCGCTGATAAGTATGATGTTACTGCATTTATGGATGCTTGGGAATTTCTATGTGAAAAACATTTTAAAGAAGAAGATCAGGAAGCCCTGGTTGAGAATTTGTATACCGCGCTTAAAGTATCTCGTGATACCAAGGACGAAAAACATTGGTTTAAAACCTATGATACTATGAAGACAACGATACGAAGAGACGAGTTATCACGATCGGTTCTTACATGGTTGAGTACCCGTTATCTACGGTTTAACTCAATCTATAAAAGAATTTCTTCACCGCAGTGGGACGATAATACACAAAGTGAAGATAAAACCTCTGACGATCTTGCTAACAAAATCATTATTAAAACCTTTATTCCCGGACTATCAGCAATGATGCCTGTTGCATACTCCATATCGTATACACGGGGCAATTCTAAGAACTTACATCTAGGCCCGTTTAACCATGCGAAACTACGTGAGGCAATGAGTACATTGTGTGGCAATGAAGTTAGGGGAGCTCTTAACTCCCTGTTCACGGAGTTGAATGGACAAGGCTGTTCAATAGACTTGAATAGGTTACTCGGCAATGACGCTACACCCCCAGATGGTTGGTGTCCAGACAATCGCCATCGCTTTACGGATATCTGTACATGGCTCAGCACCTATTATATAGAGAAAAACTGGGGAAAAACAGCAAACAAAACAAGGATGGAACTGATTAGAGAATTCCGGAGCTTAAACGACCCGTATCCAAATATGGACACAAAAGAAATAAGCAATTATTAACAGTTAGAATTATATTCAAATTAAAAATATGTTCTAATTGAAAAAGAGGGACTGATCACCCCTCTTTTTTAGTCATATATTTTAATCAACTATCATTTAGTAAAAGTTACTATTACTTATTTTATAAATGCCTCTTAGACCTCTATGTATATTTATGCATTAAAAATGAATATTCATACATTTAAAACAAATAAGGATTTTGACGTAAGGGTAAGCTAATGTGAAGGAAATGATAAGAAGTAAAAAACAAATGTCCATTTTCATTTTTAGTACCTAGGTACTAATTTTTTCAAGTCAGTCAAGTTTACACTTTTAATATTAAAATGATAAAAATTGATACTAGGTTTACACTTTTCACAAAAAGTTCACATACTGTTCGTATATTTTGACATGTTCGCTTCATTTGTCGTACCCTGCAACCCCAGTACCAGAGCCAAGTGTAGACAAGTGTAGACACTTTTTTACCCAATTTACCGACATGTTCGTATTAATTTTTCAGACTTGTCTACACTGTCTACAAATCATCTTTAAAAAGTGTAGACACTTTTTTGCTTATAATATAATATAAATTATATGATTGTCTACATGTCTACACTTTTTTTTAGGTAGAGCTACATCACGGAAGTTTTTCTGCGGGGGGTAGTAAATGTATAGCGTATACATATACATAAAAAAATAGATATATATATAAGGGGTCTACCCTAAAAAAAGTGTAGACATGTAGACAACGGGGTAATTCGTAGCGTGGCGCCCTCAAAAAAGTGTCTACACTTTTTCAAAATTAAGTGTAGACAGGTGTAGACAACCTATTTTTATCATCGGATTTCGTCGGTGGCGTGCTACAAAAAGTGTCTACACTTGGCCTCAAGCCGCATTCTACCGTGAAATCTTTGTAAAATGCTGATGGCGCACTGGGAAAACGATGGCTCTCAGTTACTCAAAATGAAAACCCGCATGACATAAGGGCCCAGGGCATCATGGCGTACCAGGGTACGAGAAATCCATACATTGAGATGTACGAAAAACAGTACAATCCAAGGGTGCATGGACAAATGTCACTGACTCACACTGTAGACAAAGTGTAACCACGTGTAACCTCGAAGGGAAATTGAGGCATGAGTGTCTGGTAGCAAAATAGCGACAGAATTGTAAGGTAAAGGAAAGCAATGTTACACTTTGTAAAACATGGAGTGTAACATAGGGTGTGATGTACTTTCTGGCAGTGACCAAGTACCTAGTTTTGGAAACCCATACATGCCTCTCTCATCAACGAGGATCATTTCTAACAAGAGAAACACATGTCACACGAAGAAGTTATCAAGAGCAACTCTTTCTCCTCTCAGAACCAAAATAAAAAGATCTCAGAGGCATATTGGCTCCCTGAGCTGCGTTGCATGGTCTCACATAATAAAAAAGAGGCTCTCATCGAGCCTCTGGCGTGGTCGTTACCACTGTATCACCTCATATGCAATTCGTCCGTCAAAGCCACCTCGGGCACCAACGCCTGCCTGGTACACCCAGCGCTTGTTGCGATAATGCAGGCCGTACCCACCTTTTACCTCGCCTGCATCGTATGACATTGCACCATAGATCCCAATGCCATGCTTGGATTTGTCAAGGTGGATGCTGTAAATATTGGTGCCTGGCCGTACATTTACGTTCTCTTCTTTAATGGCCAGGTCTCCTTTGTCCTCATCTATAGCTGCTTGGATTTCTTTTTCTGTCGCTGTAGGTGGCAGATTTACAAGGGGAGCCGGGTCTTTTTCTTTGATGTTTTCTATTTTTTTAGTTATCTGTGGCGCTATTGTTTCGGCGTGAGCGACGTTTTCACTGGTCAGGATGTCTTTGACCACTGATTCGGATACTCCAGTACTGGTAGCGTCATGCACTGTAATTTTATTACTATTTGATATATAATTATAAATAGTAATAGTTATAATTAATATAACAACCAGTGCCCACAGGTATTTATTTGTTAGGAGTCTTTTTATCTTTTCGATCATTTGTACCTCCCTGACACTTGGAGTCACAGGTATGCTTAGATATTGTAGGACGTATCTCGTCATCCGTGATCTTCTCTCTCCGCACGACAGTCATTGAGATATTCAGCAGGCTCTTGATAACACCAAACTGAAATGCTTTATGCAGGTTTTGTATAGTTGCGCCTATAATAAGTGTTACGAGCACTGTCCCCAGCCATCCCAGCCATGGGTACAGGAAGTTGCTCAGCGCGCCTCCTAATAGTGAGGCAAAGATAAACGCTGCAAGGATAAGCCTCCAATGGATACGATATGAGTCATCATTGTTTTTATAAATCAGCGAAATCCCCAAGAAACTGATGATACCTAGCAATCCGCACAGAATACCGTCGATGCACAGTGTTATAGTCTCTTGATTTACAAATTTATCCATTAGAGCGGCTACGAACAGTGCTATCAGTTTCTGGCTCCAATTTTCCAAGTCCACCACCAATCCTTAAAATATTAAAAGTAAGTGATATACAAAGTTATGAATACTAATACATAACAAGTGAATATCTATTCATTTTGCGACTAGTTAGTCAATGGTTTTACATACTATTCCTATGATAATCATGGTCATCGCGAGCACCCCTACTCGGATAATCCCATTGGACAGCACTGTAATATATTGCTCGTCGACGTTTTTCTGTATTTTGTCACTATAGGTACGCACCATTGAGAAGTTACCATTTAACCATGGCTGGTAAGTTACCAGGACCACAAGCTGGTCATTGTTATTCATAGTTCCATTTGGATAAATGTTGGAAACACCGAAGATATCTTCTCTTTCGTATATATATGCAGGAGCTATGAATATTTTTCCATTAAGGGCATTGATGTCTTTGCTAAGCTGGTTTGGACTTAGTACCTGGATATCACTGGAATCACCATGCATGTTCATTGCAAGGACATTATTGCCATCCCAGTTAAACAATTCTTCGAGAGCAGTGGCCTGACGAATGGCATTGTGCCTGTCCGTACTAAACAGTACGCCTTTATGACTGACAACTAATATCTGTACATCCTTGCGGTTCTGGAACCATCGATCTTCATAGCTATACGCTGTATTGGCAATGATCCTGTAAAGCTGGTTGTTGACGTTGTTAGCAGAGAAATACGTGTTCAAGTCACTTTTTAGCATCCGCATATCTCCGTTATACTGGGTCGTTATCGTTCGCACCAGGTCGTCACGGAGACTCTCTGCGTGCTGAGCAGCATTCATGTACCCTGAGTATAACAGCGCGTTAACATAGTAACTCGACGCATTCTGGACATCATTATATGTTTCCTGGTTTTTTTGACTACATAGTTCAAGGTCTTGACGTAGGTAAAAGAGTTGGATAAGGCATAACACAGAGGTCCATAGGAACAGTTGTAATAACAGGCTATGGACTTTTTTCCTGTGCGTTTTGAGATATGCCTTAGCGTTCTTTATTTTTTCCTGTATAACCATTAAATTAAATCTGTCACCTGCTTTCATAATATACTCATTTTTCCTCCCTTGGCTCCACTATTAACTGATATTAGTTTCGTAGTCCCAACTTGCAATCGCTCGGATCACGGTGTTCGGCTCTTTAGTACAGATGGCTTTGACTCGCGCTGTATAACCATCGGTTACACTTACGGTCACAGTTCTGTCACCTATAAGATTGGATGCAACAGTTTTGCCGTCTACCTGGACTTCATAGATCGTCAGTGTATCCACAGGTCGGAACTGCAGTTTGATCTTTGTAGCTTCAGCGGGTTTATTTATAACAACCTCGTTGGACACGGCTACATTGTCTAACAGCTCACAGCCAGGAGTTACCAGTTTTGACTTATCAATATCAGTCTCCACAATATCGCCGCCATAGGCAATCCATATAAAACCAGTATACAAGATGTTTTCAAAGTTGCTTTCAAGTTTCATCGGCGCAGCTACCCTGCCGGATATGATCATGCCGGGTTTAACTACTAGTTCTTTAACGATGTATCTACCCCAGCACCAGTTATTACCACCACTGTTACTGCCGCCATAGCTGCCTGTAGGGAGTTTCTCTGCGTCCCAGGTTTGGTCCCAGCCACCCATTGTCTGCTTAGATTGAACGGGAATAGTATCTGGGGCTTCCCCGTCCTGCGGTGGGTACAGTGAGAGTGCTCTGCGGGCTATGATAGATCCAAAGTAAGTATCTTTAGCACCTTTGCCATAGGGATCTGTATCTCCTCTATAGCTGTTATCCCAGCCGGAGCTCAGCACATAGTTTGCAGGCCCAACTGCAGCGACTCTCAGTTTATAAACATCGTCTGGTACAGTAAACGAGAACGCCAAATCATTAGTACCTACGATACTGGCAGGTGCGTAAAAAAATGATTCATTGTACTCAATGCGTTCACATTCAGCAGTGATTTCAATGTTCTCATAGACATACATTACCAGGTTATTGGAAACCTCTTTACCATTGACTTTAACTTTTTTAACGCGGCAGCCAATGTCCGGCGTGACAGAAATTGTAATCCTGGAGCCATCCCTGATTTTATCGGTTACGCTTGTAGTAATTGTTCCCAGCGCAGGTTTAACAACTACGATGCTCCAGTATTTATATTCAGGTTTAGTAGTTGGCATTTTCATGATATACATTTTCGACACATAGGCAGGCATGATATTAATATTGTAAGATCCACTGCCTGACCCTGTAGAACTAGTAGTATCGTTAATACCATAGATCTTGTTATCCCAGTCATAGCCACTGAAGGTCGCATATACAGTGGAATACTTTGTAAACCGTTGATATGGTCCTTGTCCCCATGCACAGTAGAAACAGTTTTGATATGTATGGTTATGCGATGCCAATACTGCGTTAGCACTGACTGTCGCGTTTTCGGTACCTCCCACAGAGTTCATAGTATACTTTGCGGACCAGTTTATCGGGATTCTGTCACGTAGATCGGGAGTATCATTGGTACTGTCACATACTGCCCAGCCAGATGGAATATCCGCTTTTTCACCATACCAGATCCCAATACCATAGGTAGGGAAATCGTCAACAGATAGGATATCATCTATTTCCTGCAGCTGGGTATTATATGAATCCAACAGGTTTAACAGTTGGGGTGTCATAAACCCACTTTCAGATGAGGTAACATCATCATGTGCTGCTCTTGTTCTACGCCCATAATGGTTATCAAGAGCAGTCAGAATAGTCTGGGTATTAAGCCGTACCTCAGATATGATATTAACAGAGATGGGCGTGGTATCCACAATTGGATTATCACTATAATCCGTTAATTTTACGTCTTGATAACTCATTGTACTTCCTCGCTTTCATAAACTTTACCCGTGTGGGTCAGTGTAATATCGCTGCTGGTCAGTGCTAAGTCCAGATTAGCATCGATACTCTTTGCTTGAACGTATAAAGTAAACTTGTGTTCACCTTTATCTAATCGGTAGGCACCATTGAACATTTGCAGCGTATATTCCCCACCTTCAATATAGGTGATTTCTTTTGTACTTACGGTATTCCCATCTATTTTAAGATAAACATAGATTTTCTGCGCTGGATTTCTAGACCCATAGAAATTAGTCCAGAATGAAGTTTGTACAAGGATCACAACGTCTTCACTTTCCTCAATGGTTACCGACTTGGTATCCTGGCGTGTAACTGTTTTACCCAGTTGTACATTAGCGCTAAAGGAATCAAAGGCACTCTCGATAAATGGCGGTATATATTCTGTTTTTTCAGTGGATATCTCTGGTTTCTCATATAGTGATGCCATTAAAGCTCGCATACTTACTACTTTAACAGTGTTTCCATCTGAGGTTTGAATCGTATATCCTGTTGCCTTGTATGCATTAGTAGAGTCTGTAAATATTTTTATCGTGGAACCATATAGAAAACTAAACTTGCTACCATAGGTCCCATTGATATACGTTTTACTGATCGAATTTTGGTTAACAGTTACGTTTACCCAACGTTCTTCTACTACTGCTGTAACGAGGATATCTTGAGATACAACGATATAACATGGATACTCACGGTTTTCTCCATTAACAGTAAAACTTTTTACTGAGTGTTCCGGACCAACATTAAGAGTTACGTAGATCAAAGTCCCTTCCTGCAGCATCAAGGGAGAAGCAGAAGATCCATTGATCATAATGAGACCTGCTTCAGGCTGTACTATTTCGACTTTATATGTATTAGGGTTTTCTAATACTTTCATCATAAAAGGCTTTTTGATATGAAACGGATTTGTATCAATATTCGTTGCAGAAGTATCAGTACCGGCATAGTCCATCGTGTCTTTCAGGTATGCCCAGCTATTATCCCAGTCATTTTCGCCGCCATCACCAACACTTCGACCATATGGCATTTTGTATGGGTTCCAGTCATTGTAATATTCAGCGTGGAATCCATTGAAGAACGTGTGGGTGTGTGCTGGTAAATTACTGGTTAGCGCGCCTGTGTTACCACCAGAGGAATGAAGGGGATACTTTGTATCTCCAGGATACCCCATTACTACGAATTTACCTCGAGTATCCGGAGTAGTGGCTTCACCGTTACACCAGTGCCATCCCGACGGAATATTCGATGTAAGCTCGTTCCAGATAACAATGAGTCCAGCAGGTAGGCGCCGTTTCGCTTTGTCTATCAGGTCATCTATACGTTTATCTAATCCTTCAATTTCTGCAACGAGCTCAGGTGTTATAAATCCAGACTCAGCGATGTTTACAGCAGCGTGAGCGTCGTAAGATCGCAGGGATTTATGATATACCAGGTCATCATCTATTTTTTTTAGATATTCAGATATTTCAGTAGCATGTATTTCTTGAATAGGTGTCACCGCGGAATAAAGAGGGTCATCAAGCCAGCGTATGATACCATAAAGAACTCTTGCCATAAGACTTTCCTCCTTAGTATCCGTGTACTACATATTCAATGATATCACCAGGTGTATAAGTACCCAAATTAATAACCATTTTTGTAGCATCGAAATTAATTAAAACAGGGTCAGAACTTTCAGGATTCTGATTACGCAGAGATATGTGTACTGGATTATTATTCATAGATTGTGTATAAATAATAGTCGGCATGTTTTCGACAGATGCTTCATAAGTTCCCCAGGTTTCAAGTGTACCATCATTCTCATAGTACCAGCCAAGGTTATCCGGGTTACTCTTGGCATCAGCAACTGCCATTCCATCATCATTGAGATTTTCTGTTGTAATATTAGCAACAGAGATTGCCTCGTTAAGCTCTGTGGTCCGTGCAATAGTTGCTATCGCTTCAGGGTGATAGGCTCGGATAGCTATGCCAACATTGGTAGAATCAGTGAGTTCACCATTACCAGTTGTTCCGACATTGATGTTATAGGATATAATAATATCGCCACTGGAATCTGGTCCGCCAGAGGTACCAGTACCACCTGATCCATTCCAGAACCAACCAGAAGTACCAGAGGGATACTTTGCACCAGAATAGCTATAACGCCCCCAGTTACCGTTATTATTTTGCATACGTCCTAAACCATGGAAATGACTTTCTGAGATTTCCTCTTCGGATAGCGAAGTTCCTGATAACTCATTACCTGCAAGGATTGCACGTAGTTTAGGCAGTCTAAATGTGGTACTACCATCTCCTTCGCTAAAGAGGACACAGGAACCATAAGTATTTAAAATAGATGTGTAATCGCCTTCAGAGGTTAACAGTGCATTACTTTGTGCCCATTTGTATAATTCTTTGTAAAGTGTACGAGATACCAGAGCACCATTGAGTTCCAGTAATCCAGCAGGAACGTTGGTACCAAGTAGTAAATGTAAGGTTCCAATACCATCTGCAGCATACTGCACAATGCCTTTTTTACGAAGTATTGTTTTTAAAACTCTGTATGGTGGTTGGATAGTAACATTAGTCGAACTTCCAGAAGTAGAACTGGTGGTCTCAGGGTAACACAGTGGATACCCTTTATCCCAGTTACTACTATCGTTTTCAGAGCCTAACGTCCATTTGGAGTCATAATCAGCATTTGAAGTTGAATTAACAGGGCCTTTAATTTCAGATTTCGTTTCTGCCCAGTAGTAGTTTTTAAAAGAATGGGTATGCCGGGGTACTGGCAGGTTACCAATATTAACGGATTCTTTACCGGCTACTGTACCACATTCAGCGTCGTTTGACGCACCCATAACATATTTAGACCGGAAATCATCAGAGGAATTACTGCCATCACAGAGAGTATAATCATCTGGGATGAGATCTTCAGATTTTCCCCAATAGATAATGCTGCTTTGTGGAAGCTTTGACTTTTCAACTTCATTTTTTAGTATATCTATTTTTGCTTGATATGAAATAAGTTTTTTATAGAGCTCTGGGCTCATAAAGCCAGGGTATGTGGTGTCCCCGTCAGTATGGGCATCACTGCCTCTTGATTGGATATGAGCACGCAGTTTATTTGCTACAGACTCAATGTCCTGACGTAGTGTTACAATGGTTTCTCTGGGTATAGGTGTACCATTGATAACTGGTGCGATTTTTTCTTCAGCCATGATAAATCATACCAATCCTTTCTTAATAGTAGAGTGCATAGCCTGCACCGGAATCATCGGTAAACTGGGTAGCATCGCCCATCTCGAATTTCAGGCGGCTCCAGGTGAGGCGTGTAGTTTCAAGGGTTTTAGTGACATACATGAATACACTTGCAGATACTGCGTTAGATGGGGCTACAACAGATAGCGAGTAGTATTTGGGGGTAGCAATGTGTGTCATGTTTATTTTAGAGGTCGAGATCTCAGTACCTTCCTGGGTATACCAGGTAACACCAATTCCAGCTTCACCAGCAGAGTTCTGGTCAGAGTACATTACTGCACGCATTGTGTAAACATTGCTGGCTTTGACATTCATTTGGTTCGAGATGATCTGGTAGTCATTGTTTGCATTGCCTACCCATAGAAATGCATTACCAGCATAGGCGTCGTTGTGAATAACTGAAAAATAGTTTTCAGGGTAATTATTCCAACCAATAAACGCTAAGCGGCCAGTGGGGTTGAGGATCAGGTTTACACCTACTTTATCTAAGGTGTCCTGGATCGAATCGCCAGCATCAGATGCACCAAGGTCATTTGATTTTTTAAAGCTGAATGCCTTTTTAGCAAGAGAAATAATATAAAGCTCGGTATCATTGACCCACTCGGTATCATAGCGTACTTCAGTAACAGGACCATTGAAGAAATCGGTAGCACCGAAATCAGTGCCTAAAATAAAATCGCCTTGTTTAACCAAGGAGCTATCAATTAGCAGCTCAGATTTATATATTTGGGGTCCGGCACATATAGCAAATTCTACGATAGATTTCCCAGTGGATTCTTCTGAAGGTCGGATACGCACAGCAGATAACAGGTAAGCATCTTGATAATCGTCTGGAATGGTAAATTCAGGACCGTAGTCAACAGAACCATCCGCCGTATGACTAATATATAATGATAAAGTTAATTTAGAGCCATCTTTTGCCCTATGTACACCACCGATTCTAATGTCAGGCATTGAGACAAAGAGCGGCCCGATAGGACCAGCGTGAGTAGCCAATGTATATGGTTTAAATGTACACCAGCACATAGCAGTGATATCACCGTTATCAGGGTTAGAGATATTGTTATACCTTACAGTACATTGCTGACGTTGTACAGCAGTGTATGGCGACAAGATACCACCGGTTTGCACCATTACGTTTTTAAGTGTAAAGGACGCACGGCTATCAGAGTTTTTAAACTTAATACGGATGTGGATCTGGAATTTCGTTGCACCCTGTGGAATATCAATGTTTTCCAGACCTACGACACCGTTATATTCGCCGCGAATAAGGGATACATCCTGGGTTTTGACAACGGCGCCGCTGTCATTGAGCATATCAAAAGTATAAATAAGCTCAGTACCTGTGGACATCATATTATAGGTGGTAATAAATGTAAAACCACCTGAGATTTTATTTAGTGATTCAGCGCCAGCATCCGTAATTGGAATAATAGCCGTAGAAAGTACTACATCACCAGGTATGATATCGTCTGCTTTGTTTAGATTGGATACCTGGGTATAATCGTCAGACGTGGAGATAATAGATACGCCAGTGCCTTCCGGGATCGTAATAGACCAGCCGGTTTGTGTTTTCATAGACGAGTCGGTACTACCATAGCTCATCATGTTAGTTACTGCACGTTGCGGCCAGGCAGCACCGATAAACGTGTTATCCGGGAGAAATACATCTTCAGGCTGTGTAGTTAAAATTGGTGCTACAGCGTTGATAACATCGATACCTTTGCCTTCACAGTGCGATAGAAATTTCGTATTATTTGTTGTAAAGAGAGAGCTTGAACGAGCAAGATAAGTCAGTGCAGACTCAAGGGCAGCATCTGCATTTATAGAAGATATAAGTGTACGGTTAAAGTTATCCGTCGTCGCGCCTTCACCAGCGATGACTTTAGTTGCATCATAGTCAACCTCAGATATTACCTGGGGGCTTTTTTTAAAATCCTCGAAAGCCATTTATTTTCCTCCTATTATAGGGAATTTTCTCTACTACATATTATACCGAAATTAGGCATAAAGAAAACCCCCAGAACAAAAGTCCTAGGGGTTTCCAAGCCTTGAAAATTACTTAGAGGGGTTCTCAGTATTTTCAGGCGGTGATAGGGGAGCTTTGCGTTTCCGCGTTACTCGCTTTGTGAGACTCGCTGAAGTATCTGCGGCCATTGGGACTGACCGTGTGGTGGCTATGTCAGTAGCGGAAGGAGCCGGAACCGCTACTGATAAGCTAGCAGGAGTTACTTCATTTTCAGGAGTTTCTGTTTTTGTCAAAGTTTCCACCTTAGTGGGTACTGGGTCAACTGGCAGAGGAGGTAGTTTTAGTACCGATTGCAGCGAGAATTTCCTGAGTAGACAGGCGACCTTTGAGGTCAGAGATCTCGTTACCTTAACTTATCAAGAAGTTATCAAATGATTATCGAGGCTATTTTGCCGGATGGCGGAGTGCAGCCATAGCTTTGTTAGCATATTTAGCTATCCTTTTCAGGATTGCTTTCTTACGTCTATCAAAGGTAGACACTGACATGCCCAGTTCTTCTGCGATATATTCACGAGTGTACCGTTCTGTATAGTGTCTGTATTTAAGATCCAAGATTCTTAATTCAGGTGCATCTAATCCGATGAAGTCGCATAGATCTTCGTATTCCGGCTTTGGAAGTTCACGAAGCATCATCTCCACCGCCTTCAGGTCTTGCTTAGTCAGTCCCATAGCCATTACTCTCCTTTAGCTTCGTCTTTTTCTTCTTCTTTTTCAAAAGCATCACGCAGGGGCACATATAAAACTTTGTGCATGCAGTGTACTTTATGAGCAACCCTTTCCAGGTCAGCTTCTACTTTACCGAGTCTTTCCGCGAGTTCACCGTCTTCTTCACTGGAAGTGCTGGAATGTTCTCGTGTACTTACGGCTTCTGTAACTACTCGTTCATGTTCTTCCATATCAATGAAACAATATTCATTACCCTTGATAAACAAGTGCAATTTATTAGTTTCTGTACAGTAGTAACCTTGCGGAGTAGCAAAGCTGGAAGTTTTGGCAGATGCAGGCACCTGCTCATCTTTGGCGATAGTAAAAATAGTAAGGGCTTGAGGGCCATTAAGCATTAATTTCATAATTCCAGTTCATCTCCTATAAATTAGTGGAGAATCACTAAGAACTAAAGAGTTTCTTAATTTACACGGGAAAATCTATGAAAGCAGGATGTTGCCCGGCTGGGCTAAGTTGTTTATCTGTCCTTATTCTTCCTATAAATTTCCTTTAGTATCTTAAGATTCCCGAAATTAGATTTTTATTCTACGGAAGCTAAGTTCCGGAATAACAAGTTTAGCATGACGGATTACTCCTTCAGGCAACTGGTTATAAGGTAATTCCATAATAATCTGATAAACACCAGTAGTATCAGTTAGCTCCTGTACTGTTACAAAACTTGGTGTAACTGCGCTTTTAAAATCTGGTAGCAACGGTGTAGACGAGGGATCATTGAACTGAGTATAGCCTAAAAAGGTTTTCCCTTCAATGTCCAGATCTTTAATACCGATGTCCTTCAGATTTAGTTTGGTAGTTACAGAAGTCTCAGTACCATTAACGTTTTGCAGTTCAATATCTTTGACCTGCATTGTAAATCTATTTGCATCATAGGAATAACTGATTAGCGGATCTGCATGTACTATCGTAGGGGCTGGTAGTGCAGCGTTATCACATACTACAGTTACGGGGTACGTAACAGCAATGTTATCTGAGTACACTACATTGTCTTTCTTAATACTGTCTACTTCTGCAATGAGATTCTTTGCCAGTCGCTGATAATTGAGATAGACGTCATAGTCTTTCATTTTAGGCCATTTGATTGGCTTGATCCCAGCATCATAGACCTTGTAGGTCATAGCCTCAGTAGTAACTACCTGGTATTCGCCGGTAAGCTTAATGCCTGTAAGAGCAATATTAAGGGTACCTGGACGTAATACTTCAGCAGGGATAGTTACCAGGCTATCCAGTTTTAATACTGGCACTGTACGACTTGTATTGCTTTCCTTATGGGTAAAGATAGCAGAGATTTCGCTGTTAAGCCAATATTCATCAAGTGTTTTTATGCGGATATACATGGACTGGATCTGGTACGCTACAAAATGTGTAAACCCAGTAGGTACAAGCACATTTCGTTGTACTACAAATTCAGCTACACGTTCAGCATCGATAACTACATTAGTATTGTCGATTTTTTCCTGCTGTTCTTCCGCATACGCTTTTTCTTCTCTTTTTCTTTGCCATTCAATGGCGCTATCTTCTATTGCTCCGGTATCCGGAGTTTCCCATTGTGGCAAATATATCCTTGGATCAAGGAAAACCTCGACTCCCTGGACACAAGCACATTCATTGTCATACATTGTCATACAGCGTTACCTCGTTTATAGATTAGGGACGTCGGGCTTTTTGCGCTAAAGTTTCAAGAAGCGCGTCTCCCGCAGTCTTTACTTCTGCCAGATTATCTGTAGTCTCTTTGTCACCTTCACGAGCTGCACCTTTTTCCTCAGGATCAAGGATATTCAGTAAAGCTTGGAGCTCATGGACATGCACTTTTTCTTCATGGGCAATATCTCTCAGTACTTTCTGGGCACGGGGATCTACTGCAGCATCTGCATGGGCCTCATATAAGAAAATTGCTTCCTGTTCACCAGCGATATCAAGCCGGATTGCTCGAATAAGCTCGTCAGGAGACATTTGTTTGTTAACATTTCCCTGAAAGGGATTAGCAAAATTAGGCATTTTATTTTTCTCCGATCTCTAAAGGTTTAAATGGGTTGATAGATATAGCGAGCATAGCACGCTGATCAACAGGTTTAGTACATGATTTCAGCTTCCAACCAATATACAGCCTGAATCTGAACCACTTACAGTACTTTTTACAGTAAAATAAGCTCCATGTAGCACAGGTAAGCAAATATATTCTGCGTTTAAATTTAGATTTAATGCTTTCCGGGTAAACTACACTGAACCACTGTTCGTTATTTAGCTCCTTGATATCAGTGTAGACAGTGTTATCTTTGCCATTAAATGTGCGTCCATTTATTTCATAGCTAAAACCATAGTTGGAGTTGCGATAAAGCCAGCATACCCTGCAAAAATAACGTTGGATACGTTCTTTCGTTGTAAAAATGGGGTCAACTATCTCAACATACCCGGGAATTATGTGATCAGGATCACTTTTATCTTCATAATAATAGATGTAGTGTTTATTAAAGTCATATTGAAATATTTTAGGTACACAGTCTTCATAAATCATCCAGGAAACATCAAGGCAATTATCGTAAGTTTGCCAAAACCGTAAGCATTTAGGTAAATTCCCGTATTCATCAGCAAACAATACGACAATTGGATTTGTAAGATAGGCTATGACCATTGCACATAATTCAAAAATTGCTTGTACTATCCAAATAATCATGCTTCACCCTGTTTTTTGTCTTTATTTTCAGTTTCATCAGGTTTGCTGGCAGCGTTTACCCGGTTAATAATGGTGGACATAGCTTTATCTACTACATTATTCAGAGGTTTACCTGGACCTCCAGGGGTAGTATTGTAAATACTGTTAGTAATCTTATTACCTGTGATCCAGATCATGCAGGTAACAAAAAGATAAATAATAGTAGAGGAGAATTCCCCATAGTGGCTCCAGGTTTCCTTTAAATACAGTAAATACAGCGTTACTCCGACAAAAGCAGTGATATCGATACCAATGATCCCAACAGGTACGACACGATTAATTGAATAAACACCGGCTTCCTTAAGCGTTTCTAATAGATTATCTATGATTTTCTTAAAAATAAAAATCCCCTCCTCGTTACCCTCTGGTATATATTATACCTAGTAAATTAAGAAGGGGATTCTAAGTTATAAATCGTTTTCGCTGATTCCGTAGGTATTAATAGTTGGACTCCAGGATAAAGTAAAGCCATAGTCACGCCCTTTATACCCATCGACCCAAATCGTAAAGGTATATGTTTTACCTGGTGTTACACCCATAGTTTTATTACTATTGTAATATATCCATGATTTATTAGAACTTGCATTACGGATACCGCATCCTCTGCCTACCCCATTCAAACCACGGATTAATCTACTACGTTCATCAGATCCATAATGCCACGTAAAATTACATACGATACGCGTAATATGCGGGGGTATAGTTAAGGTCTCTGTCCAGGTACTGCTCCAAGTTCTTTTCCAAGTAACACTACCTGTTGCAATGATCGGCTCGTATTTTGGAGTTATAATAGTATCCCCAGTTAGTGCAATGTTATAGGGGGGGTTACCCGTTACGTTAGTTGTTGACAAAATGATCACCTCTATATCCTGATAAGCGCGAGTATCGCATAAGTTGGTCAAGATTATCTCCCAGTAAAGCTTCCGTCGAAGGTTCCGGATCTTGGGGATCGGGGATATCTCTGGGGTCCTGAATATCTCGTAAATAATTTGGCTGCGAGAAGGTATATTCCAGACCATCTATTTCTTCAGTTATTTCCTCAGCTATATCACGTAAATCTACAGATTCTCCTTGTGCAAAAAATATACTTTCGGGTGGGGTTGCTTCGTTTTCACATCTTATCTCTATTTTTACTGAGTCTGGCATAGGAAGCGTTATAGTTGCCTGATATGAATATTCACTAAGTTTTTCCACTCTACACCCAGGCACGTTACCAAATAACATAGCGGAAAGAGGGATTACCTGGCCTTTTGGACTTATAACCGATGAACTATTTAGCTCAGTAGCGGATGGATCGGGAATAAGATTAAGTTCCTTACTAACTTCATAATAAAAATGTTTCCCAGGGCAAGGACGATATAAATACTCATAGTCTTTATCCTCTAAGTTGATATCCGGAAGACAATTACTTACTATTTTTGGCGAAATTAGGTCTCCGATTATTCTATATAGATGTTTATTTATTTTTTGGATAAGTTCTATGAAATACAATTTTTCAGTACTATTTAGGTACAAATTATATCTACGGTTTAATTTATTCATATAAGTTAGTGCTATAGTGTTTATAAGAGATTTCGCCGTTGTAAGCTGATGATCCGCATATGTAAGTGCTAATAAAGGTAAATCCTTACGAGGCGTTATTCTACAGTTTTCAAAAACAAACTCTTTAGTATGCACATTTACATTACTAAGGTACAAAGTTTCTCCTAATCGTTCTGGAGTATCACAGCTTTTCCCTTCGATTGTTATCTTTGATAATATATCAGTTTTTAACCGTATAACAGTTAATGGCTTTTTTAAAACTTTATATTCGGAGCTTTCTCCGTCTTCTAACAGGTCACTGTTTACAGAGGTATAGCCAGGTATAATTGTATAGCGTGGTGTGGAAACAATAGAAGTTACCATACCCTTATATTTCCAAGTATTACTTTTCACTTTAATTATATATATTTCACGGTACAACTTTGTTACAACAAGGGTCATACCATTCAGTTCAGTACTTTTAAGCTTCGTCGTAATTGGATGCAACTCACCATTTCTATCTCGGTACATAAACATATCCTTAGGTATATCGCCTTCGATACTAGTGTTAATATGTGAAGCGTTAAGCTGCATTGCTATTTCGTAGGTATGATCTGGTACAAACATATAGTTACGAGATATATAGTTGGTAGATTCCCCTCTCGCAAATGTATAAATTTTGCCTGTGGATTTTACTCTAGTATTTGTAGAGGTATCCAGTACACAAACACTATTTTTAAGGAACCCTTTCGCTATCTTTAAGATATCTGAGTTACCTTCAATCATCGCATGGCACACATTAAACATATTAGCCACCGGTACTTTAATAGGTAACGAGATAAGTTTTAAATTACTGACAGGTTTCAGATTACTCAAGTAGTTGGCTTGTTTATCCGCTAGCATAGATATATCGCATAGTCTACAAAGTTCAGGCAATATCGACCGAGCTACGCGGTCTGGCATAGTATCATAGGGGGGCTTTAGTATACCTGGTTCTAAATTAATACTAAAGACAACTTCTGCGAACTCCTGTTTTTCAAAGCATATCAATACTTTTTCAATATCAGTAGGTATTTTAAAAATAGTAGCTTTTTTAGCGATGTCATTCACTGTCAGTACATCTTTACTATTATATAATATTCTAGTGCATATAACATCAGTGTCAGGCAGAAGCTGAAGTCCAGGCTTCCAGGATACAAGCGCAGTAGAGTTAGCAGGTACAGTTGTATTACCAAAGTTTACTTTACCTGGACCAATAACAGTTATCTCAATGTTTTTCATAGTCATTCATATGGCCTCCTTTTATTTCTCAGTTATCTCAATTATATCATATTTTGCTGAAAAATCAAGACTTATAAGAGAAATCCGGATTATAACACCCGTAGGAACAAGAAACCTAACGATGGTATAATCCGGATAGATAAAAGGGGCAAAAAGAAACAAATCTATTTAGAGGTTGGAGATACGCTACATTGATACTATACCATACTTTTATTAAATTGTCAATACTTATTTATTCTTTTTTGAAATAATCTAAAAAGTTTGCATTTCGCATAAAAAAGCGGGCCTGGTATATCGTTGCACTTCCACGGCTAGCCAGGGAAGCTTTGAAATCATAGTAGGACTTAATACTTTCATAGTTTATCTTACAGTTTTTGATTTCAATTGGGTAGCCGCTGATATCGCTGGCAATAATGTCCGCAAGTCCTTCTACGGTCACCATGTCTTCCGTTGTCTTTTCCTTTAATAATTGGAATTGATATTGATGTACCAGTTCATGAGCAAGAAAGAACATATAGCTACGGTCAGATAAACCCGAACAATCTATGACAATAACGTTTTCCTTAGAGGTCAGTGCCTGGCTTCGGTAAGCTATGGATTCATAGTCTTTCACTTTTAAGCTTTGCAGTCGTCTGCTATATGCTTTAGTAGAGGGTTCCAGGATAACTACTACATGCCGGTCCAGCTCTAAGTTATATCGTTCTTTAAAGTATTTTTCGATTTCTGCTATTTTACCAGGAGTGTCGTATCGGTCATTACCAACGACCTGATGGCTCCATACGATACTTGGTAAATACATAGCTATTAATAATATCAGCATCTGGATGACGCGTTTCATAGATCATACTCCTTACCTATATTAGTAATCAGTTACATTAGGCGTGATACTATTTATACTACTGGAGTAACTAAAAGTCGTATCTCCCCCATTCCATTCTCCATAAAGCAGTAAATTATAGGTTTTATTAGGGGTAACCCCAACATAATAAGTTAAAGGGGCGGAATCATCATTAAAATCATAAGCAAACCAATACTTATTATTGTCTATATTATGGAGTGACATATTGCCTATATATTCTGAGCTTTCTACGAAATATGCAGACAGTACTTTAAGCACAGTTACACCATTGGGTATCGTTAACGCAAAGGATTGATACTCTGGTTCCCGGGTTACAAGAATAGTTTCTACACTGGGCAGAGCTACTTGAAGTACAAACGTGTATTCTTGTACGGGGTCAGTATTTGTAGCAAATCGGTTGCTAATCGAGGTATATCCAGGCGCAGAAATTGTAACTCTATAGATTTCATTTTCAAGCAGTCCTTCCAAGAATACTTTACCGTTATTATCTGTTGTAAAGCTCCCTAGCTCTTGAATTTCAATTCTAGCATTTTTTATAGCGTTTCCACTTGAATTTATGACTTTTAGTGTTACTGATATTGTTTGTTTTCCACTGCTTAATAATAAGTTTCTATTTGGCATAGGTCCTCCTTATATTTATTTTCATAATTATATTATACTTGGAAAAGCAAAAAAAAGAGAGGTAGTTAGCCTCTCCCTAAAAAAAAATATTAGTAATCTGTAACTTCAACTGCGTGTTGATTAATAGTAGGCGACCATTCGAGTTTAAAATTCAACTCAGTATAACCAGTATCAAGGTCTAGATTGCCTATACTATAGTTAATCCAATCTTTACTGTTGTTAGCATTGTACAACAAATATTCTTCACCTTCCCCATAATTATATTCAGTCCAATTAGAATACAATTTATAGGATTTATTAGGTGTCACACCTACATACGTAGTCAAACTTAAATATCCGGATTGATTAAATGAAGCTCTTAATACTGTTATTCCTGCAGGTACTGTAAATGTGCTGCCATGTGCTAACGTAGTTTCTCCAGTAGGAGTACTGACTTCTAAAGTAGCAGATATAGTACAATCTTCTGTTATTGTTAATGATAGAGGGTTCGTAGCCATAATAAGTTATGACAGATTTTGAGTTTAGTAATCGGTTACACTCGGCGTTTGATTGTTAATTGATTGTGAATAACTAATCCACACAGTTCCAGATTCAGTTCCTGTTGAACTAGACGCACCTATTCTTAATGTATAGCTTTTATTAGGTGTTACTCCAATATATCTCAAACCATAAGCACCCTCATAGTCCCAAAGAGATAACCAGTATTTTTTACCATTTACCGAATATACATCTAAAGCTACTTCACCTTCGTTTTCATGGTAGATATCGCCTACGATTTTTAAAACTTGTACACCTGCTGGAACAGTAATTGTATAGGTGCTATCTATAGCACTGACTTCTAATAAATATGTTTCGGTAGTTGGCACACTTGCTTCTAATTCTGCCCCGATTGTTACATTACCTGTAACCACTAAACTCATAGGATTGTCCGTCAAAGCCATCTTTTTCCTCCGTTTATACAGAGGGCTATTACATACTCGAAAATAATGTTATTCTAAATTTACAGTTATGGTCTTACCTACTTGTGATTGTAACCACATCACTAATGATGTATCATTATCAGGTAAAGTTACATAATAATAGGCGCTTCCACTAGTGTCACTAAGCGTATAAGTCGTATTATTAATTGTTACTTTTATCGAACTCTGACTTAAACTACTAGCAAAAGATATCCACAGAATATGCAGTAAAGGCTGTTGACTACTAGGATCAACTATTAATCCTGCACTTAATGAAGTTATTTTAGTTCCATAGAATGTATTAGGACTTATACTGCCATACACTTGATCTGATGCATATTCAGCACTACTATAACCGTACTGCCATTGATTACCGCCATAAGTATATTGACCGACCGTTAAAACTGTTTGTCCACTACTTTCAAGTTTTGCACTAACTGTAATATCCTCTGTAATCGTTAATGATATAGGGTTGTTAGTTAGTGCGTGTAATTGTAATAGCAATCTTGGAGGACGACTGACAGACAATTCTTTACCTGCCAAGCCTCCTTCCAAGATATTTTGATATGTATTTTTGTCTCCACACCGGAGATAATGGGGGGGGTAACTAACGTTAATTTATTTATATTTACCATAAATTATGGCAGGGTTAAGCTTAGTAATCAGTGACACTCGGAGTTTTATTATTTATAGCTTGTGAATAAAGTATTCTGATATATCCGTCACCATTATCTGATGTAGTAGCTCTTAAGGAGTATGTTTTTCCAGCAGTAACTCCTACATACGTTGTATCACCTGATGATCCAGTTCCATACGCATTACACCAGATTTTATTAGTAGATGTATTACGTAACATAAAACTAGCTTCTCCCTCATCCCAGTTAGATGAGAAACTTCCATCCGCACATACTACTTTTACTCCGGCAGGGATAGTAACGTTTACAGTTTTATCTAAGTATGCTCCAGATATATAGAACAATTGAGTTTCAGTAGTCGGCACACTCGCTTCTAATGTGACTCCAATTGTTGTATCACTAGTAATTACTAAACTTATAGGGTTTTCTACAGCCATCTTTTCCTCCGTTTATACAGAGGATTATTACATTACTTAAAAGTAACTGATACGGTTTTCCCTCTATTTTGGTACAAAT
>ULRK01023930.1_pt1 | contig 26591 bp, 25 predicted proteins | sample 1955341 | NCBI WGS metagenome assembly ULRK01 (sample SAMEA4835680, study PRJEB28245) | human gut metagenome | biome: gut microbiome; material: fecal sample | place: Denmark | collected 2008
CCTCCAGATGAATGCTTCTGGCTGCCCGTGACAAATTCCCTTCGGCATCAATCAATGCCTCAACCAGAGACCTTTCCAGCGGCTCCAGGGATTCCATTTCCCGCGCGAAGTCTTCCCGGAACATCAGCCCGGAAAGGAATTCCGAATGCTCATCAGCGTCAATTTCCCGGCCATCCTCATATTCAAGAGGACGGGCTTCCCGCAGCAGCAGCCTCTTCTTCCGGTTCCTCTCGCGCAAATAGCGTTCCGGTTCAAAAACGGTTGCATTGCCCAGGTATGTTTTCATGCCGGCGGCGCCGCTTTTCCGGTAACGGCGGCAAATTTCCCAACATCGGATTCTGAACCGTTGAAGAACATCCAGATACTCTTCCTCAGGTATCTGAAATCCGATGGATTTTACTTTTGAACGGAGGCGATGAGCGAGATATAAAGCGTGGTTTTCCACGGTTTCCGACAATGTTGGTGATTGCTTTTCGTGCATATTCACCAACCCTGTGCAGACTTATCCAGCTAGCGAAAAACGCCCCACTTCCGCATCATCATTATTATTTGAAATTCATATATTTATCAAAAGAAAGCGGCTAGCTGGACGAATAAGCTCATCCAGCTAGCCGCTCATGGGAAGGGTCTATAACCGCCTGCCCTCCTACCTGTGCCTTTCCGGCTTCCTTTCAAGCGAAAGCATCAGTTCCAAAGGACGGATATAAGATTTACAGGGCACTACCTGGAACCGGCGGTACATGCCCTGCCTTGACTTCCCCCTTTTCTTGGCAAACGGGTCCCTTTCCGCCAGCTGGGGCAGTCTTTCCACAAGAACTTTTCTCAAATCCGACCTGGCTTCCGCCTCATTCCCTATCCCGGCCCTTTTTAGAAGTTCCTTGTCCAAACAGGCTTTATCCGGATTCATTACGTACAAAAACAGCATCTTATAAGCCGGCTTCGTGGAATCCTGGCCCGCCGCCGCCCGTTGCCTGCTGAAAAAACGTTTTTCCTCCCGATAGGAAAACCTCATGAATTCCTTCACTTCTCCACCGCCCCGTGAACAGGAAAAGACTATTTCCCGCTCATCGGTCACGGAAATCCACAGATCCTCCCACATGGCGCCGGTTGGAAGGCTTTCCCCCGTGCGCGCATGCACAGGCATGTCCTGCCTGAGCCACTCCCAGGAATAGCCGTATGCCCAGGCAAATCCATCTTTCGTCGTCACCATGACGTCGGGAATGGAAACAACGATGCCTTTGTACTTCTCAACAATTGCAGCCTCCATGGCGGCAGTCCGCCAACGCTTCCCCATCACCAAGAGAAGAAAGGGCCTTTCCGGCTGTGCCTGCCGGATGACGCGCAGGCATCTGGAAACCAGCCGCTCATCAAAAGCAAAAGCAAAATAGGCGGTTACGGGAAAATCAAAAAGCCTGATCAGGCACTCCGGAATCAGCTCCGTTCCGCTGATTTCCCTCTCCGTCTTTCCGCAGGAACGGGCAATATTCAAAGCAATCTTCCTGAACACCAGGGCATGCACGAAAAGCTCGCTCCTCTCAACAGGCTCCCGGCAGCAGGGTTCCTTCAATACATAAAAACGCCTGCGGTCTTCTTCCCCGGGGTTCCCTCCGTACTCGTAAAAAGGCTCTTCTTCCGGAGGCAGAGCCACCACTTTCAAAGGATTGCCGATATCGTCGGGGTTGTAATAGTCACCGGATATTCCGGCAAGTTTACAGCCGCATACCCAGTGCCCCGGATAAAAATCCCCGCCCACCCTGGCCTTCCATATCCAATCGGGAGACTCCAGGCTCTCACTTTCAATAATGATATTGAGGATATTGCCGTAATTAAGCTCCATGAATCCTATTGTACAACTGGTCAAAACCAGCCTGTTCAAAATACATATCAATGAGCCTGTATTGCTCGCTTTCCAATTCCAGGCCATTGGAATCGGGAGTCAAAGAAACGGTTTTCGGGTCTCCTTCTTCAAACTCAAAATAAAAAAACGCTTTGTCCACATGGAACCCGCTGGGGACGACAATCAGGGGGCCGTCTTCATCGCCAAGCTCGGAAAGGCTTTTGTAAGTGCCTGTAAATCCCCTCATCAACACCTCTTTCTCCGTCCTCTTCCTTGCATGGAGAGGCCTGGACATGACAAGCTTATAAACAGCAACCCTTCGCAGACCCGGAATATTATTAAACACCTCAATGTCGGCGATGGACTTCTTATTAAACACGCTCAGGGTGTAGCGGTTCCTTAATTCCCAAATATCCGAGCCGAACAGCATGCGGCCAGCAATGACGGCATAGGCCCGCATCATCCATTGGATTCTGGCGCTGACCTGTAAATTGATGTACAGGCATTTCGAACTCCCCCTGTAGATGACAATGTCCGTATTCCCGGGAGTACGTATGCTGCTGACTATCTCTTTGGCCGACGTGTCAACCTCATCAACGGTTTCCTGATAATGCCCCCGTTTGATGGTAAACCAGTAATCAGAGGAAATCCGGTCACAGCTGATAACGCATACGTCAGTCATCCCCTTCTGCGACAAAATTCGGGACAGATATTGACGGCAGCCTTCTTTTTCCTTCTCCCTTTCTTTCTCCGTAATCATGGGGAAAGGAAGCGCATCTTTCATGGGGGGAAGAATACGATACGATTTCCTCTTTTTAATGGAATGCAATTCCTCAATCTGCCTGAGCAAGCTGATATTGCCGTCCAGAAAATGCAGAACGGCGAGTTCAATTCCATTGGAAAAATCTCTGTTGACGGAAACGCCCAACGATTCGGCGTATTCCCGCAAATCCGCAGTAGCTTCACCGGAACTGCACGTTTGCAAAAGGTGGAAAATACGGTAAATCCTGTCCGTCTCCTTTTTAAGGCCGTACATCCGGTAACAAATGCCGGAAATAATAGTTTGCCCGAGAGCCCTGCGGTATGCCTCCAGCTGTTGGCGGTCGGAAAAAGGTTCAGGAGGAATTACAGTAGGAAAACCGGTTACCTCTTTTCTGAGGTACGCTTCCAATTCCCTGAGATATTCATATCGGAGAAATGGTAGAAATCTGCGGATAATAAACGATGTTAAACGGTTATTCATAATGGCGTTGGTTGGCGCATTATGGTATCTTCATGAATAAAAGACAAGTATCGTTTCCTGTGACGGATTTTGCCGATTAGGGCAAGCAATAAAAGTATCCGCGGAATCTTTGCAAATCGCGGCAGCAACCTCAGAGCAACTTGTGCGGAGAACCGATAGCCCCCTTTCCCCATTGGCGGAGAGGATTCGGAAAAACCTTTTCCCCATCCTTTGGCATCCCCGGAAAGGCGGGTTCCCCCTTCTCCCACAGAGGGACTTTTCAATACCAACCAACCATCACATGTTCAAATACATTCTCAATCGACTGACGGAACGTTCCACATGGCTGGGCTTCCTTGCCCTGGCCACAGCCTGCGGAGCCACTATCGAACAAGCTCTTGCCGACCAGATTATCGCCGCAGGCATGGCGGCGGCAGGCCTCATCGGCATTGTCACCAAAGACCGGAAAAAGGAACAGGAAAACCACGACAATGGCTGACAGCATTTCCGACCTGCAGAAAGATACCTTCTACTGGCAAAGGCTCTTGCGCCTGGCCGGGTACTATCACGGAGCCATTGACGGCATTCCCGGCAACGGCACGCGGAACGGAACGGAACGCTGGAGCACGGACGCCGACCGGTACAAAATGGAGACCGGATGCTTTGACGAACGCACCGAACGGAACATCTCCACCCTTCTTCCGGAAGCGCAAAAAGCCGCCCGGCAGTGGTTCAAACTGGCCCGGAATGAAGCCGTCAACCAGGGATATGAAGCAAAAATTATCTGCGGAACGCGCACGTATGCCGAACAGAATGACCTCTACAGGCAACGCCCTAAAGTAACGAATGCCCGCGGCGGCCAGAGCTGGCACAACTTCGGCCTGGCCTGGGATTTTGGAATTTTCCAGGACCGCAACTACCTGCCCAATCACCCTCTTTACACCACTCTTGGCAAACTTTACGCAAAAATTGACGGCCTGGAGTGGGGAGGAACATGGAAATCCTTTACAGATCCGCCGCATTTGCAGCTCCATCAATTCGGAAGCATTTCCGAAGCGCGCAGAAGTTTCGAAACATGACCTTTCCAACCCCATGACCCAGACTGCCGTTACTACAAGTGTCGTTTTAGCCAACACCCTTGCGGTTGTTTGCATGGCTACTTCTGAACTCAATCCCCTGCTTGAATACGTTCAAAACGGCGCCTCCGTGGCAGCCGTGATGGGCATCTTCCTCTGGAGGGAAATGAAACGCGCCGAACGCTACGAGAAACTTTACGACCAGGAGCGCAGGCAACGCATTACCGCTGAAAGGAAATGTTCCTCCTGCATGTTCATGAAGCTGGCGCATGAACAATTCGCAGGCATTCACTCCCAAAAAGGCAACGCCCCCTCCCCTGAAAACCACAGGCGTTCCTTAACAACGGGGCAATAATTCTTATCCAGCCCCTGCACCAATCTTCTGGCGTTGCGTCAAAGCCAATGCACGAATGCATCATAAAACCAGTAAGGCCCTGCAAGCAGTTAACTTGCAGGGCCTTGTTTGGTGCGCCCGAAAGGACTCGAACCTTCACGGGGGAACCCCCACTAGAACCTGAATCTAAACACTTTTATTCATTGTAAACAATTTACGAACATGTCCCCCAGTTTGTCCCCTAATTCGTCTTGAAGCTTTTTCTGTAAACCATTACTCTCGTTACATGAAGAGGAAGCATGCCAAAGGCCGATATGGCAGCAAAGTCAAACTCACTGAAGTGAAGAAGAAAGGTCGCCCTTCAGTCTGGCGGCTCCGCTTTGTTGACAAGGACACGGGAGAATGGAAAGAGCGCACCTTTCGCGATTACGACGAAGCCCGGGCTCTCTACGATATGTATGACAAGGGGCATATCGACGATGCCCTGGCAATATTCAATATGGTTGCAGAGGGAGAATCCGTGGTCGAAATGTTCGCTATCCGCTTGTGGAGAAAATTTGGAAAGAACAACAACCTTCTGCAACATACGCTTCAATATTTGTACCAGCATGAAGATCCGGAAGAGGTGAAGGCATTTGCAACTGATCTCCTTTCGTGGTGGAAAGATGCTCTCACGGATACCAAAGAGCAGGAAATCAAGGATTTACTCGGATCACAATTAAGCGTCATTGCTGATCATGTTGACATTACCGCCCCGAAACCACCCCCGGCGGGTATATCTCTGGATGACGCCATGGCTCAGTATCGAAAGGAGAGGCAGCTGATGCTGGATCGGGGCCAATGCCAGCCGGCCCACCATAAGAATGTACTTCATGAACTCGATAAATGGCAGCAAGGCTGGACCAACCGGGAGTTGTCATCAATCACCGCCGCCGAAATCAATGACAAACTGGATTCGTTCCGGTATCAGGGAAAGCCCCTCTCGAATACCAGCAAATACAGGTACCGCGGTACGCTGAATGCCTTTTTTCTCTGGGCCATTCAGCACGATCTGATTCAGAAAAACCCGGTCTCCTTGACCGTCGCTCCTTCCAGGGATCACATCTCTATTGGGATTCTTACCCCGGACGAATTCCGGAAATTGCTTGAGGCGGCATTAAAATATGACCGCCCCATGCTTTCCCGTATTGTCCTACAGGGATTGTGCGGGCTAAGACGTTCAGAGGTTGTTCAATACAAGGACAAACCGGATGGACATGACGATATCTTTGTTTCGCGTGAGATCGCGAAGGGACCCAAGGGGAAAACGAAGGATCGTTACATACCCACCTCCCCGCAAATCAAGGCATGGCTGGCCGCAGGCGAATGGGAGCCAATGACCCGGGATGACGAACTCAGATATGGCTATCGCCTGGACCAGCTGGCAGCCAAAGCCGGCATCACGATACCAAAGAATGCGTTGCGACACTCATTCGCTTCCTATCAGGCAGCTCTCCATCCCTTGCCGGATGTTGCCCGCTGGATGGGACATAGTGGAACGCAGATGACCGAATCCCACTACAGGCAGGGTGTTTCCCGTAAGGATGCTGAAGCATACCTTTCTATCATCCCGGATGCGGTTAGTTGATCTTTGCCCCAGTCGTTTTAGTCAGATAAACAGCATTTTTTATTGACTTTAGTCAGATAAACAATACTTTTTAATCATGAAGGGGAGCATCAGGAGCCAGCTGAGGGAAAAAATATTTTCCGAGAAGGCAAAAGGAGAGGTTATTACTTCTTCCGATTTTCTTGCGTTCTGGCCCAGGACAGCAGTAGACCAAGCGCTTTCTCGCATGGCAAGGGATGGCGAGCTCAAGCGTATCCTTCCAGGTATTTATGAGATACCGGCGACCAACAAGAGATTTAATTTGCCTGTACCAACTGACCCGGAACAGGTAGCGAAAGCCTGGGCAAGGAAAAATGAAGCTCGTCTTTTACCTAATGGAATCCATGCCGCTAACGCTTTGTGGCTTTCCGACCAAATGGCCGGGCGGTACGAGTATTTGACGGATCGACCTTCTGCAACGGTTCACGTAGGTGGATGGAAACTCCGCTTCAAGAAGACATCTCCGAAACTGATGCGCCTGTCGGGGAGTATTACGGGATTGGTCGTTCAAGCGTTGCGCTCGCTGGGCAGGAAGTCGATAGATCGTGATTTTGTTGTCACTCAATTAACCAAACGGCTTTCCGATACGGAAAAGGAACAATTATCTCGTGATATGGATCTTGTTCCTGTATGGATGCGCCCCATTCTACAACAAGTCATAGCGCCCCCTGTCTCTCATGAGTGATTTCCTCAGTCTCCCATCCGAAGATCGAATATTCTTGTGCCGCCACATTGGCGAGCAGCTGGGTATCATTCCTTCTATTGTTGAAAAGGATTTCTGGGTATGCCGGGCTCTGAATATCCTTTTTCGGGAAGACTCCTTGAAGCCTTATCTATGCTTCAGAGGCGGGACGTCCCTCTCCAAAGCGTACAGGATCATACGCCGTTTCTCTGAGGATATCGATGTTGCGTTATCTCCTTGTTTCTTCGCTGAACTGGGTGAAGAAGATAAGCCGGCAGCGTTTCAATCCGCCAGCCAGAGGGATGCTAAATTGCGTAAGATTCGCCCCCACTACCGGAGGATGATGGAGCATGTTCTCCAGCCTCTCATGGAGGAGAGGATGAAAGAAATGGGAATCAAGAATGTGCATATCGAGTTGGAAGATCTGTCCTCGGCCCGTGATCCATTTGTCCTCTTAATCCATTATCCATCCTTGTTCGAACAGAATGAAAGCCTCTACATTCGTCCTTTTGTCAAAATCGAATTGAGCGGGAGAGCTCAGACGGAACCATCCGAAGCCAGGATGGTCGATTCTTACATTGGGGAAGGATTTCCGGAGTTTTCAGATTCGACTGAAGTACGAACGATTAGCCCTTTCCGAACATTCTGGGAGAAGTGTTTCATTCTCCATGAGAATAATACCCGTCCGCATGAAGGATGGAATATCAAGACCAGGCTGGCACGCCACTATTATGATGCGGCAGCCCTTATCCGAGCGGGATATGTTGATAAGGAGCTATTCTTCGATGTAAGGGACAAACGCAAGCTCTACCATTGGCAGACATGGGTCGATTACGATACATTGCTTCCTTCAGATTTGAAACTGATCCCGGATTCTCTTGAATTGCGAGAAAAATGGCAAAGGGACTACGAACAGACTTCAGCCATGCTCTTTGATGAACCGGAGCCTTTTGATTCATTGATGAGCACGATCAATGGCATCATGAATCAAGACATAGGATGAATGTCCTAATATGATTGATAAAATGTGTCCATATCCATTTTTTATCAATCATAATTGAAAAATCTATTCCCTTCGCGTCATCTATATATGACGGCTTATTACCTGCCGTCATGTACTCATGACTCCATTCTATGCACTCCGCCATCAGGTGAGGCGGCTGGATGAAGAACTCTGCGGCAATGGCGGGAAGTACTCGACCGGGGATGTTCTGTTTTCAGGTGAGGGGAAACGAATCGTTCTGGGAAAACTCATTGCGGAAGGCGGGGAAGGATCGGTCCTTGTTGCCCATTCGGCATTAGGATCGCCACTCGTTGCCAAGCTCTATCATCCAACGCAACGGAAGCGTTGGCGTGAGCAGAAGCTTCGGCTGATGTGTTCCCGCCCCATTCGTTCCCCGTGCGTGGCGTGGCCGCGTGAGATCCTGTACGACGAACTGCGGCACTTTGTCGGCGTATTGATGCCCCGGGCGGACGGTGTTCCGCTCGGGGCGTTCACGTTTCATGCCGAGTTGCTGACGAACCAGTTCCCCTCATGGACCCGTTGCGATCTGACCAGGTTGTGCCTGAACTTGTCGGAATCCGTCCATACGCTGCACCGATACGGTGTCGTTCTGGGCGATCTGCATCCCGGCAATGTGCTGGTTTCTCCTGATGGCTCCATCTGCTGGGTGGATGCCGACAGTTTTCAGGTCGAGGACTATCCCTGTTCCGTCGGCACGGAACGGTTCCGGGCACCGGAACTTAGAGGTAACTACGGAGACTTCCTCCGCACCCGCAGTCACGATGCCTACGCCTTGTCCGTCCTGCTCTTCATGACGCTGACGCTCGGCCTGTCTCCCTTTGCCCGTCAAGGGGGAGAAGGAGACATGCGGGAAGCTATCAGGAAGGGAACGCTACCTTATGCGTTTGCTTCGTACAGACCGCCAGCGGGATTCTACCCGCCCGATACGCCCGGGCGCTATGTCTGGTCGTATCTCCCCCGCAAGCTCCGCGATGCTCTCGGTCACAATCTTACCTGTGTCCAGCATCGCGATTTGCGTCCACGCGCCATGCCGGGGTATCTGGCGCGTTGTTTGCTGCAATACCTCAGGGATATGGAACCGGGAGGAAGAAGGGATCATCCCATGTACCGGGATCTTCTGCACGACCGGCCCTGTCCGCCCCACAGTCTGCTAGTACAGATGACACCCAACATCTGTACGGACTGCGGGATTCTCTTCCGGGAGGCTCCTGACGATGTCGCACGGCGTTTACGGCAATCTCATACCCGCCCCCTGTGCAGGCTCTGCATACGGCGTCGTAGCGCATTGAATCAGGCAACCCGGAATTCAACCATCAACCATTAACTTGAATAAACTATGTCTATATCATCATCAACACACCCAACCAGACAGGAACAACTCGCCGCCATGCGCGAGTTCGGCAACAACGCCAACGCCCGGCTTCCCGTTCTCTTCCTGCTGGATGCCAGCAGCAGTATGAACGGTATTGTCCGAGGCGACAACCAACACATCCTCCGTCAGGAGTATTCTGACGGGATCAACTGGAATATCGTCACGGGAGACAATATCGTCACCCGGATGGATGAACTTAATGCCGGCCTTCAACGGTTCGTCAGGGACATTCTTGCCGATCCTCTGGCGAAGCTGGCCGCCGATGTAGCGGTGATGACTTTCGCCCGGACGGTGGCGACAGTGAAGGAGTTCGGTCCGATCCGGGAATCTGACACAGGGCTGAAGATTTCCACGTCACAGGAGGATGAAACGCTCCTGGGTGAAGCCGTCGAGCTGGCCTTGTCCGAACTCGACAGCCGCAAGCGTACCTACCGGGCACACGGGGTGGAATTCTACCAGCCCTGGCTTGTCGTGATGACGGACGGTGTACCGACCAGCGCCCGGCACCGGGAGCTGGAGGGACGATTGAAGGAACTGACGGCTTCCCGCAAGCTCAGCGTGTTCGTCTTCGGTATCGGTCGTGCCGATCTGTCGGAGCTTTGCAGCATCAGTCCGGGGCGTCCTCCCATGCAGGTCAATGAGCAGAAGTTCCCGGAACTGTTCGCATGGCTGAGCCGGAGTGTCCACACGGTCAGCATGTCCATGCCGGGCGACGGGGTATCGTTGACTCCGCTCCCGGAGGATGTGTGACAGGTGTAAACTGCTCACCTTGGGAAGCCTTCCTGATGGAAGGCTTTTTTATCCCCCATCTGCCTATAGAGTTCAATGTTTTTACTCTTTTCCCCAGGTATTTATCTGGTATCCTACTTCTACATTGTCCTTCGGCTTCTTATCTATGCAATCTCCCTTTCGTCAAATACTGGCTTCCATCAGAGAAGCCTCCATCACCGAAAAAGACAAAGGAACTCGTTTTGAGCTTCTTGTTAAACGTTATCTCGAAACGGATCCAGTTTATCGCGACCGGTTTTCACAAGTATGGATGTGGATGGACTGGCCTTACCGCAACGGGAAAATCGACCAAGGGATTGATCTTGTGGCGCGGGAAGCCGTTTCCGGGGAATACTGCGCCATCCAATGCAAGTGCTATGATGAAAATCACCTGCTGGCTTTGCCCGATGTCGGCACCTTTTTTGCGAGCCTTCACATGCAATGGCCTACAGACTTGGGGAGGCTTCCATTCGCCAGCGGCATGATTGTCGCGACAACGAACAAATGGAATCTGCCTCTTTCCGAAACGATAGACGCGCAATCCATTCCCTGTTCCCGGATATCCTTAAGCGATCTGGAAAACTCCCCCATTGATTGGGCTGCGTGCGCTAAAACTCACGGCATTGAAATGCCTTTGCAACAAAAGCATCAGCCTCGCCCCCACCAGAGGGAAGCCATTGACAAGGTTCTGGAAGGATTCAGGACGCAAGACCGCGGCAAACTCATTATGGCCTGCGGAACGGGAAAAACCTTTACGGCGCTGAAGTTGGCTGAGGAATATACTCAGGGCAAGGGGCTTGTTTTATTTCTTGTTCCCAGCATCGCCCTTTTGTCCCAATCTTTGCGGGAGTGGACGGCCCAATGCGGATGCCCCATGTATTCCATTGCGGTATGTTCGGATTCCAGAGCTTCCTCCCTTGATGATTCGGGAGATTTGACTGCGAATGACCTTCCGGCGCCAGCATGCACTGATCCACAAAGTGTTGCCCGGCAATACGCTTTTTGGAGCAGGAAAAAGGGGATGCTTGTTGTCTTTTCCACTTACCAGTCCATTGAGGTCATCAGCAAGGCTCAGAAGCTGGGAAATTTGCCGGAATTTGATCTCATCATCTGTGACGAAGCTCATCGCACGACGGGCGTTTCCCTCAAGAATGAAAAAAAGGGCGGGTACGATGAATCCGCATTCGTCCGGGTGCACGATGCCGGCTTTCTGAAAGCGGCCAGGAGGCTGTACATGACTGCTACGCCCCGCATTTATACGGAAAGCAGCAAAAAGAAGGCGGAAGAGGGCGGGGCTATCGTCGCCTCCATGGATGATCTGGTGACCTATGGCCCGGAATTTCACCGTCTGCCTTTTTCCCGCGCGGTTCGGGAAAATCTTCTTTCCGATTACAAGGTTCTCGTCCTGTGCGTGGATGAGGCTTATGTCAGGGAGGTCTTCAAGAAAGAACTTCAGGATGACGGCAATGAATTGAAACTTGATGATGCCGTCAAACTGCTGGGTTGTTACAACGGCCTCCGCAAGAAAATGTACCGCATTGTCCATTCCGCTCCGCAGGATGAACCGGAACAGGACTCTCTGCCTGCGGAAGAACCAGATGAGGATACGCTTGCTTTTGATCCCGCCCCGATGAGGCGCGCCGTGGCCTTTGCCGGGCGGATTGCCGACTCCAAGTCAATTTGCAATCAAATGAACGTGATTGTCGATCAGATTGCGATTGATGAACAGGGCAGAGAAAGCTTCCTGCCTTGTGAAATCAGGCACGTCGATGGAACGATGAATACGCAGGAACGCAATGACCTTCTTGGCTGGCTTAAGGACGATGCCGGGGAACGCCATTGCCGCATCCTTTCCAACGCCCGGTGTTTGTCTGAAGGCGTGGACGTTCCTGCTTTGGATGCCGTCATGTTCCTTTCCCCCCGGCGTTCCCAGGTGGATATCGTTCAGTCGGTAGGCCGCGTGATGCGCCGTTCCCCCGGCAAGCAATACGGTTACATCATTCTCCCCATCGGCATTCCGGAAGGGAAAACGCCGGAAGAAGTGCTGGACAATGATGAAAAATACGGTGTTGTCTGGGATGTTCTTCAGGCTCTTCGCGCCCATGATGACCGCTTCAACGCGGAAATCAACAAGATAGACCTCAACAAAGGCCGCAGCTCCATTATTGACGTAGTGGATGGAACTGGAAAAGGCACGGATAAACGCCGCCGTAGTAAAGGAAGCGGAGGCGAAGGAGGGGACGGAGCCGCAGCGGGCGGAGATTCCGGCTCCGGCACGTGGCTTTTCCCTGTGGGCGAATGGCGTGAAGCCATTCTGGCGCGGGTGGTCAAAAAATGCGGTGACCGGCGGTATTGGGATACCTGGGCCAAAGACATCGCCGTTATTGCCGAACGGCAGATGGCCTCTATTGACGACCTGCTTCAACAAGGGCATGGAGCGCAGGAATTCGACTCCTTCCTGTCCGGCTTGCGCAACAACATCAATCCCAACATTTCGCGGGATGATGCTATTGAAATGCTGGCTCAGCAGGTGATCACCCGCCCGGTATTCGATGCCCTGTTTGATTCCTATCCTTTTGCGGAGCAAAACCCCGTATCCCGCAATATGAACAGGATGCTGGAGCTGATTCAGGAAAAAACCTCCGGAGAGGATGCAAAAAAGTTGACCCAGTTTTACGAATCCGTCAAGGAACGCGCCGCGGGCATTGGCAATGCGGAAGGCCGGCAGAAAGTCATTGTGGAACTGTACGACAAATTCTTCAAGAATGCCTTCCCCCGCATGGCGGATAAACTGGGCATCGTGTACACCCCCATTGAAATTGTGGATTTCATCATCCACAGCGTTCATGCGGCGCTTAAGAAGGAATTCGGACTGTCCAAAGGCCTTGCGGAAAACAATGTGCGCATTCTGGACCCCTTTACAGGAACGGGCACTTTCATCGTGCGTCTGCTTCAGAGCGGCCTGATCAGCAGGAAGGACCTGCCCCGTAAATACAGGAAAGAACTCTTTGCCTGTGAAATTGTCCTGCTGGCCTATTACATTGCCTGCGTGAACATTGAGGAAGCCTACCATGGCGTCATGAAGACTCAAGATTACGAGTCTTTCGAAGGCCTGTGTCTGACGGACACCTTCCAGATGGGCGAAAAAGGAGATTTTCTCAGCGAAATGTTCTCTGAAAATGCCGAACGCGTCCAGCGCCTGAATAGTCAGGACATCCGCGTCATCGTGGCCAATCCTCCTTATTCCGTAGGGCAGAAGTCTGCCAATGACAATAATCAGAATCAAACTTATCCCGCCCTGGATGAGCGTATTGAAACAACTTATGTACAAGGCACGAAAGCGACCAATAAAAACAGCCTTTACGACTCCTACATCCGTGCCTTCCGCTGGGCCAGCGACCGCATTACGGAAGACGGCATTGTCGCCTTTGTGACGAATGGTTCATTCATTGACAACAACGCCATGAATGGTTTCCGCAAGACGCTGTTGGATGAATTTTCCTCAGTCTATTGTTTTAATCTTCGCGGAAATGCTCGAACATCAGGAATTCAGAGACAAAAAGAAAAAGGGAATGTTTTTGGTTCCGGCAGCCGGACTCCTGTCGCCATCACTATTCTCGTAAAGAAGAAAGGGCATTCTGGCACGGGCAGGCTCTTTTATTACGATATCGGCGACTATCTTTCCCGGGAAGAAAAGCTTTCCATCATCAGGAATTTCAAAGACATCGACTCCATCTCTTGGAAAGAGCTGACGCCTGACGAACACGGCGACTGGATCAGCCATCGTGATCCTGGCTTCAGTAACTTTATGCCCATAGGCGATAAGGAAACCAAAGGAAAATCAACCAGCAAGGCCATCTTCAGTATTTTTTCCAATGGCTTAAAAACACAGCGTGATGCCTGGTGCTATAACTTTTCCCGTTCCGCTTTGGAACGGAGCATGAGAAAGACCATTGATTTTTACAATGTCCACTTAAATCAGCCGGAGGTTACCTATGATCCTGCATCCATCAGCTGGACATGGGCTGCCCTGACCAATGTGAAGAACAAAAGACAGGCTTACTTTTCGGCAGCCCATATTCGCCCGGCATTGTATCGGCCATTTTGCAAAGCCAATCTTTATTTCGACAGGATGTGGAATGAGAGGGTATATCAACAACCAAAGCTTTTCCCGACGGAACAGCATGGGAATCTGGCGATTTGCTTACCTGCTCCAGGTGGTAAAAAACAGTTTAGTGTAGTTATATCAGATGTTTTGTGCGATTTGCATGTGAATGGTGATGCCCAATGTTTCCCGCTCTACTGGTATGAAAAGAAAGACAAATCAGAGAATGCTCTGGGTTTGGAGCTGGATGAACGCAAGGGGGATTACATCCGCCGCAATGCCATCACGGATTTTGCCTGGAACCAGTTCCGGCAGGCGTACGGAGACTCCAAGATTACCCGGGAAGATATCTTCTACTACGTTTACGGCATCCTGCATTCGCCTGAATACCGGGAACGCTTTGAAAGCAACTTGAAAAAGGAATTGCCCCGGATTCCTTATGCGAAAGATTTTTGGGCATTCAGCAAGGCCGGGAGGGAACTGGCAGAGTGGCATTTGAATTATGAAACGGCAGCCCCCTGGCCGGTTGCGGAAGAAAGCCATGGGGATGATGCCGTCGAAAAGATGAAATTCCCCAAAAAAGGAGTCAAGGATATCATTATTTACAACAAAAGCACTATTATCAAGGGGATTCCTCCTGAGGCTTATGAGTACATTGTCAATGGCAAGTCTGCCATCGAATGGATCATGGAATGTTATCAGGTCAAAACGGACAAGGAGAGCGGCATTCTGAATGATCCCAATGACTGGTGCCGGGAACATCATGAGTCCCGGTATATCCTTGAGCTGCTTAAGCGCGTGATCCGGGTCAGCATGGAAAGCGTCCGTATCGTCAAATCCCTGCCGAAACTGGAAGAAATCAATTAGGCAAAGAACAGGTTGGTTTTTCATCAGGGAAGCTGCCCGTTCTTCTTCCCTGCCTTCTGCTGGATACGTGATGATCTCATTTTCTGTAACGTTTACCGGAGGATAAATATTACTCTTTCGTATCGTACTCAAGTTCTTGATTCAACACCTCCATGCATCGGGTATAGCTGTAAATTTTGTCCCGCTTCTTTCCTGTTATTTCCGAAACGATGTGCAGTTTCTGAAGACGAGTCAAACCGCTGTTAACGGTGGCGGGGCTCAGGCCGGTTTCCGCAACAATGTATTTGCTGTCGGCAATCAGCTTTCGTGTAAAACATTCGAAAATAAGCAATGTCGTTGCCGAGGAGCGGCCTGTTTGTTCGATGATCTTCCGGTCATCGGATATTTGCCGGGCAATCTGTCTGGCGGTCGTCACTGCCTGCCGGGATGTCAGTGTTACGGCTTCGAGGAAATAGGAGAGCCACGCTTCCCAGTCCCCTGTTGATCTTACGTCGCTGAGAAGACGGTAGTATTCCTGACGGTGAACTTTGAAGAACAGGCTGAGGTACAGGAGCGGGGCTTTCAGGACACCGGAATCGCAAAGCATCAGGGTGATCAGCAAACGTCCCAGGCGGCCATTTCCGTCAAGGAATGGGTGAATGGTCTCGAACTGCACATGCACCAACGCCGCCTTGATGAGAACGGGCAAGGGGTACGCGGAATCATGAATAAACAGTTCCAGTTTACCCATGCATTCCATGACCCGGTGAGGAGGAGGAGGCACGAAAACGGCATTGCCCGGCCTTGTTCCGCCGATCCAGTTCTGGCTTGTACGAAACTCTCCCGGATTCTTGCCTTCTCCCCGGCCCTTTCTTAGCAAGACTTCGTGCATCTCCCTGATCAACCGCAACGACAGGGGCAGGCCTTCCCGGATCTTGTCCAGGCCGTACTGCATGGCGGCAACGTAATTGCTGACTTCCGTGACATCTTCCAGGGGAACGCCGGGAATCCCATCCATTTCCGACACCAGCAAGTCCGACAGTGAAGACTGGGTGCCTTCAATTCTTGACGACAAGACGGCTTCCTTGCGGACGTAGGAATACAACAGAAGTGAATAGTCCGGCAAAAGAGAGGTCAGGGAATTGAGTTCACCGACCGCAATCAGAGCCTGGTCATGCGATTGCTGCAATTCGGGACTGATGTCTATTCCCGGGACGGGCGGCAACGGCGAAGGAATAAACGCCTTCACCCGTTCTCCCGCTACCGCCGTAATCTCATATTCTCCCGTATGCCTCCTCTTCATATGGCTATGATTAACCTAAAATAACCTGCCTGTCTATTTCAAGTTGATGCGTTTTCTTAAAATAGCGGCTGTAGTTATTTCAAGAAATGTTTCCATGGGAGCGATGCCTCTTGATGAAAGTCGTCAGATGATGTAAGCTTTGAGCTTTGCATGCATGCCGGTTTTGCTATGCTCCATTGGGTTTGTTGTTCCAGAATGACTGCCGTTATTCGGGTTGCCATATGGATTGATCGAAAAGAAGACAAGGTATGACCCATCTGCCGACAGAAGATGAAACCCCGGTTCCCGGAGAGTTGCTATTGTATACTTCTCCGGATGGTAAAATCCGTCTGGATCTTCGCATCCATGATGAGACCTTGTGGATGACCCAGCAGATGATGGCCGAACTGTTTCAGACAAGTAAACAGAACATCGGACAACATATTGCGAATATCCTGCAAGAAGGTGAGCTTCAAGAGGATGGAACTGTAAAGAAATTCTTTACAGTTCGATTGGAAGGAGAACGACAGGTGAAACGTTCTGTCATCTTCTACAACCTAGACATGATCATTTCCGTCGGTTACCGGGTGAATAGCATACGGGGCACTCAATTTCGCATATGGGCGACCCAGCGCCTGAAGGAATACATGATCAAGGGATTTGCCATTGATGACGAACGCTTGAAGAACCCGCCGATTCCCGGAACGACACCGTTGCCGGACTATTTTGATGAATTGCTCGAGCGTATTCGGGACATTCGTGCCAGCGAACGGCGCATGTACCTGCGCATCAAGGATGTTTTTGCCATGGCAGCTGACTATGTGCCGTCCGGAAAGGAAACGACGGAGTTTTTCAGCTCGATTCAGAACAAACTGCACTATGCCATTACCGGACACAGTGCTGCGGAATTGATGATGATGCGGGCAGACGCATCAGCGCCCAACATGGGGTTGACCAGCTGGGTTGGAGACCGAATCCATGCCAGTGATATCACTGTTGCAAAGAACTACCTTAACGAGGAAGAAATCAGCGATTTCAATCGTTTGACCTCCCTGTGTCTGGACTTTGTCGAGGATCAGGCAAAGAACCGCCGTGAGATATTTCTGCATGAGTGGGAAGACAAGCTTAACGAACTGCTTCGTCTCATGGGAAGGCGTGTACTAAAAGGCAAGGGAAACCGGTCAATGAAACAGGCTCGGGAACATGTCCGGGAACAATACCGCTTCTATGAAGAACACCGCAGGTTATTGGCCGAACACCAGGCGGAACAGGACTATGTGAAAGAACTGGAGCAGGATATCAAAAAGCTGGAGAACAGGAAGGGTCGCAAGTAATTTTCAATTCCAGGCTGTTAAAAACTTTTGGAAGCATGACGAATCTTTCGCCAAAGGTAATTGTTGGCATCCTGCTCCCATCCTTTAATCCCTTTTGTAGGCCAGTTGACAAGAGCAGAAAGTTCATTTGCAAAGCTGTCTATCCAACCGACTTCGTTGTCAGGAACAAGTGTTTTGATGCGATCAAATGAGTTGAAATAATCTCCTGCCTTTTCACGGTAATTCTGCTCCATTTCAGCGATCCGGTCATATTCCTTATCCAGCGCCTTCCCTTCTTGTTCCAGTTGTCGGATTTCGTTTCCCTCAGACCATTCTCGTAATTCCTGACGGGTCTTGAATGAAGAAATTATGTTGTCCACCTTCTCGAAAAAAAGTTTCTTCTTATCAATTTGCTCTGCTGCTTGTTGAATAATTTTCTGTTTAGATTGTCCTATCTCGCCGAGAATAGCATCTATTTTATACTTTTCACGAGCCTGCCGTTCTTCCGTTACAATCGGTTGAGCATAATAGTTTTTACCTATTTCATAGGCGTAATCTCTGATTTCCTTCTCTGATGTCTTTAGGTAATCACTGACAGAGTCCTCCAGTTTATTTAGATTGGTGCGTTCCATGAGCAATTTCCGCTTTTCATGTGATGCGATTTCTTGCACAAACTCTTTTTCCCGGATGGAGGTAGAAGGGTAAAGTTCCTGCCATTGGGCTATTTTTGCAATCATGTCATTCAGGCTGTTGGCGACATGTTGCCATGAGTCCCGACAAGATTTCAGTAGAACGGAGTTATACCATACGGGAGAATAATATTTTCGCTGGCTATCGACGATCACTTCTTCCATGATACACGGAGGAAACTTCAATTGGTCAATATATTGCTTTCTTGTTGCAACCTCTTGTCGAATAAACTCTTTGAATTTCTTATCGTCCTGCGATGCCTTATTGATTTGGCCTCTAAGCCTTTTTTCTTGTTCCTCCCATTGGAAATAATCCAGCACCTTGGGTAATATTGCTGAAGCGTCCTTGCTTAATGGAGGAATACCCATGGCAGGGCTTTTTATTTTCTGGACAGAAGAATCTGATGTTCCTTGATCAATTTCAGGCGTGGAAGGTGGAGTAGATGGTATGCCGTTACCTCCTGTTGTTTCTGACACAAGTTGATCAGGAGGCTCGGCCTTATCGGCGGATAATCGGGTTACCGTCCATATTCCGAGTATGATGATAACCACCAGTAAACCGAGGGAAGCAACGATCAGAGTATTTTTCCGTGAATTTCCTTTGTGTAGCTTTTCTGGTTTCCCCTGTTGCAGCCATTCCTTCCACTGGCCGGCTGTCTGGCAACGCTCTTCAGGCCTGAGCCGCAGGTTCCGGTCAATGGATGCCAGCAGTTCCCGGGGCCATGGCTGGGAAAGAGCCACGCCCGAGAGCGGGGCGACATCATCCCGCATCAGCCTCCTGTCGGCCGATTCAACAGAAATTCCCGAGATCAACTCGTACCAGGTCGCGGCCAACGCATAGAAATCCGTCCATGGGCCGATTGCTCCTTTCCCGGTGATTTGTTCCGGGGAGGCATAGGCATACGAGAACTCTCCCTGAGTAATCGTACAGGTCACTTCCGGCTTGTTGAGCGCCGCCCCGAAGTCGATCAGCACAGGCACCCCCCGTTCATCAAAGAGGATGTTGCCGGGCTTGATGTCGCGATGATAAATCCCCTTGCCATGCAGATAGTCCAGCCCATCCAGCAGGAACAGAAGCCACTCGGAGGCTTGCTCCGGGGTGATCGTGCTCTTCCCGGAAACGGCTTCGTCCATGCGTTCCCGCAGCGAACCGCCCTCCAGCCACGGCATCACGTAGAAGATGCTGCCATGGGACTCGAAGACATCGTAGACCCGGACGATACGTTCGTGGTTCAGCGAAGCCAGCGTTTGCGCTTCCTTGCGGAGTGAATCCATAGCCGTCCGGTAAGACTGCCGGGACGTATGAGGCAACGGGATGATCTCTCCTGTATTCGAATCCCGGCTGCATAGCCCCAGAGGGAAACATTCCTTGAGAACAATGTTGCGTCTGAGCTGGCTGTCCCAGGCGATGTAGGTGATGCCGAAGCCTCCCTGGCCCAGCGCCTTGAGCAACTTGTAATTGCCCAGCAGAGTTCCCGGAGGCAATGAGAAGCCGGAGGCGTCCATACAATCAGGCAAGCGGGGGATTGCCGAGCCTCGGCACTTCGTCGGCCAGGAACTCCTTCAGGGTCTTGCCCTGGGCGAAAGCTTTTTTCTCAAGAACCTTGCGGGTATCCGGATCGAGCTTCAGGGTAATCAGAGTTTCCTCTTCCACCTGCACCCGGCTCGGAAGGGTCAACGGGAGCTGCTTGATGAGTTCCCGGATGATGTGTTCCTTGGCGGCGGGAATGGGCTTTTTCGCCATCCAGTTGCGGACGGTCGCTTCTGTCACGAAACATCGTTCGGCGAGCCATGCGTAGTCGAAACCGTTGGCCTTGAGCCACAGCTTGACATTCATTTTCAGCTCATCCTGATTCACTCCCGCCATGTTTCGGAATGTAGCACTATCGCTCAGGAATGGCAATACGGTTATATAACATCCCTATTTTTGAGATTAAAATGAGATTTTCATGTTGACTAAAATCGTAAAAAGGAGATATACAGGCAATGTAAACGAGATGCCGGCAATGAAAAGTATCATCCAGTTCACCTGTCCCCGATGCGGAGGCCATCAACTGATGCTCGTCGAACGGGCCATGCACCGTTATGTCGTCCAGAGTCTGGAGGCCGATCGTCAGGGAGGGCTGGCTGTCGGACACAAGGTTCTGGTGGACGATTTATGCGGAGAGCCGCTGGGGTACCGCTGCGCGGACTGCCGTCATCCGGATTGCCATGGGAATGATTCATCGGAAGGGTTTCAATGGCATTCCCTGAAGGAAGTGCAAAGCGCCGGAGTCATCGCCTGGCCGGACGGGATGGAAACGGTAGAGCACCGGTGCATGGTTTGTTTCCCCGACGGGAAGATGACGCCTGTGATCGTCGAGGTCGTTCATCCCGGTACTCTCACCGAGAAGGAACGCCGCACCGTTCTGGAACGGGAGCAGGCAGCGCATGGCATTCTGATCAGCCAGTCGGATTCCGGGATTCGAACGTTGGCCTGCCGCAACTGGAAGCGGGTCAAGAGGCATGTCCTGCAATCAATCAACACATCTGTTTTATGACTACGACTTCCATACTGGCGGAAATCAATCCCTATGTTTTCATAAGAAGCGCGCAGGAATTGCAAAAAACAGAAACAGGAAGAGAGATTCTGTTTACATTGCTCTCCTCCGGATTGTTTGGTTTTGCGATCTTCCTGGCGCTCTACTGGTTGTCCGAGCATAAAGAGCCGGCGGCAATCAAGGACTTCAAGACGATTGCCATTGTATTCGCCGTGGTCGATCTCATCCTTGCCGTGATAGACTCCGGTTTTCTTGCTTTGCTGGAATTGGCGGCCATTGTCCTGGTTGCTCATAAAGTTCTGAATTTCACACTGGGCAAATCATTCGGGGTATTAGGCATCAGTATGGGGATTTCTCTTGTCGGAGGAGTTCTGGCAGCAGTGATTTTGGGTGTAGAGATATAGAAATATTCTTACGTCACTCTTTGCGGTATTTTGGCTCTAACTCTTTTCGCATCTTATCATGCAGGCAAGATTCTGCCTGGATGGAATTAACACAAATACAACATAACAATGGATACAGTACGCCAGAGACAAGGACTTGGGATAAAAAGGAGCATGCTTACTGCTCTGTTGATGGGGTTTTGCTGCCTTTTTTATGCCCCTGAAGCGTTTTCTCAAGATGAGCCCGGTGCTCCTCCGAAAAAGTCTGGTTTGGCTGAAGATATGGCTAAGGGTATTGCGCAAGCCGATCAGAGATATGGACAGCAGCTCTATGATCAGTATATGGGAGGAGCCACTACAGCCAAGGAACGTGCTATAGGAGCCCTACGGATGGAGAATGCTATTGCTGAAGCTGAGGGAAAGGGTGATTCGGCCCAGGCTAATGCGCTGCGCCAGCAGCTTGCTATGGCTCAGAGCAACAATGAATGGTCGACAGGTCATTTACAGCAGAAAGCAAATGCCGGGGATACAAGAGCACAGAGAGAACTGGATGAATACTACGCATTCATGAAAACCGTGGAAGTCTCTTCTCCTGCGGATTCGTTTCCATTCTTCATCAGCATCATATCCGGCCTGTTATTATACGGGTATATTGTGCTGCTTTCTCCCAAGGATGCTAGAATAAACCGGAAAACATTGATCCCGTGGTGTGTTGGCCTGGCCGTCTTCGATATGCTTGGCAACTGGGTGAACCAGTCATGGCTCTTTCTCTTCGTTGAAATCCTGGTCATCCTTGTAGTCACCCGGAATTTCCAATGCTCATGGAAACGTTCCTTTGCCATCCTGGGCCTCATGCTTGTCTCAATACTTATCTTGGGAGGACTGTTGCCATTATTCCTCTGAAGCGCTTTCTCTCGTTCGGTTCATGAATCTACACCTTTGATTCTTATGATTTCCTATTACCTTGTTCGACCGGGCAGCACACAGGAAGGACCTTTTTCCGAAGACGAGCTAAAAGGACTCTACCATCAGCGGCTTCTGCCTCCCGGGTCTTACGTCTGGACAGAAGGATGGGCTCAATGGCGTCCCTGTGAAGATGCCTTTGAATGGTTTATTTCCAGCGCCAAGCTGCCGCCTCTTCCTCCACATTCCGGTTCAGAAGATACGACATCCCATTCGAACACATCGTCTGCTCATGCGGAACAACACGAGAAAGCCTTTTCTCCAGATGAAATGAAGGCATCGACGGCAAAGGAATACAGGTCCTTGTCAGATTGGATGCAGAACCATGAAATTCTGAATCAGATCCATCGATGGGGCTTGCGGGCATTACAGGTGAAAGGGCAAACATACGGAGTAAACCATTATACGATCTGTGTTATCGGCCTAATGCTGATAGTCGTCATTCTTTCGTTTGGTACGAAGAAGCCTGCGGCTCCTCGATATGAATCAAATGCCTGGATACAGAACAATACGGGCGGGGGCTACAATTCGGACTATCAATTGCAACAGATGATTCGTGCGGCCAATAACTTTTACGAAAACAATGCCATGGAGATCTGCAAAAAATGCGGAGGAAGCGGAGTTGTAACGCCGGGCAGCGGAAGGGCTCTCTGGAATCGAACGGAATCAAATCAATACCGCATGCCTTGCCCGCAATGTGGCGGAGCTGGTGAAGTACCACGATCCCGGAATTCGGGACGTTTCAATGACGGCACTTATCAGGGAAGCAGCTGGTAAACTCTGACAAAATCATGAACGATTATCATATAACACGCCCCGATGGTACTCAGGAAGGACCGTTCTCGGAGGAAGAATTAAAAGAACTCTACCGGAACAGGAAGCTTCCGCAAGACTCTCTGGTATGGACTCCCGGCTGGGATACATGGAAAATTTGTCAAGATACGTTCTCCTGGTATGCAGTACCTCCTCCCTTGCCAATATCGATAGCACCACCACCAATACCAGCCGATTACATAGCCGTTATTAATGAAAATCTTATGGAGCAGTCCAATACTGGGGGTGCAGTTTCGGGTATATGGGAAGGAGTATGTATAAATACAACATATGGGGGCAGTGCTCCAATAGAAATAAGTATACAACAAAATGATAATATAATTATCGGTTATATTTCGATTAAAGGTAATGAATTGGGAGGTAGTGGTGAAATAAGTGGCATGACCAATGGGAATTCTATTACATTCACCTCTCCCGGCGATAACGACACCATGACAGGTATCCAATGGGAAGGAGTTATTACCGGGGAAGAAATAAATGGAACCTATTTGGTAAATCCATCCTTGCATGGAATCTCTATTGGGATGGAACAGCAATACGGAGTCTTCAATGCAAAAAGACAATAGTACGATAAAGTAATATCGCATGCTTCTCTCATAATGCGAAAGTGCATAAGTATATGCATACAATCTGAAATTCAGTATGTTTCAATGACGGTTCTTATCAGGGAAGCGACTGATAAACTCTGGCAAAATCATGAACGATTATCATATAACACGCCCCGATGGTACGCAGGAAGGACCGTTCTCGGAAGAAGAATTGAAGAAACTATATCAGGATAGGAAGCTTCCGCCGAATTCCCTGGTATGGACTCCAGGTTGGGCAACATGGAAAGCTTGTGAAGATGCGTTCTCCTGGTATGTAGCTCCACCGTCTCCACCAACAACTGCAACACTACCACCATTGCCCGTTGTACTGAACAATGGTCAGGAAAAGAAAACCTCTCTCTTCCTGCAGGATGCATGGTTACATATGGCAATAGGAGTCGGTTTAATTGTGGTTTTTGTGATCTGCATCAATTTATGGCCTCAAGTGAGATTCTGGCGCTTTCTGATATTAATAGGTGCAGTTTTTATATTCAAAGGCTTTGGATCGTTCCGGAAGCATTCCAGAGCGAAAGGAGGAGAAACACAGGCTGCACCTGTTCGTTCCGTCCATACTCATGGGCGACATAAAAGCAGCATCATTGCAGGTTTGCTGGCTATTTTCCTGTGGCCCGTCGGCGCTCATAAATTCTACAATGGAAGCTGGGGGTGGGGGATCATATATATTATGATCATTGTTGCTGCATTCATTAATCCTAATCCGGCGCTTGGGATTTTATGGATTTCCGAATTCATCCTTGCTCTCATTCAAGGCATATGGTGGCTGGCAAACCCGGTCGCTTATCATAGAAAGCACAATGAAACCACACCAGCCCCGATGAAGTGGTAATGAAAAGGAAGAGATCACTTCATGAAAGAGAAATCAATCAAACAACCGTGGCCCCGGAGTGTGAAAATCACTGTTTGGGTTCTGAGCATCTTGCTCCTTGCCAGCTTCGCCTGTTGGAGAGAGATGACACATCGCAATATCAAGCAGGAGCAAGTAGCAGCTGAACTCTTGAGTGCAAATATCGAGCTGAAAAAAGAGAATGATATAATCAATTGGGTTTTCGAGCCAGAGCTAAATACCTCTGATCCTACACATCCGACAGAAGAATATATCAGGCGGCAGGAGGATCGGTTCCGTACACTCGGCCTGGCAGGTGCTTACCGACATATATGGTCGGATAAGTATCCAGTCAAAAAATGAATTAATCCCGACACCCCGGTACAGAGCCTCTGTGCCGGGGTGTTGATTTTAGAAACCAATCTGTAGAAAGGAAAGATACAATGAATAAATGGCCCCTCAGTGCAAAGATTACAGTATGGGTTCTGGGTGTGGCGTTCTGTGCCGTTTTTGCCTGCACGGGAGAGACGGCTCATCGTAACATCAAGCTGGAACAAATTACAGACGAATTGGCGAACGCAAATGTCGAGCTGAAAGAAAAGAACGATATATGTAATTTGGGTATCGAGATAAAGCTGAATTCTACTGATCCACCATTTCCAACAGAAGAATATTTCAGGCAGCAAGAGGTTTTATTTCGCAAACTCGGACTGGCAGATACTTATCGACGCATCTGGGTGGAGAAATATCCAGTAAAAATGAATTAGTCACAACATCCCGGCGCAGAACCTCTGTAAGGAGTGTTACTTTAACAATTAACCCAGACCAGAAAGAAAACTATGAAGAAGAATATCGTTATTGTCATACTTAGTGTGCTACTGGCAGTTTCATTCATATGGCAAATACAGCCTGAGGCACCTGTTGCGGACGTACGGCATGTCGACTCTTCAAGTTACATTGATATGGAGAACCTCCCTATGCCGTGGAACATGAAGAGTAGTGAAAATCGATGGACTGGGAAGAGGCTTTTATTGAAGCTGAGAGAGCAAGCGGCCAAACACCCGGAGGACTTTGTATCGTTACAGGAGGCAATGAAAGAGAATAGCGACGCGAATCCGGACGAAGCTTCTATAAGGCGCATGATTCATCGTGACTTAGAGGATTTCTGGTATTGATACACTAAAACTTGAATAAAATAAACTCTATTATGAGAAAGAATATTATTATTTTATTTGGTGCAGCATTGATCCCTATTGTTTTGGGTTTGCAACCGATTGATCCAATACATGATCGGTACATAGATAAGGAGCACTTTCCTGAAGCATGGCAATGGAGGAATCGCTTAAACCGTGAGTCAGTCGAACTGATGGCAAAGAAGCTGAGAGAGCAAGCAGTCAAACACCCAGAGGACTTTGTATCGTTACAGGAAGCAGAGTCCAAGAACTCTTACTCGGACGACGCTTATGTAACGCTCCTAATACAGTATGGCTTGGAGAAATACTGGAACGAATAAGGTACAACACCACGGGGTATTCTTCTGTATTGTGGTATTGATTTTCTGAACAACTCAAAGAAAGGAGATTCTTATTATGAAAGAGAAACCAATCAAACAACCGTGGCCCCGGAGTGCGAAGATCACTGTGTGGGCACTAAGTATTCTATTAGTTCCATCTATGTTCTATGCCCTTGTTGTAGAACCTAGTCCTTGTAGATGTTACTCCTCGATTGTGTTTCCTCCACCAAAACCGAGTTGTCTTCCTGTGGTTGAGAGTCTAGCAGACAGACTCAAAGACCAAAGGACCAGGCACCCGGAGGACTTTCCTTCTCCTCGAACGGATGAGGAAAAGTTTATCAAAGAGATTCTGGATTCGGAAAATACAAAGGAATATCTGCAAGCTATCGGATACTAATAGCCCAACACTCCCGGTACAGTGCGCTGTATCGGGAGTGTTGATTTTCTTTTACCTGGTTCGTAAAATATCGACATGAGATTTTCTTACTGGCAACAACTTACCAAGTCTTCTTCCACGATACATGGTGCCGGTTACGACAAGTTTATGTCTACTTTCCCGGGACAACGGGATATGAAACCTTCTCTTTTGAAATAACACCTCCCTCACCGTCATATATACCAGACACAGGTGCTTACCTGCCTGTCATCATTCACAAAGCCGCCATGCTCACTATCCTGGGCATGGCGGGTTTCTGTATTCACCATCAATAAGAAAGAACAACCATCATGGCT
>ULRK01032033.1_pt1 | contig 26492 bp, 29 predicted proteins | sample 1955341 | NCBI WGS metagenome assembly ULRK01 (sample SAMEA4835680, study PRJEB28245) | human gut metagenome | biome: gut microbiome; material: fecal sample | place: Denmark | collected 2008
AATTATGGCATATCTGCTTTGATTGTAGCCATAGACAGTTGCTTGAATGGTAAATCAGCAAAATCGGAATATATTAAAAGTCCAATTATGTCAAAAATGTTTGAAGAAGAATATATAGCAGAAAAAGAAACAGAAGAACAAGAGATAAAAAAAGCAATTGAAATTGAAAAACAGTGGATGGCAAGGTCTATGAACAAAGGATTGCCAGAAACAATCATATAAGGAGTGTTAAAAAATGAAAAAAAAGCATTCAATTAGAATTGACAGAAAAAAGTTACATCCATGGTTGAACTACAAACTTGGACTTTTGCTTAAAGAGTGTGAAAAAAATGGAATCTATCTGATTATCACAGAGGGACTTCGTACAAAAGCATATCAGGATTCGCTTTATGCACAAGGAAGAACAAAACCCGGTGTAATAGTAACAAATGCTCCGGGAAATTCTTATTCTTCACAGCATCAGTGGGGTATTGCTTTTGACATTGCAATCAATGATTCTAAACTGCTTTATAACGATAAACTGATTAGAAAAGTTGCTAAGATTGCAAAATCAAAGAAAGTTGGTTTGAAATGGGGTGGTAATTGGAAATCTATTGTTGACAACCTACATTTTTACCTTGGAAAGTGGGGAAGCACAACTAAAAAATTAAAGAAAACGTATGGTTCTTTTGATAAATTCAAGAAAACATGGACCGGTAAATTACGTTGCAACACATATTTGAGAAAAGGACGTATGTTTACGTCAAAAAAACTTATGACAATTCAAAAATGTGAAACCGTACGGATTCTGTGGAAATCAAAAGTAAGCAGAGTTGCCAAAATTGAGTATGCAGGTAAGTACGGTTTTATTAGATTGAAAAATCTTGCGTAATGCAAATGATAGATAGTGAGGTGTTAGTATGTCAGAAACAGTTAAATCGTTGGATATTAAAATAAATGCAACGGCAAAAAGTGCCAAAGATGAAATTACAAATCTTGTTGGTAAAATTGATGTATTAACATCTGCGCTGTCTAAGATTAACGGTAGCAATTTAAGTGGACTTGCAAATGGAGTATCAAAACTTGGAAATGCTACCAAAACATTAAGCGGAGTAAAGGCAACCGACTACAATAGAATTGCAAAAGGATTTGAGCGTTTTGCGAAAATTGATGTTGGTGGATTATCTCGTACTGCCAGTGGTTTAAATACACTGGCAAATGGTCTTAACAATCTTGGAAACATTCAGAATCTTGGTGGCATTACATCTGCCGTAAATGCAGTTAAAAACCTTTCAAAAGTAAATATGGCTGGATTTGATACATCCAAAATGACAGAGATTGCAAATTCTGTTTCAGATTTAGCAACCAAACTTAGCGGTGTATCTGCAATTGAAAGCACTGTAACACGTGTTGTGGGTTCGTTAGCAAGGCTTTCTAATAGCGGTCAGTATATTGGTAATGTAACAACAGAATTTCCGATTTTAGGCGAACAAGTAGTAAAACTGGTAGGCAAATTATCTTCTGCAAATGCAATTGATATTAGCATTACAAAAGTTGTAGAGGGTATTGCTAAACTTGCAAATGCCGGAAAGCGTGTTGGCGAAACAGTTGCAAACCTTGATAAACTTGGTAACGGTGTAATGAATTTACTGAAAAAACTGCAAAATGCACCTCAAATCAACTCAAATGTAGCCAACACAATTCAAGGTTTTGGAAACCTTGCGTCAAGCGGTAGTAGAATTTCCACTATTTCTGATAGAGCATCAACAAGCACTAAAAAACTTGGAAATGCACTTAGTTCATTGAAAGACAAATTAAAAAGCGCACATAAATCATCAAAAGGTTTTGTAAGTAGCATCGGTATGTTTTATGCTAAGTTCTTTTTGGTAATTCGTGCTGTAAAGAAATTCGGTCAAGCAATTGGTTCGGCGCAGGACTACATTGAGGAATTTAACTATTTTTCGGTTGCGCTTGATAAGGTTGGAAAAGACAGTGCTAACCAGTTTAAGAAAGCCGGTTATAATAGTGCGGAAGAATATGCAGGAAGTTTCCGTAAAAGATTTGGAAAACTTCAAAAGCAGTTGACAGGATATAAGGTTGATACTAACACTGGAGATGCAACAAATACTTTTTCACACAACCTTGGTTTGGATTTAACAGAGGTTATGAATTACAACGCCGCTATTGCACAGATTACAAACTCTGCCGGTATGCTTGGTGAAACATCAATTGCCACTTCAAAAGCACTTACTATGTTATCAGCAGACTGGGCGTCTTTAGCAAACTTAGACACCGCTGACGTTATGCAAAACTTTCAATCTGGCTTAGTAGGTCAGTCTAGGGCGTTGTATAAGTATGGAATTGACATTACCTCCGCTGGCTTAGCACAAACGGCAATGAACCACGGTGTTACAGAAAGTATCAAGAACCTTTCGCAACAGTCCAAAATGCAGTTACGTGTTTTGACTATGTTGGAACAGTCAAAGGTTGCATATGCTGATTTGGCACGGACAATTAATCAGCCAGCAAACCAGTTGAGGATGTTGCAGGCTGGATTTAAGAAACTATCATTGACGATTGGCTCCTTGTTTATGCCGATTGTTCAGAAAGTGTACCCATACATAAATGCTATGGTTATGGTTTTGCAGGATTTCGCACAGTGGGTAGCGAAACTGGCAGGAATCAAACTTGGTGATACGGATGGTTCACGGAAAACACCAGAGGCACCGGACTACTCCGATGCGGCAGACGATACGAATAAAGTTGCTAAGAACATGGATAAAACGGCTAAAAAGACAAAAAAAGCCGCCGACAATTTGCAGGGATTTGATATTGTAAATAAATTGCAGGACAACAGTGATAGCGATAGTGGTGATACAGACCCTTCTGGTGGAAATGCTGATATTGACCTTTCTAAGGATATTAGTGACGCATTAAAGAACTATGAAAAGATATGGGATAATGCTTTTAAAAGCAACCAGAACAAAGCAGTTGAGTTGTATAAGAAGATGAAGAAAGCAATCCTTGACGCATGGAAAGGTGGAGATTTCACTTCTCTTGGTTCGGCACTGGCTAACTGGATTAACAAGGGAATAAAAAACATTCCATGGACAAAGATTAAAAAGACTACGAAGAAGATTGCTAAATCTCTTGCTACGTTCTTGAATGGATTTGTTAAAGACCTTGATTGGACAAAACTTGGAGAAAACTTCTCCGAGGGATTGAATACATGGTTTGAAACATCATACACCTTTTTCAAGACGTTTGATTGGCTCAAATTCGGTCAAAGTATTAAAGAGGGTATAACGGCTGCCATAAATAATTTTGACGGTGATTTAGCAGGAAAATCACTTGGAGCGAAGTTGCGTGGTATGATTCAGTTTGCTTTTGGAGTTATGGTAGACTTCCCATACAAAAACCTTGGAAAGAAAATTGGAGATTACATCAATGGATTTCTCGAAGAGATGGGAGAAGTACGCAAAAATACTGGATTAACTGGATGGCAGGAGTTAGGAAAGACAATCAGTGATAGCATTAAAGGTATTCTTGACACAATAAATACAGCTTTGTCTACTGTAGAATGGTCGAAAGTCGGAAAAGCAATTGGTGATTTTCTTGGAGAAATTGACTGGACAGGTATACTTGCAAGTTTAGGAAGAACAATAGTAAATGCTTTGTTTACTGTTATTAAAATTGCTTTTTCTGCATTTATTAATGACCCAGTAGGAGTTTCTAAGTCACTTGTTACTGTATTAGGTGGATTTTTTGCTTACAGAAAGTTAAAAGCACTTACGCCAATCTTGAAAACAACAATGAGTAGTATTTTTCAAAATGGTATAACTGGTGGAATAAACACTATAAAACCAGATACAATTGTTGGTAAATGTAATGGAATTATTTCCAAGATTGGAAGTAAACTCGGAACGGCAATTTCTGGTTATATTGCTTTAAATTTTGAAACGGCGGCAATATCTGGATTAGGAAAAATTATTATGGATAATTCAGAAGAAGGAAGTAATGCTTACAATTTTGGTACTGGAGTAAATAGGTTTGGTGATTTTGTTGATAAGTTGCTATCTCTTAATTTTTCTGGTGTTGCAAATGACTTAAACGAAGCAGGAGACACTTTAGCGGCAGTAATTGATTACAAAACGTACAGTGATAAAAGAGAGGCAATAAAGGAAGGAACAAAAGAAACATACGATAGAAACAAACAAGCAAAATACGATGCAACAGAATACGAATATCAAAGAAAAAATTATGGTGAGAAAGCGGCAAATGAATATTTGAATAAACTTTCTCCAGATGCAAAAAAAGCGGCAAAAGATGTACTTGAAATAAGTAAATCTATGACTGGATTCAAGAAAAATATGAGTAAATTTGGAGAAGAGGGTAAAATTGCTATTGGCCTTGTGACAAAATCATTTGACAAAGGTAAAATTTCCACTTCTGCTTATAAAAAAATTGTTTCTGGAACATATAAAAGCTATAAGGAATTTAATGTCGAATTAAGAAAAGCAAGAAATGCACAGAAGTTTATGAATGGAGACTTAGAAAGTTTTAACAAACTTGGTAAAAAAATGAATAAGTCTTTAAAAGAAATAGGCTATTCGTCAGATGAATTGTCTAGTGTTCAAGAAACATTAAATTTAGCTTTAGATAATGGTGAACTATCTTTTGATGACTACCAGAAGATAGTTGGAAGAAGTTACAAATCAACTAAAGATTTGTATGAGCAAGTAAATAAGATTGCGGGGAAAAAAGTTGCAACTTCTGTAGTTGCAGATGTAAAAGGTGCTGAAAAAGTTTCTGAATTAAAAGGTGATATTAAAGAAGTTAATAGCAAGAATATAAGAATTATTGCAGAAACAAAAGGTATTAACAACATAAAAACCTTGAAGTTTGCAATGAAAAAACTTAATAACAATACCATATCTGCTACAATAAATCCTAAATTGCGTAAGAATTGGTATAAACTTGTTCAGAAAGAATTGTATTCACGGACGTTTTCTATCAACGCAAATACAAAAGTGATAAAGGCTAGTGGTAAGGAAGTTGAAAAAGCAACTAAAAGCCAAACCGGAAAGAAATACAACGGAGAAAAGTTTAAGAAACTGATGAACGCTGTTGGAACCACACAAGACCAGTGGGGAAGAGTTGTTATACCTGGAGCAATAGATTACAATGGTAGTAGCAAAAAGGCTAAAGCGGCACAGCAGAGTAAAAAGTGGAAAGAACTCATTAAATATTTGAAGAAGTACGGAATAGCAACAAATAATCCAATATTGTTTGCTAACGGTGGATTTCCGGAAGATGGTTGGTTCCGCGCAAGCCACGGAGAAATGATGGGTAAATTCGACAATGGTAAGTCGGTTGTTGCAAATAACAAACAGATTACTACCGGTATTTCCGAAGCGGTTGCACCGGCTGTTTATGCGGCTACAAAGGCGGCAATCAAAGAGGAATTATCGAATGCAAATGTCGGTGGCGGTGATGTTTACCTTGACGGAACAAAAGTCACAACGGCTATTATGAACAACGCAAAGAAAATCTCCAAGAACAAAGGAATTTCTTGGAATATGGCTTAAAGAAAGAGGCTCATGCAAATGGGTCTCTTTTTTATGTGAAAAAGTTAGGAGGTGTCATATGGCATTTACGTTGAAGTTTGGTTGGACTAAGGACAGTTTAGAAGATATGCCAACACCAAAATATGAGGGATGGAAAATCTCACGAGAAAAAGTGTGGAACGCAAAAGCAGGGAGAAGTTCAAAAGCACTTTACAACGGAAAGATAGTTGCAAAGAAAGTAACGCTTGACATGGCATTTCCGGCAAATTTGACACCAAGCGAAATCAAGAAGTTGATGAAGTACGCAGACCCGGATGATTTATCAAACCGGTACGGCTACATACAGTTCACCAATGAAAAAGGAGAAAAAGAAACAAAGCAGTTTTATTTTGGAAACCCTAGTTTTGACGCAATGACTTTCTTTAATGGAAAGTTTATTTGGTCTAGCATACAGATACAGGCGGTGGAGCGATGAGTTATACAGCAAAAGTTTTTTATGTTTTGGAAAGCGACCCTACATATACATTGAAATATGATTCACATGTAAAAGATGTAAATATCGGAGATTCGTTTAGTTTGTCTTTTTTGGATTTTGACTATAACGGAACTCATTACTATGTAAAATACGCTATCAATAACGGAAGTGTGTATAAACGTGGCGTAAATACGATTGATTGTAAAAGCATGATGATTTCCGATGATTATAGGTATATGTCTTGGTACGTGTTCTGCACAGAAGATGAAACGGATATTACTGGAGACTGTGCAGTTTCCTATACTGACATAGCAACAGAATTATATTTGAGTATAAGTACAGGAAATTCGGATAGTGTAAGCACAAGAGGAAAAGAAACGCTAATATCTGTAAGTATATCGCAAGGATGTATTAGTGATTCATTTGCCAGTTATGGCTCTACTTATAGTCCTACTATGAGTTGTGAAATGTATGCAGAAAATAACGATTTTACGGATGCCCTTATTGCAAAGACGTATTACGATAATACAGTAAAAGGAACTATTGTAAATGCATGGATTCTTATAGGAAATGAATTTGCATATCCGGTACCTATCGGAAGATTTGTTGTAAAAGAAAATCCAACATACAACGGTGATACTGTTTCATTTACTGGAAACGGTTTAATGAGCGAATACATGGACAGAGCAGAAATTGTCATTAGTTCGCTAAACGAATATCACAAAACGGAATTGGAAGAAAAATACGTACCTAGCCAATTGCAGTTTATCTACACACGTGACGACGTTTATTATTGGGAGTATTTGCCGCAAGACTTTTTGCGTGTCACAGGATGTCCGCTATACATTGATAATTGGAAAGATGTTTTATCGTCAATCAAACAATATAAGTTGTACCATTTGATGATTCCTATGTTATCAAATTTTGCGGACAATGATGAGGATGGTTACGATTGGGATTGGGAAAGCAGAATCACATGGAGAGATTTGTTGTCTGGTATAGCAGTTTTGTTACGTGCAAATGTGATTGAAAAAAACGGTGCTTTTTATATTAAGCAGTTACCAGAGTTGCAAGCAGATAACAATTACAGACCTATATTTAATGGAGATACCTATGATTCTAATGCGATTTTCGGAAACAACCTTATGTGTCCAAACAACGTATCTGTAAAGGCTAATAATTGGTACTTTTACGAGACAAACAATGACTATGTTGGATTTGGATATTACGAGGGTGAATCCACGGTCGTATTGAATGACAAGGCAAGCAGTGTATCGAATGTAGAGAATTATCCAGTGACGATTGAAACACCTTGGATATTATACGAAACGCTTGACAGGAATACGGTTCATACGTATTTAGGACAAGTTACGCCAATGCAGTGGAAAACAGGGTTATCCTTTTTGAATAAGGCGTTTGTTTACCATAAAGCGAGTATCGAAACAATGTACTGGCATCCTCTTATGTCGGTTGGTGAAATGCTTACGTTCGAGGACTATGACGGAGTTAAGAAGTATGTGCTTGTCGGAGAAATGACGTTGCACTACGATGGTGGATTTTATGCGGAGATTACATCACCGTGTGAGGTGCAGGAATCAAACACATCGTCAGTTGGTAGCAGTGGTTCAAATAGTTACAATAGTGGAACAATGGCGCAGGCAAGCGGAACGGTTACAAGTACAATCCTTGGTGTTATTTTCAAGGATGGAGTTATTACAAATAGTAAAATTGCGGATTCCACGATTGAGAATAGCAAGATTAAGGATTCTACAATCACCAACGCAAAGATTGCGGATGCTACGATTGAATGGGAAAAAGTGTCGAAATCTTTTATTACGGATTTGACGGCAGATAATGCGTATATTGAACATCTGAAAGCAACTATCGGTGAGTTTGGATATATTACTGCCGAAAATGCTGATTTGACATACGCAACTATTACATCACTGCAAGCAGTAGATGGAAAGATAGATACATTGTCCTCAAAGGCTATCACTACAGAAAACCTTAGTGCAAAGGTAGCAGCCCTAGGCTATTTGTCAGCGGAGAGTGCAGATTTAAAATATGCAAACATCAAATTATCCAATATTGAAGTTGCAGATATTGCTACATTATTTGCAGAAGTTGGTCTTATTGATAGAGCAACAATCGTAGAAGGACATATCACTGGTTTTTTAGACAGTGTTGAAGTCAACGCCGCAAACATTACGGCCGGCACTTTAGTGGCAGACAGAATATTGCTAAAAGGCGAAAATGGTTTGCTTTATTCGCTGAATAATTTAGGAGAACTTCAAAGTAAAACAGTTGATACTTTGGATGGATATATACTTACTGACCGGACCGTAAATGCAGATAAAATCGTAGCAAAAAGCATAACAGCAAAGGAACTTGATGTTGAAAAGGTTTTTGCGGATTCTGCTGTTATTAAAAAAATATTTTCGCAAGACGTGACGGCAACAGGAACAATCACTGGTGCAACATTAAAAGGTGCAAACGCAGAGATAGATAACGGTTTGATTGGTGGATTTAATATAAAGGAAGATGGAATATCAAAAGCATACACGAAAAGTAGCAGTGAAGTTTCCGAAAAGCAAGATTCATATGAATTAGTCATATCAAGCAATGGTATTCCTTCATTTAAAGGAACTGGCCAAATATGGAAAGATAACAGTACAAAAGTTATTTATGAATCAATTTTTGATAACGTATTAACAATAGACCAGTATATGTTTTTAAATAATTCAAATATAAAACAATCATGGTTTAGAACGAAGTTTGCTGATTCATATGCCGGAAATATAACCATATCCGAATTAACATCAGGCGGAGTAGTGCGACAAAAAACTAGTTATGGACTAGGGTATGTGGCTAATAGTTTATATGAAAATGGAGAACTCTCGGAAACATTCCCATTTATGGTTGATTCCCCCCTTAAAATAAACTCTGGTCGTAATGCGTCACTGACAAATTACGACTTACAAATTTCGTCTAATACCGGAAATCACATGAATCTTGGACAACGCACAATTCAAGCAGTCGACAAGAACAATGCTGCGACAACTTTATATTTAAACAGTTACGGAGGAAGTGTTTCAATTGGTAGAGTTAATGGGGCAGGGACCACTACACTAAATGCTAATGTTGCTTTTGAAAAGCATTGTTCGAGTTTGACAACAACGACACCTAATTCAACCATTTTATATGGTATTACAATGAATGGTGGATTATTCAAAGCCGTAGTATTTCGCAACTATCCAATTGCTTCAGCATCCCCTTGGTCAAGCATTGTTCAAACAAAGTTAATGTCGGGTGATTCCGGTGCGGCAGATGTTGTCCAGTATCACAACATGGTAACTAGTAGAGGTGAATGTGTTAGAGTGGCTTTTAATGCTAATACTGGAAACCTAGACGTTAATGCACAGTATAACGACATAACCAATGATACCCTGAACGGAATAGCAATATTCCCAGTGTTACAATAAATAATTCAAATTTAGGAGGTAAAAAGAAATGGATGAAAACAAAATCACAATCATTGACTACGTGGAGAAGAAATTGTCTGCTGAAATCGCAGAACTTAAGGTTTTGCTTGCAAAGACGGAGTTTAAGGCTTTTGCTTTGCAGGAAGAGAACGAGCGGTTAAAAGCGCAGTTGGCAGAAAAAGAGGAAAAATCCGAAAAGGATGAATAATATTTTTGAATCCTACATATAATATATTACATGGTAATCCCATGTAATCAAGTTTCGGTTTGGGAGAGGGGTTGCAAATTCCCCTTTCCCTACAATTATATGCTAGGAGGAAATTTATGATAGGCGAACGCAGGAAATATAGAAGAAAGTTAAAGAAACTTATTTCCAAGATGAAAAACGTAGATTCGTTGAGATATTACTACGGGTACATTGCAGAAAAAGAAAGATTGAAAAGTAATACTTATAAGGTATAATGAAATGGAGTAGGATAAAAAACCTACTCCGTTTTTTTTATGACAGTTTATCGTATCTTGATTTGATAGATGGTATTGTCATTTTTTTGTTTTTCTTTCCATCTCTCTTTACAACATAATAAGCGGTTCTTCTTACAGTTCCCCAGACAGAAAGCGTTTTCCCTCTTATGTAGCCAGAATATTCTTGGTAGCCTTGGCTCATGTATACTTCATAGTATTTACCACCAGACTTTACGATTACGGTCAAGTCACTATCCAATGTATCTTCCTTTACATTTTCTATTTTGCCCTTGATTTTTATTTTCTTTCCCTTGTACTTACCTTTTTTCAATTTGGAATAATTGTATGATTTACACATTTTCTTATATTTTTTCTTTGATGGCTCTTTCTTGCCAGACCATCCCTCTTTGAATCCGTCTGCAAACTCTGAAAATATTCCCATTGTCCTTGCCGGTATAGCGGCTTTTGAAATTGTTGGAACGCATACTGAAATAGTAAGCACTAGCGTTGTTGCTACTGTTAATAGTTTCTTCATAAGACACATCTCCAATCTTTTTTATTTATACAATAATGAATGGTATCATTATTTAGTATCAGTTTCGTTTGCTCTCCAAAGCAGGTCAATTCCCTCTAAAATATATTTTCTGGCTTTCTCATCGAGGGTATAATATTTCTTAATGGCTTCTTTTAGTTCTACATCTTCTGAAATATGAGCGTCCAAAAGGGCATCTTCTTCTGAATATGTTTTATTTTTTCCATTGACCAAATAATCAATAGAGCAATCTAAGCATTCTGCAATTTTTCTAATTTTTGAAATTTTAGGCTCACTTTTACCCTTTTTCCAATCGGAAAATGTACTTTTGGGAAAATCACAATATCTTGCTACTTTTGCATCATTTAAACCTTTTAAATCTCTTAATTTACAGTATCTTTCGTACATAGAAAATCTCCTTATCAAAAAAAGTTGCAATTTCTCAACTTTTAGGGTTGACAAACAAGACTCCCTAATGTATTATAAAAACAAGTTAGGAAATCTCAACCAATTCAAAATTGAGAAATTTATATTATGTTTTTTGCACAATTCATAGTATACACGATTTTCTAACTTTTATCAAGACATAGTTGTGAAAATCGAACAACTAAAAAGGATTTTCGGTAAAAAGACTGTTAGTGTGCCGTCACTAACAGTCCTTTACCCCAATTTTTATACCGTATGCACTTTGCAGTCTTTCGACGCATTGTACGACACCAATGCTTCTTAAAGCACTCTGCCACTTATGCAGTTTGGGTTCAGCATAATTTATTGCCATTAGTTGGCAGATTGCAAGGAACAAGCGGTGTAGTGTGACAAATATCGGAATGTCAACCTCGAGTTTTTAACGAACTTCTCTGTTCGGCTACGCTACACTTGATGTTACATTTCACTCCATTTTAACGTGCTGTGGCTTCACGATTGCGACCTTGCAAATGCGGAACAGGCAAATTCAAAATTGCTTTCAAGGTATACACCTCCTAAGATGAATTTACCTAAAATGGCTTATTTATTATAACGAAAATCCTAACGCAAGTCAAGAAAGGAGATGAGATTTTGGACAAGGGAAATAGAAAGAAAAGTTTTAAAAAGTTAGAATTGCTTGTTAATTCGAGAAACATTACCTTTTATAAATTGGCTGATGAACTCGGATTGGCAAGAAGTACTTTTTCGGATTGGAAATCTGGGAAATCAATGCCAAAGACGGATAAACTGATTAAGATTTCGAATTACTTTGGTGTAGAAATTTCCTATTTTATTGAGTAAAGAAAGGAGTAGACATGAACGATTTACAGATTTTTGAAAATTCAGAGTTTGGAAAAATCCGTACCATTACAAAGGATAATGAGCCTATGTTTTGCTTGGCTGATGTGTGTAAGGCACTTGAACTTACAAATAGCAGAAGTGTAGCGGATAGATTAGAAGATGACGAGCGGTGTAAGTTAGACTTACCCCGTCAGGGCGAGACTTGGTTTGTTACAGAAAGCGGATTGTATGCGGTTATTCTTCGTAGTGATAAGCCGAATGCAAAGAAGTTTCGCAAATGGGTAACTGGCGAAGTGCTTCCATCTATCCGCAAGAATGGCGGTTACATTGCTAATCAGGAGAATCTTACTCCAGAACAGATTGTAGCCAACGCATTAGTTGTGGCACAGAACATCATAACTCAAAAGGACAAGCAAATTGAGGAAATGACGCCAAAGGCAAATTACTTTGACGCTTTGGTAGATAAGAAATTGAATACCAACATCCGTGACACAGCAAAGGAACTGTGTATCGGAGAAAAAGCATTTGTTTCTTTCCTTATTGAAAAAGGATATGTTTTCAGACAGGGGAAACATAGAAAATTGCGTCCATATGCCAAATACGCAGAGAGCGGAAACGGCTTGTTTGTCTTAAAGGACAAGCACAACGAGCAGAATGGTTGGGCAGGACAGCAGATGTATGTCACTCCGAAGGGAAAAGAAACATTCCGTCTGCTTTTGGAAGAAAGGGAGTGAGCCTATTATTCAGAAGATGATATTGGCGGTTCTGACATTTCTTCTTATTATAACAGTGGCAACAAGCGTGTTTAAGAATGTATACGCTTACGAGCCGGAATATGCACAAGAAGATACGTTATTTATAAAAACAGAAGAACCGCAGGTAAATGTGATTCCAAATGCAAATACGAACAGTTCTTTGGAATCCGCAAAACACATAAAGCAAAAGAAAAAGTCAAAGAAGAAACACAAGGAAAGGAAAGGCGTTCAATTCTTGATAACTGCATATTGTCCTTGTTGCGATTGTTCAGAGGGGTACGGAAAGATAACTTCTACTGGCAAGATACCAAAGCAAGGAAGAACAATAGCGGTTGACCCTAAAGTCATACCGTATGGAACAAAGGTAAAAATCAAAGGTCTTGGAACATTTATAGCCGAGGACTGCGGCGGTGCGATAAAGGGAAATAGAATTGACATATACTTTGAATCTCATGCAGACACAGAGAGATTCGGAGTACAAAGAAGAACATTATTTATATTAGGAAAGGATGAGTGACAATGATTAAGACAGATGCTAAACCGGCAACACCAGAATTGATTGCAAATTTAATTGAACTTGGTGCAATTTATGTGAAAGACGGAGAGTTTTATGCAAATGAACCGGGAACATACAGAAAAGAAAAGGAATAGCACCCTTGACCGCAAATCAAACTGCTATTCCAGTAGTAAATAACTATGTGTTATTTGCGCTCATTTTATCAAATAAGGAGTGAAAAGTCAAGATGAATAAAATTTTATTAAGAGGTACCGTGGCGAGTAAGATTAAATTCTCTCATTCGTCGCATGGTGAGAACTTTTATGAATTTCGCTTAAAAAGCGAAAGAAAAAGCAATAAAGAAGATGTGATAGTCTGCTTGGTTCCGGAAATCGTTCTGGAAAAGTGTTCAATCAAAGAAAACGAGAAGATTGAAGTACAAGGAGAAATTCGGACTATCAATAGAAAAAATCATAAGCACATTTATGTATTTGTGCAGGATGCCATGTGCGGTAACGAGTTAAGTATATTGACGGACGTAAACGAAGTAAAAATGGATGCGCATATTTGCATACAACCTAATTTACGGCGCACATCCGCTTCCAATAGAAGAGTATGTGATGTCATTGTCGCAAGCAACAGACAATACGGCTCCGACTATATTCCATGTATAGCATGGGGGAGATATGCTACATACGTTTCGAAATGCGATGTAGGTACTCATCTGGAAATTATCGGAAGATTGCAGAGCCGTGAATATCACAAGCAGATGGACGATGGCACAGTAGCAGTAAAAACCGCTTTTGAAGTATCAGTTTCAAAAGTCAAAGAAATCGGAAAGGAGAATGAGGAATGATTTTGAAATCATTGCACTTGGAAAATTTCAAAGGGATTAAAAGCCTTGATGTAAATTTTTCCAAGAAAACAAAAATCAAAGGTCAAAATGCAAGTGGTAAAACAACAGTGTTTGACGCTTTTACATGGCTTTTGTTCAACAAGAACAGTGCCGGAGAAGAGAAATTCAATGTTCGTCCATTAGATAAGGATGGAAAACGCATTGATGATGTGGAAATTAAGGTTGTTGCTACCTTAGATGTGGATGGCAAGGAAGTTGAACTTTCAAAGGTTCAGAAGCAGAACTGGGTTAAGAAAAGAGGAACAGATACAGTTTCTTTGCAGGGAAATGTCAATTCATTTGAGATTGACGGCTACCCAAAGAGTGAATCGGATTTCAAGGAATATGTTGCCGGACTTGCAAAGAGCGAGGATATGTTTAAAATGCTTACAAATCCGCAGTATTTCAACTCTATGAAATGGAAAGACCAGAGAAAAATCTTAATGAAACTTGTTGATGATTTTTCGGACGTAGAACTGGCAAAGACAGACGAAAGGTTTTTACCGTTGATTAGTGAATTGGAAAAAGCACCGTCAGTTGAAGATATTCGCTCAAAATTCCAAAAGATGCTTTCGGAGTGGAAGAAGAAACAAACTGAAATTCCGGTCCGGATTGATGAAGCTGAAAAATCCAAAGTTGATGTAGATGCCGCAGAGCAGGAACTTAAAAAATCAGACTTGGAAAGACGCATTTCTGAAATTGACGAAAAAATTTCAGATACTAATGGTGTATTAAAGAAATTGCGAGACGAGGACATGAGATTGCAAATGGATATGTCAGGTATTTTGCAGAGCATGAACGATTCCTTGTCTGAAAAGAAAAGAAAAATCGAATCGTCCAATGCGGAAGTTACTTGTGAACTGGAGAATACAAGAAATAAGATTCAGATTGCTGAAAATGCAATTAAATTAAATGACAGAAGCATTTCTGATGCTGACGCCGAGCGAAAGAAATTAGGCGAACAGTACAATGCTGAAAAAGCAAAGGTATTTAATGAAACACCGTTTTTGTTTGACGAATCGAAATGGGTGTTTGATGAAAGCAGTACCGTATGTTCTTTATGCGGACAGCCATTGCCGGAGGACAAGGTTGAGCAGTTAAAGGCTGACTTTGAATCAAGAAAAGTGAAAGCCAAAGAAAGTGCTGCTAAGAGATTGTCGGATGCCAAAGAAGCGTTTATGTCAGAGAAAAAAGATAACTTGGAACGCATTAAAGCGTTTGGTTTCGACAAGAAGCATACCATTGACGGTTTAACAGAAAAGAACAAGGAACTAAATGTAGAGATTGAATCCTTGAAAAAACGTGAGCAGGAATTACTTGCAAAGAACGAAGATTTTTCCAAACAGTTAGATGAAATCCCTAAGGAAGCGGACTATACGCAGAATGAGGAATACATGAAACTGCATGAAAAAAGGGAAAAGGTTCTTGCTGAAATTGAGAAAGAAAAATCTTCCAAATACGACGAGCGAATTGCAGAGTTGCAAGACGAGAAGAAAAAAATGGAATCTGAACTGGATTCTGTAAAAGGAATCCTTGCTAAAGCATCTATGAATGTGGGGATTGACGAGCGAATTGCAGAGTTGCAAGACGAGAAGAAAGAAATTGGACAGAAAGTTGCCAACCAAGAGCAGATTATTTATCTTTTGGAAGAATTTATTCGGTTCAAACTTAACAAGATTTCTGAATCCATCAATAGCCATTTTGACACTGTAAATTTCAAACTTTTTGAAATGCAGTTAAATGGTGGTATGAGAGATTGTTGTGAATGTACGGTTAATGGTGTGCCGTATTCAACTTTGAATAGCGGTCACAGAATTGTAGCCGGACTTGATATTATCCGCTCTTTGAGCAAGATGTATTGTGTTGAATGTCCTATTTTTATTGACAATGCTGAATCACTGAATGAATATAACGTACCGGATATGGATGCACAGTTAATTCTTTTGAGTGTTTCAGAGGACAAGCAGTTGAAAGTGGAGGGTGTGCAGGATGAATAGTAAGAACATCAAGCGGCATTTAGGTAACAAACTTCGTGACTGGATGGAGAGCATTGAGGATGAAAACGTAAAGGCTGTGGTGAAAGAAAATACCATTATTACAGGTGGCGCCTTGGTTTCCCTTTTAACAGGGGAGCCGGTGCATGACTACGATGTATATTTCAGAACAAAAGATGTGTGTATTGCAGTTGCGAAATACTATGTTGATAAGTGGAACGATATGCACAAAGATAAACCAGTCACTCTTATGTGGGGAGAAGAATTGGCAGAAGCGACTGGCAGTGATAATGGTTCGGTAAAATGTTTTGTCCGTTCCAAAGGAATTGCAGATGAGGATGAAGTGGGCGGGAATTCTATTGCTTACGATTTGGATTCTACAGCCGAGGAAGATGAAGCAGTTGGAATGGAACACGAACAGGAAGAGACGGATTCAGATTTCAAAGAAAAATACAGACCGCGCTTTATTACGAGCAACGCAATAAGCCTTTCAAACAAGATTCAGATTGTTACAAGGTTCTATGGAGAAGTAGAGGAAATTCATAAGAATTATGATTTCGTTCATTGCACCTGTGCATGGAGTTCGTGGGATAACGAGGTATTTCTTCCACCTAAGGCGTTGGAGTGCATCATTAACAAGGAATTGTATTATGTAGGCTCTAAATATCCGCTTTGCTCTATTATTCGCACAAGGAAGTACATTGAGCGCGGCTATCATCAACGCTGGCCAGTATGTAAAAATGTGTATGCAGTTGAATGAACTGGATTTGAAAGATGTAAAAGTCTTGGAAGAACAGTTGACTGGTGTAGATACAACTTACTTTCAGATGATGGTCGAAGCATTGCAAAAGCATATGGAAGAGACTGGCGATTCCAAGGTTGACACAATGTATGCAATGGAATTGATAAATAAATTATTTTAAAAAGTGAGGTATCAGAATGTCGAGAGTAGGAATTGGAAACAACATCACACAGCCGGATGCACGGTGTATGTCATGCAAGCGTTGGAAGAGTGCAAGTAAGAGAGGATTCTTTGGTTTTGCGGAAGCTGGACACTGTTCTCTTCCATATTGCGAGAAAGATGCGAGAAATAAAGGAAAGAGAGGTCGTGTACATGGATGATATTGAAAAATTGAAGGCTGAAAACTCGGATTTGCGAACAAAGGTAGATGAACTTTGTAGTAATAAATATTACCTTGAAGGAAAACTTAGAAAAGCCGCAGAAACCAACGAAAGACTTTTTCGTATTCTTGAAAATTTGTCAAATGTATATGTGAAAAAGGAGGGTTAATGATGCATTATATCAAAGCAAAATTTCCAAACAGTACCAGAAGTTATACATACCGCACCGAGGATTCGGTAAAAGCCGGAGATACCGTTGTAAATGCCAGAGGTGCAAAACTGACGGTCACTGATGAAATAGTGGATATGAAGTGGGTTGAATCCTATGGTGCTGAAAAAGTAGCAGTTGTAAAGAAGTATGAAGAGCCGGCAGATGCCGTAGAAAGCGAGGATAAATAATTATGGCAGAGAAAAAAACAGAAGTAGCAAATACTAAAGAAAAAGAACAGGCAGGACTTGTTGTGAACAATGCATTTGTTGATGGATTGGTATTGCAGTTAAAGCAGAAAGAGGAGTATGGCCTTACTTTCCCACCCGATTATAACTATCAGAATGAACTTATGGGAGCATATCTCATTTTGAAAGAAACAAAAGACAATTCAAAGAATCCAGTATTGCAATCTTGCTCACAGACATCTATTGCAAATACTTTGATGGACATGGTTACCCTTGGAGTGTCCATGCAGAAAAAACAGTGCTATCCGGTAGCATACGGCGGTAAATTGCAGTGTCAGATTTCGGTGTACGGAAATACTTGCATCGCACGTAGATACGGATTAAAAAGCATTGACGCCATGTGCATCTATGATGGTGACGAATTTAAGTACCATATTGAAAATGCAAGAATCGTAATTGATTCACATTCGCAGGATTTTCTTAACATCGACAAAGATAAGATTGTTGGTGCTTATGCAATTGTTACTATGGATGATGGTAGCCAGTATGTAGAACTTATGAGTATGGCAATGATTAAGCAATCTTGGAAACAGGGATTTGGTTATAAAGAGACTGGTTCCGGAACTCATCAGAAGTTTACAGACCAGATGGCTATGAAAACGGTCAAAAACCGTGCCTTAAAGTACATCATTCGTACATACGGTACACAATCCGTAAACGATGCATATGACAACGCAGAATCAACAGAAACAGACGATAGAACCGCTATTGATGTTGAAAATGATATTGAGGAAAATGCCAACTCAAAGCCATTTATTGTCGATGTTGACGCAACAACAGTCATTGAAGATTGTGCCGCAACAGAACAGGATAAAGAGGTAGTTGATGATGAAGATTCCAAAGATGATAGCAATGAAATTGACTTTTTGAATTAAAAGAAAACGAGGAATAATCATGAGAATTATAAGCCAAAACGGAACAATTGATATGCCATACGATATGTGTTGTGTTTGGAGACAGGAAGAGATTATTTACTGCCGTGCTATTGGAAGTGATGATAATGTCACGATGGCTACGTATTCTTCTATCGAAAAAGCTGAAACGGTAGAAATACTACTTAGGCGAAATACTGTGCGTTTTTTAGGATTTCAAGATGCTGAAAATTTTTATTATCAATTTCCGCAGGATGATGAAATCGAGGTGGTTTAAATGCTTATGCGATGTTGCGGTTCATCATCGGCAGGGAACAGTTACGCTTTAATTAGCAACAATGGTGAGATTCTTGCCATTGAAGCCGGATGCAAATTTCTTGATTTTAAGAAAATGATTGATTGGAAAATAGCAAATGTTTCCGGATGCATTGTAAGCCACGAGCATGGAGACCATGCACGTTATATAAAAGACTTTATGCAATCTGGAATCACTGTTTACACGGCAATCGAAACTCAAAAGGCAATTGAAGATTCTACTGGAGAACATACAGTAGCCTTACAACCGCTTAGAGAGTACCAAATTGGCAGTTTTACAGTTACACCGTTCAATGTGCCGCATGAATCGGAAATCGAGTGTTACGGCTATTTAATCAAGAATGAGGAAATGGGGCAGTTGTTGTTCTTAACTGACTTGGAATACTGCAAGTACAATTTTTCAAAGCTGAACATTGAGCATATCATGGTTGAAGCTAACTATGACATGGAACTTGTAGACCGAGACGAGCCGAACTATGAGCACCGTCTACGAGGGCATATGAGCCTTGATACGGCGCTTAAATTCATATCTACTAACGATAATCCGGCATTGCGAAATGTCGTGCTAATACACTTATCAGATAAAAGCGGAAATCCAACACTTTTCAAACAGAAGACAGAAGAAACAATTAAATATGGAGCAGATGTTTATGTAGCGGAAAAAGGACTGGAAGTTGATATGAACCTTTGTCCGTTCTGAAAGGAGAAAATATGAAGTTATATTTTTACATTTTGAAGAATGACTTTATTGGTTGCAAAGAGAAACCCTATGTTAAATTTGAGGAATGCGAGGTCGTTGAGAAACCAAAAACGTACTATCCAAAAGACGAATTTCCGAGAGAAATTTATAACGCATATATTAGTAAATCAGATATAGGACGTTTGTTTGGATACCGTCACAATGTTGTTGTGTTAAAAGAACCAAATGTGAAATATGCAAAAGAATTACTTGCTGAAAAATATCAAAACAGTATTAAAGCAAACGAAGAGACTATCGCAAAATATAAAGATATATTAAGTGCAATATTGGAAATGGAGGAATAATCAATGAATAAAGTAATTTTAATTGGCAGATTAACAAGAGACCCAGAAATCAGATACACGCAGGGAGAAAATTCAATGGTAGTAGCAAGATTTACTCTTGCGGTAGACCGTAGATTCAAAAGAGATAATCAACCTACGGCTGATTTTATAAGTTGTATTTGCTTTAGAAAAACGGCTGAATTTATTGAGAAATATTGTAAAAAAGGAACAAAGTTGGCGGTTGATGGCAGTTGGCAGACTGGAAGTTACACCAATAAGGATGGAAACAAGGTATATACAAATGATTGCCTTGTTGATAATTGCGAATTTGCTGAAAGCAAGGCAACGGCAGAACAGAATCAAAAAAAGGATGATAACACTGCAAATGATGATTTTATGAACATTCCGGATGGTATTGAGGATGGATTACCTTTTAACTAGAGCCTATGGCGGTTGCCAAGCGTGACCGCCAAATAATAAGCAGAAAGGAAGTGATTTAGATGGTTATTTTTGAAGATGAGGGGCAGCAGAGCGGAAAGCATTTGAAAAAACATCATTACTGGAGCAATTCCAACATTGAGGTTAAAAGAGTGCCGCTTCCGGTTGGTGATTACATAATTGCTAACGAGAAATCTATTGATGTTATTTTACGTAAGGAAGATAGAGGAATGAAAGTTAAAAAGATGGATTTCCTTGGAACTTATGATGTATCTGTAGATACTAAGAAAGATATGCAGGAGATTGTAGGAAACATCTGCGGACGTCAGCATGGAAGATTTCGTGATGAGTGTATTCTTGCTCAAAACAACGGAATCAAACTTTATGTATTGGTAGAAAACGAAGATGGAATCAAATCCATTGAAGATGTTTCTAAGTGGGACAATCCACGACTTCACCGATATAACAAAATTGCATATATGCACCGGATTGGTAAATGGAAAACAACAAAGTTGCCAAAAGCAAAACCTACCGCCGGTTCCACGTTGGCAAAGGCAATGATTACTATGGAGAAGAAATACGGCGTTAAGTTTGTTTTTTGTTCGCCAAGAAATGCAGGAGAAAAAGTTGTTGAATTATTAAGCAAAGGAGTTGAAACGAATGGCTGACAAACGGATGTTTTCAAGAAAATTGATTAGTTCGGATGTGTTTTTGGACATGCCATTAACTGCACAAGGATTGTTTTTTCATCTGTGCATGAGAGCCGATGATGATGGATTCGTAGATGCTCCAAACCGAATTGTAAGAGAATGTCAGGCAACTCCAAAAGACCTTGAAATCCTTGAAAGGAAGAGATACATACTCACGTTTGAAAACTCTAACGTGGTACTTATCAAACATTGGTTTCTGCACAACTCGATTGCAAAGGACCGGTACACGCCAACACTGTATACAGATGAAAGGTCGAGAGTCACCTTAAAATGTGGCAAGATGTACCCGAATTGTAGCAAGAGTGATAACAAGAACTATACGGAAGTAAAACGTACAGATAACGACTTGGAAACGAATTGTAACCAAACTGATAACAAAGTGGAACGTAGAGAAGATAAGGTAAGAGAAGAAAAGAAAAGTGATATTGTCGAGCAGAGCACGACGGACACTTCTTTGGTGAAAGAAATTATTGATTACTTGAACGAAAAAACTGGTGCAAGTTACAGATACAATACCAAAAAGACGCAAAGCCTTATCAATGCAAGGCTTAAAGAAAAATTTACTTTGGAAGATTTCAAACGTGTAATAGACAGTAAATGTAACGATTGGAAATCAGACGAGAAGATGAAAGAGTATTTGCGGCCCGAAACTTTGTTTGGAACGAAGTTTGAAAGTTATCTTCAAAATGCTCCAAAGATTTTGAAACCTAGAGCAGAGCCGGAAGAAGTTGTTCCGGAAGTTGAGGAAGAGGAAGTAGGTGCTGACTGGTAATGCGATATAAAGTTTACGAGTTTAACCCGGATGATGCTTACAACTTTGCTCGTCATGTTGGAATTGATGTTAAGGAACACGGTGGCGAACTGTTTTTTAAGACTTGCCCTTATTGCAAGCCAAGAGCAACAAGGGGAAATGTTCGCACTTTTTCGATAAACCTTAAAACTGGACAGTTTAAGTGTTTAAGAGCAAGTTGTGGAATCTCCGGCAACATGGTAACGCTTTCAAAGGATTTTGATTTTTCTCTTGGCAACGAGGTTGACGAGTATTACCGTCCAAAGAAAAGATACAAGCGGTTGAAGCAACCAAAAGAAGCAATTAAACCAAAGCCGGAAGCGATTCAGTATTTGGAAAGCCGTGGTATATCCGAAGAAGTTGCCAAAAAGTACGAAATTACCGTGCAAACTAGCCATCCAAACATCCTTGTATTTCCGTTCTATGACGAAAAAGGTGTACTGCAATTTGTCAAGTACAGAAAAACGGATTTTGACAAGGCAAAGGATGCCAACAAGGAGTGGTGCGAAGCAAGCACAAAACCGATATTGTTTGGAATGAAACAATGTGATGATAGTTTTGATACGCTCGTACTCACAGAGGGTCAGCTCGATTCATTAGCAGTTGCTACGGCAGAAATACCAAACGCAGTGTCCGTTCCAACCGGTGCCAAAGGCTTTACATGGATTCCCTATTGTTGGGATTGGCTTTGTAAATGGAAAAAAATCATCGTTTTCGGAGATTTTGAGAAAGGCTCAATATCTTTGTTGGATGAACTTGCAAAACGTCTAAAAGACCGTGTAGAACACGTCAGAGAGGACAATTACAAAAACTGCAAGGACGCAAACGAGATACTTCTAAAATATGGAGCAGAGCAGGTTAGAAAATGTGTTGAAGAATCGGTTAAGCTGCCAATTGATAATGTGATTGATTTGGCAGATGTAAAGGAACTCGACCCATACAGTATTGAGAAGATACCGACCGGTATTGGGGATGTAGATAACTTGCTTTGCGGAGGAATCCCATTCGGTGTTGTTACCATCGTTACTGGAAAATCAGGAAAAGGGAAATCAACTTTTGTAGGGCAGATTATAACAAGAGCATTAAACAAAGGTGACAATGTTTTTGTATATTCCGGGGAAATGCCAAATTATCTTTTTAAGAATGCGATTGATTTTCAAATTGCTGGACCGGCAAACGTAGTGGAAGAAGATAGGAGAGATTATGTAAAGCGTTACGTTCGTAAATCTGCGAAAGATAAGATTGTAGAGTGGTATCGTGGAAAATGTATGCTTTACGACCGCACAATGGTTAAGGATGAAGATACTGACTTGCTAAATACGATTGAACGTATGATAGTAAGTCAAAATGTAAGAGTTATTGTGATTGATAATTTAATGACAATGATAAATAAAACGAGAGTTAAGGGAAGTAAGTTGGAAGCACAGAGCGAAGTTTCAAACGCACTAGAGGATATGGCTAGATTTTACAATATTTGTATTATCTTAGTGGCCCACAAGAGAAAAGATAGCGGAATTGATGATGAAGATATGGACGATTCGATTCGTGGCGATTCCGATATTGTCAATTCGGCAGGAGTGATTATTCACTACAACGTAAATAAAGATGAGAATACGATGGAAAATTATCCGAGAGTAATTTCGGTTACTAAAAATCGTGTATTTGGAAGAACTTCTTACAGAGGTTGGAAAGTACACTACGACGAAAAGTCAAAGCGAATCTACGGCGACCACGATGATTTGAATATTTGTCTTGGTTGGGATAACGAAAGCGGTGGATTTGTTGAGGACTACGATAATTCAATATTTAGTTAGGTGGTGTTTGCATGGGAAGCGTAAATGCATCGCAGATTCCAGAAGAACAGCATATGTGGACTGATATTTGGAATTGGCGTAAGAAATATTACTACCCGGAAGATGATGAATCTTGGTGGAAAGAGTTTACGGAAACAGGCATTGCAATCGGAGAAAAATATGCAACTAAATTATCGCATGAGATTATTTTTGCAATTTTTAACGATGTGCAAAGTCGCAGTAAAAAATCGAAATCAACGGAGGTATTGAAATGAAAGAAGCAATTAAATTAGTTGAAAAGGCTCTTGAAATTTTGAAGAGCAGAGAGAAAAAAGAAAAGGTTGTTTTGAGCTCATTGAAACCGGGCGAAACATTCATGATTGGAGAACATGAATTTATTGTTTTGGAACAGAGTTATGGCATGACAAACGTAATCTCCAAAAACCTTATGGCAGAGAATGTCCGGTTTGATGGAGATACAAGAGATTACAATAAATCTGCTTTGAAACGGTATATTGAAAAGGAAATCAGACCTATCATTTTGGAGAATGTCGGTGCCGGAAACCTTGTTGAACATTCCGTAGCATTGACAAGTGTTGATAATCAGAACGAGTTTGATAATTGTATTTGTGACATTCGTCCTATTACTTTTGACGAAGCAAGAGAATACAATGATTTGCTTGTGAATGAAGATTTGCCAGATTGTTATTGGACACTTACTCCGTGGTCTACTGCTGAAAGAGGATGGAAATATTGCATTTCGGTTGTTTCGCCGTCCGGCCTCATCCTCAACGACTTTTGCGACAACATCATCGGCGTGCGCCCATTCTGTATCTTAAAATCTAATATCTTTGTATCGAAAGGAGAATAAAATAATATGAACTTAGAAAAAAGAGTTGAAATACTTGAAAAGCGGATTGACAAATTGGAAAGTGAAAATCTGAAAGGAAGATTAAACGGATTGAAGGTTGGCGATTATTTTGAGGTTGCCGGAACAAAATGGAGAATCCTTGACATCAAACCTTGCGGATATGTTTGTCTTTCAGATGCATTAGAGGAAAGAAAAATTTTTGATTCGGGAACAAACAATTGGAAACTAAGTAGTTTGCGTGAATATCTTAATAACGATTTTTATAAGAAAATTGCTGATGAGATTATGGAAAAAAATATTCTTCCGTTTGGAAGAGATTTATTGTCTCTTGATGGACAGAATGAATATGGAGATTGCACGGATTATGTATCTCTTCTTTCCGTTGACGATTACAGACAATACAGAAAATTGATTCCTAATAATGAACAGTGGTGGTGGCTGCTCACCCCTTGGAGTACACCTTGCAACGGATATGAAGTGCAAGTGTCGGTTGTTTCGCCGTTCGGCAATATCAACGGCAACGGTTGCAGCAACTGCATCGGCGTGCGCCCGCTTTGTATCTTTTCACCTAACCTCTTTGAATCGGAGTGATGATTATGGCAAGTAAAGAACTTACTGTAATTCTAAAAGCAAAAGATTTAGCAAAGCATACTTTGGAAAAGACGTCGAATTGTAACCACTATCCAAAGAAATTTAGATTTTCTCTTGTGGACAAAATGCAGAACAAGTCGCTTGAAATCTACGAATGTTTGCTTGAAGCAAATAGGACGGATATAAAAGCATACAAGAGAGAACGATTAGAGTTGCAGACAAGAGCAATAACACATTGTGATGAACTCTTGTATTACATAGAGTTATCAAACAGTTTAGGACTAATCAACATAAAATGTGTCGGTCATTGGTCGAAAATGGTTTGCGATGTAAAGCATATGGCAATCGCATGGAGAACAAAAGACAAAGAAAGATAAAACTATAGGTTATGTGCTGCTTAATCGGTTGTTTCGCCGTCCGGCAACATCAACAACAACAATTGCAACAACAACAACGGCGTGCGCCCATTCTGTGACAAACAGACAGTTAGAGTAGGCATTAAGCCGAAATCAGAGAAAGATACAGAAAAGCACATGACCTTTCCTAAAAGGATAAATACAAAGGAGTTTTTATTATGGATGATAAAAGTATTATATGCAATTTTGAAAACCTTTATAACGCTTATAAACGTGCTAAGGCAGGTAAAAGGCGCAATGAAAGTTGTGCTAGATTCCAAACAATGAGCCTAGATGGCGTTCATATCTTGCTAGAGCAGTTGAAAAACAAAACCTACAAGATGAATCCATATAACGAATTTAAGGTTTACGAGCCTAAAGAACGATTAATACGTTCTTGTTCGTTTAAGGATAAGGTTGTTCAGCATTGCTTATCTGATACGATTTTACATCCAAGACTGGAAAGCCATTTTATCAAGACAAACTATGCCGGGCAGAAAAACAAAGGAACATTGTTCGGCATGGATTGTCTGAAAAAACAGATGTTAGAGTTTTACCAAAAACATAAGTTAGATGGATGGATTTTGATATGTGATGTAACTAAATTCTTTTATAGTATCGACCACGAGATATTAAAAGATATAGTTGACTATTACTTCCCGGACAATTATACAATGTGGCTTAACCATTTGCTTATTGATAGCACAGATGGTATTGGTTTGCCATTAGGAAATCAAGTGGCTCAAATATATGCTCTGCTTATGCTTGACGGATTAGACCATATGATTACTGGCGAGTTTGGAATCAATCTTTATGGAAGATATATGGATGATTTCTATTTGATACACCACGACAAGGAATATTTGAAATGGTGTCTTGATTGCATAAAACAGTTCGTAGAAAGCCTTGGTTTGACGCTAAACGGTAAAACGCAAATTGTTCCGTTTAAGTGCGGAATACCTTTTCTGGGGTTTCACCACTACATAACTAAGGATGGAAAGTATATACGCAGGTTAAAAGGAGAAAACAAGCGAAAAATCCGTAAAAAGATAAGAAAGTGGGTAAAACTCGTTAAGTCCAAAAGAATGACTGAAACAAAATTTTATGAGAAATACAATGCATGGAAAAATCATGCGTCACATGGAAATTGCGTTAAGTTGTGCCATTCAATGGACTTATATGTGGAAAAGTTGTTTAAATCAAACATAGATAG
>ULRK01046049.1_pt1 | contig 25406 bp, 18 predicted proteins | sample 1955341 | NCBI WGS metagenome assembly ULRK01 (sample SAMEA4835680, study PRJEB28245) | human gut metagenome | biome: gut microbiome; material: fecal sample | place: Denmark | collected 2008
ACGACATACCCGCCTGGCACCACGGAGATACAGCCCTGCCTGACGAACTTTCCGTCATCTATCATAATTGGGATGAAATCCGCCGCCTGATGTGGGATTACGTCTCCATTGTGCGGACCAATAAAAGGCTGGACCGCGCCGCCACGCGGCTCCGGATGCTGCACCGGGAGGTAAAGGACTTCTACTGGGGATACCGTATTACGCCGGACATCCTGGAATTGCGCAACCTGGTGGCGGTGGCCTCCCTGATCGTGGACTGCGCCATGCGCCGCAATGAAAGCCGCGGCCTCCATTTCAATACGGATTATCCCGGCAAGCTGGACCACCGCTTCGTCACCCAACTGCACCGATGGTAAACTACCGGCAGCGTCAACAGGCATTACGGAAGGGGGCCTCCGGGAGCCCCCTCCTGTCCGCATGCCTGCTCGCGTTGCTGGCTCTGCTTCCTTCAGGGACCTCCAGGGCGGATATCCAGACAGGCCGTAGCGCCGCCCGCGCCCTGGCAAACAGCTCCGAACGGCCCAAAGGGCCCGTCATCATCACCCCAACGCAACGGGATCCCCTGCCCCGGGTCATCGTCAAATCGCCTGCGGCTGCAGAGGGAGGTAAGCGGCCCGCGCCCCGCATTCTTCCCAGGACGTCCAGGCAGAGCCCCGGCACCTATCCCTGGCGGCTCAACATTACCGCCACGGTCTTCTGGGTGGGGGAAGATCCTACGGAGCGCAATCCGGTAGCCAATCACAAAAGCTCGTGGGATTCCGCATGGCGGGAAAACTTCGGCGGCTTCGACAACCCGGATCCCGTTTGCCGCACGATGGATTTCCGGCCGAAAACATTCATCCCCCGGCAAAATCCCTTTTATGTGGCGCTCCCTTATAATGACGTTTCCAGAGGGGAGCATAAGGCGGAGGCGTCACGGGTCATCCCGTGGTTCCGCCGCGAATACGCGGGAAAGGGACAATCCGTCTGCAAGGGCAGATGGGTGCAAATCGTTTACAACAAGCGCTCCTGTTTTGCCCAATGGGAAGACTGCGGCCCCTTCACCACGGAAGACTGGCCCTACGTCTTTGGAGACAAGCCTCCCGTCAACACGCAGAACAAAGGGGCGGGCATTGACATCTCCCCCGCCGTACGCGATTATCTGGGCATTACCGGGGGAACAGCCATTGTCCACTGGCGTTTTGTGGAATTTTACCGTATTCCGCACGGCCCGTGGTCCAAATACGGAGACAATAATCCCTTTGTCAATGCCGGGCTGGGAGCCGGGAAAAAATCCCTTCAGTCACGGGAAGACCGTCTGCGCCAGCAGCAGGAAGCCATTCAGCGGGAGCTATTGAAGGATCCCGCAAAACTCAGAAGGGAACTCCAGGGCTAGCCCCCTGTGCCGCCGCAGCCATGCAACGTCCACGCATTTTACATATTTTCAGCCGTTACGGCGAGGTTGGGGGGGAAGAAATCTGCTTCCATGCCATTACGGATGCTCTGAGTACCATAGCGGATGTCACTCCCTTTGTCTATTCAACGGAAGAACTGTTCCGGAGCCCCCACGGAACCCTGACGAAAATGGGCTATATGCTCCATAACGGGGATGTGGAGAAAAAACTGCGTGAATGCCTGCGTGAAAACCATTATGACGCATGGATCATCCATAATACGTTCCCGGCCATGTCCCCCTGCGTTTATGAACTGGCCCTGCATCAGCCCGCTCCCGTCATCCACTACATGCACAATTACCGCTCCGGCTGCCTCAACGGAGTATTTTACCGGAACGGAACTTCCTGCTTTTCCTGCCAGGGCGGCAACTATCTCCCCGGCGTCATGCGCTCCTGCTGGAGGAAAAACGCCGCATACTCCTCCCTGGCCGCCGCCGTCCTGTATAAAACGCGCCGTATGGGAGCCTGGACCCGCTTTTCCTCTTACATTGCCATCAGCCGGCGCCAGCGGGAACTTCTCATCCGAACCGGAATACCGGAGGATAAAATCAGGGTTATTCCACATTTCATCCGGCAACATCCTGCTCCGTCCGACGGTTCGCCCCGCCGGGACGTCCTTTACGCCGGACGCTTGACTCAGGAAAAAGGGGTACTGCAACTGGTTCAGGCGTGGGAACTCCTGTCCCCCCCCGGCCGCATTCTCTACCTGATGGGAGACGGTCCCCTGCGCGGGGAATTGGAGCGTTATATCTCTTCTCGTCATCTTGAATCCATCCGCCTGACCGGATTCATTCCCCATGATGAGCAAGGCGCCGTCCGCGCCGCCTGCGGCCTTTCCGTAGCGCCCTCCCTCTGGGAGGAAACTTTCGGCATGGTTGTGCTGGAATCATGGCTCCACGGCACGCCCGTCATCGTTACCCCAAACGGCGGCCTGCCGGAACTCATCACCCACGGCAGGAACGGCTGGATTGCGCAGAAACCTTCCGCGGAATCCCTGGCGGAGACGCTGCATACTGCCCTGAAGCAAGAAGAGCGCTGGCCGTCCATGGGCGCACACGGGCAACAACTTTTGTCCTCCACCTACTCCCCCGCCGCATGGCTCCGGTCCATGGAAGCCCTTCTCGGCGAACTTCGCGTTTTCCATTCATCTTCCACCCCATCAGCATCATGAAATGGTATACATGCACGCCCGTTTCCTTCAAAGGGGACCATACTTTCTTTTCCCGTGATTCAGGCGCTTTCTGCAAGGCCTTTCAGAGAATCGGAGTGGAGAGCAGAGCCATCATGCCCACACCTGTCCAGGAAAACGATGAGCCCGATCTCATCCGCACGGAATACGCCAACCTGGAAGACCCCGTCTGGTGGAAATCCCTGGGTATTGACGGGTTGATCCTGTACGGCTGGGGAATGGGAAAATACCTTCCTATCGCCAGAGCCATCCATGAAGCGGGAATTTTTCTGGTAGTATACATGGATTCCTCCGGGCTGTTCTTCCCGTGGCAATACTGGCTTCCCATCGCGGAAAATATGTACACCAAAGACGTCTTCACCCACGGGAAAATCAAAGGTTCCGCTTTTTTTCTTCTGCGCCTTCTGAAACAGCATACATGGAACCTCGCCAGCAGGGGACGCAGAAAACACTTGGATTCAGGGGACATGGTCGCCTTCCCCATTCCGGCCGCCCTCCAATCCGTTGCAGACAGGCAATGGCTCTATGGGAAATCCATCGTCCGTAAACTGGCCCTGGTTCCCAACCCCATTTCTTCCACCTGTCGCTTTGCCGGAGAAAAACGCAACATCATCCTGGCCGTAGGCCGCTGGGACGATCTTCTCTATAAAAGGCCCTACCTGCTGATGGCCACGCTGCAACAGGCTCTGCCCCACGCCCCGCACTGGGAGGCGGAAATTTACGGCAATATTCCTGCCTTTCTCCGGGAATGGCACGGTAATCTTCCGGAAGATCTTCGCAACCGGATTCACCTTGCCGGCTATATCCCAAACATTGAGCTGCAAAAAAAACAATCCCTGGCCAGAATCAGTCTTTGCACATCCTTATCCGAAGGAACGCACCTTGCCTCCGCAGAAGCGTTGTGCGCCGGGGCCTCTGTCGTAGGGCCCCGCCTCACACCCCAGCTGAACTGCCTGCAATGGTACGTTTCCCATGATTCAGGCACACTTAGCCCGCAGGATTCTCCGGAAAGCCTCGCCGGGGCGCTTTTGGAAGAAATCCGCGCCTGGGACTCAGGAAAACGCAATCCGCAGGAAATATCCCGCTATTGGTGCTCCCTGCTGCATGCGGAAAATTCCTGTAAACGCATTATTGCCGCCTATGAAGCCGCCCAAAGCGGAAAAACCGGCATCTAACTCCCCAACAGGGCATGCGCCTCAATCCACACGTCCTCCCATTTCCTGTCCGCCAGCGCCCCATAGAGCGGATGGCCCCACAACCGGGCGCGCATGGCCGCAGGAGAAGCCAGTCCCAGCAAAAAGCGCGCCAATTGGGAAGGGCGGGCCAGTGCGGGCTTCCTCTGCCCCGCCAGCTCCATGACGGCGGAGCGCAGTTCTTCCGGTAACGGGGAGGGAGCCTCTTCTTCCATGGCCGCAGGCACCATCCCGCAGCATGCAGGGCAATGCCCGCAAGGCCCGGACGGGTCCCGAAAACCGAAATAGGCATCCAGGCTTCTATTCAGGCAGGCGGGAGAAGTCAGCGTGGCAACGCAGGTTTTCCAGCGCTCCAGCCCGTTTAACCGGGATCTGGAAAAATACTGCGCAAATTCCTCCACAATCCCTTCCGCGTCAAATCCTTCCGAACAAAGATGAAGGGCTGCCTGGCGCATCTCCACTTTCCATTCCCCGGAAAGGGCCAGGTCACCAAGCCAGGCGGCAGCCTCTTCCCATGAAATTCCCCATTCCACAGCCAGATCCTCCACCTCCCCCTGCCGTCGCATATCCATCCATTGCAGCCGGGCGCATTCCTCTCCCCCGCGGCCGCACAGGATTTCCTCCATCTGGAATAGAGGACGCACCCTGTAGTACTTATACCCCGTCCCCTGCTCCCGTACGGAGCCGGAACGCTTCAGGTCAAACAGTATCCGGTCCACCGCCACATCCGGCAAATCATAAACGGAGGAAGCCTCATACAGGGAAACAATGTGCTCCCCCCTGCGGGACAACAGGGATACCAGCCCTTTTATGCCGTGCCGGTCCGGCTCCGCCGCATGCTGCCGGTTGACTGCGGCCACGCTGTCGCGGGCGGACAACATCACCAGGCTGAAGGAAGGAAGGCCGTCGCGGCCCGCACGGCCGGATTCCTGAACATACGCCTCCAGGCTGGCGGGGGGATGGTAATGCACCACGGAACGCACGTCCGGCTTGTCAATCCCCATGCCGAAGGCAATTGTCGCCACCAGCACGTCCGCCGCACCCGCCAGAAACTCGTCCTGAACCAGCCCCCTCGTTTCCGGAGGCATGCCCGCATGGTAGGACTTGACGGAAAAACCGGCTTTCCCCAATTCATAGGAAAGCTTTTCCGCATCTTTGCGGGTCCGCGTGTACACCACGGCGGGACGGCGGCCACCCTCTTTCAACAATTCAACCAGCCGCGCGGTTTTATCCTGATCCTTCAACGTTTCCACCTGGCGGAAGATATTCGCACGGTACGGCGCAGCCCGGAAAATACATTCATCGCGCACGCCAAACAGGCCGGCCAGATCGCGGCACACCCGCTCCGTAGCCGTGGCCGTCAACGCCATAACGCTGCGGAACCCGTGCTTTCTGAAAAAAGCGGGCAGCCCCAGATAATCCGGACGGAAACTGTGCCCCCATTCCGAAAGGCAATGCGCCTCATCCACCACGAACAAACCGGGATGGACAAGCTTCATGGCCTGCTGAATCCACGGGGATTCCAAAGACTCCGGCGCAGCAAACAGAAGGCGGACGCCTCCGGATTTCAATCTGTCCGTCAGGGCGGCCCTATCTTCCTCCGCCAGGGTCGAATCATACCTGGCGGCGGCCACGCCCAGTTTTTCCAGCCCCGCCACCTGGTCGCGCATCAGGGCAATCAACGGAGAAACCACAACCGTCAGCCCGTTTCCCAGCACCGCCGGAATCTGGTAGCAAAGGCTCTTGCCGGAACCCGTAGGCAAAATACCGATGCAGGAACGGCCTTCCAGCGCGCACTCCACCAGCTCCCTCTGCATGGGACGGAACCGCTCTTTGCCGAACAAACGCAGCGTGTCTTCCAGAGTAGAGGAAAGCATGAGGCAAGAATACCATAACGCAGAATCCCGGCAAAAGGAATCCTATGACATTGACACGGCGCCGCCATTCTATATCCTCCAGACAATATGAGACCCTTGAAAACCATCATCTCCGGAGCTCTGGCCCTGCTGGCGGCAGTTCCCCTATCGGCCCAAACCAAGGCTGCGGAAAACAAGAAACCGAACATCCTCTTTATCATTACGGACGACCACTCCTACCAGACACTGGGCACCGGCAAAAACGATTCTCCCATCGCCCTGCCCAACTTCAACAAACTGGGACGCCAGGGCATGGTTTTTGACCGCAGCTACTGTGCCAACTCCCTGTGCGGCCCCTCCCGCGCGTGCATCCTGACCGGCAGGCATTCCCACATGAACGGCTTCGTCTTCAACGGGCAGAGACCGCTGGACGGCTCCCAGCCCACTTACCCGAAAATGCTGCAGAAAGCCGGATACCAGACGGGCCTTTTCGGCAAATGGCATCTGGAATCGGATCCCACCGGATTCGACACGTGGGAAATCTTCCCCGGCCAGGGCAGCTACTACAATCCGGACTTTATCAGCCTCAAGCCGGACGGCAAACGCCAGACAAAGCGTTTTCCCGGCTATGCCACAGACGTGGTCACGGACAAATCCATCCAGTGGCTGGAAAACCGGGACAAGAACAAGCCTTTCCTGCTCGTTGTGGGCCACAAGGCTCCCCACCGCGCCTGGTGCCCTGCTCCGCGCCACCTGGGCAAGGTGGACACCTCCAGCATGACGCCGCCCTCCAACTTCCATGACGACTACGCCAACCGTCCGGAATTCCTGAAGAAAAACCAGCAGACCGTCGCCAATCACATGGCGATTTATTCTGACCTCAAAGTGCTTAAGGACCAAGTTCCGGAAGAAATGCGCAAAGACATCGTTTCCCCCGGCTACGGCTGGGATCTGGGCGAGTTGAACCGCATGACGCCGGAAGAAAGGAAAACCTGGACGGACTATTACGCCAAGCGCACCAAATCCCTGGTGGACGGCATGAAATCCGGAAAACTGAAGGATCCGAAAGCGTTTGCGGAATGGAAGTGGCATGCCTACATGGAGGATTATCTGGGATGCCTTCTGTCCGTGGACGAAAGCATCGGCCGTCTTATGGAATATCTGGACAAAGAGGGAATTGCAAAAGACACGCTGGTCATCTACTGCGGCGATCAGGGATTCTACATGGGAGAACACGGCATGTACGACAAGCGCTGGATTTTTGAAGAATCCCTCCGCATGCCCCTCATCATGAGGTGGCCCGGAAAAATTCCCGCGGGCATTCGCAACAACACCATGGTGCAAAACATCGACTACGCTCCCACCATCATCTCCGCGGCAGGGGCGGACACCCCCGAAAACATGAATACTTTCCAGGGCGTATCCCTGCTTCCCACCGCTTTCACGGGCAAAACTCCCGACAACTGGAGGGATGCCATTTACTACTGTTTTTACGAAAATCCCGGCGAACACAACGCCCCGCGCCACGACGGCATCCGGACAGACCGCTACACGCTTTCCTACATCTGGACCAGCGGCGAATGGATGCTCTTTGATATGAAAAAGGATCCCATGCAGATGAAAAACGTCATTGACGATCCTGCCTACAAGACTACGGTGGAACAGCTCAAGAAGCGTTACCACGAACTGCGCAAAACCTATAAAGTTCCGGAAAACAGCCCCGGAGGAAAAGGAACGCCTATCCCCAAATTCGACGCTTCCTGGTAAAAGCCTCCCAAGAAACCGCTTTTCCAAGCGCCGGTTTTCCCGGCGCTTTTTTATTTTTGCCCACAGCAAACCGGCGCGATCCGCCACGGAGGCCGAAGCAGGCAAACGCCCCTGCCCGCACACAACCGGCCATCAACGGTAAAACCCGCGGAGGGGTCCCAAGCCCGCCAGCTTCATCAATTTATTCATGGCTTTTTCATACAGGAAAAACGCCTGTTGCATGCAGCACAGCACGGGCATTAAGGGATGCTCCGCCTTTTTTGCGCCAAGCTCTTCCAAAAACCGGTCCGGATCCTTGTCGTCAAAACCGGGATGCCGTTCAAACGCCCGGCGCCCCTCCAGGTGGATGACGCCTTTCCCGGAATACAGGCAGTCCAGATGATGTTGCGCCGCCACGAGAGACAGCAGCGTCTGATCGTGCGTATGAGCAGCAAAATTGGGGCGGCAACGGCTTTCTTCTTCCTGGGTGGCAGAAGACACCAATTTGAACTGACGGCATAAATCCATCCATTCATGGAGAATTCGGAGGCTTTGTTCCGACTTTTTCAAGAAAAGGAAAGATCCCTGAATCAGGGGAGCTTGTTCAAAACACCCGCTATCCAGCTTCAATTCATCAAAAACGCTCTGCTTGCACCACCGCGTAAGGTCTCCCGTATAATAGGAAATATTTACGCCCGGCATCAAATCCTGCCCCTTCTCCCGGAGCCATTGGACAAACGGCTCCAAGGAATGATGGAAAAGCCTCCCCGGGGGACGACCCGCATCCGTATAAAGCAGGTAATCCCCTTCTTCCAAATGTTCCAGCTCCTTGAGAATGATGAAAGGCTTCCATACCCAAAACCCGGCGCCCTGCAAATTCGAATCAAACCAGGGAATGGACTCCCTGATTCCTTCCCTCTCCAGGCGATTAAGATTCCAACAGGACAACTCCACTGAGGAATCCGCCAGCTTCAGGCTCATCATCTGCATCCATTGCCGCAAACGATAGCCGCGGGTCGCGAAAGAACAATATCGGATAGCCATACTCCCATATTCCGGTGGAAACGCATATCCCTAAAAACGGGAACGCATCTTCTGCGTCCGTATCTATAACGAGTTGTAAATCCGCTGTCAATGGAAAACTTTAACGGAGAATAATCTCCGTACATGGAACATGGATCGGAACAGAATCTTTTTAATCGCAAAAAATTCTATTCATCCATATAAGCCATTTATAGTTATTTTTTTATAGTTACACTCAAACTTTTTGAAGAACAGGCGGATTTACAATCCCCCGTTCAAATATTCCACAATGCCCGGAATTAGACTCATCCACGGGCCGTCTGCTCCGCAGCCAGCCTCTTGTCCAAATCAAGGGCCGCGCCAATGGCCGCATCCATGTTGTAGTATTCCCACTCCGCAAAACGGCCTAATAAATAAACGCCTTTCGGTTCCAGGCGCTCCTTTAGTTCCCGTATGAGGGTCCGGCTGAAGGCATCCTGAACGGGATAAGTATATTCTTCCCAGTGATGGGCCAGATACACAGGGGAAAAGGGAATAAGCTCCAGCTGGCGCCTGATTTCCCCTTCCGTCATTTGCTCGGAAAATTCAATAGTCGCGGTAGTGATGTCCCCGTTATTATTATTTCTGGAAAAATTCCCCGTGCAAATGATCCGGTGGGAACGGTGGGACGGAGAGGGCATGTAAATCCAGCTGTAATCATTGGGGGAAATCCGGCAAAGCACGGAAGTGGTTCCGTGAGAGCGCAATTCTGAAATCCGGGGGAAAAACGGGCGCAATTCGTCCATGCAGGGGAAACACTCCCCAAGCTGCCTGACATTCCCCGTAAAGACAACTCTGTCAAACAATTCTCCCTGGACAAGCCATTTCCCGTCCTTCGGGAGGATATTTACGGCTTCCTCCCGGTACCTGACCTTGAGGCCGCGAGCCAGCGTGTCCGCCAAAAACTGTGAACCGCCGTTTTTCGCATAAAAGAAAGAGCTGTGCACCATGGTGCTTTCATTGACGTGCCCAATATTGTTCAACAGGATTTCCGCCACGCTCGGCATGGGAAGCTTGTCTTCCAGCCAATCCATGGCGATTTGGCTGATATCCTGCCTCCACACTTTGTTATTGTACGGCGTGAAATAAAGGCTGCTCAGGGTTTTTCCGAAACGGTTCAGAAAAAATTCACCCAAAGAGCGGGGCTCCGCGGGAGGATTCCTGTAAAGTTCCAGCAGTTCATGGACGATGGAGGAGCGGACGGCCTCGGGGAACTGGTCGAGGTGGTTTTCAATGGGATAATCCACCACAGCCCCGCCCTCCAGGGAAATGACAGCCCGGCGCCGGGCGGAAACAAAATCGCGCTCCCTGTCAAACCGGGACCAAAACCAGTCCAGCACTTCCTGCCGCCGGGAATTGAACACATGGCCACCCACCCGATGATACAGGTTCCCCTGCACTTCCGTGCATTTAATCAGGCCGCCGGGCCGGGAGTCCCTCTCATAAACGACCACCTCATGACCTTTCTTCAGCAACATTCCGGCCATGGACAATCCGGAAACCCCGGCTCCGATCACAGCATATTTCATCATGGGATAAAAAGACCAATTTATTGACGCCACTATCTGGCGAAACGGGATAATTTCACAGGATGGAGGTACAGGTATTCCTCCGGAAAGGAGGCAAGTAACTTGCCGAGGTCACCTCCGGAAGAAGACACGAGCCCTTCAATAACGCCATTCATGGCTTCAAAGTGTTCCGGATCCTGGGGAAACCAGACGTTTCCCGACCTGTATTGCGTGTCCTCCAGCGTAGCCAGCTTTGTTCCGGGAAGAAGCTGCAACGCCGTGGGAATGGCCAGCTCCACAAACATGTTCCAAGCGGAGAACACTTCAAGGATACGGCAAAAATCGTCCAATTTCCCTTTCGGAATGCAGACAATGTCCGAATATCCGAAAACGACAGGATAGGAATACCGGTATTTTTTAATCCGGTGCTTCCAGTAATTCAGTAAATGCCATACCCTGCCTTTCAACACTTTCCAATTCGCCCAAATCCCACCGGAGCTCCATTTGGGCAGAAACATGCGTACACGCGACAATTCATCATGCCGCATGAGGTTCCTGGATTTTAAAATCCGCCTGGCCTCCTCATAGGACGGAACATTCCTGTTGACGCTTTCCGCATCAATACCGGGGGGAGTTATGGAAAAACGGTGAGCTTCCGCCGTTCCCCGGTAACACACCGGCAGAGAAACATCCACAAAACCGTCAAGGTAACACGTATCCTCCCCATGGATTCCCAGCAGGGACGGCGTTGAAAATTCGTCAAACCTGGGATTTAAAAGAAGATCGTCTCCGATGATGAGAAGATAATCGCCATCCAGCTGCCTGATTCTTTCCCTGGACTGCAAAATATAATTATAGAACTGGAAAGAATTCCCGAAAACGGAACATACGTCAGGGGCATCTCCCTTGTAGTAGGGCATTAATTGAAGCAGCCCGGAAAAGCGTCTTGAATAAAGCTCTCTGATTACCGGAATGTTACGTTCATACTGATGGTTGAACAACACAACAAGAGACGTTTTCCGGGAAGAAGTATCCATGGTCGTTTGATGTAGAGGAACAAACCGTACCCTCCAACATAAATTATTGGAAAAAAAGGATTTGCTCTCTGAGTGAATGCACCGTAAAAAGAGGGTGAGACATATTACACGGATTCCAAATCCGGAGTCAAGGTTAAATTTTGAAAGAAAGGAACTTCTGAAAATAAGCTTCCCCAATGACCGGGATCTTCCGTCTTCATGATTCCATCCGGATAACCCCATCAATTCCCGTTCCGGCAGAAATACCCATACCCGCCGGAACGCCCGTATTTCAAAGAAAGCTGCTGTTCATCAGCTTTATTCCCTTTCTGGGAAGCGGCTCTCCTGCCATGCGGCAACAATCGCACGCAATTTCTTTTCAATCACAGCGGATTTGGAATTCCCCAATCGAATTTGGAATTCGTTATTTTTAGACAGTTTAAAAAAACTTAAACTGTTTATTCTAATTCATGATTTCAGCCATTCTTCTTTGTTACAATCAGAAACGTTTTATCAAGGAACAGTTCCGGGCTATTTTAAGACAGGATTATCCTGGAGAATGGGAAATAATTATTTCGGACGATTTTTCTCAGGACGGTTCTTTTGAATGCCTGGAAGAAATGGTGGAAAAAGAGGGAGAAGGACGGCGTATTATTCTCCACCGTAACGAAAGCAACCGGGGAATTGCAGGAAATTTGCAACGTGCCGTTCATTTGTCCCGCGGAGAATGGATTATCAAGTTTGACGGCGATGACATCGCCCGGGAAGACAGGATTTCCTCGTTGGTGTCTCTGGCGGAAAAATATCCCGGTCATCTGGTTTACTGCCATTCTTATAATGAAATCAATGAAGATGGACAACCCGCTTATGGACGCATGCTGCCAGACTCAGATTCCGTCGTCGTCAAACCCTACAGGGAATGTATTTTTGATATTTCCCATGTTTACAGCTGTTTTGGCGGAAATGCCATGTACCACAGGTCTTTGTTCAGCGACTTCGAATATTTGCCTTCAGGCCCCGGCATTGCGGACGATACGATGCTGTCCATGCGCGCCTATTTGAAAAAATCAGGCATGGTCGCATCCGGCAAAAGGTGTTCGTACTATCGGAGACACAACAGCAATATCTGCAATTTTAAGAGCGGGAACCCCAGGACAATCCTGATCAAGAGATCGGAATTCCTGATAACAACCTGGATCATGATTATGAAAGAGGTATACGGAAAGCATAAGTCCGGGGAAATAACATACCAGACCGCCGATCGCCTGATGAGGCTGATTCAGGCGGAACAGAGAAGGCTCCTGCTCTTCCCCTATGCTTCATTCGATAACAGCCTTCTTACCAAACTCAAATGGTTTTGGAACATCCTGCAATGCAGACCGGGGCTCTGGCTGGTCAGCATTCCAAGATTGCTCCCGTTTTGCCTGCTGCAGAGGTATTTGAACATTAAAGACCGGATAAAAAGTCTCCCTTTTTTCACTAATCACAGAGGGTCCGCATAAAAACAGGGAGGAAAATAAACGGACTGATACCCTGCTTCCCTCCCTTCCATCATCGGGAAAAAAGAAAAGCCGTTCCGCCGGGCAGGCCTGCGCGGAACGGCCGGGAAAAGAGAACCTTGACAAGTTTAATACCTGTAAAAGTCCGGCTTGTAAGGCCCTTCCACCGGAACGCCGATGTAATCCGCCTGCTCCGGACGCAGGACAGTCAGCTTGCACCCGATCTTGGCGAGATGCAGCCGCGCCACTTCCTCATCCAGCACCTTGGGCAGCACTTCCACGCCCACGGAACGGTCTTTACGGGTATTCCACAATTCCAGCTGGGCCAGCACCTGGTTGGCGAAGCTGTTGGACATCACGAAGCTGGGATGGCCCGTAGCGCAGCCCAGGTTGACCAGCCTGCCTTCCGCCAGCAGGTACAGGCTGTTGCCGGACGGGAACGTGTAGCGGTCCACCTGGGGTTTGATGTTAAGATGCCTGATGCCGGGATACGTCTGGAGCTTGTGTACCTGGATTTCATTGTCGAAGTGGCCGATGTTGCAGACAATAGCCTGGTCCTTCATCTTTTCCATGTGTTCGATGCGGATGATGTTGCAGTTCCCCGTGGTGGTCACGTAAATATCCGCCCAGCCCAGCGTGTCTTCCACCGTCAGCACGCGGTAGCCTTCCATGGCAGCCTGAAGGGCGCAGATGGGGTCTATTTCCGTCACGACCACCTGGGCCCCCATGCCGCGCAGGGACTGGGCACAGCCCTTGCCTACGTCCCCGTAGCCGCAGACGACGGCCACCTTTCCGGCAACCATCACGTCCGTGGCGCGCTTGATGCCGTCCACCAGGGACTCGCGGCAGCCGTACAGGTTGTCAAACTTGGACTTGGTCACGGAATCGTTCACGTTGATGGCCGGAATCAGCAGGCGGCCGGCGGCCTGCATCTGGTACAGGCGGTGCACGCCGGTGGTCGTTTCCTCGGAAACGCCTTTCAGCTCGGGGAGCCAGCGATGGAAAATGCCCGGAGTCGCCGCGGCAATTTTTTTCAACAGGGCCTTGATGACTTCCTCTTCTTCCGATTCCGACGGGGTATCCACCCAGTCGGAGCCTTCCTCCATTTCATACCCGCGGTGGATAAGCAGGGTGGCGTCTCCGCCGTCGTCCACAATCAGCTGCGGCCCCAGCCCGTCCGGAAAGTTCATGGCCTTCCACGTGCAGTCCCAGTATTCCTGCAGCGTCTCCCCCTTCCAGGCGAAGACGGGGGTGCCGGATTTGGCGATGGCGGCGGCGGCGTGGTCCTGGGTGGAGAAAATATTGCAGCTCGCCCAGCGGACGGAAGCGCCCAGAGCCGTCAGCGTCTCAATCAGCACGGCCGTCTGCACCGTCATGTGCAGGGATCCCATGATGCGTACGCCCTCCAGGGGCCTGGCGGCGGCGTACTTTTCACGCACGGCCATCAGGCCGGGCATCTCATGCTCCGCAATATCCAGTTCCCTGCGTCCGAAATCCGCCAGTCCGATATCGCGCACCTTGTATTGTTCCGTTTCTGAAAACATGTCTGTAAGAGTTATCGTAGAATTAATGGAGAAGTTGTTTCAGGAAGGCCAGGCGCGTTTCGTCCAGCTGTTCCCAGGGCAGCTCCGGATTGGTGAAATGCCCGTAATGCGTTGTCTTCCGGTAAATAGGCTGAAGCAGGTTCAGCTGTTCCACCATATCCGCAGGCTTGAAGGAAAAGATGCTTTCCAGCGCATTTTCAATGGATATTTCCTCCACCTTCCCGGTACCGAACGTATCCACCCGGATGGAAACCGGAGCGGGGTAGCCGATGGCGTAAGCCACCTGCAATTCACATTTGTCCGCCAGTCCGGCAGCCACAATGTGCTTGGCAACCCAGCGGCACATATACGCGGCGGAACGGTCCACCTTGGACGGGTCTTTCCCGGAAAAGGCTCCGCCGCCGTGGCGCCCCATGCCGCCGTACGTGTCCACAATAATTTTGCGGCCCGTCAGGCCGGAATCCCCGTGGGGACCTCCCACCACGAATTTCCCGGTGGGGTTGATGAAGTATTCCGTCCTCTCATCCAGAAGCTCCGCAGGAAGCACATTTTTAATGAGTTTGACGCAATATGAGTAAATCGTGTCATGGTCCACGTCTTCCGTGTGCTGGGTGGAAATAACTACGTTTTCAATATGCGCGGGACGCCCGTCTTCGTCATAGGCCACAGCCACCTGGGACTTGCAGTCCGGGCGCAGCCAGTCCACATGCCCGCGTTTACGCCGCCTGGCCAGCTCAATGAGCAGCTTATGCGCAAATACGATGGGGGCCGGCAGCAGCTCCGGAGTCTCGTTCGTTGCGAAGCCGAACATAATTCCCTGGTCTCCGGCGCCCTGCTCCGCATGGCCCTTGCCCTCCGCCTCCCGGGCGTCCACCCCCTGAGCAATATCCGGGGACTGTTCCGTGAGCAGGTTTGTGAAAAAGACGGTATCCGCATGGAAAACATCGTCGTCCTGCCTGTTGCAATACCCGATCTCCCGAATAGCCTGGCGGGCGATTTTCTCCGGATCAATCACCGCTTTGGTCGTCAGCTCTCCGGCAATAATGACCATATTGCTTTTCACCAGCGTTTCACATGCAACGCGGCTAGTTTTGTCTTGAGCCAGGCAGGCGTCTAAAATAGAGTCGGAAATGTAGTCGGCCACCTTGTCCGGATGGCCTTCACCAACGGATTCCGACGTAAAGATGTGAGGGGTGTTTCTGCTCATATCGATAAATCTTGATGCGTTGATATATTATTCCGCTATGAAGTCAACCCTAAAAACGCTCAAACTCCTGGCAGATCCCACCCGCCTGCGCATCATCAACGTTCTGAATGAAGAATCCCTGAGCGTCGCGGAACTTCAGGAAATTCTCGGCATGGGGCAAAGCCGCATCTCCACCCAGCTGGCCCAGCTCCGGCAGGAAGGAGTGGTGGAGGACGCCCGTTCCGGAAAAAACGTCTTCTACACTCTTTCCCTGGCAGGCGACCTGCACAACGTCGCTCTGAAAGCCTGCGAGGAATTGCCGGAAGCGGAAACGGACAAAAAAGCCCTTCAGGTTATATTGGACAAGCGCAAAAACCGCACCCAGGCCTATTTTGACGAAGTAGTGTGCCGTCTGGGCAAGAATTACGCGCCCGGCCGTTCCTGGAAAGCGCTGGCCGGAGCTCTGCTCCGCATTCTGAACTATGACGTAGTGGCGGACCTGGGGGCCGGGGAAGGTTTCGTTTCCCAGCTCATCTCCCCCAGCGCCAAACAGGTCATTGCTGTGGACAACTCCCCCAGCATGGTGGAGCTGGGGCAGGAGCTGGCTCGCAAACATGGGCTGGACAACCTGGAATACCGCCTGGGCGACATCGAAGCGCCGCCCATCAAATCCGGCACGGTGGACCTGGCTCTCCTCAGCCAGGCCCTTCACCATGCGCAAAAGCCGTCCAGAGCGCTGGAAGCCGCGTGGAACATCCTGAAGTCCGGCGGTTGCCTGGTGGTGCTGGATCTGCTCCAGCATGGCCAGGAGGAAGCCCGTGAACTTTATGCGGACCGTTGGCTGGGCTTCACGCCCGCCGCCCTGGAAAGCATGCTGAAGGAAGCGGGATTCCAAAACATCCACACGGATATTGTGGACAGGGAGCCGGACCCGCCCCACTTCCAGACTCTGATGGCCGCCGCCTGGAAACCGTGACATACAGCCGTCTCAATCCATTTTCCATCCGGAATAACCGGGGCGGCCCCTCCGGCATGCCTCCGCAAGATTTTTCACGGCGCCGGAATGCCGCCGTCCATAAAAAACCGCTACATCCCCGACTCCCTGTCCTCCGGAGGCCTTTCCGCAGGAAAGGGGCGGCTGCCGGATTGCAGGGCCTCCCGCACTCCCCGGACAATATCCATCATCTGTCCTGCGGACAGCTCTTCCTTTCCCTCAATTTCCTCATCCACCAGCTCTTTCATTTCCTCCAGCAGATGCTCCGGTTCCAAACGGTAAGTAAGCAGTACCCGGAACAGCTCCCTTCCGGCAGCCTGCAAAGGAACCGCAGGAAAATCCGTAACACTTTTCAAATCTTTCTCTTCAAAGGAATTCAGAAGTTTTGCATACCGGAGGAAAGCACGCCTGAATTCCTCCGGGCATCCGTTCGTATCCACTGAAGCCAAATACCGGCGAAAAGAAATCTCCGCCGCCAGATGCACGCCCTCCTCTCCCGTGGATTCCGCCAGCCATGTTTCCTTCTGCTTCAGATGCACCAGCAGAAGAACCTTCCGCATGGCTTCCCTCTGTTTTCCCTTGGGTCCCCTTTTCAGTCTGACCAGGTCCAAATCCAGATCCGCGGCATCGGGACGCGCCACATCCTGGGCGGGAGACGCACCCAGGGCGGCCGCCATCATGACAAACGGCAGCCACCTCCTCAAACATTCCCGAATATGGACCATTGCGGTCAGCAATTACATGAAAGGCTCCGGAAAAGCAATACAAATCCAGCGCCTCCGGCATGAAGAAAATCCATGCCGGAATGTTGTGCCCGCACAGGGGAAATCCCGAACCCACAAATCATCCCAACATGAGCGCCCCCCTCTGTCTTCAAAGCGGTTTCAGGCAGGAAAAAGCGGAAAAAACGGCGGGCGCATCCACCCCCGGCTACTGTCCGGGAAGAGCGGCTTCATGCCAGCCGGAGAGATTGACGGGCACACGGGCATATGAGAAAAAGCCGTCTATGCTATTCGCAGTAGTGATTTTCCTTTCCGTGGTCGTGCTCGGTGTCATTGCCGCGCTGCGTTTCACCAAAGGCATCATTCCCCTGCGCACCTACGAATCCCGGGAACTGCCCGGCTTCCCCGGCCCGGCAGGATTGATCCACCGCCTGGACGGAGCGGAAAAACGCCAGCGGAAACTGGAGGAAGCCCGGTTCCCCGGAGTGGATGAAAACGGACTCATCAGCCTTCCTCCGGCATGGGAAGACAAAGTGACCGCAGGCAGGCTGGCCTGCGTAGCCCACACCTGGGCCATGAGCAGCCTGGTCCGGGAAGACCCGGCGGCGGCCAAAGCCCGCAAAACCGCCTCTGTGCGCGCCACGATGATTCCCTTTTTCACGGCTCTTATTCTGCTGGGAATGCTGGCGGCCGGACTGTTGAAATTCCAGATTGCGCTGGCCATCGGACTGGCCTGCTGGGCCTTTTTCACTTTCTCCGCTTTTCCCTCCCAATTCCGCGAATGGAAAGCGGCGGAAATAGCCAAATCAGGGCTGAAGGAAGCCGGACTGTGGCCCGTGCTGCCTTCGGACGCCATGGCTGTGGAACAATGCCTGAAAGCGCTGTCATGGTGCAATGTGGCAGGCTTCCGGCGCATTCTGCCCAGATAGCGGCTTCCCTGGCGAGGAAACGCATTTTTCCGGTCAAACCGGCCTTCGGAAGAAAAAAATCTTGAAACAGGGGTGCGTGTAACCCACTCTTTCACCGTCGTCAACTTTTTCTCTACCGTTTCCACCTCTCCATGAATGAGTCCGCAAACCCCATCCTCAAGTACTTTTCGGAATTCAAAATCCTAAAAACCGTATCCAAGGATTTCTGGCTTACCAACGTCGTCCAATTCTTTGACGGAATGGCCTACTTTTCCATGATTACGGTATTCGTCCTCTACCTGACGGACTATTGCAGCTTCAACGATGCGGACGCTGCCCTCTGGGTAGGCCTGTACACCCTTTTCATCTCCGCCTTCGTCTTTGCGGTGGGTTCCATCTGCGACATCATCGGCATACGGCGCACCTACCTGATCGGCTTCATCATCCTCATCGCCGGGCGCCTTATCATGGGCTTCGGCCCGGATATCAGCCCCACCGTAGACTCCGGAAGGGTGGCCGTCATGGCGGGCATCCTGATTATGTCCTTCGGCACGGCGTTCATGTCCCCCGTCATCCAGACCTCCATCCGGCGCTTCACCCCGCTGAAAGCGCGCGCCACGGGTTTCAACATCTATTACCTGCTGATGAACATTTCCGCCGTCATAGCGAACGTGTTCCTGATTGAATTTTTCCGCAAGCAATTCGGCGCCGTGGACGGAGGATACTGGATCATCAACTTCGGAACGCTGATGGTGCTGCTGGGATGCATCACCACGCGCTTCATCAATGAAGACAACTACGCGGAACCCAGCGAACGGGAAGCGAACCTCAACGCCCCCCTCCGCAGGCCCCTCCAGCTTTTCATGGAAGTGTGGAGGGAATCCGCCTTCCGCAAACTTATCCTTTTCCTTGTGCTGACCATGGGTGTGCGCATCGTCTTCACGCTGCAGTTCCTGGTGATGCCCAAATACTATGTGCGCACGCTATATGACGACTTTGCCATAGGCTCCATCAACGCCGTCAACCCGGCCATCATCGTTTCCGGCCTCATTCTGCTCATTCCGGTACTGGGCCGCTTCTCCACCGTGGGACTCATGATCGTGGGCATGTCCATCTCTGCCTTCTCCCTCGTTTTCATGGCCATTCCCATTGAATGGTACTACCTAGTGCCCGGCATTGAAACGCGCTCTCAGGCGTATCTGGTAGCCATTGTGGCGCAGATCCTGGTGTTCGCATTCGGGGAACTGCTCTTCTCCCCCCGCTTCTCCGAATACGTGGCGCGGGTGGCTCCGAAAGACAAGGTAGCCTCCTACATGTCTCTGGCAGCGCTTCCCATGTTCATCGCCAAGCCCATCAACGGCATCATCGGCGGCCTGCTCGTCGCCTACCTCTGCTATGACGGCATCTGCGCCAAGATGGATACCGGGCACATCGGCTTCTGGGACTCCCCGGAATTCATGTGGACCATTTACCTGGCCATGGCCGTAATCAGCCCCATCGCCATCATCATGACCAGAAAGACCATCACCTCGGACCATCCCGAGGAAGATGCGGAACCGCCGTCCATCAGCGCTATTGAAACGGAAACGGATCCCGCCCTGACGGCGGAAGAACTTACGGAAGCCAACTCCTGACCTTACGAGACTATGAACCAGCACACGCGCAACATCATTGTGGATTCCCTCATTCTGGTAGCTTTCAGTTCCATCCTCGGCGGTCTCAGCCTGTTGGTCTCCAAATCCTTTTCCGGAGACCCCAATCCGGCCCTGGACCTTATCACCGTAATGAAAAAAGCGGAGGCCAAGGAAGTCAACGCCTCCTCAGAACAGGAGGAGAAGGATGCACGGGTCAAGGGAATGAAAGAATTCGAACAAACCCTGAAAGAAGGGGAAAAACTGGCTGCGGCGGAAGGAAAGGCTTTTGTCAACATGACGGATCCACATGGAAGAACTCCTGTCATGTGGGTATGCTACGCCAACTACAACAACATTGAAACCACGCTGAAGCTGGAAGCTACGCGGGCTCCCTACCTGGGCCGGCTTCTGGAAGACCCCCGCGTGGAAATAGACCGGAAGGACAAGGACGGATGGACCGCGCTGCACTGGGCTTCCTGGAGCGGGCTGGACCGCCTGTCCGACATGCTGATTGAAAGGAAAGCAGACATTAACAAACGGGAAGGCAACGGATTTACGCCCCTCATGCTGGCGGCTATGCGCGGCAATTTCCAGGTGGCGGCCCTGTTGCTGGAAAAAGGGGCGGATATGACCGCCGTCAACAAATTTGGGAAAAATGCCCTTCAACTGGCGGAAGAAGGGGCTCTCGCCTATCAATCCAGCTTTGACCTCACCAAGACGGAAGTTTCCAAAGCCCCGGTGGATTCCTTCATCCGTGCTTATGAGAAAGCCGTGGCCGGCCTGTCGCCCGCCCAGGCCCCGGAATTCATGGAAGCCATGAAAAAAGCCGTGGGACGCCAGTCATTCGTGGAAACAGGATACGTTCTCCAGCTCATCACGCGCTCCCTGAGCTCCAAAAACCTGCTCACGGAAGAACAATCCGGGAAATTCCGGGAGGAAATCACCGGGGCAATCGCGAAAGACTCCCGGATCATCGATGTCCGCGGCGTGGCTTTTGAACACACCGTGGACCTGCTCCGCAAAGCGGCGGGACAATAGCGGCCTTTCCTTCAGGGTTCAGACATCCGCCACTTTTGCTCTTGACGCTTTCACGCCTCCTTTCTAGGATTCGCGGCATATCATGGTTAGAGCATTGCGCACCGGCATCATGCTGCTCACCCTTCTGCTGGTCGTCGTAGGCGGAACGGGTATGGTTTCCGTGTGCCCGTGTCATGAAGAAATTTTCATTTTTTCCTGTTCCTGCCATCAGGATGCCGCCCCCTGCGAATGCCACGGGGATAACGCTCCCCGCGCCGGTTCTTCCACTCCTACGGCCGGGCATCTTTGCGAACACAGGCAAGTGGAGATTAGTGACCTGACGGTGCCCGTGCCTCATGCTCCTCTGCCCCAGCCTTACGTCATCTGGCAGACACTACCGGATTTCCATCATCTGTCCCGGTCTCTCCTTCTAACAAGCCAAACATCGGATTCCGCAACACCGGCTCCCCCTGACCCCTTCAGGAACGCCGGCCCGATGCATGAAGGCTTTCAACTTCCCCTGCTGATTTAACGGCTTTTTCAAAAACGTCCTCGGGAGGCGTTTCCTGCGGTACGCTGCCTTTAATATGGCGTCCGCTTTTATTTGTTTCCGCGGAATTATTCGCCGCATTGTCCAAAACTGATTGGATCGAACTGTCTTTATTATCTTTTTCATCATGAAATCCACACCATTCTTCGCCGGGCTCGGCCTGACAGCCCTGCTCAGCTCATGCAGCATCTATCACAGCGCACCTATCGACCTGAACGAGGAGGAAGCCTCCTGGAAAGAGACGTCCCGCATAGATTTCCCTACCTCCATCACCCAGAACCAGGCTCGCCGGATCGGCCTGGTCATGAATCCGGAGCTGAACAAAGCCCGGCTAAAACTGGCCTCCAGCAATGAAGTAGCCAGGCAATCGGGCTGGTGGAACGATCCCTCCTTTTCCTGGGATATTGAACAAGTCCTCCAGGAAAATACGGTCAACATGTCCGGCAGCCTGGGCTTCACCATTCCTGTAACCGGCCTCCCCGCCCTGGAAAAAAAAGTGGCGGAACAATACAAGGAGGCTGATTTCTGGACACTCCGCCAGGCGGAACTGGATTTTCTCAGTTCCCTGGACCAGGCATGGAGCAAATTGGCCGTTACCCAGCGCCGCAAGGCGGTCATCCGGGAACGGCTGGATGCCATCCGGCAGGAAAACGGCATGATTGAACAGCTTATCGGCGCGGGGGAAGTGGATTTTTCTTCCCGGCAGGTAGCTTCCCAGCGGATGAATGACGCTATCCGAGAGCTCCAAACCGTAACGGAAACGGAATTGGAGCAAAAAATGGAACTCGTCAAACTGATGGGGCTGCATCCTTCTGCGGTACGGAAACTCGGATTCCTGACAAAACAAGGGTTCCATCTGCCCTCCGCCGTACCGGCTCCCGGTCCTTCAGCCTTGACCGCCTCTCCAAAAATCAAGGCTCAACTGGCAACCTACGCTACCACGGAAACATTATTCAAAACGGAGATCCGCCGGCAGTATCCGGAGCTGGAGCTCGGCCCCTCCTTCACCCGTGATGATGGAGAAAAGGAAGTGGGCGGGGAAATAGGGTTCAATCTTCCTCTTTGGAACCGCAACCGCAAGGCCATCGCGGAAGCCCGCGGCACACGGGACTTGTCCAGGCAGGAAACTATCCAGCTTTGGAAAACGGAATTATTCAATGCTCGCCAGCTTGACGCCAGCCAGCAGATGGCGCTTCGCCACTGCCGCACGGAACTTCAGCGCATGGAGGCCTTCGCCTCCTCCGTCCGGACTATGGAAAAGCTGCACGGCATTGGGGAAGCATCCCTGCTGGAACTGGCGGAAAACCGCCACCAGCTTTACGAAAGCCGCCTGGCTTTCCTGGACAATCTGGACAAGCTGCTGGCCGTTCAGGCCCAGCTCCGTTACCTCACCCACGCCAACCTTTAATCCACATCAACCCTCCACCATCTTTAATGAACATGAAACATCTTTATTTTTCCATCATCTTGGGCCTGGCTCCTGTTTTCAGTCTCCATTCCGCACGCGGAGAACAAGCTGCCCCTGCGGAACACAAACACGAGGACGGCTCTGCCTGCACGGCGGACCACGGCCATGACGACCACCAGCACAAGGCAGGGGAAACCTGCACTCAAGGCCATGCCCATAAAGAACACAGGCATGCGGACGGAACCGTCTGCACAGGCGACCATGAACAGGAAGGCCACCAGCACGCGGAAGGGGAGGCCTGTACAGGCGACCACGAACACGAAAAGGCTGCGGAAAAGAATTCCGGCCAACCAGGAGATATGATTCCCGTGCATGTGGATGAAAAAGCGCGCCATTCCCTGGACATGCGCTTTGAGAAAGTGGCGGAAGCCTCCCACGGCGCGGCAAAAACCCTTCACGGCCAAATGGTCATTCCTCCCCATGCGGTGACTACATACGCCCTTCCCGCCGCAGGGCGCGTGACATTCAACGTCAAGTCCGCACAACAAGTGCGCAAAGGGGAACTGCTGTACATACTGGCATCCCCGGATATTGTGGAAATGGAAGGGAACGCCTCCCAGGCCAGGGCCGCGCTGGACCGCGCCGCAACAGAACTCGGCACCCTCAGGGAACGCCGGGCCCAGTTGGAAAAAATCGGTACCCGCAACAGCGAACTGAATACTTCCATCCAATTCAAAGAGGCGGAAATCCATAGCCTCCGCGCCGCCCTGACCGCCAGCAACAATAAATTAAAACTGGTAATGGAATCCGGTGTATTGAAAAATAACCTTCTTTACATATACGCAGCAGCGGATGGTTCCGTCCAGTCCGTGAACATGACCCAGGGGGCCTGGGGAGAACAGGGCGCACCTGCCCTCGTCATGACCAATAAAGGGGATCTGGAATTTACCACGACCATTTATGGGACGGATCCCGTCCATTATGCAAAAGCCCGGCTGGCTCTGACCAGCGGTAAAAACACGGAACTGCTGAACGGCACCCTGAGAGTAGCCGAACAGGTAGATCCCGCCACCCAGTCCCGGGCTTTGTATTTCACTCCGGACCACTTACCGGAAGGAACGCATGCCGGCCAGCTGGCCCGGCTGGATTTATATTCCCATGACGCCGTCTCGGAGGGCTTTATTCCCGTCCCGAACAGCGCCGTCGTCAAGGTAGGGGTGAACGACGTGGTTTTCATCAAGGCCGGGGACGACACATTTGTCATGAAAAAGGTGGAAACACAGCCCTCCCGGCAGGGAAAAACACCCGTCAGAGGGCTGATTCCGGGACAGACTATCGTCACCAAGGGAGGGTATGAATTGAAATACATCCTGCCCACCGGAGAGGCTGGAAGCAAAAAAGCTGCCGGACACTTCCACGCAGACGGCCAGTTCCACGAAGGAGAACACTGAACGGTGTACAAAAAAAGATTAAGGAACAAACACCACTAGCGCCTTGGAACGCTCCCTTGAATCTTCGGTATTTAGCAACCAGAATCCATGAACTTCTTAATTTCATTCTGCCTGAATAACAGGATCACCGTGATTTTGCTGACGATTGCGCTGGCAATTATCAGCATCTTCGTGGTGAAAAACATTCCCGTGGACGTATTCCCGGAACTGAAGGTTCCGCGTGTCACTATCCAGACGGAAGCCCCCGGCCTTACTGCGGAAGAAGTGGAACAGTACATCACCATTCCCATTGAATCCGCCATGAATGGTACCGCCGGGGTCAAGGGCGTCCGCTCATCCTCCGGCAGCGGACTTTCTTTCGTATGGGTGGATTTCGACTGGGACAAAGATATTTACCAGGCCCGACAGATTGTAACGGAACGTCTTGGGGCAGTCCGGGAATCTCTGCCGGAAGGTACGTCCCCGGAACTGGCTCCCATTGTCTCCATAACGGGGGAAATCATGCTCATCGCCCTGACGGGAGACAAAGACACCTCCAAGCTGGACATGCGGCAACTGGCGGAATACAAGCTGCGCACGCGCCTTCTGGCCATTCCCGGGGTGGGTCAGGTCACGGTGCTGGGCGGGCGGCTGCCGGAATACCAGGTGATTTACGACCCCAATAAACTCAAACTGGCAGGGGTGGACCTTTCCAGCCTGAAAACGGCTATTCAGGAATCCCAGTCCTCCGTCCCTGCAGGGTATCTGGAGGATGTAGCAGGACAGGAACTCCCTATCCAGCAGGATACCCGCACCGCCAATATTGAACAGCTCAACCGCGCCCTGGTTCCGGATCATGCCTCCGGAATACTTCGGCTTCAGGATGTGGCGGAAGTCAAGATAGACGGTGCGCCGCGGCGGGGAGATGCCGGATTTATGGGGGAAGATGCCGGATTTATGGGGGAAGATGCCGTGGTGCTTTCCGTGCAGAAGGTGCCGGGAGCCAATACGCTGGCCCTGACGCAGGCCGTGGACGCAGCCGTCAGGGAATTCAGCCAAAGCCAGCTTCCCAAGGGAATGGAACTGCACACCGCAGCCTATCGGCAGGCGGATTTCATAGAAATGTCCCTGGACAACGGCACGGAAACCCTCATCATTGCCGGAGTGGTGGTCATGATCGTCATTTTCCTGACGCTGCTGAACCTGCGCACGGCCATTATCACGCTGATCTCCATGCCCCTGTCCATCCTGTTCGGGATGATGATGTTCCCTGTCTTCGGGCTGGCCATCAATATCATGACCCTGGGCGGCCTGGCCGTGGCCGTGGGGGACGTGGTGGACAACGCCATTATTTTCGTGGAAATAGCCTGGAGGCACCTGAACCGGAACGCCGCCCTGCCGAAAGATAAGCGCAAGAGCAAGTATGAGGTGCTGATGAAAGCCAAGAGCGAAATCGTAGGCTCCATTTCCTTCTCTTCCGTCATCATCCTGCTGGTATTCACTCCGGTGCT
>ULRK01032773.1_pt1 | contig 25030 bp, 23 predicted proteins | sample 1955341 | NCBI WGS metagenome assembly ULRK01 (sample SAMEA4835680, study PRJEB28245) | human gut metagenome | biome: gut microbiome; material: fecal sample | place: Denmark | collected 2008
GCAGATCTGTTCGGCTCCATAGTATCATATAGTCGGATAAACTACAAGAACAGCCACAGCAGTGCAAACTGCTGCGGCTGTTCGCTGCCTTACGAACACCGGGCATTTTCCGGCAAAGGGGGGTGCAGTCTGCTGCTGCGGCGAAACTCTGCGAGGCTTTTTGCCGCTTCAGCGCCGTTCGTCCGGCTCTGCGAGCGCCTGCAGGACGGCCGCGGCCGAAACGTCGGCCGCATGCTGCTCAAACTGCTCGAACGATGCAGCGGCCGTGCCGTCGGCGAGATCTGAGATCGCGCGCACCACGGCAAACGGCACGCCGCTCATGCTCGCCGCCTGCGCGACTGCGCCGCCCTCCATCTCCGCCGCCATGGCGGCCGGGAACGCGCGGCGGATGGCCGCCTTCGCCGCCGCACCGGAGATGAACTGGTCGCCCGTGGCGATCAGGCCGCGGTGCACCTGCTGCGCGCCGATCGTATTGCCGGCTGTCTGCGCCAGCAGGGCAGACAGCGCCGCATCGGGCGCGAACACCGTTGGCGCGCCGGGGTCGCCCATACACACGCAGCCGCGCACGAAGCCGATGGGCGCGGCGTCAAAATCATGCTGCACCAGCCCGTCAGCCACCACGATGTCACCGACGGCGAGGCCGCCAGCCAGTCCGCCCGCGATGCCGGTGTTGATGACCGCGCCGGGTGCGAACCGGTCGATGAGCACCTGCGTGCAGCGTGCCGCGCTGACCTTGCCGATGCCGCACCGGACGAGCACGACCTCCCGTGCGCCCAGACGGCCCGTGTGAAAAATCAGCCCCTGCACGGTCTCCTGTGCGGGCTGCGCAAGCGCCGCTATGAGTGCGGCGAGCTCCGAATCCATGGCACCGATCACACCGATCCGGCCGTAAGACATGGTGATAACTCCTTCCAGAGGCACGGTCGCGGCCGTGCCGTTTTTCGTCCACCTTAATCCATCCGCGCGCCGGTGTCAAGCCGCACTATGAAATTTATGAGTCGCTCATAAATTTGCGGATATCTTGTTCCCGCCGTGCGGCTTGCTATCATGAAGGCAAGCTCAAAAACCATAAGGAGGAACGCATCATGCTCAACGAAAATGTCAAAAAACTGCTCAAGGAAAACATGTGGGACCTGGCCACCTGCAGTGCCGGTGTGCCGAATGTGGTGCCGGTCGCGCTCAAGGACGTGACAGACGACGGCAAGCTCGTCGTCGGCGACGTGTTCCTGGACACGACGCTGCGCAACCTTGCCGCGAATGGCGGCCGCATCGCAATCTTCGTGTACGACGCCAAAACACTTGAGGGCTACCAGATCCGGGGCGCGGCCGAGCGCGTCTCGGACGGGCCGGTCGTGGCCATGTTCAAGGCCATGGTCGAGCAGATGTTTCAGGGCGCGGCCACGGCGAAGGGCGCGCTGGTCATCACGCCGGAGACCGTCATCGTCACGACGCCGGGCGCCGAGAACAAGAAAGTTCTGTAACGGCGCACGCGGGTACCGGAATGCGGCCCGTGCCCGCCTTTCACACACGCTTGAAATACTTGAAACTTTCCTGCGTCTGGTATACAATATCCTAAATGCCAGCCGTGGATAATCACGGGCAGGAGGAAAAGGAGACCACCGGGCTATGTTTCAAGTGGCGGTGTGTGATGATGAGGCGGTATTTCTCGACCGGACCGTGCAGATCCTGCACGACGCGTTCGGGGAGATGCCGCATGCCATTCAGACATTTCAAACCGCGGGCGCGGCGCTGTCTGCGATCGGGGAGACGGACTACCGGCCGGATATCGCCGTGCTGGACATCCGTCTGGCGGACGCAGATGGAATCGCGCTGGCCAAGCAGATCAACCGCAGCGTGCCGGCGTGCCGGATCATTTTCCTCTCCAGCTATACCGGCTACCTCATGGACGCCTACGAGGCGGAGCACGTCTACTATGTGCTCAAGCCGGACATGGCGGCGCGGCTGCCGGTCGCGCTGCGCAAGGCGCTGACGGCGCTGGCATCCGATAAGGCGCTGACCGTCCGGCGCGGCGCGTCCGTGCAGCGTATCGCGCTTGACCGGGTGCTGTGTCTCGAGCGCTTTCTGCACCGAACGGTCATCCACATGACCGACGGGGATCTGGAGACCACGCAGGATCCGCGGGAGCTGCTCGAGAGCGGCCAGGCGGAGGATCACTTCATCCACTGCCATAAGAGCTTCTGGGTCAATGAACAGATGATCGCGTCCATGGAGCGCGACAATTTCCGCCTCAACGGCGGCATGCTCATTCCCATCAGCCGCTCGCACCGGGACGCGGCCAGGGCGGCGTTTTTCCGGCTGCTGGCCGGCCGGGCCGCGCAGATCGATGCGCAGGACGACGGAGATCTTGTCGCGGAGGGCGCACGGCATGGTGTATAACGGTTTTCTTGCGGACTTTGTTTTCAACACGTGCGTGATGGCGGTCTGGTGCGTGTTTTTGTGGCGCGTGCTCGACGGGCCGCGCTTTTCGTGGTGGGGCACGGCGCTGCTCACGCTGGGGATCTCCGCGGCTTACCTGGTCCCGGTCCTCACGCTGACAACGGCCGGCAGCATGCAGCGTCTGCTGCTGTTCCCGACCGGGCCGCTCGCGCTGGCGTTTGTGCTGTTTTACGGCAAGCCGCTGCGCAAGCTGCTTGCGGTCGCCGTGGATCTGCTCGGCTCGGTCTTGTTGGAGATGTTGTTTTCGGCCGTGACGGTTCACGTGTTGGATCTGGAGATCGATGCGCAGTACTCCGTCTGGGCCGACCCGCGCGCGATCGTTTACGGCGCAGTCTATGTGCTGCTTCTGGCATTGGTGCTGCTGGTGTTCAGTCTGCCGCTGACGCGCTCGAAAAATAACCTCTCCGGCAAGCAACTGCTTATCTTTTCGGCGTTTCCGATCACGCAGATCATCTGTGCCGCCTCGCTTCAGGCGCTGATCGTCTATCCGCCGCGGTATGAATATGCGCCGGCGCTGCTGGTCGTGATGGTGTTGTTTCTGGTCTCGGACATCCTGCTTTACCGCACCATGGTGCATACGGAGCAGCGTGTGCAGCTCGAGGTGGAAAACCAGCTGCTGGAAAAGCAGCTCGACGCACAGCTCGCGCACTATAGTGACCTGACCGAACAGTACGAGCAGATCCGCGCCATGCGGCATGACATTTCCCACCACTTAAATACCATCCACGCCCTCCTGCAGGAGGGCAATCTGCAGGCGGCATCGGAATACTCCGAGCAGCTGCTGCCGATGCAGACGTACATTTCCCGCCTCGGGAAATGCCGCAACCCGGTCGTGGACGCATTCTTGTACAGCCGCATACAGGACGCGGAGGCGAAAGGCGTGCCGGTGCAGGCGGACGTGTCGCTGCCGGTGGAGCTGCCGGTGTCCAACACGGACCTGATCGTCGCCTTCGGCAACATACTTGACAATGCCCTGGAAGCCTGCGAGGGCGTGCCCAGCGCGCAGATCCGCTTGCAGGCGTATCTCGCGAAGGGGTACCTCGTCATTCACGAGCGCAACCCGGTGCGCGGTGAGCCTGCAGCGGCAAAGCCGCGGCGCATTCCGGAGCTGGAGCGCGGCGTGGGCTTTCGCGTGCTGAGCGGCCTGGCGCAGAAGTATGACGGCAGCTTCCGGCACGAACTGGAGCCGGGCGGTGACTATGCCGTCACGCTCATGCTCAAGGCTGCACCCGACCCAGTCGTAAATCCAGAAAAAATAGCAGAGAGGAGCTAATTTTATATGCGTATTGCAATCCCTTATGAAAACGGAAACATTTTTCAGCACTTTGGCCGCTCGGAGGCGTTTAAGTTTTATGACGTCGACGGCGGCGCTGTCACGGCGACGGCCGTCGTGTCCACGAACGGCAGCGGCCACGGCGCGCTGGCGGGTTTCCTCGCGGCACATCACGCAGATGCGGTCATTTGCGGCGGCATTGGCGGCGGTGCGCAGTCGGCACTCACGGAGGCCGGCATCCGGTTTTACGGCGGCGTGAGCGGCAGCGCGGACGCCGCGGTGCAGGCGCTGCTCGACGGCTCGCTCGGCTATGATCCCGAGGCGCGCTGCGATCATCACGACCACGCGCACGGCGCGGGCCACACCTGCGGCGAGCACGGCTGCGGTGAACACGGCTGCCACAGTTGATAGCAACGGCATTGAGCAAGGGCTCCGGAAAACCGGAGCCCTTGCTCGTTTTCGGTGGCACAAAGAAAATTTCCAGTTTTCTCTGTCAGCGTCTTGACATTCCGGGCGGGATGTGCTACTTTTTTGTTGACCAGATGGTAAACAAAAACCTGGGTACATATTGATTCGATCAAGGGGAGGAAATACCATGACACAGTCCGTGAAAGACGAAGCGAAATTCCTGGATACCCGCCTCGACGACGAGACCGCCGCCGTACTGGAAAAATGGAACCTGGCCATCCTCGGCGCAGCTCTGCTGCACGACGCCGACCACATCCGTCAGGCCATCCGCTGGCACTATAAGATCCCGCTGCAGCTCTGGGTCATCAACCTGGCCGTGTACGTTTTGCCCACCGTGGCGGAGTTTTTGCTGAAAAACAAGCGCGCGTCCTCGTTTTTGACCGTCGCCGCCAACGGCATCGTCACGAGTGCGGCGTTTTTGAAGGTGCACCTGTTCAAGCCCACGACGGACATTTGGGGCGCCTGGAACTACAACTACTTCAAGCTCGCCAAGGGCGTGTGGCACGAGGGCCAGTTCATCAAGGGCATCGACTGGATCGACTGGGCGCTGCTGCTCGACCTGCCCGCCGTGGCTATCCCGGCGTGCATGACGGCGATCAAAAAGCGCAGGGAATTCAAGCAGAACCTGCTGGAAGCGGGCGAGGAGGCCTGATTTTATGGAGAGGGAGCGCCGGCTGTGCGCTCCCTTTTTTGACTTGGGGGCAAGCAAATGAAAGACATTTCGCTGAGAATTCTGGACATGGAGTGCGCCGCGTGCGTGGCACGGCTGGACCGTGCGCTGGAAAAGCTGCCCGGCGTGCAGCGCGCGGCGGTGAACTACACCGCCGCCTCGGCGCTCATCACCTACGACGAGGGCGTGACCGATCTCGCCGCAATCGCGGCGCGGGTCAAACGCGCGGGCTTTCGCGTGCCTGTCGAAGAGCAGGATCTGCTCCCGGCGGAGGCGGATGCGGCCAAGACTGCCGCCGCGGCGGACGCGCTGCGCGCGGTGTTCGGCGTCAAGGATGCGGCAGTGCAGGCGGACGGCACGCTCACGGCATACCTCTGGCCCATCGGCGTGGACGGGCGCGACCTTGCCGCCGCCTGCGCGGACGCGGGCTGCGCCGTCACGCGCGGCGAGCTGCGCGGCGGCGACGCGGATCAGGAGCTCGAAAAGCGCATGGACCTGCTCAAAACGCTCGTGACCTCGGCCTGCTGTACGGCGCCTCTCATGCTCGAGATGCACCCGAAGCTGCAGTTCCTGGCCGGAACGGCGCTGCAGTTCGGTCCCGGGCGGTATTTTTACAAGAGTGCGTGGAGGGGAGCGCGCAACCGCACGTTCGGCATGGATTTCCTCGTCTCGCTCTCGTCCACGCTCATCTATCTCTACAGCGCTTACGTAACGTTCACGCCGCGCACGAGCTACAAGCTCTACTTTGCGTCCGACGGGGTGCTGCTCTCGCTCATCCTCTTCGGCAAGTATATGGAGCAGGTCGCGGCCGGGGAGGCCAACTCCGCCATCCGCAGACTCATGCATCTGCAGCCGCGCACGGCCATGGTGCAGCGCGGGGACACGTTTGTCGAGCTGCCGGTCGACCAGATCGCGGAGCATGACCGGGTGCGCATCCGTCCCGGCGAGCGCGTGCCGGTCGACGGCACGATCGTCAGCGGCCGGTGCGCGGTCGACGAGTCCATGCTCACCGGCGAGAGTATGCCGGTGGATAAGGTGTCTGGCGACAAAGTGATCGGCGGCAGCCTCAACCGCTCGGGCTCTGCCATCGTTTCGGCCGAGGCGCTGGGTAAGGCGTCCGTGCTCGAGCAGATCATCCAGATCGTGCGGCAGGCCCAGTGAGAAAAAGCGCCTGTGCAGCGCTTTGCCGACAAGGTTGCGCGCTGGTTCGTGCCGGGCGTCATCGGCGCGGCGGCGCTGACGTTCCTTGTCTGGTACCGGCGCATCGCGCCGCGCAATCTCGAGCGCGCGCTGCTCACCTGCTGCGATGTGCTCTCGGTCGCGTGTCCGTGCGCGCTCGGCCTCGCCACGCCGACGGGGCTCATGGTTGGCTCCGGCCGCGCGGCGGAGCACGGCATTCTCTTCAAGAGTGGCGCGGAGCTCGAAAACGCCTACAAGGCTGACTGCGTCGTCTTTGACAAGACCGGCACGCTCACAAACGGCGCGCCTGCGCTCACGGACGTCTGCCCGTGCGGCACCGTGCAGCCGGAGACGCTCGTGCGGTTCGCCGCCGCGCTCGAGCAGTGCTCGGACCACCCGCTGGCGCGCGCCGTCACGGCGTATGCGCAGCAGCAGTCCGACGCGCCGCTGCCGCACGCGGAGGACTTTTCCTATGAACTCGGCCGCGGCGTGCGCGGCACGGTCGCGGGCGCGGCCGTCGTCTGCGGCAGCCGGACGTGGCTCGATGAGCTGGGTATCGACACGGCCCCGCTCGCCGCGCTGCCGGATCTGCGCGCGCAGGCCAAGACGGAGCTGTGTGTCGCACGTGACGGCATCGTGCTCGGCACGCTCGGCATCGCTGACACGTGCAAGACCGAGGCGGCCGCCGTCGTCGCGCAGCTCAAGGCGGCGGGCAAGGAGGTCTGGATGATGACGGGCGACCACGCCCGCACGGCCGAGGCCATTGCTGCCGAGGTCGGCATCGACCACGCGCTCTCCGAGGCGCGGCCGGACGAGAAGGCTGCCGCCATCGAGCGTCTGCGCGCGCAGGGGAAAACGGTCTGCATGGTCGGTGACGGCATCAATGACACGCCGGCGCTCGCCGTGACGGACTGCGCGGTCGCCATGGGCGGCGGATCGGACATCGCCATCGAGTCGGCGGGCATCCTGCTGCCGTCCGGCAACCTCGAGAAGCTGCCGGAGCTGTTTGACATCTCGCGCGCGACCATCCGCACCATCCGCCAGAACCTGACGTGGGCGCTGTTTTATAACCTCGTCAGCGAGAAGCTGCCGGAGCTGTTTGACATCTCGCGCGCGACCATCCGCACCATCCGCCAGAACCTGACGTGGGCGCTGTTTTATAACCTCGTCAGCATTCCGGTCGCGGCGCTTGGCGTGCTGCATCCGTCCATCTGCGCTACGGCCATGTCGGCCAGCTCGATCGGCGTGCTCATGCATTCGCTGCGGCTTAAGGACGGCGGCAAAAAGGAGCGACGTTTCCCATGGAAGAAAAAATCCTGACGACGCATGTCCGCGGCATCTACTGCCGCCAGTGTCCGGAGTGGATCGTGGACGACCTGCTGCACACGCGCGGCGTGCTCGACGCGGCGGTGTCGTTCTGGCGCGCGGAGCTGACCGTGCGCTATGACCCACAGATCGTCACTGAGGCGGAGCTGCGCCGCGTGCTTGCAGATTGCGGTTACCCCGCCTGTGAAAAAGGCGCGCCGGGGTCGAACCCGCTGCGCAACGCGCTCAAAAGCGCCCTCGGACGCGGGCCGGAGCGGTGACGGTGTACAGAAGTATTCACGGCAGAAAACCGGTGCGACCCGTGGGGTCACACCGGTTTTTGCACTTGTGCCGAATCTTCTGACTCGGAAAGATAGATTTCTTCCGCTTCCAACAGAGCGGCAGAGAGTGCGTGTGCAAATGGGCGAGCGCGCGGAATGTGCTCAAGCTCCTCTATCACATCGTCCACTGCGCCGCAAAGTATGGCATACATTTTTTCGTAATTGTGCATAGCGTCCTCTTTTCGAAATTGACCAGTATCGCGGACAATTCTTTCTGCCAGCATAGCATAAAATAAGAGCACTTGCAACCAATACTGGTCAAGAAATGCTGTGCGGTGGTGAGAAGATGGAGCAGAAATTACGGCGGGACCGCAATCTTGGCGACAACTTGCGCCGCCTGCGCAATGCCAGCGGACTCTCGCAGGAGAAGCTGTGCGCCGAGCTGCAGCGCCGCGGCTGCGACATCGGCCGCACGACCTACGCCAAATACGAAGCGGGCGAGCTCAATGTCCGCGTAAGCGTGCTGCTCGCGCTCAAAAAGCTCTACGGCTGTCCGTTTGATGCCTTCTTCGCGGGGCTCGACACGGCGGACGACGCCGAAGCCTGACAACAAAGCGCCACCCCGGAAGCAGATCTGCTTCCGGGGTGGCATTTTTGCGTTATAGGTTATAGATAGAATTTCGGCTCTTTGCGCCCGGCGCAGTATTTTTTCACCGTGGCGGCTGCGGCCAGCCGCAGCGGCAACGGCACGCTGCGCCCGGACTGCGGGCAGATCTGGATGCAGCGCAGACAGGAGATGCACTTGGCCTTGTCCACCTTCTGCGGCGCGTCCTTCGGGATGGCACCGGCGGGGCAGTTGTCCGCGCACAGGCCGCAGCGGATGCAGCGCAGGCCACCGGTCGGCTTAAGCGGCAGACCGTTGTAGGCGCGGTAGTTCGGGCTGCCGGGCACGGTGATCTCGGCCGGGGCGTCGGCGGTGATGCGGGATTTCAGCTGCGTGCAGAATTCTGCGATCTTTGCGCGGTCGGACGCGTCCGGCCGGCCGGCGGCGATGTCGGTATTGACCGAGTGCGGCGCAATGACCTCCGCCGCCGCGATCACGCGAAAGCCCAGCGGGGCGAGCGTGTCGCGCATTTCGAGCAGGGCGTCGTCCACGGCGCGGTTGCCGAATACGGCTACAAGCACGGCCGGGGTGTCCGTCCCGCGCAGGGCGCGCACGCGCGCGAGGCACGGCCCGGGTACGCGGCCGCCGTAGACCGGGAAGAACACGAGCAGACAGTCATCGGCAGAAAACGTCTTTGCCTCGGCGTGCACGGTGATGTCGGTGCAGGCATCGGCGGCGTTCAGGTTTTCTGCGAAGAGCCCGGCGACATGCTGCGTGCCGCCCGTGGGGCTGAAGAAATACAGGTGCAGGTTGCGCGGGTGCATGGCATGGCCTCCCAATTTCAGATTGCCTGTATTATAACGAAAAATATCCGCGAATGCAATGCTTTTTGGCCACCGGTCAGTACAGCTGCAGCTCGGACAGGTAAGCGTCCAGCCGGGACAGCCGCTGCTGCGGATACACGCCGAGCGTGCGGCTGAACTCAAAGGCGATGACCTCGATGAGGAAGTTCACACCGATGTAGGAGTTCGTGGGTGTGGGGCTGGAGAGGTCGGCGAGCAGCACGACGTCCGCGTCGCCGGCGAAGGGCGCCGTGAGCTTGTCGGTGATGACGATCAGCCGGCAGCCGGCGTTGTGCGCCATCTCGGCCAGCACGCACGTCATGCGCGAGTAGCGCTCGGCACCGAGCAGGATCACACAGTCGTGCGGGCCGTAGTCGAGCAGCTTTTCCACGCAGCGGGTGTCTGCGTCGCAGAAATACTCCACGTGCCGGGTATACTGCGACAGCAGCACGCCCAGGTGCCGCGCCGGCCCCGCCAGACCGCGGAAGCCGGAGACAAAAATGTGCTCACTCTCGAGCAGAATGCGCACGATCTGCCCGTATTTTTCCGGGTCGTTCTTGCGGTAAGTCTCCTGCAGACAGTCTACGGCGAACTGCAGGCACTGAAACGAGCTCAGGTCCTGATACTTTTGCAATTTGTCCGGCACCTGATGCTGCGGGATGACGTATTTTTCACGCTCGATGACCTGTGAGAGCTCGCTGCGCAGGCTCTCCTGCAGCTCACGGAAACCGCGGTAGCCCAGCGTGCGGCACAGGCGGATGACCGATGTGTCGCTCACGCCGAGCGCAAGCGCGATGTCCTTGGCCGTTAAAAAATATAGCGAGCCGCTGTGCTCGAGAAAATAATCCGCGATGACCTTTTCCGTCCGCGTCAAATGCGCGCTTTGAATGCGCTGTTCCAGTTTACCGCTCATGGGAACACCATCCTTTTTTCTGGGGATTGTGAGCAGTGCCGCAACGAATGTTGCAGCAGCAACAACATTATACTGTATAAATTGTAGAAAATGCAATAGTGCATGAAAAACATTGAAAATTCAATTGACTTTTACGCATAAAAGAGCTAAAAATACCGCATACAACAATACCGGTGTTGGATTATTTGAGAGGAGGACCTCACAATGGAGAAAAACAAACGTATGCAATTTTACGGGGGCACGCTCGGCGCGTGTGCGCCGCTGCTGGTCTTCATGTGCCTCATGATCGTGATCGCCGCGATGAAGAAAGTGTCCCTGGTGTTGTTCTGCATGGCAGGTTTCGCCGGACTGTGCGTGGCGTTCCTGCTGGCAAAAAACAAAAAGGAGTTTGAACAGGCAGTCGTGGACGGCCTGAAAAACGATACCCTGTGTGTCATCATCTTCGCGTTCCTGCTGGCCGGCATCCTGTCGCAGGAGCTGCGCCAGAGCGGCCTCATTCAGGGCCTGACCTGGCTCGTGATGAAGCTCGGCCTGAGTGCCGGCTTCCTGCCGCTGGTGGCGTTTCTTGTCTGCCTGCTGATCTCGACGGCCTGCGGCACGTCCAACGGCGCGATTGTCGCCGTGCTGCCGGTGCTGCTGCCGGTTGCGGCCACGGTTGGCGCGAATCCCTCCGTCGTGGTCGGCGCCATCGTCAGCGGCGCGATCTTCGGCGATAACCTCGCCCCGATTTCCGACACGACCATTGCCTCCGCCCTCACGCAGGACGCGGAAGTGCGCGACGTCGTGCGTACCCGTCTGCCGTATTCCCTGATCGCCGGCGTGATTTCTGCCGTGCTGTTTATCATCGTCGGCATCAAGACGTCCACATCCGTCACGCTGCCGGACGTCATCGACCCCGCCTATGCCAAGACGCTCGTCATGCTCGTCATCCCGGTCATCATGATCATCCTGATGCTCCGCGGCTGGAATCTCATCAGCACGCTCATCGTCTGCGATCTGGTCGGCTTTGTGCTGTGCCTGGTGTTCGGCTTCCTCGACGTGCCGACGCTGTTTTCGGCCACCGGCCCCATCGGCGCCGGCCTGACCGGCATGCTCAATGTCATCTGCTTTAGCTTCTTCATGTTTGCGCTGCTCGAGATGCTCAAGCGCAGCGGTGTGTTTGACATGCTGCTCGAAAAGCTCAACAACGCCAGTAAGACCCCGCGTCAGGCCGAGCTCGTCACTATCCTGCTGAGCGTCATCGGCAGCGTGGCCATCGGTGCCGCGTCCATCTCGATCCTGTTCGTCGGCCCGGTCGTGCGCAAGCTCCTGCAGACGCACAACATCGAGCGCACCCGCGGCTCGAACCTCATGGACGGCATCTCCACCGGCCTTGCCGGCATCGTGCCGTACAACCCCGTCGGTCTCAACGCCGTCAGCCTTGCGATCGCGAGCGGCGTTGTCTCGGAGTCGTTCTCGTTCCTCGACTATGTGCCGTATAACTTCCAGAGCTGGCTGCTGATCCTGCTGTTCCTGCTCAGCGCGATCACCGGCATCGGCCGCCGTTTTGAAAAGAGCGCGGCCCCCGCGCCCGAGAAGCCGGCTGCGGAAGAAACCTGAGGATTTCGGGCGCGGCCGTTTCGCGCCGCGCCCGCATAGATTGTTACATTCGGAAGGAGAAAACCATGCAAAATCTCAACGAAGGTCTGCTGTTTGATCCTGCACTGTCGGCGGAGATCAAGGATCGTTTTTTCTATGTGGATGCGGATCCGGAATTCGGCCAGAGACTGTTTTTTGAAAACTCCGGCGGTTCCCTGCGTTTGAAAGCTTCCGTGGAGGCGCAGGCTAAGTACCAGGCGTTCCCGGACTGCCCGGAGCGGCTGCACAACCGTTCCCGCACGCTCAAGCAGGTGCAGCTGCACGGCATCGACGACATTATGCACATCGTTTTCGGCGCATCGGGCGGCGCGCTCATCTCGGAGATGACCGCCTCGCAGGCGATGTTCCAGATTGTCGGCGCGATCCTCGAAAACTGCCCTGGCAAGAGCGCGGTCACGTCCGTGCTCGAGCATCCGTCGGCGTATGACGCGGTGAAATATTACTGCGAAAAGACGGGCAAGGAGTTTCGCGTCGCGCAGGCGAACCCGAAAACCGGCGGTATCGACGTCGAGGAAATCCGCCGCGTCGTCTCGCCGGATACCTGCCTGCTGAGCGTTATGTATGCCTCGAATATCACCGGCAGCATCATGGATATGGCCGGCATCGTCAAGGCTGCGCGCGAGATCAATCCAGACATTTACATCGTCACCGACGCCGTGCAGCACGCACCGCACGCCGTGCTCGATGTGGATGCCCTCGGCGTCGACGGCGCGACGTTTGCACCCTATAAATTCTTCGGCACCCGCGGCATGGGCTACGGCTATGTGTCCGACCGCGTGGCCAAGCTGCCGCACCGCAAGATCCTGCAGCGCCCGGCCGACGTCTGGGAGCTCGGCTCGCCGACACCCGGCAATTTCGCGGCCATGAGCGCCGTGGTGGACTATGTCTGCTGGCTCGGCGGCCACTTCATCGAGTCGGACGACCGCCGCACGCTGTTCGTGACCGGCATGGAGCATATCCACCTGCAGGAGCGCGCACTGCTGCACACCATGCTCGAGGGCACGCAGAACGTGCCCGGCCTGCGCCACATCCCCGGTGTGCACGTGTATGTCGACACCGAGGATCTCACGCACCGCGACCTGATCGTTGCCATGGGCATCGACGGGCTGGACATGACCCGCTGCGTCGAGGAGTACCAGAAGCGCGGCGTCACGACCTTTGAGCGCGTCAACACCAGCGTGTATTCCAAGCGCATCGTCGAGGCCGTCGGCCTCACGGGTGCGATCCGTGTCTCGCCGCTGCACTGCCACACCGTTGCGGACATCGAGACGTACCTGCGCGTCACTCAGGAGCTCGCGCAGACGTTCGCAAAGTAATCATTCTTTCCCCTCCCTTCTTTTTTCCTTATGCGCAGGCCCTGCCGCATCCGCGGCAGGGTCTGTTGCAGTTTTGCCATGTGTGCGCTATACTGGCGGCAGCAACATCGGAAGGGGGGCGGCGCCATGCGCGAATCCGCAACGAAAAAAGTGCTCGCCGAGAGTCTCAAGGAGCTTATGCTCCGGCGTGACTTTGCGGACATCACCGTGACCGACCTCTGCGCGGCCGCGGAGATCAACCGCCGCACGTTCTACCGGCACTTTACGGACAAGTACCAGCTCGTGACGTGGATCTACGACAGGGGCTTTCAGAAGGCGATCGGCGACGATGAGCCGGGCCTGTTTGATCTGTTCGTGCGCGTGTGCACGTATCTGTATGCCGACCGCGCGTTTTATGCCCGTGCGCTCACGTTCACGGGGCAGAATTCGTTCCACGACTTTCTCTGCGCCCGGCTGCGGCCGTACCTGCAGGCGGACTTTTCCGACCTCTTTCCCGACCCGCAGACCGAGGCATTCATGTCCGGCAAAATGTCGGATGTGGTCATGGACATCATTCAGAGCTGGCTCAGCCGGCCGGACTGCCCGCCGCCGGAGGTGTTCGCGCCGTGGGCGCTGCACCTGTGGAAGGACATCATGGGTCGTTGGAAGGAGCTCGGTGACGCGTGGGAGCACACATCAGACCACAAAAACGCATAAGTGAGGCAAAAAGCCACGGAATTGCGGTTCCGTGGCTTTTCTTGTGGCGCAATTTGTTTTATGCTGAACACACCCCCTCATGAGAAGCGTGCAGGCCCAGAGGTCTCGTTTCGATCTTTCATGGTACCTCTTCCTCCGTTGCGCGACGGCGGCCGCGCGCTTCCCATCCCGTCTTTTCGGCAGATATGCCTTCCTTTGATATTGGACGCCCCGGACTGCATTTGCAGTCCGGGGCGTCTGCTTTTGGGCGGCGGTTCAGAGCGGGGCGACGGCTGAGTGGCGTCATGCTCAAGTGATTTCAATCCACGCACCCCGTGCGGGGTGCGACCATAATGATTTCAAGCGCTGCGTCCATAATGGAGGATTTCAATCCACGCACCCCGTGCGGGGTGCGACCTCGCGGCCGTCCGCCGACTGCAGCTTGCGCGCGATATTTCAATCCACGCACCCCGTGCGGGGTGCGACGGCCTTGATGACGTTGGTCGTCGCAAGCGCCGTAATTTCAATCCACGCACCCCGTGCGGGGTGCGACCGCTGCTGGCCGAGCATCTCACGGGTGCGGGTCAATTTCAATCCACGCACCCCGTGCGGGGTGCGACGGGCGGTCGCCTTAAACGCAGTCTGATCCTCGATATTTCAATCCACGCACCCCGTGCGGGGTGCGACCAGCAGCTCGCGGCCGTCCGGCAGCTCCAGCGTATTTCAATCCACGCACCCCGTGCGGGGTGCGACGTTTTTGCGTCCGTTTGGCGTAAAAAGATGCACAAATTTCAATCCACGCACCCCGTGCGGGGTGCGACCTGGGCCGCAAGGCGTGCCCGGCAAGGACGGTGCATTTCAATCCACGCACCCCGTGCGGGGTGCGACAGCCCAGAGCACCAGCCACAGGGGCGACGTATTTATTTCAATCCACGCACCCCGTGCGGGGTGCGACCATCATCTCTTTGATCGTGCTGCGTGCCCACGTGGATTTCAATCCACGCACCCCGTGCGGGGTGCGACGCCGGATGGTGACAAAATACGTGCTGGAAAAGGCGATTTCAATCCACGCACCCCGTGCGGGGTGCGACGCGGGAGGCGGCTGATGAGCTGCGCAACTACATATTTCAATCCACGCACCCCGTGCGGGGTGCGACCGAAGTGGTTTTTGTGATCGCCCTCGGCGATGTCATTTCAATCCACGCACCCCGTGCGGGGTGCGACGCTGCAGGAGCAGGCCGACGCGAAGAAGCAGGAGGACATTTCAATCCACGCACCCCGTGCGGGGTGCGACCCGAAGCCGTGCAGAGGATCAAGCGGGGCAAGAAATTTCAATCCACGCACCCCGTGCGGGGTGCGACACTATGGCAATAGACACCAAGCCCCCTATTGCGTAATTTCAATCCACGCACCCCGTGCGGGGTGCGACGTCCGAAAACAGAGAGCCCAACAGGAGAGTGGAAAATTTCAATCCACGCACCCCGTGCGGGGTGCGACGCGGCGCGGCGCACCTTATCAGCGGTGTCGGCGCATTTCAATCCACGCACCCCGTGCGGGGTGCGACGTCGTCCTCCAGCGCCATCGCCAGCCCCTCCGTATTTCAATCCACGCACCCCGTGCGGGGTGCGACGTGAGGAGTGATGCTTATGCACGATCGCATCAAGATTTCAATCCACGCACCCCGTGCGGGGTGCGACTCGACCCGGCGAGGATTTCCTGCTTTTGCGCAAATTTCAATCCACGCACCCCGTGCGGGGTGCGACCCCACCAGAGTACGACCGCCCATAAGATGGGCGATTTCAATCCACGTACCCCGTGCGGGGTGCGACTGATTGTGTCCAAAGTGGACACGGGAGGAGAGCCATTTCAATCCACGTACCCCGTGCGGGGTGCGACCGCAGGGCACTCACGCAGGTGGAAACCCTGTCGATTTCAATCCACGTACCCCGTGCGGGGTGCGACGAGAAACACATGCAATCGATTGCAAGGTGTGCGAATTTCAATCCACGTACCCCGTGCGGGGTGCGACTATGCATCTGGTGATAGGAGCTTGACCGTGAAGCAGACATTTCAATCCACGTACCCCGTGCGGGGTGCGACGACGATATTCACGCTGCCCTTGGTCAGATCGCGTCGATTTCAATCCACGTACCCCGTGCGGGGTGCGACGGGATTTCCAGCCCATGCAAAAACAACCAGCGGAATTTCAATCCACGTACCCCGTGCGGGGTGCGACTGTCGATCAGGTCGTCGACCTTGGATGTGTCGTATTTCAATCCACGTACCCCGTGCGGGGTGCGACGGCAAATTTGACGATTTTAACCCGTTAAATTTGCACAAAAGGTACAAAAGAGTTCTTGATCGGCCAAAAAGCACATCGGAACAAGGGAAAAATAAAGCGAAACTTGCTTACATTCACGTATTTACGGTTTTTTGGGGGGGTGCGAAGGTGCCGGAACTGTCTGCGCGCTTCTACTTCGCACCCAATACTGTTAGATTATCAGCGCGCCCTTGGCGTCATAGCCCGCTTTGGCACCGAAATGCTCGATGCGGGTGTGATACTTATCCCCAAGGTAGTAAAAGCGCAGACTGTCTACGGATTCATCCATGATCGAGCACAACTTGTGCTGCAGCTGTTTACACTGCGCGGCATTGAGCAGGCACTCAAAAACAGAGTTTTGCACGCGCTGCCCATAGTTTACGCACTGCTTTGCGATCTGCCGCAGGCGGCGGCGCCCGGCCGCGTCCTCCGTGTTGACATCATAAGTAATGAGCACCATCATGTCAAGCGCCTCACTTCCACAAAAATGGAGGATAGGCATCCAGATTGTCCCGCAGATACCGCGCGAGCAGCAGTGCCTGCACATAGGGCACTAGCCCCCAGGCGATCTTCTCTTTCAGATAAGGATGCGTGATCGTGTCCCGCTTGCGCTCCTGCCAGGCGCGCAGGAATTTCTTTCGTCCTGTGTCCGTCAAGAGCACAGCGCCGCTGTCCGTGCGCACAAGGTCGCCTGCAGCGATGACGCGGTTGTTGATCAGCGACAGCACGAACCGGTCGGCAAAGCAGGGCCGCAGTTCTTCCACAAGATCCAGCGCGAGTGAGGTCCGCCCCGGGCGGTCCCGGTGCAGGAAGCCGACATAGGCATCGAGCCCGACGCTCTCGAGCGCGGCGGCGCAGTCGCTGCTGAGCAGGCTGTACGCGAACGACAGCAGCGCGTTGACGTGATCCAGCGGCGGACGGCGGCTGCGCTCGTGAAAGAAGAAATCGGCCTTGTTCTGCAGGATCATGTCGTCGAAAACGTCAAAGTACACCTTGGCGCCGGCGCCTTCTTCGCCGCGCAGGGCGTTAAGCGACGTCTCCTCCGCGACAAGCGGATAGAGCCCCTTGATCTGGACGATAGCGGCCTGCAGGCGCTGCGTGTCTACGCGCAGGGCGTGGTCGCGCTTTGTGCGTTCGACGCTCCAGCGGGCGTTGTGCAGCTTGCCGAAGATCATGCTGCGCGCGATGCGGCAGCTCTGCGCCGGGTCGTCGGCCACGCGGTACTGCATCCGGCGCAGGAGCACATTCCCGTTTTTCTCGCCGACGGTGCGGGCGAGAAACCGGCCGCCGGGCGTGCAGAACGTCAGACCGACGCCGCGCTTTGCGCACCCGCCCATGAGCGCCGGGGAGGCCCCGGCATAGCTGAAGCTGATGATCCCATCGAGCGTGTGCAGCGGGAAGCGGCCGATCTCGTGCCGGTCACGGCTGACGACAATATTTTCCCCGTCGAGGCTCAGGTAGGCGTCCTCCGTGGTGACAAACAGAGTGTTGAGCAGCTTTTTCATGGCGTATCCTCCATGTTGGCGCGCAGATAGTCATGCACCGAGCCGGTCCGGGACAGGCGCGGCAGGCACAGATCCTTGAGCGAGCAGGCATTGCAGCTTTTCGTGGGCTTTACCTGCGGCGTGCGGCCGCGGCGGTAGAGATCGTGCATCTGTGCGGCGTCGGTGCGCACCTCTTCCCGAAGCTCCGGCGTGAAGGGTACGCGCACGCGCCGGCGCGCTTCACCATAAAAGAGCGCGCCGTCCGGGATCTCGCAGCAGAGCATTTCCTCCAGACACATGGCCTGGGCGCACAGCTGCAGCTCGTCGCAGCCGTCCTGTTTGGCGTGGCCGCGCTTATACTCGACCGGATAGGGCAACCATGTGCCCTCGTACCCGTGCAGCGGCACGCCGCGTTCGTCCCGGTGAAACTCCACGACGTCACACTGGCCGCTGAGGCCGAGCGTCAGCGAGTAAACACGCAGGCTGCGCGTGATGATCGTGTCGCCGCGGCTTTCGCGCAGTTGCTCGTCGTGGGCGCGCTCGTGCAAAAGCGCGCCCTCCGTGGTGCGCAGGTTCTCTGCCCACTGCTGCTCGATATGAATTAGCGCCCACTGCCGCCGGCAGAACCGGAAGTGCTGCAGGCCGGAGATCATCAGGCAGTCGTCGGGATCATACACCGTCGATCACTTCCGGCACCAGGCCGTCGAGCGGGAGCAGCGTGATGTCATAATCATCCGCACAGGTGGGGACCCTGTCTTTGCCCTCATTGTCTTTTTTCGGCTTGACCTGCAGGGAGCGGTGTACCTTGGCGGAGGAATATTGCCCGTCCTTGCAGTTGTGCTCCCACCAGAAGAGCTTGACGACCTCCATGGAGCCATCCGGGCGCGCGGAGGAAGCGTCATTTACAAACAGCGTGCGCAGGCACTCCTTGACGGTCTCGGCATCTGCCTGCGTGAAGCCGGTCTTTTCCGCAAGCTGCACGTTGATGGAGCCTTTGATCTCGTAAAGGCCGAAGCGAACGAAATGCTTGGCGCCCATGGTGTCGGAAGCGCGGGATTCGCCCTTGGCCTTCTTTTCGCCGTTGACGCTCTTGGTGATCTGCAGCGACTCGATCTCGACCGGCGACAGGCTGACCGCCTGATGGACGGATACCGGGCCGCGAACACCAACAGAAAGCCCCTTGCTGTCCTTGAATGCGAACACCTGCCCGAACGTGCGCACATCCAGCCATGTCTCGCAGGCCTTCTTCGCGTATTCGTCCCGGTCGGTGATGCCCTTCATGACCGCTGAGGCGCGCTCGCTCAGGCTGCCGAAGCCATCGTCGCAGCGGTCCTCGGACTGCACGAAGATCGTGTTTCCGAGATCCTGCATGCGGTTGCGGATCTTGCGCTTGATGCAGACGTCGGACATTTCCCCGTAACCGTTATAATCAGTCCGGGGGCGGTTGCCGTTGAGCGGGTCGCCGTTGCTGTTGGCCATCGTGACCGAGACCAGGGCTGCAAAGTCGATTTTGTGATTCAGGGTGCTCATGTTCAGTTCTCCTCCTCGTCGGTATTTCCCGTTTTTTCGGTTTTGGCTGTGTACAGATCCTTGCGCTGCAGGTAATAACCCATCAGATAGGTGTCCTCCAGAGGCTTGTCCCACTCGGATTCGGGGCAGGCATAGATGATCTCCACGATCTCGGAGATCAGGCGTTTGTAATAGCTGCGGGAGACGGGCTTCAGGCGCGGGAAATACGCCCGCTCCAGCTGATCGTTGATGATGCCGAACGTGTGCAGAGGGCGGCGGCGGAACATGGTCTGCAGCCGGATGGCGTTCGGTTCTCGGCTCTCGTCTTTGTCATACGTGTCTCGCTCCACCTTCTCCAGCACGGCGAGCAGGCGGCCATACTGATAGCTGCGGTCGGCGCGGCTTTTGTCCAGTTCCATTTGCAACTCCTCCTCAAAATAGTCGTGGTGATATTTCCGAATCGCGGCGCAGGCTGTGGTGAGCAGCCGCTCGCGGACGCTTGGGGCGTATGCCAGCGGGGTCGAGGCCCGCTCGACCAGCGCCTGCACGATGTCTGCCGGGAATTTTGCTTTATCTATCCGGCAGGATACCAGCCGCTGCATCTGCTGCCGCAGCACGCGGTCATCCGGCACGAGCCGGGCGCTGTTATTCTCAACGCGCTGGGTACCGAAGGCACATTTGACGATCTGATACAGTGACGGCGACAGGATCAGATAACCGTTCGTCTCGTAATTTCGCGCCCACCAGCAGAACATTTCATCCCAGTCGTGCAAACGCTGCAGGAAGTCCGAGCCCAGCAGTTCATTATAATAGGTCAGGGAGAGGCGGCCGGTCGTTGCGGCGTCGAACGCTGCGATGACGACGCCGGCATTTTGCTCCGGCAGCTCGCTGCGGCAGCCGTCGAGCGTTTTTTGCAGCGCTGCTTTGTAATCCGACGGCTTTGTTTCGGCGGATGCCGGGCGGAGCGGGCTGACTGCGTGGCAGACCTGGATTCCCTGCGGGTTCCAGCAGAGGAAGGTGCGCCCGCCGAACACCACGCGCGCACCCTGCTCCGCTGCCAGCCAGCGCAGGGCGTTGTGCGCCTTCTGCGAGGCGATGTAGCCGACCGTTGCGGCCTGCGCATCGCCGGTGAAGCGCCCGCGATAGGTGAAGTTGCTGCTGTCGTTGGCAGAGATCAGCTTGGCGTTTCCGTTGAAGGGGATGATGCCCTTCGGGTGCTGCTTAGCCGGAACATCATAGCTGCCGGTGATCATGCACAGGGCCGCGCCAGTTTCCGCTCGCTGGGCCGCGTACCACGCAATATACGCATCGAATAGTGACAGGCTCTCCCAGCAGGCGCCGCTGTCTTCTCCGATGCCGATCACCCGCCAGCGGACGAGCAGCTTTTCCTTTTCCGCCTTCCCCTGCGCGTCGAGCCGGATGATGCTGCGGGTTGCCAGATCCGTCAGGATCGTTCCGCGGCGCACATATGTCAGGATCGGTGGCAGCATGGGATGACTGTACGGCGAAGCCGCCCAGTGCTCCAGCTGCTCGAGATACAGCGGGTGGCGCTTTTCATCATAGGGGGCCAGATAACACAGCTGGTCGCACAGGGGATGCGCGCAGGGAGCGCTGGTGCGGCCTCCGGAATCCTCCGTGACGGGGATGATGATCTTGGGCTCCTTTTTATCCACTGCACGCGCATCCGCGAGTTCGCCGGCTGCGTTGACCGTGATCTCGATCTGCGCGCTCGTGAGAATGTGCGACACCGGAGCCAGCACTTCGTGCCCCTCCTGCACCTCACCGACCAGCGCCGTGTGCGCATCATAGGTTTCCACCGCTTTTTGCAGCAGGCCCATTCACTCCACCTCCCCGAATTCCTTCAGCCCGGTGAAGTTTCCGAGCGCTTCGCCGAACGGCTTCATTTCCATGGCCCGCAGCGGCTTGTGCAGCGGGCAGTCTTCCGGCCGCGGGAACGCGATGACGCCGTGCCGCATGACCGGGCGCCAGAAGCGCGCGGTCATTTGCCCGCGGGTCTCGTCGGAATAGGCCTCGTCGGCGTAGGTGATACCGTGATACATCAGCCCGAAGCTCAGTTCCGGCAGCGCGTCATAGGCGCCGCTGCCCTCCCCGAAGCGGCACGGCTCTACATAACCCTGACACTCCCGGGCGCCGAGGAAAATGTCGCGCCGGCCGCCCTTTTCGATCATGCGCCGCGCAATATTGTGGTGCTTGTTTTCATTGCGGTCGGCAGAAAGCTCCGGGCGGTTATCATTCCACTCAAAGTGGGCGCGCACCTGGTAGCAGCAGTGCTTCAGATACGTATAATAAGCCAGCTCGTTGCCGCCGTTGTACTTGATCGGCCGGATACCTTTTACCTCCGTCTGGATGGGGTTCATGACCCGGACGGCGTCAATGTACCAGATGAGCGTCGGCTTCCAGTAGACCGAGGACAGAATGCCCTTGAGTGCCTCGTAGGTCGGTACCTGATAGCTGCACTTTTCACCGCCGACACGCAGGACCGGGTCGGAGAACAGCGCATAGTCCCCGGTCACCTGAAATTCCACGATATTGGGATGTTCCGGTTTTCCCATCTTGTTCACACCTCCATGTAGTCCATTCGTCCGGCCTCCGGAACGAGGCCGGTATTTTCATCATAGTACCCCTCCTGCAGCACCAGAATGCTCCCGCCGCATTTGGGAATCAGCGCGTGCGCCTCCTTTTCCAGCTTGCTGCGCTGCCAGCTGTAGAGGGAGACGGTATAGGCCTTGGCGCGCTCGAGCAGCGCGTACAGCTTTGCCAGATCGCGCTGCGGGTCGATCTGCCCGAGCTCCAGAATGATCTGCCGGCCCTCCCCGTACGGAACGATCACGTCGGTCGTCTCGCCGTCAAACACTTCAAATTTTGCGCCCGCGATCCGGAACGCCTGCTGCAGCAGATACTGCCCGCTGGCCGGACAATCCGCATCGGCAAAGTCACGATTGTCGGACAGGAGAGAATAGAGTGTCACGGATTTTCCGCTCAAGGAAACCGTGTCGTCCTGATAGCCCTTGGCCATGGCTGCGTACAGCCGGTGGTAATAGTAGCGGATCGCAGCGTCGGAGGTCAGGTCGTTCCCGTAGTGCTCCGGTTGCTGCCGGAACGCTTCCAGCAGCTGCAGGGACGCGGCTTTTGCCGCTTGGATTTCGCGCAGGCGCCCGAGATTCTCGTCCGCGCACTGCACGATGTGCACCGGCGCGGGCGTTTGGCACTCGCCGTTGCGGTTGCAGCGGCCGGCGGCCTGAACGATGCTGTCCATGCCGGCGGCCAGACGGATGACACGCGCGAAGGAAATGTCCACGCCGGCCTCGATCACCTGAGTCGATACGCAGATCACTTTTTCGTGATCTGCGCCCGGTGCGTCCTGCTTATCGATCGCGCCCAGCGCGTTCTGCAGCATTTGCAGTGTTTGCCGCCGGTGGGCGATGCACATGGCGGCTGACAGATGAAAGCAGCGGTACGGCCCGGCGCGCAGCGTGCGGTAGAGCCGTTCCGCCTCGTCCTTTCGGTTGCAGACAATCAGCAGACTGTCCGCATCCTCCAGCACCCGCAGGGCGAATTCCGGGATCTCGTCCAGCCGTCGGCTGCCGCAGTCGATGATCTGTGTCCGGCGGAAGGCCGACCACAGGGCCGCGTCATACGGAACGATCTGCCGATCTGCATTTTGCAGCGGATGCGCCGCCGCTTCGAGGCAGGGCTGTGTCGCCGAACAGAGGATGACGGTCGCCCCGCAGACCGTGGCCGCAAAATTGATGGCAAGGTCAAACAGCGTCAGCAGGCTGTTCGGGACCGTCTGCACTTCGTCGATCACGATCACGCTGCCGCACAGCGCCTGAAAACGGCGGATGCAGGTCGTCTTGCCGGAGAAGAGCGTGTTGAGCAGCTGCACCAGCGTCGTGAGGATGATGGGGCAGTTCCAGTTTTCTGCAAGGAGTTCCAACTCGTCGAGCCGTTCGGCTGTTTCATTTGTGTGCATGACGTTGGAGTGGTGCTCGAGGACGAGCCGGTCGTCGCCGACATATTTGCGGATAATCTGTGCGTTCTGCTCCAGAATGCTCAGCAGCGGCGATGTAAAAATAATGCGGGATTTGTTCCATATCTTCGCGTGCGTCAGCGCGTAGCGCAGGGAACTGAGCGTTTTTCCGGCGCCGGTCGGCACGTTTAAACGATAGACGCCGCCCGGCTGTGCGGCGAATGTCCGGCACTGCTCCGAGATCCGCCGCCGGGCGCGCGCGATGTCCGTATCACACGAAAGCTCGCCCAACTTCCGCTCCACGCGCGCAAGCACGGTGTCCCACATGGCGGCGCGGGCTTCGCCGTCCGGGAAGGCGGGATAGGTCATATGATTCATAAATTCCGCCGTGTCCCGGCGGTCGCCCTCGATGACGGCGGAGAGCAGCAGCCGCATCAGCAGGCCCAGATAAAAATCCCCCTCCACGCCGTGTTCGTCCTGCACCAGCGGCTGCAGCTTTTCCATGCAGCGCCCGACTTCGGTCACTGCCTGCGCAAACAGCGCGTCCAGCTCCTCGAGCGGCGCACACTGCGCCAGATAATTGGCCAGAGATTCCTCGTAATCGATATCCGTCTGCTCCAGCCGGTGCAGGAAACCGCAGCGGCGCCGGTCGTCGATGCAGTCGAACAGGCCGTGGTGTGCACCGACGGCGCAGGCCAGCAGCTCGGCGGTCAGACTGCGGATCGGGTCGCCGCCCTGCGTGTGATAGCGCTGCAGGAGAAAGCGCACGGCAGCAAACGTGTGGTTGACCGAGCCGCGCATGGCTGCCGGATCTCCCGCGGCGGCCAGCTGCAGATACAGCCGGTAGGTCTCCTTGAACTTTCCCATATCGTGCAGCAGAGCGGCCAGCGCGGCGGGGCACGCCAGCTGTACCGGCCGCAGCGCCGTGGCTGCATATTCCGCCGCGTTTCGGCAGTGTGCCTGCACGGTTTGCTCGCGCGCTCCGTCGATGTGTGCAAGGTATGTCATGCATTTCCTCCTATTAACATAACAGTAGAATAGCAAGCGGCGTGTCCGATAAACAGGACATTCGAGCGCATTTGGCCGAAACCCGTCAAAAAACTGGGAAACCGTGCGCGCGCTGCAAAAAGATTACTCCGCTTTCGTTATTTGCCAATACGTTACCATGAAATTACCAGCTTGTCAACAAAAAGATTTCGTTGTAAGTTGAAATAGACTTTAAGCGCATATTTCTGATAGACAGAGCGCCATTCGTGTGGTATTTTATAGCCGTCGTTTTCGTTCGCACGAATGAAAACGGGGATTGAAATGTTGTCAGTTGAAATGGCACAAACAAACACCGCCCCGAAGGCTATCAGCCTTCGGGGCGGTCATTGTCAGCGCTGCAAAAACGCCCTCCGGACGGTTTCCGTCCGGAGGGCGTTTGGTTATCTGTTTTATGGACGGACGGTCAGGCACCCTCGGTCTTGGCGGTATAAGGGCTGCTGCCGTCGCGCTGGCAGAGCATGTGGCTCAGGCCGTCGTCGCGCATTTTGGTGATCATGTCCGTGATGAAGTCCGGGGACACCGGCATGTCCGAGAGGATCCACCAGATCGTCATGGTCATGGCCGCACGCGAGTGGTACTCCGTGGCCAGACACAGGTCTTCCGGCATCGGCGTGTCCCCATAGCAGCGCTGGTGCCATGTTTTATCAAATTCAATGGCCATCATGAGCTTCATCACCTTCGGCCTGTGCAAGAAGCTGGATACAACGGTCATCGTCCGCACTGGTATGATCATTGCCATTGTCGGCCAGATTGTTGGTATCCTTGCCCCCACGAGTCTCAGCGTGCAGATGGTGTCCGCCGTCATCCGCTCTATCGGCTGGGGTCTGCTGGCTGCGCTCATCCACTCCATGGTGGGCGACGCCATTGAGTATGGTCATTGGCGCACCGGCCACAAGGCGCCCGGCACGACCTACGCCGCACAGGGCGTCGGCAACAAGCTCGGCGTGCTCATTGGAAGCGGCGTGACGACGCTCATCCTCGGCACCTCTGGCTACGACGGCGCCGCGGCCGCGCAGGTCGCCTCCGCGCTCAGCACCATCAAGGGCGTGTACCTGTAC
>ULRK01032985.1_pt1 | contig 24628 bp, 17 predicted proteins | sample 1955341 | NCBI WGS metagenome assembly ULRK01 (sample SAMEA4835680, study PRJEB28245) | human gut metagenome | biome: gut microbiome; material: fecal sample | place: Denmark | collected 2008
GACAGGTTGGAGGAGCCTACATACGCCGTAGTAAAACCGGTGTCCCGGTAAAATACATAGGTCTTTGCGTGCAGGCGGGTACGCTTGGTGTCGTAGCTCACCTTGATCTTCGTATTGGGCAGTGCGCGCAGCTCCTCGATGGCTTTCACGTCCGTAGCGCCCATATAAGAGGTGGTGATGATGCGCAGCTCACCGCCGCTTTGCGCAAACTGCCGCAGCTCGTCCATGATGAGGCGCAAGCCGCTCCACTTGATAAAGGAGACCAGCATATCAATGCGGTCGGCGGAAACGATCTCCTTTTTCAGCTCCGTGTACATCTGCGGCTCATGGATAGCACCGGTAAACAGGGAGCTTTGTGCAATGGAGGTCTCCGGGCGGTCAAGGTCTTTTGCGCTTTTTCCTGTAGCAAGGCGCGGGTCATTCTGCTGCAAAAGCGCAAGAAGCTGCTCTGCCCGCTGGTCAACACCGAGCGCGGCAAAGTCAGCTTCCTCTGTAGTAGTCTGGATGGTATTTATGATCTGGTTTGCCAGCTGGATTTGCGCCTCGATGCCGCCGCCGTTGTCCTGCACGTTCTCAAGGCCCTTCTGCACCACATCGGTCAAATACTGCGCCAGCACTTTGGCAGCTTCCGCCGTGTCGATGGGCGCAGTAGACTTGCGGGCTTCCGGGATCTCTGCAAGCTCGCTGTTTAGTGCGTTGTTGATGACCTGTTCGTACAGTCCGGGGTAGAGCATCGGTGCACTTCCTTGCCGTTTTCTTTTATTATAGCGCCCGGTAGAAGAATATTCAATGATCGAGGGTATGAGATATGCTTTGCGATTCTCTACCACTTAGATCAGGGTGACGACTCGCATGATGTCAGCCTTGCGCAGTTTGCCACAACAATGCATCCTTTCAGTCGGTATTCAGCCAATTTTAGCTCTAGTTAAACATGAACGTTATCGGGAAGAAAACAACAGCATTTATATTTCGAACAATAGGAGCGGAACCTTGAAAAGATGCTCCGCGCTTATTGTTGAACGAGTGGGAAAGGTGTATTTGATATACAAAAACCATTCCGAGATTTGTAAGACCTTTGCATTGATTTCGTTCGTTTGTTAGAGTAAAATAAAAATGGTTTATTATAGACTGCCACATCCGTGAATGAGCGATGTTGAGGGTTACTATGGAATACGTATCAATTAAACAAATCTCTGAAAAATGGGGCATTTGTGCAAGACGAGTGCAGACCTTGTGTACAGAAGGCCGCATCGAAGGAGCACAGCGTGTTGGGCACCAGTGGATCATTCCTGCAGATGCTCCAAAACCAAAAGATGCTAGAGTAAAGAGCGGAAAATACATTAAATCGAAGAATGAAAATGGAGAAGATATAGATGAACAGAAAACCATATAGTGCAGGTGCAGTGAAATTTTCATTCTGGTTTATTGAGTTTCGGAAAACGGTCCAGTTGCTGGCAGAGGGCAAGAGCTTTTCGGAAATAAAACTGCTGAACGAGCAAGAGAATATTTACAGCGCATCCACAAAGGCACGGGCACAGATGATCTACTCTACCGTTACGGCGCGCATAAAGATGCTGGACCCCAGCTTTTATCCGGTTTTCCTGAGCAGCGATATTGCAACGCAGAAGATGTTTGCGCTGGTAGCAGCACTTGCACACGATACGCTTTTCTTTGACTTTGTGTACGAAGTTGTGCGGGAAAAGATGATCCTTGGAGTGGACGAACTGACTGATGCGGACATTCGGGTGTTCTTCAAGGATAAGCAGGCGCAAAGCGAGAAAGTAGCAGCCTTTCAGGACTACACGCTGCATCGGCTGGGAGCGGCATACAAAACGCAGCTCTACGAGGCAGGAATGCTGGACGGAAACAAGGGCAGCTCACGCAAGATCCTGCGCCCGATTTTGGACATTGCGCTGGAACGCTGGCTGCAAGACAATGGATATGCCATTATGGTCAATGCGCTTACGGGGGTAAGATAAGATGGAAACTGTGAATGGATGCCTGGGCGACCGGCTGGATGAGATGGAAGCGGCAATCCGGAAAACGTCCTTCCGCAAGGGAACCGGCAGAGCCAACGAGGTGAACTACTGGGTTTTCGACTATCCACCGGAAAAAGAGCTGGAAGTTCGTGCTCGAATCGAGTATATGAAAGGCAAAAATGCCCGTGGCGATGATGACTTTGATCTGGTGGTATTTGATCTCTACGATGTCATCATTGATTTTCTGGAGAAGAAGCGCTTTTTGGAAAAGTGTTATGACTTTGAAAAGAAAAACGGGATGGAGCGGATCACCAAAGCGGTTACCAACGCCATGAAGATCAATGACAACGACAGCCTCATCGTGCAGTATATCAAGGAACATACGCCGGAGAACGCCATCGTGTTTTTGACGGGTATCGGAAAGTGCTATCCGATTTTGCGGTCCCATAAGGTTCTGAACAACCTGCATCAGGCATTTGTCCGCTGCCCGGTCGTAATGTTCTTTCCGGGCACCTACAACGAACAGGAACTGATCTTGTTCAACGAGATTAAGGACGATAACTATTACCGGGCATTCCGGCTGGTGAAATAAAGGGAGGATACAGTAGCTATGCAGATCAAGGAGATGTTCCGTAAGGAGATCGACCGTGAACTTCAGGGTGTTATCGTAGTCGGTCAGGGCGCAGAGACCAATGTTGCACAGGAACTGGAAGAGTATGTGGTGACCCGTGAATTGCAGCGGCACTTTGCGGATTTTTTTGCGGCTTATAAAAAAGGTATTCTGGGCACCACGCCGAAAATGGGCGTATGGATCTCCGGCTTCTTTGGAAGCGGTAAATCTCACTTTTTGAAGATCCTGTCCTACCTACTGGAAAACAAGCAGGTGGGCGACAAGCACGCACTGGATTTCTTTATCGACGATAAAAAGATCACAAACCAGATGGTTCTGGCAGATATGAAGCTGGCAGCAGACACGCCGACGGATGTGATCCTGTTCAATATCGACTCCAAAAGCGAATCCAACAGCAAGGAGAACAAGGATGCCATCGTGAACGTGTTCCTGAAGGTGTTCAACGAAATGCAGGGGTTCTGCGGCTCCATGCCCTACCTTGCGGATTTGGAACGCCACCTTGCTGAGGCAGACCAGCTTGCTGCGTTCAAGGAAAAGTTTGAGGATGCCTACGGCGATGCGTGGGAGGATTCCCGGCAGGACTTTGATTTCATTCAGGACACCGTTGTGGAGGTTCTGGTGGATATGGGCTTTATGAGCGAGCCTGCCGCCCGCAATTGGTGCGAAAAAGCAACGGAGTCCTACCAGATCAGCATCGAAGACTTTGCCAAGCGTGTGAAGGCTTATCTGGATAAGAAGGGCAGCAACCATCATGTTGTCTTTTTGGTGGATGAGATCGGTCAGTATATCGGCGATGACTCCAAGCTGATGCTGAACCTCCAGACTGTGACCGAGGAACTGGGCAAGGAATGTCAGGGCAAGGCGTGGGTCATTGTGACCTCTCAGCAGGATATCGACTCCATCACTAAGGTGAAGGGCAACGATTTCTCCAAGATTCAGGGTCGCTTTGATACCCGTCTGTCTCTGTCTTCCGCAAACGTGGATGCCGTTATCAAAAAACGTATTCTGGAAAAGACCGACACCGCAGCCCAGAGCCTGCGGCTGATCTACGATCAGAAGGGCACCATCATCAAGAATCTCATTGTTTTCAACGACGGTGTGGAGAAAAAGCTGTATGCCAATGCGGAGGATTTTGCAGAGGTGTACCCCTTTGTGCCCTATCAGTTCAACCTTCTGGCAAGTGTGCTGACCAGCATCCGTACCCACGGTGCATCCGGTAAGCATCTGTCCGAGGGTGAGCGCTCTATGCTGGCACTGTTCAAAGAGTCTGCCATGCAGCTGATGAACGAAGAAACTGGTGCCATCGTACCGTTCCATAAATTCTACGATGCACTGGAAAACTTCCTTGACCACAGCCACAGCAGCGTGATCATTCGTGCCTATGATAATAGCTACATCAACCCGGAAAAGAAGGAAAAGGACGTCTTTGCCATCAACGTGCTGAAGACCCTGTTCCTGATCAAATATGTGGTAGAGATCGAGGCAAATGTGGACAACATCACCAGCCTGATGATCTCCAACATCGACGATGATCGCCTTGCCCTGAAAGCAGAGGTGGAGGAAGCCCTGAAGGTGCTGATGCGCCAGATGCTGATCCAGAAAAACGGCAGCGTCTATGTGTTCCTGACCGATGAGGAGCAGGAGATCAACAACGAGATCGAAAAAGAAAACGTGGAGATGCCGGAAGTCCTTACCAAGATCGCAGAGATGATCTTTGAGGACATCTTCCCCAGCAAAAAGTACCAGTATCCGGCATTCGGCGGACGGTACACCTTCCCGTTCAACCAGACGGTGGATGACCGTCCCTACAAGGCAAACCAGAGCTACGATATCGGGCTGCGTGTGCTGACCCCGTGGTATGAGGGTGGTGTGGAGGACTCTACCCTGCGGATGATCTCCGGGCAGGGCAAGGAAGTGCTGGTGGCACTGCCCAACGATGACTCCTTCCTGACCGAAATGCGCGCCTACCTGAAGATCGAGCGCTTCCTGCGCAAAAACACCTCGGTGCAGCTTGCAAAATACGAGGCCATCAAGGAAGCAAAGCGAGTGGAGATGCGGGAGCGCAACAGCAACGCTAAGCTCTACCTGACCGAGGCACTGAAGGATGCCACCATCTATGTAAACGGCGATGTGCTGCGTACCTCCGGCAAGGAAGTGAACAGCCGCATCAACGAGGCAATCGGTCGTCTGGTGCAGACGGTCTACCATAAACTGTCCTACATTACCGCCCCCATGGGCGAGACCGACATCCGCAAGCTGTTCCGCAGCAGCAACCAGCTCTCCCTCACCTTGGAGGACAGCTCTGAGGCAAATGTCCATGCGCTGGATGACGTTCTGCAATTTATCGGCGGCAACTCCCGGATGCACATGAAGACCTCCATGAAAACCATCAAGGATCGGTTCATGAAAGCCCCCTATGGCTTTGTGGAGGACGATGTGCAGTGGCTGGTTGCACGGCTGTTCAAACGGGGCGACCTTGCCTTTACGGTGAACGGCGAAAGCGTGAACGCTAATAATCGCACCGAGGAAGAGCTTGTGGGCTACATCACCAAAAAGCAGTTTGTGGACAAGCTGCTGATGGAGGTCCGTGTCCGGGTGCCGGAAAAGCAGAAAAAGGCTGTCCGTACCATTATGAAGGAGCTGTTCAACGTGCTGCCCACGGCAGAGGACGAGGACACCATGATGAGCGAGTTCCGGCGCTACTGCGAGCGCACCATCACTTCCATCGACCGTCTGGAGCCCCAGTATCAACTTTACGCCTACCCCGGCAGGCAGGTCCTTGCTGAGGGCAAAAAGCTGATGAGCAGCCTGCTGCAGATCAATGCTCCGCTGGAATTTTTCAAGGAAGTCAGCGACGGGCAGGACGAGCTGCTGGATTTTGGAGAGGACTTTGAGCCGGTGCAGAAATTTTTCAGCCCAAACAGCGAGCAGGAGCAGATCTTCCGCCGTGCACTGGATATGCTGGGCATTTACGATGACAGCAAGACCTATATCGTGAACACCGCACTGGAAGATGTTGTCCGGCAGATGCGCAGCATCGTGGGCATGAAAACACCCTACCGTGAGATCCCCAAGCTGCCGGAGCTGCGGGAAAAGTTCATGTCCCTGTACAACGAGATTCTGGAAGAACAGTCCGCACCGGTGGTAAAGGCCATCAAGGACGACCGCAACCGTGTGCTGGAGGTGCTGAACGACAAGCCCTACAAGGACGCAAAGCACAGTGGCTACATGGAGCGGTTCGAGGAGCTGTTGGACGGTGCCGTACACTGCAACAATGTGTCGGTGCTGCGCAGCTATCAGGATAAGTCCGATGCGCTGAAGATCCGCCTGCTAAACGAGATGGTAGACGAGGACAACCGCTTGGCACAGCAGGCACTTGTACAGGCAGAAGCGGAACAGAAGCGTTTGGAAGAGGAAGCCCGCAAGCGTGGCGAGACCGTCACCGTGCCGCAGCCGAAGGTCCAGCAGCCTGCCGTCAAGGTGCGTACTACCAAGAATCTCTCCATCAAAACGGTGGCGCGGGCAGCGTCCTGGCGGTTGGAAAATGCAGCCGATGTGGACAAGTACCTGTCTGCCCTGCGGGAAAATCTGCTGAAAGAAATTGCGGATGATTCCATCGTGAACGTGGAACTGTGAGGTGTATATGTCAGAAATTTCATTTGATATAACGATGAAAGGTGACAGAGAGGGATATGTCACATTTGAGTGCCCGTTTTGTGGTTCATCGTTTGGCTTGAGAGCTGATGAAGTAAAGAATGACGAAGGAACATTGGACAAAATCTATTGCCCATACTGTGGATTGAACAGCGTCTTTAATGCATTTCTGCCGCAAGAGGTAATGAAACAGGCGCAAGAATTTGCGTATAATTACGCGGTGGAACAGCTTAATCAGGCGTTTGGAAAGATGGCCAAGTCGGTAAATCGGCGTCACGGAATTGTTAAGATGACGTATAAACCATTGAAGAAAAAAGAAGTTTCAGAACTTCATAGCCATGAAGGAATGGAAGAAATTTTTGAATGTAAAAACTGCAATCACCATGTAAAGGTGCTTTACGCTACCGGTGAGACTTTGGTGTATTGTCCATATTGTGGGGTGAATACATGATGGAATATCAAGAACTTGTATTTTTAAATAGAGACTTTAGAGATTATACGAGTAATCTCATGAACAGCAATTATGAAAATGCGAGCGTTAATCTTATACGTTTTATGAATTTTGTCGAAGAGAATGCTATAATACATGATATTGTGCATGATGTTGTTGATACAACGGAGTTTGATTTCAAAGAATGTTTTATAATGGATGCAGGAAGCCTGCAAGTAAAAATTCCAATAAATGAAAAACAACAGATTAAAGCAATTTACGATTATATGTGGTATATCATTAAGGATAAAAAAGGAAATGTGGAGTTTCAAGCGCTAAACTATCCGTGCAGTAGTTCAAAATGGGTGGATATGTTGCACCACTTCTTTTCAAATATTGTTGGACCATTTAGCGACTATATTAAACATGAATTGGAAAAGAGGCTTATAGTTTTAAAAGGAGATACGCAACCAGTGATTACGATGACCCAGAACATTGAAAACGTAAATGGAAATGTTGTGCAGCAGCAAAGCGGAAATATTGCCATCAATACAAACACTGGCGTCTCCGGTGAAGATTTGAACGGTTTGATTGAAAAAATTATCTCCTCTCTGTCTGAAATCAAGGATGTTGACACTGAGGAAGTGGACAGTGTAAAGGATGATCTCGAATCATTGCAGGAGCAGATTCAGTCTCCCACACCTAAAAAGAACCGGATGCAGAAAGCCTTAAATGGCGTTCAGAAATTCTTTAGCGATTTTGGCATGAAAGTGGCAGTTACAGTAGCAGCAAAAGTGGTTACCAGCCAAGATTGGACTGCACTGATTCAGCAGGCAGGACTGTTTATCAGTAAGTTATAATATTGAGGGTGCGATGATGAACAAAACAACCATTAAAAACTTTGCCATCTGGGCACGGAACAAGCTGATCGCAGATATCTGCTACCGTGCCGGACTGATGGGCATTACTGAAAAGGGCATTGCAGACCCTCTGCCCCAGAGCACGCTGGATGCCCAGTTCTACGATATTGGCGCAGCGGAGCCGTATCTGGTGGCAGGCGAGGCCATCAAGCAGCGGCGGCAGCTGGTTGAGGTGATCCGGGATAAGGAAAAAGACTCTGACTACCGGACTGCCTATCAGTATGTTATGGAGGAGGTTGCCTATACATGGTTCAACCGCCTGATCGCTGTGCGGTTCATGGAGGTCAACGACTATCTGCCCTCCCACCTGCGGGTGCTTAGCTCCGAGAGCGGCAAGGTGGAGCCGGATCTGGTCACCACCCCCTTTGATGCCGAGTTGCCCTTTACCGCCGAGGAAGAAGCCCAGATCATCCAGTGGAAGCAGGATAACAAACTGGACGAGCTGTTCCGCTTTTTGTTCATCAAGCAGTGCAATGCGCTGAATGAGATCCTGCCCGGTCTGTTTGAAAAGACCACCGACTACACCGAAGTTCTGCTGAACCTTTCGGTGGTGGATCAGGAGGGCGTGGTGTACAAGCTGACCCACGACATCCCGGAAAAGGATTTCAACATCGAGCAGGGCGGTCAGGTGGAGATCATCGGCTGGCTGTATCAGTACTACAACACCGAGCCCAAAGCCGCCGCCTTTGCCAAAAACGGCAAGATCACCAAGGAGGAGATCCCGGCGGTGACCCAGTTGTTCACCCCGGACTGGATCGTCCGCTACATGGTGGAAAACAGCCTTGGCCGCCTGTGGGTGGAGGGTCACCCGGACAGCGACCTGCGGAAAAACTGGAAGTATTATCTGGACGAAGCCCCGCAGGAGCCGCAGGTGCAGGCAAAGCTGGCGACGATCCGCAAGGAGTACGCCGCCCTGAACCCGGAAGACCTGACCCTTATTGACCCCTGCATGGGTTCCGGGCATATTCTGGTCTATGCCTTTGACGTGCTGATGCAGATCTACGAAAGCGTGGGTTACAGCCAGCGGGATGCCGCCAAGAGCATTCTGGAACACAACCTCTACGGTCTGGATATTGACGACCGTGCCTATCAGTTGGCATACTTCGCCGTGATGATGAAGGCACGGCAGTACAACCGCCGCATCCTCAACGGCGAAAACACCTGCCACGTCTACGCCATTCAGGAGAGCAACCCCATCAACCGGGCTCACCTCAAGTTTTTTGGGGCGGGCCTTTCGGACTTGGAAAAGAACACCGCAAAAATGCAGTTGGAGGGCTTGCTGGACATCCTCACCGATGCCAAGGAGTACGGCTCCATCCTCAATGTACCGGAGTATAACTGGGCATTGCTGCGTCGGTTTGTGGATGGCATTGACGATGAGGTGCAGATTTCGCTGGAAAGTGCCGGTGTGGAACACACCGCCGAGGAGTTGGCAAAGCTCATCGACCTTGGCGAAACTATGGCACAAAAGTATTGGGTTACCTGCACCAATCCCCCCTATGCCGGAACCAGCAATCTGAGCGCAAAGGTCAATAATTTTGTCAAGAAATATTACCCGGACAGCAAAGCCGACCTGTTTGCCGTGTTTATTGAGCGTTGCCGTGCTATGACCGCAGACAATGGCTATCAGGCAATGATCACCCAGCATAGTTGGATGTTCCTGTCCAGCTTTGAAAAGCTCCGGGAAAAGATGATGCTGACCGAAACCGTCAACATGGCACATCTCGGCGCAAGAGCCTTTGAAGAAATCGGCGGCGAGGTGGTGCAGACTACTGCCTTTGTGCGCTGTGCAAACCATGTGGATGGTTATAAGGGCACCTATTGCCGTCTGATCGAGCCGACTTCCCAGCAGGGAAAAGAGGAGATGTTCCTTGCAGGACAAAACCGCTATACCGCAAATCAGGATGATTTTGCAAAGATTCCGGGAATTTCATTCGCTTACTGGATCAGTTCAGATGTGTTAAAGCTTTTTGACGAGAGAACGGTTGGAAGTATTGCTGATGCTAAAAGTGGGATGACGACTACAGATAATACACGGTTCCTGCGCCTTTGGGAAGAAGTTGATTATAATAAAATTGGTTTTGGGTATCGGGACATTGAAGATACCCAAGACAGAAAATATAAATGGTTTCCGTTTTGCAAAGGTGGCGACTTTAGACGCTGGGCGGGAAATGAAAGTTTTATTGTAAACTGGTTTAACAACGGCGAGGAAATACGTGCTGCTGCCGAGGGCGCGAGTGGGGGACGATTGGTAAATATTGACTGTGCATTAAAAGAGTGCTTGGTTTGGACGAAAATTTCAAGTTCTAATATTAGTTTGAGATTAAAAAATCAGGGAATATTTTTTAGTGATGCTGCACCTGGAATCTTTGCATCGGAGCGAGAACTTTACTATTTGCTTGCACTGTTGAATACCAAATACGCAACCGAAATTATTAAACTGATTAACCCGACATTGAATTTTGTTCCTGGTGCAGTGGCAAGTGTTCCTGTCAAAAGAGATAGTGAGCATGAGGAAAGCATTGTAGAACTGGCCGAAGATAATGTTCGATATTCCAAAGAAGATTGGGACTCTTTTGAAACAAGCTGGGACTTTAAGGTACATCCTCTTGTGCGCTGCAAATCTTTTTCGCCGGAAGAAGTGGCAGAAGATGCAAAGCACAATATTGTGGATATGAATTATGTCAAAGAAGCGGTTAAAAGATGGAGCAATGAGTGCTATTTACGGTTCCAGAAGCTGAAAGAAAACGAAGAAGAGCTGAACCGCATTTTTATTGATATTTACGGCTTGCAGGACGAACTGACCCCGGAAGTGGAAGATAAGGACGTAACGGTGCACCGGGTATTTGAAAACCGTGATGAAGTGCCGGATAGCATGAAAAACAGCAACTATACACGCACTTACCGTGATGAAATTGTGTCGCTGCTGTCGTATGCTGTAGGCTGTATGTTTGGCCGCTACTCTACCTACAAAGATGGCTTGCTTTTTGCAGGTGAGCCATATTCCTTGCAGGCGTTTGCGGATAAGCTGAACGACCGCCCCGGAACGATTTCTGCTGATGAATTGGAACGTGCATACCGCAATGAGGGTGTCTTGGTCGATGAAATGTTCTTCCCGGATGCTGACAATGTTATCCCTATCACCGATGAAGAATATTTGGGCGATGATATCGTATCGCGCCTGTGCAACTGGCTGAAGGTGGTGTACGGTGCGGATACGCTGGAAGCAAACCTGGATTACATTGCCAAGGCACTGGGCAACAAGGGCACTACTAGCCGGGAGGTCATCCGCAACTATTTCCTGAACGATTTCTTCAAGGATCACTGCCAAACCTACTCCGTCACCGGCTCCGGCAAGCGCCCCATCTACTGGCTGTTCGACAGCGGCAAGCAGAACGGCTTTAAGGCGCTGGTCTACCTCCACCGCTACACCCCGGATACCATCGGCACTCTGCGTGTGGACTACCTGCACAAGATGCAGCGTGTGTACGAATCTGAGATCAACCGGATGCAGGACATGATGGACCACACCACCAACGCCCGTGAAGCCGCTGCCGCCTCCAAGCGCAAGGACAAGCTGACCAAGCAGTTGAAGGAGTGCCGGGACTACGACGAAAAGATCAGCCATCTGGCGCTTTCCCGCATTGCGCTGGACTTGGACGACGGCGTAAAGGTGAACTACCGCAAGCTCCAGACCGCCGCCGATGGCAAGTTCTACGAGGTGCTGGCGGATAGTAAGAACATCATGGCGAAAGAGAAGAAATCATAATAAATGATGCGGGAGTCTGATCGAAATAACCGCATCCAAAGTGATTTGAAAAATGTTTGCGGAACCTTTGAGATAGAAGGTATGAAACTGAGTCCTGAAGTACGCCAAATGCTTGAACAAATCGCTACGGGAAAAGTGACATATCAACAGGCATTGGATGAGCTTAGACGGAAAAATTCATACACAAGCGAGTAATGATAAAAGCGGTGAAAGGAGATTATTATGCCCAGAAGAAGAGGTTTAACAATAAATGAAAGTCCATATCAATACAAAGGAAAAAAACTTCAGGTGCATAAGAGCTACACAAATCCGGACTTTGGAAGCAATACGGTATTAACAGACGATGTTTATACATATATTGATTTCTATTTTGCAAGTCATAAAAAGACAATGAAATATAGAAATCCCACTGTTTCAAAGCCAAAATATGGAAATGAATCGAAATATCATTATTCGTTCTATTGGAAACAGTCGATGAATTTTTATAAAGCGGCAAAAAATCTTCCAATCGAGTCCACCCCATTGCTGTCTTACTATTCCATGTTGAATGCAGTGAAAGCATATCTGTCTTTCAAATCAAATTATATTGAGGACTTCGTTGAAGATTTTGGAAGACACGGTATATTTGAGAAACCGGAGGCTATGGCAAATGATCTGAGCACAATTAAGGTTGCGCGAAGAGTTCAAGGCGTTTATCCATTTTTTGCAAGAAAAATAGAGGCGAATTTTGACAGTGTTTGGCCAAATGGACAGAGTAATGCAATTACGCTGAAACGGATTTTTTACAATTTGGCTTTTATCCACAGAGCATTTATAACAACATATACAACGCCGCGTGGAACAAAAATCCCGGAACTTTTTATTCCCATGGAAAACAACACAGTTCCGTGCTACCATAAAGGAAATGACTTTAATCTGTATTTAAAAATTGAAATTGAAAAGGATTTTTTTGGAGTTTCACCGAGTACAATTCCGACGCAAGTTACATCGAGTATTTCGCCACTGCTTGCCGTAGAAAGAGATAAACCGTTCTCTCTCATAAGCGTAAATGGAGCACGAAGGAATACAACGGATAGCTTATCTTCTGATTTCAAAAACTTAAATCTGGAATTAAGGAAAGAGTTTCAATATATCAGATCCAGTAAACGGCTTTGGTATTTGAAACGTACCAGATTACAAAATCCGGATGTGATTAACTTAAATAGTATGCTTCTGATTATGGCAGCAATGCATAGAATAAGTGAAATTGCAAGATATAAGCCGGAACAGTTGGCGCATTTGATGGAATCTAAGGAAAATTGGTTAATTCATGAATTTCTGACATTGGCTTTAGATCAATTTATAGATGAACTTGCGGCAGAAATAACTGGGCAGGATATCATGTGTACAGGTATTAAATAAGAGAAAGGCAAAGCATTGCATATGGCCGAATTAAACCTGAAACAGATCATTGACCGCCTGAATGCGGAATTTACCGGCGAGACCCGGAAGCTGGTGTTCTGGTACGATGACAAGGCAGACTTTGCCGAGGATCTGGAAAACGTGGAGCTGGAAAACGCAAAGATTTACCGCCTCCAGCCTGATAACCAGTTCTATACCAAATACTTTCTGGAACGGGTGGACACCACCACCAATTACCTTGTCTACGCCCCGTTCCCCAAGCCCGATGTGCGGGAAAACCACTTGGAGGACACCCTGCTGTACTCCCGGCGGTTCTTTGCCGACCGTGCCTCGCTGCTGTCGGTAGACCTTGGCATTGAGGAGAAGTATAAGCCTATCCTCGAAAAGCACATCAAGTTTTTTGCCGATAAAAAGCGCACCCAGCGGTTCTACGATCTGGAGATCGAGAACTTCAACAAGGAAAACATCCTCACCGGACTGCTCAGCGCCATCTGCAAAGCACGCACCTGCTCCTTTGAAGAGGTGGTGCGTGTCGTGCTCACTGAGAGCAGCCTTGCGGAGAATGCCTACTTGCAGCAGTTTGAACAGTACGATCTGCTGCCGTCCTTCTGGCGGCTGTGCGAGCAGCATTTTGGCTATACGGACGTAAAGCCTACGCTGGAACGGCTGCTGGTGACCCTTTTCGTCACCTATACCGCCCGCTATGTGCAGGCGGAGCTGCCTGCGGCGTGGAAGTCCTTTGTGTCCTACAAGGCAGGCAACATCATTGCCTTCCTCGACAGCCTGATGAACAGCGTCCTCTACCGGGATAAGTACGATGAACTTTCGGATCATGTGGCAAAGGGGCTGAACGTCTATCAGGCGTTCTCCGGCTGCCGTGCCGATGATCTGGTGGAGTGCGATACCTTCCTTGCAGTGGATCAGGTGCTGGTCAAGTGGCTGATGGGGCGGCTCCTTGCCGAGGATACCGGGGCAAAGCTCAACGAGCTGACCATCCCGGAGGTGTGCGAAAAGCGTGCCAAGATGCACTTTGGCAGAAAGACCGACAAGACCTACCAGTTGCTGCAAAGCGCCTATTGCATGGTGCAGGCGGCAAACTATCGCAGCGCCGAGGGCTTCAAAGCAATTGTGGACCGGTATCTGTCCGCAGATCATCAGATAGACCAGCAGTACCGGAAGTTCTACTTCTATTACGACAAGCTGGAAAACACCGAAGCTTTTGAGCCGCTGCGGGAACTGGTGGAGAACATCTACACCAACGAATATCTTGCCACCCTTCTCCCGGCTTGGAACGAGGGGCTCCGGCAGGAGGAAGCTTTGGCAGTGCTGCCCTTGCAGCGGGATTTCTACAACGCCAACCTGCGCTACGCCAAGGAGCGTACCGTGGTCATTATCTCCGATGCTATGCGGTATGAGGTAGGGCAGGAGCTTTTTGCCCGGATGCAGGATGACCCCAAGTGCTCGGCGCAGTTGAACGTGCAGTTGGGCGTGCTGCCCTCCTACACCCGGCTGGGCATGGCTGCGCTTCTCCCGCACCGCACGCTGGAAATGACCGATGACTTTCAGGTTCTGGTGGATGGCACCCTCTGCGATACGCTGGCAGGGCGTCAGCAGGTGCTGCAAAACTATGTGCCGGACAGTGTCTGCATCCAGTTTGACGAGATCAAGAGCATGAAGGTGGCAGACCTGCGGGATGTCCTCACCAAGCGGCAGGTCATCTATGTGTACCACAACCAGATCGATGCCCGTGGCGACAAGCCCAACACCGAGGATGAGGTGTTCAATGCCTGTGAGGAAGCCGTGCAAGAGATTATGGATCTGATCCGCCGCATCAATGGCAGCGGAAATACCCATCACTTTATCGTAACGGCAGACCACGGCTTTATCTACAAGCGGGATAAGTTGTCCGAGAGCGAGAAGATCGCAGGCAAGAGCATGGAAAATGCTTTTGTCAACCGCCGCTTTGTGGTGTCCGCTGCTCCGCTTCAGGATGACGGCATCGGGCACATGAGCATGGGCGCAGTGCTGGGCAATCAGGATGCCAAGGTGGTTTCCTACCCGGTCAGCAGCAACGTGTTCAAGGTTGCCGGGGGTGGTGCCAACTACGTCCACGGCGGTTCCTCGCCGCAGGAGATGCTGGTGCCAGTGCTGGATATCAAAATGGAGCGTGGACATCAGGAGACCAAGAATGCAGAGATCGCACTGGTCAGCATTCTCCACAAGATCACGAATCTGATCACCTCCATGGATTTTGTCCAGTCGGAAGCCGTCAGCGATACTGTGAAACCGGTAAAGTACCGGGTGTTCTTTATCTCGGAGGACAACGAGAAGATCTCCAACGAAAACACCTATGTGGCAGACAACCGGGAGCTCAGCGCACAAAAGCGCATTTTCCGGCTGCGTTTTACCTTTAAGAACAAGAAGTACGACAAGGATAAGCAGTATTATCTTGTGGTCTACGATGAGGATACAGGTCTGGAACAGTGGCGGCATCCGGTGATGATGGATATTGCCTTTGCAGACGATTTTGGCTTTGGATTCTAACAAAAAGGAAGGCGGGGACACCGTATGCTAATGATGGATCAGGCAGCAGAGGGAAACCGGGAAGAACTGCGCCGGAAACTGCGGGAAAACTTTGATGGTCGTATCGTCCGTAAGGATCTGACCAAAAAGATCAAGGAAGGTGCCAACGTACCGGTCTATGTGCTGGAGTTTCTGCTGGGGCAGTATTGCAGCTCGGACGATGAGGAGATCATCGAGCAGGGCGTGCAGAACGTAAAGCATATTCTGGCAGATAACTTTGTGCGCCCGGATGAGGCGCAGAAGGTGCTTTCTCAGTTGCGCCGGAACGGCAGCCACACTATTATCGATATGGTGACCGTGCATCTGGATATCAAGAAAGACTGTTTCTTTGCAGAGTTTTCCAACCTGGGGCTCTCCAATGTGCCCATTACGGACGACTACCCGGAAAAATATGACCGTTTGCTCTGCGGCGGCATCTGGTGCATCGTTCAACTGGAATATGAATCCGAAGGTGACAGCAGCTTTGGTATGGAAGATCTTGACAGCGAACCCCGGCAGAAAAAGCAGAAGGATGTTTCGCCTATCAGCATCCGCAAACTGACCCCCATCCAGATGCCTCATATCGATATTGAGGAAGTACGCACCGGGCGTAAAGCCTTCACGCAGGACGAGTGGATGGATGTCATGCTGCGCTCTTGCGGTTATGAGCCGGAGCAGTTGAACCAGCGGGAGAAATGGCTCCTTTTGGCTCGTATGTTGCCGCTGGTGGAGAACAACTTCAACCTCTGCGAGCTTGGACCCCGCAGCACCGGTAAGTCCCATATCTATAAGGAAATCAGCCCCAACAGCATTCTGGTGTCCGGTGGACAAACGACTGTGGCAAACCTGTTCTACAACATGGGACGAAAGACCGTTGGTTTAGTGGGTCTGTGGGACTGCGTGGCTTTTGATGAGGTTGCTGGTATCAAGTTCAAGGATAAAGACGGCATCCAGATCATGAAGGACTATATGGCTTCCGGTTCCTTTGCCCGTGGCAAAGAGGAAAAGGCAGCCTCGGCCTCGATGGTCTTTGTGGGAAATATTAACCAGAGCGTAGATGTGCTGCTGAAAACCTCCAGTCTGTTTGACCCATTCCCGCCTGAAATGGGAACAGACACTGCATTTTTGGATCGCTTGCATTGTTACATTCCCGGCTGGGAAATTCCAAAATTCCGCCCGGAGCATTTCACCAACGACTACGGCTTCATCACGGATTATCTTGCTGAGTTTATCCGGGAACTGCGTAAGGAGCAGTACGGCGATGCACTAGATAAGTATTTCCGCCTTGGTAAAAATCTGAATCAGCGTGATACGATCGCAGTGCGTAAGATCGTAGGCGGCTATGTAAAGCTGCTGTACCCGGACGGTGAGTTTACCAAAGAGCAACTGGAGGAGATCCTTGTCTTTGCACTGGAAATGCGCCGTCGTGTGAAAGAGCAACTGAAAAAGCTGGGTGGCATGGAGTTCTATGATGTGAATTTCAGCTACATTGATCTGGATACCTTTGAAGAAAAGTTTGTGTCGGTTCCCGAACAGGGCGGCGGAAAGCTGATCCCAGATGGAATGTGCAATCCGGGACAGATCTACACTGTTTCGCGTGGAAAAAGCGGCATGATCGGTGTGTTCCGGTTGGAAAGCCAGATGTTGCCGGGCAGCGGAAAGTTTGAGCGCACAGGTCTTGGCAGCGACCGTGACTGCAGAGAATCCACCAACACAGCCTTCAACTTCCTGAAAGCAAATGGAAAACGCATCAGCGGAGGCATCAGCACTGCATCTAAAGACTACATCATCAATTATCAGGATCTGCAAGGTATTGGCATGACAGGAAAATTAGCATTGCCTACGCTGATTGCGCTGTGCAGTATTGCGCTTGGACGGCCAACAGTCAGTACCCTTGCTGTTCTGGGTGAAATTAGTATCAGTGGTACAATCTTGAAGGTAGATGAGCTTGCAAACAGCCTGCAGGTCTGCCTCGATAGCGGTGCAAAGAAGGTTCTGCTGCCGATTTCAAGTGCTGTTGATCTGGGGACTGTTCCACCGGAATTGGTGGGTAGCTTCAATCTGATCTTCTACAGCAGCGCAGAGGATGCGGTGTTTAAAGCGTTAGGAGTAGAGTGACAGGAGAGGGTACAAATGGCCATTGAGAGGGTAATCATTAAAAACTTTAAAAAATTCAAAGATCCGTTTGAAATTAGATTTAATGAAAACATCAACCTTTTAGTTGGTGATAATGAATCTGGAAAATCTACTATTCTTGAAGCTATTCATGTGGCCTTAATGGGTATATATGCTGGTCGAAATATTAGAAATCAACTGTCGGCATATTTGTTTAATAGAGAAATCGTTGCGGAATATCTGGCATCTGTGGAGATGAGACATCCGATTGCACCTCCGGAGATAATGATTGAGTTATACTTTAAGAGTGGGACATTGCCAGAATTTGAAGGAAATGGTAATTCCGAAAATATTGATGGTATAGAAGGAATTAAATTCTTGATTGGATTTTCTGATAAATTTAATGCGGAATATGAAAGTTTGCTTAAAACACAGAAACTCACAAGTTTACCCATTGAGTTTTATGAAGCAGGATGGTTCTCTTTTAGTCGAGATGAGAAAATGCCCAGATTCATACCAATACGATCTGTAATGATCGATTCATCAAATTACAGATACCAAAATGGATCGGATGTCTACATTTCTAAAGTAGTAAAAGATTTTCTTGAGCCAGAGGACATAACAGCAATAACACAAGCCCATAGAACTATGATAGATGAATTTGCACAAAATGAAGCAATTCGATCAATAAACAAAAAATTAGTTCAGCTTCGACGATTATGGGCGGAAAGATATCATTAAGTGCGGATCAAGGGGTTCAGAACTCTTGGGAGTCAAGTTTGGTTACACAGGTAGATGGGATACCTTTTGTTCATGCGGGAAAAGGCGCGCAATGCATCATAAAAACGCAATTAGCTTTAAGCCATAAACAGGCAGAAAAGGCAAGTATTATTTTGATTGAAGAACCAGAGAGCCATTTGTCTTTTTCTCGTTTAAGTGAATTGATGAGCGTCGTTAAAAAGGCTGCCTCTGGTAGACAAATTATAGCATCAACGCATAGTAGCTTTGTCGCTAATAAACTTGGACTGGAAAATTTAATTTTGCTTTCAGGCAATAATTGCTGCTCGATGAAATCACTCAAAAAGGAAACTTTTGAATTTTTCAGAAAAGTGGCCGGTTATGATACTTTGCGCCTGATTCTTTGTAAAAGATCAATCTTGGTAGAGGGTGACTCAGATGAACTGGTTGTCCAGCGAGCTTATATGGATACTCATGAAGGACGTCTTCCTATCCAAGATGGAATAGATGTAATGACCGTAGGAGGAGTGGCTTTTAAGAGGTATCTTGAAATTGCACAGACGTTGAACAAAGCAACAGCTGTTGTTACGGATAACGATGGAGATATTGAAGCTGTTAAGAAAAAGTACAAAGAATATGAAGAAATACCGTGTATCCACATATGCGTTGATAATGTAGTAGATACAGGTGATTTAAAATTGTCAAATAAGGATTTTAATTACAATACATTAGAACCAAAAATATTGAAGGAAAATGGACGGGAAGTGATGAACAATATTTTTGGAACCAACTACAATACTGATGATGAGATGCACAAATATATGCACGCGCATAAAACGGATTGCGCAATAGCAATTTTTGAATCGGCTACGAAAATTAAATATCCTGAATATATAATGAGGGCAATAAAAAATGAGTAGTCTAATTGTTGCGGCGGCAGGAGCGGGGAAAACAACATTTCTTGTAAGGCGAGCGTTGGAGATTTCTGAAAATATTTTGATAACGACTTATACTGACGCAAATGAACAAAGTATTAGAGAAAAATTCTATGAGGTAAATGGTTGCATTCCATCCAATGTGACTATTATTCCATGGTTTTCACTACTTATTAGGCATGGGATACGGCCTTATCAAAGCTATCTTATAACTAATAGAGTGTCTGGTGTATTATTAGTGAATAAAGCAGATAAAAACCTGTTGAAGCTAAAGGATACAAATGAGAAAAAATATGTGACAGCCTCAGGTAATATATATTCAAACATGATTTCAAAATTGTCATGCGTTTTGGATGATTTGTCAAAAGGCTGCGTTTTTCAACGAATACGAAAAATTTTTCCTTATGTTTTTGTAGATGAAATACAGGATTTTGCTGGATACGATTTAGAAGTCATAAGAAAACTACACGAGGTCGGCTGCAGTGTGACTTTAGTAGGAGATCCTCGTCAGACGACATATCGAACTCATTATGAGGCAAAATACAAAAAGTATGCAGGTGGAAAAATAATAAACTTTGTACAGGAGAACATTCCTGAAATGAACATTGATTCCACGACATTATCGACATCGTATCGCAACAATCAGATCATATGTAATCTTGCAAATAAGATGTATCCTGACATGGAGCCATGTGATTCCGCAATGAATGTAAAAACAGAACATGACGGAATATTTTGGATTGAAGAAAAGGATATTGATAACTACATGGAAACATATAAGCCAATGCAGCTTAGATATGACAGAAGAACCAAGGTAAATGCAAAGTTTAGGGTGATGACTTTTGGCTCGGCAAAGGGACTTACGTTCGATAGAGTTTTGATATATCCAACACAGCCAATGCTAACGTGGCTGTCAGGAAAATCAAAAGGACTGAAAGGCGAAAGCCTTTCAAAGTTTTATGTGGCAGTTACCAGAGCAAAGTATAGTGTGGGATTTATATATAAGACAAAGAAGGTCCCTTCGGAAATTATTGGAATAAAATGGACACCTAATATAGACGAATAGAATCGATCCAATAATTCCAGACTTTCTGACGAAATAGCCCTCCGGTAATGCAGTGAGATGATTACATTAAGGAACAACGCCTTACAGTCAACCAACCAATGCGCATTTTTTTGTGTTAGTTGGAAATCTGAAAAAAGCAGTGGAATATGCACAGGGTTAGCGGTCCGATATGGAACATTACCTGAAAGATCCTCGCTGTGACATCTCCAACAATCGAGCGGAAAACAAGATCCGTCCCTTTTCAGCGGGAAGAGAGAACTGGCTGTTCGGTGATATGCCTGCCGAACCAAAAGTGAGTACAGTATGGTAGAAACAGCAAAGGCAAACAACCTTGCACCAATAGATTACATTCAGTTCCTTTTGAAAACCTGTTGGACATGGAAATTCTGATTCATCCGAAGATGCTAGGGGAAAACTCGTCTGGGTCTGGGATGATGCTGTGTAACAAGTAAAAATGAGACATACGATTTTTACGTCGGATGCCGATTGTTTTGGCGGGGACATGCTTTCACTGGGCGGATACTGATGTTTCACACTGTGGCCCAGAGCTGGCAATTGAAGAATGGAAAGAGCTGCACAGGCAAAAGAAACACTCTAAAAAAATAAACCGTGCAGGGTAACATGATGCCACTCCACTCGGTTTTACTTAAACTAGAAATGCAATAGAAAAATGCGCTTGCTTCTGTGGATGGCAACTGGGTATATATCAGAGACTAAAAGCTTTTTGCATCTTGTTTTGCAGTAGAAAAGACGGTACAATAATAGAAAAGAAAGCGTGCACCAGTCAATAAGGTGGTGAAGACAATGAGCGAAGCAACAGTCTATCATATCATGCACATGGAAAAGTGTGTGGCACAAGTAAGCACGGCTGGTGAATGCAAAATTCACCTTAAAGATTTTATGCCATACGATTTAGTGCTGGAAGAATCGGATGATTTTGATGATCGAATCAATAATGTAACGAATTTCTATTATTGGTGTGCATCCCGTATGCTAACGCTGGATCGTACCTATGCGAAAGAGATTCTGAATAGTATAGGCGCACCTCAGAGTGTTACGGACCGTGAGCGCGCCCAGATTGCGCTTTCGTACCATTGCCTGTCACTGCTGGATGTGTTCTGGGTAAAAGGAGAAAAAGAGAATATCCTGTTTGAGGATATCAATCTCTACACACACTCTTTAAGCAATGCTCTTGTGGATATTGCACTGCGTGGGCATCAGATGACTGTGACAAATGCACATCTCTTGGCAAATGATTTGTCCACTGGTGGATGTTATCCTAAAGCGTGGGTGCGCAGAGAGGATGGCTTCTATCTTTATAAAGATGGCGGACAGGATGCAGTCGAGCGTGAAGTGTTGGCAAGTAAAATCTGCCGATGCTTTGACTGCCATCAAGTTCTGTATGAGCAGGGAATGTTTGAAAATGAGCCGGTTTCTATCAGCAAAATTATGACCTCGCAGCGATATAGTCTAGTGACTTATGCAGCCTACGATGTCTACTGTACAAATCATGATTGGAACACGCTGGATAAAATTTTGGAACTGGATGCCCACGGATACTATATGATGAACATTCTGGATTATCTGGTGGGTAATACCGACCGCCATTGGGAAAACTGGGGCCTGTTGGTGGACAATGAGACGAATCAGCCTGTTCGCCTGCATGATCTGATGGACTTTAATCGAGCGTTCCAGCAGTATGATACACTGGATGGCGCAAACTGCTTGACCGTTGGAAAGCGGCATTTGAGCCAGAGAGAAGCAGCGATGGAAGCAGTTAAAAATATTGAACTGAATCAAAAAGTTGATATATATGAAGTGGAATTTTATGGCTGGAAGCAATGGCATAGAATGTTTCAAGCGAGGCTGCACCTACTGAAGATGATTTTGCATTAGAATGTAAATGAAATGAGGAATCAATATTCGGAGTTTTAATTTATATGTGCTGTATTTTTGGATGATAAGGAGTCTACAACATGTTTGATGAATATGCTGAAGCTGTAGTAAATCGCACAAATTTTACAAATATAAGAGCGTTTTCGATTTTTAAGCTGTTTGGAAGATACAATGTTTCTTTGAGATTTGATAAAGAAGTGAATATTTATGTTGGCGAAAATGGATTGGGAAAGACGACCATTCTAAACTGTTTATATGCGGTTCTAAATAAAAAGTTTTCACTACTGGAAGACATTGACTTTTTAAAAATTGAAATTAGTTTCAGAAGAAGCCCAAAACTGCTCGTTGTGACAAAAAGTGATTTTATTGAATATAGCAGGCGAAATGGAAAAATACACAGAAGCTTTTATGAAAATGAGGAATATGTAGATTATATACTCTCTCATATATCTCCAAATGAATTGAAGAATCTTTCGGATGAAGAAATGCAGATGATAGTTCGTGAAACTGCACATGAACAAGGCATTCCTCCACAGATGATGAGGAGATTTTTTTATGAACTACGGGATGAAGAAAACTATAAAGGAAGAGTAAAGGGCGATAAAAGAAAAGTTATAGACTTGATAAAGGCAATTGATGAAAATATTAAAGAAAAAATAATTTATTTGCCGACGTATAGAAGAATAGAGAATGACTCAACAAAGTTTAATATTAGAAATGATAGCATGAATAATGCAGAGATGTTGATTAAGTTCGGTATGGGAGATGTTCAAAAATCAATTGATTCGATTTTAAAGACAATTCGTGACTTGGCGGTTGAAAATTATAATGAAATGTCTGGCATATTGCTAAAGCAATATGTAGAGGGAAATGAATGGGCGTCTGAATTGGATAATAGCATTGATGTGGAAGCAGTGATGATTGTTCTAAATAGATTGGGTGCTCAAATATCTAAAGAAACAAAATTTAAAATTTTAACTATTGTAGAAAGTGGCACGATTTATGAAAGAAAATATTTGTATTTGAGAAATCTTCTGAGCAAATTGATTTCAAATTATGATGCGCAGAGACATTATGACGATCGAATTAACGGATTTGTTAATACTTGCAATAGATATTTTGTGGATAAAGAACTACGGTATGATCCAAGTAGTCTGAAGTTGAATGTGTGCTTAAAAACTACGAATAGTAATTTAAAAACCATTGAGTTGACACAACTGTCTTCCGGTGAAAAACAAATCGTTTCACTGTTTTCAAAGATGTATTTAGAAAGTGAAGGAAAAAATATAATTATTATTGATGAACCGGAATTGTCACTTTCACTTAAATGGCAACAAATGCTTTTACCTGATATAATGAGAAGCGGAAATTGTGGATTGCTGATTACTGTTACACATTCTCCATTTATTTTTGAAAATGAGTTTGATATGGATGCTAAAGAAATTAGAATGTGTATGACACTTGGTTAATGGGAGAAAAATTATGCCAGAAGGAAGTGTCTCGCTGTTACAAAACATGCGGGAACATCGAAAAGATGCAGAAGTGATCTTTACAAAATTTACGCAAGATAAAAATAGGTATGAGGGTTATGCGTTTTGTTTTTATGAAGGAGAAGATGCAAAGTATTATAATCAGCGTGTAGAGAAAGTATTTGGAGACAAATATATTGCTTATATAGCTGGAAGCAAGAGAGAGGTGATTAGAGCATTAGGAATAATAAGAAGAGAAAAAATGTATTCAAATCTTTGTACAATGTTTTTTATAGACAGAGATTATGATGAATCAATGAAAGATTATGATTCAGATCTTTTTGAAACGCCGTGTTATTCAATTGAAAATCTATATGCAAGGCAGGAAGTATATGAAAGAGTTTTAAGATCAGAATTTGGTCTGAATGTATCAGACGATGATTATGGAAAATGCGTGGGAATATACCAAAACAGATTGCATGAATATAATGAATTAATTGTAAAGTTCAATGCATTATTGAAATATAAACATGATTTACTTCCAGATGCAAGGTGTTCTTTTAGTGGTATAAGAATGACATGTATTGCTAAAATTACGTTGGATGCGGTTGAAAAGTCACGAAAATACGATGAGACCATTGAATCACTCCATACAAAAATGAATGTAAATGAAGTAGAATTAGAAAAAATAGAACAGTATTTAACCCAAGGAAAGCAACTTGAGAATGTGTTACGCGGAAAAAACCAGCTTGATTTTTTTGTGGAGTTGATAAAAAGGCTTAAAGAAGCAAATGAAACTGGAGAGTTTTTTGCACAGAAGATGGAACATGTACGTATCAACATAACAGACAATAGGCTAAGTGAGCTGAGTCAATATGCTTCAACACCAATAGAACTGGAGGTCTTTTTACAAAGGCATTTCGATCAACTAAAAAGCTATGGGAGAACATGATTTGTAGCAGATCTGTAGCAAATTGAGCCTGTTTAACGAATCATCATTCTAAAAAACGAAAAGTCATCATGCATCACACGCAGGGGGTCTGGGGTTCGAGTCCCTAATTCT
>ULRK01061928.1_pt1 | contig 24534 bp, 34 predicted proteins | sample 1955341 | NCBI WGS metagenome assembly ULRK01 (sample SAMEA4835680, study PRJEB28245) | human gut metagenome | biome: gut microbiome; material: fecal sample | place: Denmark | collected 2008
TTTTAGATAACGATGGCTGGAAGCAGATCAACGATATAAACGAAAGCTTCAAGGTGGATAAAGCGAATCCCCGCATTGAAGTCCTCTTAACCGCTACAGAATAAACCTCTAAAAACACACCATTAAAACAGAATTGCAACCGCAAAATAACAGAAAAATGATATAATAGAACCATAATAAAATATTGACCCGGTGAAGTAGCTGGGGACTAAAAGGATGATTACAACACGATGACTACTATTAAGCCGAAAGCAATGTGCGGACAAATTCCTGTATATTGCTCCCATGACGAGATTGCAGACATTATGAAAGTGGTTCCGAACCCGAAGAACCCGAACACTCACCCTTCAAAGCAGATAAAAATACTTTCGCAGATTATTGAGGCGCAGGGATGGAGAAAGCCTATAACCGTATCGAGAAGAAGCGGTTTTGTGGTCAGCGGTCACGGCAGACTAGAAGCAGCCTTGCTTTTGGGCGCTGAGCAGGTGCCGGTTGATTACCAGGACTACGCAAACGAAGCGGAAGAATGGAGCGATCTTGTGGCTGACAACCGTATCGCGGAGCTGAGCAGCGTGGATAAAGACCTGCTGGCGGACATTTTAAGCGACATCAACGCTACCGACTTTGACCTGCTCCTTACCGGTTACGAGCAATACGAAATAGATCACCTTATCGGCGAAGAAGAAGTTGCCCAGGTGATGAATACCCTCGACTATACCTTCAACGATACCTCAGACATTCCGAACACCCCGGATGCACTTTATGCCCCATCTATTCCGAATACCACCGATACGGACTCTTTCCAAAGGCAAAAAGAGAATACAGGTGAAATTGACATCGACGATTTTGCGGAGGACACCTACCAAAACCAATGTCCGAAGTGTAAATTTATGTGGTGATGGCTATGAGACCAAAGTGGAAATGGTACAAGTCAGACATCAACAACATAAAAAAGAACGGACTCAAGGTATTCAGCACATTTTCCTGCGGCGGCGGTTCCAGCTATGGCTATAAGCTGGCCGGATATGAGCTTTTGGGGAACTGTGAGATTGATAGAAAGATAAACGCCATGTATGTGAAGAACCACCGTCCGAAGCATAATTACAACATGGACATACGGGACTTCAACAAGGTTCAGAGCCTTCCGAAAGAGCTTTATGAGCTTGATATTCTGGACGGCTCCCCACCCTGCAGCACGTTCTCCATGGCAGGGGAGCGGGAAAAGAACTGGGGCAAGGCCAAACAATTCAGAGAGGGGCAGAAGAAGCAGGTTTTAGATGACCTGTTCTTTGCCTTCCTGGAAACAGTCGAGAGGTTGCAGCCGAAAGTCGTCGTCGCGGAAAACGTGGACGGCATGACTAGAGGAAAATCAAGATATTACATAACCATGGTGATCAATGAGTTTAGGCGCATCGGCTATGATGTGCAGGTATTCCGGCTTAACTCCATGTTTATGAACGTTCCTCAGAGCCGTGTGAGAATATTCTTTATAGCCAATAGAATGAATTACCCCAAGCTGCATATAACCCCAAACGAAAAACCCATCCTTTTCCGCGAAGTGGCCACCAAAAACAACAAGTCGATGAATAAAACAACCCAGGCTTACTGGCTGATGAAGAATTTCATGGTCAGCACGGACAGAAATATTGGAGACATCAACGAGCGTGTCCGCAACAGACATTCCAATTTTAATACGCCAATCATCCGGTTTAACGAAGTGCACCCAACTGTTTGTGCAAACTCAGCGGAATACCGGGAGGATTTAACGTATGTAACGGATGCAGAAATCGTATCCGTCAGCACGTTCCCACAGGACTATGACTTTAACGGCAATCCTGCGCAATATGTCTGCGGCATGAGCGTACCGCCGAGGAAGATGGAATACATAGCAAGGGCCATAGCAGAGCAATGGTTTGGTAAGCGGGGATGATAAAGCTGATCAATGATAATTGTCTGGCCGTCATTGATGAATTAAAAAGGCATAATAATTGCATCCTGGTCAGCGACCCGCCCTTTAATATCGGCTATAACTATAAAACCTACAAAGATAACATGCCTGAGCACGCATATTATCAAATGCTCCGAAAAATATTCGGGGAAACGCCGTCGGTAGTGATACATTACCCTGAATCACTGTATAAGCTTGCTCTGGGCTTAAATAAAACACCTACCAAGGTTATCAGCTGGGTATACAATTCAAACACGCCGCGGCAGCACAGAGATATAGCCTTTTTTGACGTTGCGCCTATCATGAGCCAGGTAACGCAGCCATATAAAAATCCCGCAGACAAGCGGATAAAAAAGCTGATAGAGAAAGGCAGAACAGGCGCCAAGCTGTATGACTGGTGGAATGTAAACCAGGTCAAAAATATCAGCAAGGCAAAAACAGCGCATCCGTGCCAGATGCCACTACAGGTGATGGAGAACATTATCGGCATCCTGCCAAAAGGAAGTCTTATTATTGACCCGTTCATGGGCAGTGGGACAACGGGCGTTGCCTGTAAAAAGTTAGGCTATGATTTTATCGGCGTCGAATTGGACGAAGAATATTTCAATATAGCAAAACAAAGAATTGAGGCAGTCAGCTAGAAAGAGGTGATAACTATGGCTGAACCGTGGGAACGGCAAGAGGGAGAAACCGATAAAGCTTTTGAGGCTTTCTGCGTTTACCGTGATATGGTACAGCGAAGTTACAGTAAAGTCGCAGATAAGTTACAGAAAAGCGATACCATTATAGGACGCTGGGGCAGGACATATGACTGGCGCAAAAGAGCGGCCGCATGGGATGACGAACAGGATCGCGTTGCAAGGGAAGCGCAGACCAAAGAAATCGTGAAAATGCGCAAGCGTCACGCCGATATTGCCACTGCCATGCTGGTGAAGGCTGCCAAAGCCCTAAAGAGCATACCTGATGAAGAAATCAAGGCCAGCGACATCAGCCGCATGGTGGATGTCGCCAGCAAGCTGGAACGGCTATCCCGTGGCGATACGTCCGAGGTAATCGAGGAGCGGGACGGCGGCAAGGCGGAAAGCCCTGTAACTTTCTACATTCCTGATAATCATAGGGATAAAAGAGAAGACGAGGAATAAACCTCATGCAAATTTAAAACACTTTTTATGGCTGTTTTTCCGAGGTTTATATTTACGCAGTTTATTTTCAAGCATTTAAGGGAGGTGATGGCGAATGACAGTAATCAGACCACAATCGAAACAGGAAGAATTCTTATCCAATCCTGCTGATATTGTCATTTATTAGACGGCGGTGCTGCAGGTGGCGGCAAATCGTGGTCACTTTTATATGAACCGCTCCGCCACGTAGACAACTCCCGTTTTAATGCTGTTATCTTCCGTAAAAATTCCACACAGATTATGAACGCAGGCGGCCTTTGGGACGCAAGCCAGGAAATTTACCGCATGTACCCCGGCGCATATCCCCGTAAGACGCCATCCGCTCAATGGATATTCCCCAGCGGCTCAAAAGTCAGCTTTAGACACCTGGAGCGTGACGATGCTGTGTATGGCTTCCAAGGCAGTGAAATTTGCCTTTTGGAATTCGATGAATTGACCCATTTCACTGAAAAACAATTTTTTTACATGTTGTCCCGTAACCGCTCCACCTGCGGAGTGCGTCCATACTGCCGCTGCAGTACGAACCCGGACTCTGACTCCTGGGTGGCTGGCTTCATTCAATGGTGGTGGGACCCGGAAACCGGCTATGCTATTCCGGAACGCAGCGGGAAAATCCGTTACATGGCCCGTATCAACGAGGAAATCGTGTGGGGCGACACGCCGGAGGAAGTCATCCAGGCGGCCAACGATGCTGATTATGATGTGGAAATCACGAGAGATGATATAAAATCCGTCTCTTTCGTGCTTTCCACTATTTTCGATAATCAGGTATTGCTCAAAGCAGACCCCGGATACATGGCCAACCTGAAAGCCCTCTCCATTGTCGAAAGGGAACGGCTTTTGTATGGTAACTGGAAAATCAAGCCTGCTGCCGGCCTGTACTTCCCACGCAGCGCATTACCGGAGCTTTTGACAGAGGTGCCGAATGATGTGGCCCGCTGGGTACGTGGCTGGGACTTAGCGGCGACAGATACCGACGAGGGCGGCGATCCTGCTTATACCGCAAGTGTCCTCCTGGGCAAACGCAGGAATGGCAGGTATATTATCGCGGATGCAACCAATAACAGGCTGAAAGCCGAAAAGGTGCGTAACCTTGTGAAGCAGTGCGCTGTAACCGATAAAGCGAAATACAAGCGGGTAAAAATCAGAATGTCCATTGACCCCGGCCAGGCGGGCAAAGAGCAGGCCCAGAGCTATATCAAAATGCTGGCTGGCTTTTCTATCAGCGCCGTAAAAGAAAGCGGCAGCAAGGAAAGCAGGGCGGAGCCCTTCGCCGCTCAGTGGCAGGCTGGCAATGTGGATGTGGTTGCAGGGCCATGGACGGAAGCGCTGCTCGGTCAGTATGAGTCATTTCCAGAGAGCAAATTCAAGGATATGGTGGACGCAGGCTCCAACGCATTCAATGAGCTGGAATTGATGAATACGTCCTCCCCACCGCCGCAGGATAACGGAACCAGCGCGACGATTAAGAGTAGCTATTGGTTTAAATAATTTTACATACAGAAAAGGAGCGAGGTGTAAATGGCTTATAGAAAACGCCCTGATATTATCGGGATGAAATTCGGCAGACTGACCGTAATCGAAATGGCAGAGCGAGAGCGGGACGAGAGCGGCAAATTAAAGCCGGTGCAGTATGTATGTCAGTGCGACTGCGGTAATAAAGCGGTAGTCAGGAAAGATTATCTGACCAAGGGAGCGACTAAAAGCTGCGGATGCTTGCGCAATGAAATCATAAAGAATCCGCGGCCCAAGAAAACTATGTGCCCTTATCCTAGCTACAGCTGCGGAAAGACAATCTGCTGCTTTGAATGTGAGGAACAAGGCGAATGTGAAGAGGTTTGTTTGAACAGGCCTGAGAGGTGTGGTGCTAAATGAGTAAATCAGATTATATATTCGTAATATTGACAGCCGTAAATGTAATAATATCTGTTTTACAAAGCTGGCTGTTCGGCCAATTTGCGCAGCCGCTCATCCAGCTTTCTGCTTTGCTGGTGCTTATTGAACTGATCAGGTTATACAGGAAGTAAAGGAGAACAAATATGAATAAAGTCATTTTATTAGGCCGCCTTGTGCGTGACCCAGAAGTGAAATACACTACCACCGGCAAAGTAGTAGCTCAGTTTAATATTGCGGTAGACAGGCCTTTCACCAACCAGTCCGGAGAAAGAGAAGCTGACTTTATCCCTGTTGTACTATGGGGAAAGACCGCCGAAACCGCTGGCAACAATCTCAGAAAAGGCCAGCGTGTACTTGTGGAAGGCAGGCTGCAGGTCCGCTCCTATGAGGCAAAGGATGGCTCTAAACGCTGGGTGACTGAGGTGGTTGCTGAACACTTTGAATTCATCGAGCGTAAGACAGACAGCGGCACGCCGAGCAGCACCGGACACGATGCGGTCTGTGATGGCATGGGAACCGCAGTGCCGTTTGACGAAGAAATCCCGTTCTAGTGAAAGGAAAGCAGGTGAATTATTTTGAGTAGCAAAGAATTAGGCCGAGTCGGGCAAAGAAGATATGGAGTAAGCGGGCTGCCGCACGTTTTCATGGAGGAATTTCTCCCTGAATTGCAAGGAATTCGAGGCGTACAGGCATATACAGAGATGGCAAACAACGACTCTACGGTAGGAGCTGTTTTGTTTGCCATTGAAATGCTTATGAGACAGTGCGAATTCCATATAGAGCCGGCTTCTGACAGTGCCAAGGATAAAGAAGCAGCGGAATTCGTGGAAAGCTGTCTGTACGATATGGAACGTACATGGCCAGATACATTATCTGAAATTCTTTCTTTCCTGACCTATGGCTGGAGCTATCACGAAATTGTCTACAAGCGAAGGATAGGAAAGACTAATTCTCCCATCACCAACAGCAAATACGCGGACGGGCTGATTGGCTGGCGTAAGCTGCCTATCCGCGCCCAGGATACCCTTTATGGCTGGAATTACAAAGAGGGAACGGATGACCTTATCGGTATGGTGCAGCAGCCACCACCGGATTTTGAACAAATCTTTATCCCCATTGAAAAAGCGCTTCATTTTCGTACCCGCTCCCACAAAGACAACCCCGAAGGACGAAGCATTTTAAGAACAGCATACCGCTCCCACTACTTCAAGAAGCGGATAGAAGAAATCGAAGGGTATGGCATTGAACGTGACCTTGCCGGTTTTCCTGTCTTATATGCGCCTGCTGAAATGCCCATATGGGACAATGACGATCCGGAAATGACAGCTGCGCTTGCCAGGGCTGAACATATCGTAACCAGCATTCGCAGGGATGCCAGGGAGGGACTTGTGCTGCCCGGTGGCGAAAACGGCTGGAAGTTTGAACTGGTGACAAGCGGAAGCCGCCGCCAGTTTGACACGAACGCCATCATTGACCGTTACGATAAACGCATTGCTACAAGCGTTCTGGCTGATTTTGTTATGCTGGGCCAGCAGGCAGTAGGCAGTTTTGCTCTGGCTGACAGCAAGACGAAAATCTTTGCCCTGGCTATCGGTACATATTTGGATATTATCTGCGAAGTATTCAACAACCAGGCTATCCCCCGTTTAATCAATCTCAACGGCGAGCATTTCAAGGGTATTACCGACTACCCAATCATGGTACACGGCGATATTGAGGAACAAGACCTGCAGCAATTCGGTACGTTCATCAAGGATATGGTGGGCGTTGGCGTGCTTGTGCCTGATGAAGCGCTGGAGGATGAAGTGCGCAGAGTCGGCGGACTGCCTGAAAAGATGGATGTTCCCGATGAGGTGCAGCCCGGCGAGGAAGGCGACAATGAAATTGACGAAACAGAAAGCAAGTCCATGTACAAGGTAACGAGTATTTTGGAGAAATTCCAACGTGGCATACTGACTGCGGATGTGGCCAGTGACCTGTTGGCCAGTGTAGGCCTTGACAAAGATAAAATCGGCTTCTATCTCAACGAAGCCGAAACAGCGCGGCAGACCAAAGAGAAGCAGGAACAGGAAAAGCAAGCGGCGAAGCTGAAAGAAAAGCAGAAAGATGCCGACAAGCAGGATGCTAAGCAAGCGGAGGCGGCTAAAAAGAGCCTGGGCAGAAAATGAGCAGATATTTAGAGTATGACGAAAAAAAAGGCAAGTTTACTGAGTATATTGACAGCATGGACCAATGCAGGAATATGTATGACGATGCTTGCTGTTGCTTTGAAAGTGAGAAGATAGGTGACTTTCCCGACGAAGAATACTATCATGAGCAGTGCCCTTTTTTTGAGAAAGAGGACGGTATATTATGCGAAGACTAAAAGGAAAACTCACAAAAAAAATGATAAAAGCCGCTGATATTCAAAAATCCGGCCATTTGCATGAAGACCCTGTTGCTGACGCATTGCTCCGGAAGCTCCGCTCTTTCCTGGACACCACAGAGCCGGAACTTGTCTATTTTCTCACCAATCTATGGGGAAACCAAGGGAAAGCCATTACCTACAAGGAGCTGCGGGAAGCCATTCTAAGGGGAGAAATCAATGCGGACTGGCTGGAACAATGGCGGCAGGACTACAGCCGCTTTGTTACTGAACACCTGCAGCCGAAGTGGATAGAAGCTATGCAGGCAGCGGTTGCCGATATGGAAGCCAAATATCCGGAATGGTACTTTAACCCCTCGGCAGATGGTGTGCGTGAGTGGACAAGAGATAGGGCGGCGGAGTTTGTCACCAGCAGCACGGAGGCACAAATACAAGGAATACGCGCTTTAGTGCAGAGGGCGGCAATCATGGAAGCCTTAAACGTTGACCAGCTTTCCCGCGCTATCCGTCCCATGGTAGGGCTTTACTATCAGCAGAGCGTGGCCAATCTGAATTACTACAATACCCTGATAGAAAACGGCCTAAAGGCGGAGAAAGCCCTTGACCTGGCTACCCGGTATGCTGCAAGACAGCATCGTTACCGCGGATACCTCATTTCCAGGACTGAGCTTGCATTCGCCTATAACAAGGGAGCGGATGAGGGCATAAGGCAGGCACAGGCTAAAGGTTACCTGGGCGATATGGTCAAAGTATGGTCCACGGCTTTAGACGAGAGAACGTGCCCGATATGCAGCGCCTTAGAGGGGCAGGTAATAGCCATGGATGAGGAATTCAACTTCGGTACAAAGCTGGCAGCATCCAACCCTGGCATCCGCAGAACGCCGCCCGCACATCCAAACTGCAGGTGTGCCGTGATGTATAAGCCTGTAATGCAACATCCAAATGATTAAATTCGTGGTATAATAAAACAAGCGAAAAAAACCGCATTATTCCTCATAAATACCCCCTAATTCAACAAAACAGAATTATTCCAGTATAAAAACTGAAATCGCACATATTTAAGACAGAAAAAGGAATGCAAATATGTTAGATTACATCAAGGAAATTGAGAAAACTTCAAACGAAGTCAATTCCGTACTTTATGACGAAAATGCGGAAATTGACGCCGTTGTAGCAACATGGACGGATACAGATGGAATCTATGTTGAAGATGTCGGCAAAGCGAATCCGTATCACGCCAAAGACGGTAAGTTTACAAACGCCCCCGGTGGAGCGGCTAATCCGATGATAAGGACAGAGCCGCCTCCGAAAAAGACAAAAATCGCCTATAAGGTGTTTGTGGCGCGAGACGGCAAGTTATATCCGCCTATGGTGGCAAACCCTAACGCAGAACCTACACCAGTTGGCGTATGGCTTAATGCGTCCGAAGGAAAGCGTGCCATGAACAAAGACGGCACACCTAAACTAAATACCTTGGGACGTGAGCGTGTCGTTGCAGGTGGTAAAGGAACACAAGGCGGCAGCGGAGAACTTGCATATCGCCCAGGATGGCATCTTGGGGAAGTACCGCAGGCAAAGCAGTTTTACACTAAAGATAAGGTGACAGGCGAAAAGAAGCAGAAAAAGAATTTTGTATGGGCTGAATGCGAAATTGCAGCTGATGTTGATTATCAGGAAGAAGCAATGAGCTATGGCTACAACAAAAAAGGCAACTTCCAGCATTCCCTCGCAGGCCTGCCTAAACTCCCGAAAGATGGTTATTACAAATATCGCACAAACCCCGATCCGTCAACTGAGCCATGGTACATCACCGGTGCGATGAGAGTAAAACGCTTATTGACGGATGCAGAAACAAACGAAATTTTGAGAAGAAACGGATATACACCAATGCCGAGGGATGGAGGCGAGCTTGATTTGAAAGCTCTTGGCTTCACCGAGACAAACTTCGTAAAGAAGTCTTTCTCTATCTATAAAACAGAATCAGACAAGCGTCTTGTGTTTGGCTGGGCCTCCATTTCAATCACGGTTGACGGCGAGCAGCTGGAAGACCGCCAGAAAGATATGATTGACCCGGAGGACCTGGAAGAAGCGGCATACGAATATGTACTGAACTTTAGAGACACCGGCGAAGAGCATATTCCCACCATGAGGAAAAAAGGCAAGCTGGTAGAAAGCTGTGTTTTTACTGCCGAAAAACAGAAAGCAATGGGCATCCCCGAAGGTATTGTCCCCGTCGGCTGGTGGATCGGCTTTAAAATCGAAGATGACGACGCATGGGAACGCGTGAAAAACGGCACATACAAAATGTTTAGCATTGAAGGCAAAGCTAACCGTGAACAGGTGGAGAAAGCCGCTCACATAGCAAAAACCTTTAATGAGATACTGGAACAAGTAGAGAAATTCAATCCCTATCATGGCAGAGATGGCCGTTTTGCAACGTCAGCCGGCGCAACCTCATTCACATACGCGCCCGGCAAGAGCAAGGCGCACGACCTAGCCATTCAGCGTGAAAAAGAACGTGCTGCAGGAGCAGCGGCCAGCACTCCCCAAATGAAAGCTGTACATTCCATCGAGGATAACATCCGCGCTCAATTTTACGAAACCGCCGCCGTTGTAGATAAAGACGGTAAGGTATTGTTCCGTAAAGATGGAGCGGCAAACCAAGTAGGCTTTAGCAAAGCTGAATGCGAGATGATGAAAGGCAGCACCCTCACCCACAATCACCCCAAAAGCTCCATGTTCTCCGTTGAAGATACTCTGTGCTTTGCAAGAAATGACTTACAGGAAATGCGTGCTACCACCAGAGAGGGCACCACGTACAGCATGAAACGTGGTGAAGGTTATACCAAGGATAAAGGCGAGCGGTTCGTCATCGATTATGATGGTGAAATGAAAGCCGCCCGACGCCTTGCTCAAAGAGAGTTAGACCGCAGAGGCTTCATGGGTAAAATCATGGACGGAGAAATCACACAGGAAGAAGCTAATATTGAATTCGGAAAGGTAATGGCGCATGTAATGGTTGATTACTGTGACAGGAAAGCCTCTAACTATGGCATTGACTTTAGCGTAGAGAAAAGGAACGTAAAACCGAAAAACAACCTTGAAGTGTACTCCAAAAAGTCCGCCGATGATGAAGTGCTTATTTTGGATAAGGAAACCGACGAATTGACGGATGCTGCATTCAAGGAATGGCTGGAAGGAGGCGCAGAATGATATGGCTATCTCTAAAATACTTATCCCGCTGGCTGGTGTATTTCTTTTTGTTAGCGGATATTATGCTCACTCCTACCTCCACACTTGCCCCGCTGCGGAGCCGCAGATCGTCACCAAGTATCAGGACAAGGTAAAGACCGAAATTGTCTACGTTCCCAAAGAACAGGGAGAGCAGACAGACGTTGATGTAAAGATAGGCAAGCCGGAGCTGAATGTGATGGTGAATGATAAGCCTATCACAATACATAAAGCAGACGATGAAAAATACATATTCGACAAAAACAAGCTGAGCTTGACTCAAACAAGCCGCTCAGACCTCCATATTTCCATTCCTACGGTTGATAAGACCAAAAGGTGGGGTATTGGTGCTGGTATATCAAAAGACGGTGCTGTGGGCTTCCTGCGCTTTCCTGTAAGGGGTAATATAGGCGGCTGGGTGGCAGGGAATAAAGAAACTGCTATGGCAGGCTTAGAAGTTAGGTTTTAAGGAGTAATAACAATGCAAGAAAAAGCAAAACAAATTGTAGTAGATTATTTTAATTCACACGTAGACAAGACCGACAACAAACAAATTACCATTGATGATGTGTTCGTTGTATGGTTCGCTAAAACACTTCAAAATTGGAAGGCTTTAGTAAGCACTAACGTTAGTGATGGTATGTATTACGAAGTTACCCATAACGGCGACAAAAAAGAAACCTATGTTGACGTTTATAAAAAATGGGAGAATTTTTGTATCAAAGATTAGTGGCGTTATATTGGTGGCATGATGTGGTTAATAAGCATCCATGCAGACATACGTGCATGTGTTGGTGCGGCAATCCTCCAACTGCCACCATTAACATTTTCGTGATGTCACGAAGATAATAAATTTAATATGTTTGTATGCTGGTGTGATACTTGACCACGTAAAAAGCAGCTAAGTAGAGTGTGAGCGTTAATATCGTGGGAAATTCCTTAATTAGTGGATAAAGCAGAAGCAAGCACCACAGCCAGCAACCAAATAGATTTTTAGCTTCTTATAAGCGCTGCAATTCCTACGGGAACCAGTACGGGAGCTAATAATAGTTGCTGGCGAAGACACTGTTGGCAGTGCGCCTGCTATATGCAGGAGACAGGTAAAAATCCTGCCGCCAGCACAATTTTGGTTATGAACAGCGAAAAGCCTGCGGGCGAAGTAGCGGAGGGCAGAAGCTGCGGCAACTGCCCCCTATACCTTTTCTGCTTTTATCAGGTACGGTCCACCTCTTGCCGTGCCTAGTCGGACACGCTAACAGCTCAGTGTACGCCCTTGGAGAACGGGCGTACCTGATAAGAACAGAAAAACAGCAGAACCAGAAAGGAGCCACATTATGGCAACAAAGCTTAAAAATTTACGTCTGACCAGCGTTGACCTGGTACGAGCGGGAGCAAACCAGGAGGCGGATATTTGCCTGTATAAAAGTGCGGAACCGCCAAAACTACCCGCTGACACAAAACGGACCATCAGTAAGTCTGACCCGGCTCGGTTCGACATAGTAAAAGAAATTCGCAAAGCCAGTGAAATCGTCCATATCGTGGAGGTAGAGAAATTCAATCCGTATCACGGTAAAAATGGCCGTTTTGCCAGCGCTAACAGTGCAACGTCTTTTACCTACGCCCCCGGCAAGAGTAAAGCACATGATAACGCCATCAGCAAAGAAGCAGCAAGAACACTCGTAGCAGCAGCCAAGCAAAAGGAGCCTGTTCTGACCAAAGCGCTTCAAGAGTGCGCCAAACAAGCCGGCGGGCGGATGGTAGGGCTTGACTTTGCGGTTAAAAGTGAAGGCTCCCTCACTCGTAAAATCCGCAGCGAGATGAAAGAAGATGGCGGCATCTCAGTAAGCGAAGCGGCCGCACGCATGAAAGACGTAAACCGCTACACCATGCAACTTACCGAGGATAATTTTGCTTCCGGATATAAACAGACTATGGACACGCTGGCAGGCCAGGGCTATGAACTGGTACGCGTGAAGAATACCCTCACAAACCCCAACGCTGCCTATCGTGGCGTAAACACCAACATCAGAAACCCCGACGGCTCTATCTGGGAGCTGCAATTCCATACCAAAACCAGCCTCGACATTAAAGAGGTCAATCACAAACTTTATGAAAAGCAGCGGCTTGATGATACACCGGCAGCGGAAAAAGCCTCGCTCTCCAAGCAGATGGCGCAAAACGCCGCTTCCATCCCTACCCCTAAAGATATTGAAAGCATACAGAACATTGATAAAATATAATTCTGTTGATTTTCTGTTATTTTGCGGTATAATATATGTGGGAGGGAAGCCTCCCGCGAGATACGAAAGGGAGTGGCAAATATGAAAGTAACGTATTACGGCTGCTGGAAGCGGGAAGGCCGCTACGGAAGCGTTGTGAAGATTGTAGATGGCTGCGAGGCGTATGTATACCGTGTGCCGGAGAAAAAATTCGTAAGAAACGACGAATATTTAAAGGCTATGTGGGACCCAGGTTCTGACTTTGACGAAATCACCAAAGAGGAATTTGACGCTATTGTTGCCAAGTTGGAGGCAAAATCTGAATGAAAGAAATACAGGCAGCAACAAAGAAATTAGTCGAAGAAGGACTTGCAGAAATGAAGCTGCTCACCAAAGCCGTTGAAATCGCGGCGGTAGCGCACGAAGGACAATTCGACAGGGCAGGCAAGCCGTATATTCTGCATCCCTTCACCGTGGCCCTAATGCAACAAAAAGAAACAGAGGCTATTGTTGGTCTGTTACACGATGTAGTGGAGGACTCACGTTTTACCCTGGAGGACTTGAAAGAAGCAGGTTTTCCTGAGACTGTCCTTGAGCCCGTCCGGTTATTGACCCGTCAAAAGGGTATGGGATACTCTGAATATATCGAACGCCTATGCAAAAGCAAAAATAAAATTGCTTTAAAAGTGAAGCTGGCAGACCTCTTGCATAATTCCGACCTTTCCAGGCTCCCAGCTGTGAGTGACGAAGATACGGAACGACAAAAGAAATATTTACAGGCCATTCAACACATTTTGGAGGAAATATGAGCACCAAAAACAGCAACGCAATATCCCTGTCGGATCAGCTCTGCAAAAGCATTAAGACTTTTGAGACGCTGGCGATAAACAGGGAATGCAGGGACAAACTGTATCAGTATAACGATGCGCTGATGCAGTCTCTTTATAGTATTTTAGATGACCCCGACTGCGGCGCAGAAGATAAGCTGGGCTATCTCAATACCAGCCTTGACCAGTATGTGGCCGCTATGAAGAAGATTTTTCCCACACTTATCGGCATGGCCGAGGAACACCCCCGAGAAATCCCCGCAACAGCAAACCCCATCGGAAAATCACACTCCGAACGTTTTGACATTATTCAGGAAGTAAAAAAATACAATCATAGGCACGACCCTAAATCCGGCCGCTTTGCTCCGAAAAACGGAGGTGGAGGCGGCGCAGGTGCCAGAGCTTTTGGGGAAGCGACTCCAAAAAATTTTACTAAAGCGGTAACTGCGGCAAGAGAAAGCTGCCCGGAAGAAATCAGATGGCGTGTTACCGCTCATACAGAAAAAGAACTGAAAAACGATTATCCGGGTGCTAAGCTGCACATCACCTCTCCGGGTGGCAGTACGGTGGCTGTTACGGCTGATGGCGATATAATCAGCGTGTGTAAAAAAGTAGGGGACAAGACCCGCGGCAGCGAGCTTCTTAAAATGGCAACTGAAAATGGCGGAACTAAGCTGGACAGCTTTTCGGGCAATCACTTATTTTACACAAAATGTGGTTTTGAGCCTGTCAGCTGGACTCCGTTTAATGAGCAGTATGCGCCGGATGGATGGCGTAAAGGCATAGATAAGCCTGAGCCTATCATTTTCTACAAGTACACCGGCAAAGAGGTCCATATCAAGCTAGATGAGTTTTTGAGCAATACCAAACCATTTGAAGGCGAGGATGGCTATGATAAAGCTATGAAAGCTAGAAACGACGCATTGGAGGGCAAAAAATGACTTATGAAGAATTCAAAAAGCTTGTAAAAGAAAAATTCGCTAAATGTATGCCTGACCTTGCAGAGGCGGAGGTTGACGAATACATCAACAGCGAAGAAGCAGGAACCGTAATCGAGCAGGAATATGCAATAAGCTTGACGCAGTTGCAGAACGGCGAAATCACAGAAACCATTTTCCGCAACGGCTCTGTGGGCGCAGCCGCTTCCTGCCTGTACATGATGTATTGATATGGAAATCGCATTCAACAACAAATTAGCCTTGCACATCCCGCATTTTGCGTGGGAGGATGGCAAGCTAATCGACATTGAATATGATCGCCTCAAAGACCGCCTCAGCGAAAAGCTTTGCGAACTCGGTATTGATGGCTGGTTTTCCGTACCGGCAACAGGATATTACAAGGGCCGGGCATATGAACAGGAAATTTTAACGGTATTCTGTAACGATCAGCAGAAAGAGGCCGTTATCGAAGCGTTCAGGAATTCCTACTTTGAGCTAAAAGATGTTATGCGTCAGGAAGCTTTCGCCTATGAATGCAACACAAGATTAAGCATTATCCTGCTATGATATAAGTAACAGGAAAGAGGATTGACAAATGACACGGTTTGACATAATTACTGAGGTTAAGAAAAGCCGCGACCTTGATTTTATTGTCGAGATAGAAAAAATTTAACCCCTACCACGGCAGGGATGGCCGATTTGCTACTGCCAGTGGCGCAGCGTCATTCACCTATAAGCCAGGACAAGGCAGAATGTATGATAATGCTATTGCCCGCGAAAAGGAGCGTATGGCAGCCCTGGATACAGCAGGCGGGAATTTCACTCCTGCAAAAACGCGTGAAGAAGCTTCTAGGTATGCAGTAGAGCAGCTGGGCTTTAAGAGAGCAGACTACGGCACCAAGATAGATATTGAGGCCGTTAACCATATCAATGAGCAAATCACGAGAGTACAGCAAAAGTATCCAGAAGTAAAAGGTGCTGTTGAAGACTTGGATATTGTAAATAGAGCCCATGTCTACGCCCAGGTTGTCACATTCAGAACCGGCAATATGACGCTTGAGATTGGAAGCGAATTATATGGGCGTGGTATGGACTCCATAAAAAAAGGCTACCAAAAAGATGTAGAAAGCGGTTTTCATCCAACCGGAACCAGCGCGGAAGCGATTATCTGGCACGAATATGGTCATGTTCTGGCCAACATTTCCAGCAAAAAAGAATTGTCCGCACGTGCAGACGAAGTGTTTTCTTACAATGACTGGATTAAGAGAGACTCGTATTACCAGGATAGAAAAAACAAAGTCCAGGAAAAGGAATGGTTGAGAGTGGCCGCCAAAAATCTGAAAACCACGCAAAAGGAGATAAAGCAAGGTATCAGCGGATATGCCGAGAAAAACGCCGCCGAGACATTTGCGGAAGCTTTCGCCGAGTACCATTGTTCCAATAGCCCAAGAAAAGAAGCTGTCGCCATGGTAGAAGCGAGCGGCTGGAATAGATAAAGGAGGTTGCAGCGATGCGCGCATTGCCTGATATTCTACACGAAGAAAAATATAAGGATATGTGGGAGTTTGAAGGAGGAAAGCTCAAGGCAAAACCCGAAGCCCCGCAGGAACTTAAAGATGCAATTTCTGCCTATATAGCAGAAGCAACGCCAGATGAAGATGAGGACAAAATTGTTTTCGACTGATCTGGATTGGAAGTCAGTCCGCCTTTCCGGCCTGAAAATATAAAACGAATTTTTTTATGAAAGGAGTGTCGACATGATTAAAATCGACAAGAGTTTATTTTCAGCAGAAGAGCTGGCGCAATACGAAGCTCTTATTGCAAAGGCAACGGTAGACACCGAGGCCGCAGAAGAAGAGGAAGAGGACCAAAAGCCTAATGTTCCTCCGAAGAAAAAAACAACCGAGAAAGCTGAGGATGAAAAAATGGAAGAGATGGAAAAGAAAAAAGACTGCAAAAAGTCTGCTGAACCGTCCCCCGAACTGACCGCAGCGCTGGCTGACCTTGCTGAATTGAAGAAGTCTTTAGCAATGAAAGAAATGTCCGAAGTTGCTAAAAAATACGCTCCGCTCGGCAAGAAAGAGGATGAGCTGGCTAAAACCCTCTACGACATGAAAAACTCCAACGAGGCCAATTACAATGCGTATATCGCTGTATTGGATGAAAGCCTGGGTCTGGTTGAGAAATCCGGCGTATTTACTGAAATCGGCAAAAGCGCGGGCGGTTATTCCGGCGCAGCAGGCGTGGAAGGCAAAATCGAAGCGAAAGCCAACGAGATTATGAAGTCTGACCCCAAAATGGACCACGCTACCGCCATTGCCAAAGCATGGGAGCAAAGCCCTGAGCTGATGGCTGAATATGACAAAGAATACCACAAATAAGAAGGGAGATAGCAAAAATGGCTAAACGTAACTATAACGGCGTTCAAATTAACCCCTCTCCTACCATCGTGGAGAAAGCGGGAGCGGCTATTGATGATGTCCGCAATAAAATTGTAAAATACGATGCAAACGGTGATGTTGTACTGGCAACCGCCGGCACTGATATTCCTGTTGGTATTGCCATTATTGAAGCAGGTTACAATGACATTACCGGTATTGAATCCGGCAAAGTAGCAGTAGGCGACGATGTAGATGTTCTTGTCAAGGATATGGGCGTTGTACTGGCTGGTGCTAAAATCAAAAAAGGTCAGGAAGTCGCAGCAGGTGCAAACGGCAAGGCTGCTGTTGCTGCTGCTGGTAACTATGTTCTCGGTATCGCACTTGACAATGCGGAAACTGACGAATACGTGACCATCCAACTGACTAAATATCAGAAAGCGGCGGCTGCTGCTACCGTCTAAGACAAAACTGTTTAAGGAGGACATAAGAAATGACAATTTCCCCAAGTGCAATCCAAGCACAAATCATGAAAGGCCAATTCAGACCTCACACCGCATTAACCAATATGGCGCAAGCCTGGTATCAGAATGCGGCTAACTATTTTGCAAAAGCAATCTTCCCTATCTGCCCTGTTCCCCAATCTTCCGACAACTACTACATTTTTGATAAGGAAGACCTGCTAAGAGATAACTGGCAACGCAAACCTGCCTACGGCAAAGTAATGCCTGCTGTACTCTCCGAACACACTGCTACCTACAACTGCGTAGTAGATCAAATGATTATGGGTATTGACCAAATCCGTCAAACCGACCTCACCCGCCGTCAAGGTCCCGCCCTGAAAGACCCTCGCCAACAGCGCACTAAAGCAATGGCTGAACAAGCTAATATCCATCAGGATAGACAATTTGCAAAATCCTTCTTCAATGCCGGCGTATGGGCCAATGAATGGACCGGCGTTGACTCTACCGCTACCACCGGAAAACAATTTATTAAATTCTCCAACGCCAACTCCGATCCGATTACATTCATCGCTGACCAAAAACTGGCTATGCACGAACAAACCGGACGCACTCCGAATAAGCTGGCGCTGGGCGCTAACGTATTTAATGCTCTGAAACAGCATGAAGGTATTCTGGAACGTATCAAATACGGCGGCACCTCTGCTAACCCGGCGCAGGTTGACAAGAATGTACTGGCGCAGCTGTTCGGCGTTGACGAAATCGTTGTGCTGATGTCCATTTACAACCAGGCTAAGCAAGGCAAAGATGCAGAGATGGCCTTTATCGGCGACCCTGACTCTATGCTGCTGGCTTATGCAACCTCTACCCCTTCCCCCGAAGAACCCTCTGCAGGTTATATCTTCACCTGGGATATGCTTGGCGATGGCCAAATGATGCCGATTTTCCACTATGAAGGCGATAAAGGCACCCATTCCGAATACATCGAAGGCTTGATGGCATACGACATGCGCAAAACCTCTGATGACCTGGCCGTATTCTTCAAAGACGTAATTTAAGAAAGGATGTTAGCAATGAAACTAATTGCAAAGAAGCCTTGTAGCTTTGGCGGCAACAAGTTTTATATCGGCGACGAAATTCCAGTTGAATACGTTTTAGACTACAAGGTACAGGAAAAGCGCGGCGTTATCGCTTGCGTGAGCGAAGAAAAGGAAATGGCACAAACCCCCGCTATGCCTCCTGAGAAAATTACTATCTTCATTGCTGCACAGGAAGGCGATGTAGAGCTCACTCCGACACCGGAAGGCCTGCAATCTGTCTTTGACGCTCTGAATGGCAATGTAGAAGAAGCGGAAGCGGTTATCAAACAAATGGCGGACGGCGACGCCTTGCTCCTGCTGGAAGAAACAGACAACCGTAAATCTATCAAGACCGCGGTTCAAGAACGCGCCAAGGAACTATTCCCCTCGGAGGAAGCAGGTGAGGAATAATGCAGCCCACCTTTTCTTACGACCCTACTAAAATCACCGAGAACGGACTCCACAAGATGCGCTTTGAGCTGGGCGATACCGTCGTAGATACGGGCGGTGTCTCCTGCGCGCTCTGCGATGAAGAATACGAGGCGATCATCGAAGCCTACGGCAAGAACTGGCGAAAAGCCCGTTACGAATGCCTGAAAGCTATCGTAATGAAGCTGTCTTATGAGGTGGATACCACCGTGGACGGCCTGCACTATTCCCTTTCGCAGCGTTATGACCGCTGGAAGCAGATGTTGGAGGAAGATAAGAAGATGCTGACCGCTATCGGAGGCGTACCTGTCGCAAGTGATGGTGCCCTCATGCCGGCGGGCGGCACTCCCTATTTCTATAACGATATGCAAGCCAATCGCCGTAAGTTTGGACCAGGGAGGCGGTAATCATGTTCAGAGGCTTTTTAAGGCCCGGGCAGGGCTTTCGTCCTTTTACTGTATTGCGAAGGACGGGAGGAACCACCGCCAACGGACGGCCCACTACAACCAAGCTCACAGAGCAGGGAAAAATCCTCGGAATCATTTCGCAAGCCTCTCAAAAGGAGCAGGAGCAATGGAAGCAAAACGGTCATCCTATCACGCACACTATCGTTCAGAGAGGCGAAAGCGGCGGGGTAATGGTAACGGACGTATTGGAGCTAAACGTGGCTGACAAGCCGCCCAGACGCTTCCTGGTACAGGGTGTACATAACCCTGCTGAACTCGGACACTTCACCTCTTACAAAGTAGAGGAAAGGGATGATCTGCAATGAATATCTGGGCAGATATGAAAGATTTTCTGGAGCATGACAAAAACATCATTAAGCACCAGATGGAAGCACGTTCTTTCCAGGTAGCGAATGAGCTTAGGAACTGCGCCCTTGAAGTCTTGCGAGGGCAAAGGAGCGGCAGGCGGTACAAAGTACCTGGAACATACCGCAGGCAGCGCGACAAGACAGACGGCAAGATGAAGAACGGAAGGTATTACACTGCATCCGCACCGGGCGAACCCCCGGCAGTGCGTACAGGCGCTTTCCGCTTATCATGGCAGCCAAGCTCCCACGTTGTCTATGGCTCTTATATTGCCCGCATATCCAGTGATATAAAAACCGACAACGGCCAATATACGCTAGGCGAAATTCTGGAGAACGGTACCAGCCGCATGGCACCGCGCCCGTACCAGGATGAAATACTGGAAAAAGCAAAACCTCGCATCTTGCGGATATACAACGAACCATACTTTTAGGAGGGCTGACCGATGATTGAGCAAGCTTTATATGAGCATTTACAAGAGCAGGCAGCTCTCCGTCCTTATCTTACGGAGTATAACGACCGGCTGGCCGTTTTTAACCAGGAAGCACCGGCGGATGCTGATAAGCTATGGAAGGACGGCCCGCAATATGGACGCATCGTGTTCGCCGTGGACATTCAGGGCGACCCGGAGCGTGCCATGGGCGGAACGCTTGCCGTGGACATTATGTGTAAGGAGGGCGAACAGTACCCGGAAGAAATAGAGCCTATCATTCGCAGGCTTATCCATGGTTACTTTTTTTCCAGCGGCACTTTTGTAGTCGCCGCTCAATGGAAAAATTCTTCTTACTTCACCCAGCCCACGGATAAAGTAAAAGGCTGTACGGTTACGTTTGAACTGCTGGCCTTTCCAATGCTGACCACGAGCGAACCGGACGTTATCGCAAGGCTTAACGAGTGGACAGACGCCAATTTTGAGTTTTTACACGTCATTAACCTTAATGGTATGCCGGACAATGCGTGGAAGCCGGAAGGGAAAGAATCAGCTGTTTACTGGCGGCTTGTCAATGACAATCCTGCCAGCTGGATACCCGATACCTTTCAGACCATATGGCGCACCGCAAACGTGCGCTGCCACATTTTTTCAAAAGATAATGCTACCGCCGGCAGAGTAGCAAGGGCAATCGCCCAGAAGCTTTACGCTGACAAGCGGCTGATGAAAGCAGGAGAAAGCCCCATCATGGTCAACCGTAAAAACACGGTTGACTTTGGAGCTGATCCGCTGCGTACCGGGCAGCTATCGGTAGAAGCCACGTATGGTGTTATCGTTCATTATGAAAACACGGAAGTGTTAAATAACATTTACAAGGAGGAGCGAAATGGCGAACTCTGAATCAAAAGCAGCTGAACCGAAAACAGCTGTGAAAAAGCAAGTAGAAAGCGTGTATACCGCCGCCGAACTTGCGAACAATCACAAAGTATTCAAAACCTCCCGTGAAATCGTAGTTGTTGCCCTGCGATTGGCAGGAAAGAAAACGGCGACTTTTGCGGAGGCAAAAACAATCGTAGAAAAATTCAAGAATAAGGAGGTCAAATAAACATGGCTATCTTTTATAACGAGGGCGAAGTAAAAACACGTCCCGGTCTCTACCAACGTTATTCCAACATCGGCTTTGACTCTCTGGCAGGGGCGCAGGATGGTATCTGTGCTATTCCCGTTAAAGCAAGCTGGGGACCCTTAGGAAAAGTCGTTAAAAACACTGTAGCAAGCGCGCTGGAAAAGAATTATGGTTCCGGAGAATATGGCACTGCCTACACCGTGCCTGTCGCTAAAGCAATGTTTGACGGCGGTGCATCTACCGTATTTACCTACCGCCTCGGCACCGGCGGCCAAAAAGGCGCTCTGGAATTGGATGAGAATATTACCGTAACCGCGAAATATCCCGGTGCAATGCCTCTGAGTGTTGCCGTACAAACCAAGCTGGGTGACGCTGCTACAAAACAATTCATTGTTTATGCCGGCACTAAACAGGTAGAAACTTTTGAATTTGCCGCTGATGGTAAAGCAGAAGGCAACAACCTCATCAAAGCTACTGCTAAATCTAAATATGTAGATATTACTGAAACCACTGCTGTACCTACTGTGTCCACCCTGGCTGCTGCATCCGGCGCTTTAACCGGCGGCGCCAACCCGACTGTCACCAACGCAGACTACTCCGCAGCGTTCGCAGCCTTTGAGCAATATTACTACAACACTATCGCGCTTGACGTAGACGATGACGAAGATATGACCCTTTCCCTGCTCCTGCAGTCCTATTTGGATAATGCCTACAAGATGGGCAAGCTGGGTATTGCTGTTGTGGGTGAGAAAGCCTCCGTAGACTTTGAAGACCGCTGTGCCCATGCAAAAGCATTCAATGATGAAAAAGTCGTGTTCCTGGGCGGCGGCTACATGGTAGGCACTGAAAACAGGGACGGCGTTATGGCTATCGCATACACCGCAGGCGTTATCGCAGCTACCCCGTCCAACCAAGGTATTACCCACACTGTTATTACCGGCGCAACCGATGTGCTGGAAGCACTGACCTACGACCAATACGTAGAAGCTATCAAGAGCGGTATGTTGATGGTCTCTATGTCCCCGGACGGAAAAATCTGGTATGACTCCGGCATTAACACTCTGACCGTTCCCGAAGGTGAAACCCAGGATGAGGGCTGGAAGAAAATCCGCCGCGTAAAAGTGCGTTTTGAGCTGTTTGACCGCCTCGACCGTACCCTGATGCCGAAAGTCGGTAAGGTGTCCTGCGACCCTGACGGTATCGCAGACGTTATCCAGGCTGCTCAGCGTGTGCTGGACTCCATGGCCAACAACGAAGGCAAGCTGTTCCCTGGCGCCGTTATCGCGGAAGACCCGTCCAATCCGGCTGAGGGCGACAGCGCATGGTTCATCATCCAAACTGATGATATTGACAGCTTAGAGAAAATCTATCTGCATTATCAATTCCGTTATAGCCAAAATTCCTAAAGGAGGTACATAACGAATGAACAAAAATAATACGCTCAACACTACCGAGCTGATGACCGGCAAGGATGGCCGCCTTTTCGTTGAATTCAATGGCAAGAACGTATTTCTTGCTGAAATCAACACCTACACCGTCCAGATGAACGTAAACACTGCCGAAAAGCAGCCTGTAGGCTCCATCCTCGTACACCGTATCCCCACTGGCGTTACTTTCGACCTGACCTTTACCGAGATGGTTGTCCGCGACGACCTCATCATGGAACCGCTCTTAGAAGCTATTCAGAACGGCACTCTCCCTGTGTACAACTTCCAAGGCGTAGCCTACAAACCAGATGGCCAGGAACAACGCCTTGCCTTTAACAACGCTGTTCCGAATGGCTCTTTCGGCATTCAAAACCTCACTCCGGGTGAAGTTATCGAACGTGAGCAGAGCTTTGCCCTGAATGCGATACCCCAATTTATTTCTTCTATCGCGTCCACTTACCTGGGCTAAGCAAAGGGCCTCATTTGAGGCCCATTCTTGAATTTTTAAGGAGGCACTAAAAATGACAACCAAGAATGAAGTTGAGAAAAAAGACATTACCGGCCTTGACCAGGCAGCCAACCGTAAAGAAGCAGAATACGACCTCGTAAAAGCCTTGCTGGAATCTGCGGACAAAACCGCTGATGAAAACATCACCGAAGTGGCTGTAAGGAGAGCGGGTAAGTTTATGTTCGCTGTCCATATGCACCCCATCTCCGAGCCTGATGTACGCATGGCGCGTAAAAAGGCCACTGTCTATATGCCCAATCCAAACAACAAGAAATTACCGCCCATCGAAAAAGATTTTGATACAGCTAAATTCAACAGCTGGCTGATTTATCTGTCTACCACTGAGGAAGATCAGCAAAAAGTCTGGGGCAACCCCACTATTATGCAAAAATTCGGCCTTGCGATGCCGGTAGAAAGCATTGATATTCTGCTGACCATGGGCGAAAAACGTAAGCTGGCTGACTTAGTAACTGAAATCAGCGGCATGGACGATGATGACGAAGAAGTAACCGAGGAAGAATTTCGCGATTGAGCTCATTGAGAAATCAGACCTTGCTTATAAGCTCCACATCATTTTTCAGAACCAGGGCATCCCACCTGGTGTCGTAATGGGTTTGCGGACACCAAACAACCCGGTGCCGAGCGGAGAGCAGGCGTTTATGCTTGCGTCTACCAAAAAAGCACTCTTGGATGGCTATATGCCTGTAAAATGCGTAAACCTGTCCGGCAAAAAAGAAAAAAAAGAATAGCAAAAGCCCTGCCCTCCGGTGGGGCTTTTATACCATCAGAAAGAAGGTGGTGAGCATATGAACCGTGTGGAATTGGAAGTGGAAGCCCGCTTTGTGGACAATCTTTCGGGACCTGCAAGAGCGGCTGCCTCCAAAACACAATCAGAACTAAATAAACTTGAAAAGAAACCCATCAAACCTATTTTTGACGCTGAAAACAACAAATTTTTGCGAAAAGTCCGGGAAGCCGAGGAAAAGGCACGCAGGCTGGGACACACAAAAACGGCCGTGGTGCTGTCTGCAATCGACAAGGCGACCAATATCATAGGCAAGGTGCTAAACAAGGCTCACGGCTTTGCTGGGCGCACGTGGAGTGCATATCTGAAAGTCAGAGACTCTAATGCTTTGGCCAGCTTAAAGCATGTAGGAAGAATGGGTAAAGAATTTGCAGGGAAAACCTGGCGCGCTACTTTGAGAATTGTAGACCGTGCAACTGCACCGCTCCGGATGGTTAAAAATATGCTTTTCAGTATTCAGACGCTTGTCGCCGG
>ULRK01000007.1_pt1 | contig 24271 bp, 15 predicted proteins | sample 1955341 | NCBI WGS metagenome assembly ULRK01 (sample SAMEA4835680, study PRJEB28245) | human gut metagenome | biome: gut microbiome; material: fecal sample | place: Denmark | collected 2008
CACAGCAGCACCGACAGGGCTCCGGGTCTGTCGGCAAACACGGGCTCCAGCATCGGAAGGAGGCTGCCGCCCTTCCACACCAGCGCCGCCGCGCCAATGACCAGGCCCAGGATGCCCATGCCGCAGTTGAGCATATAGTTGGCGCTGGCGGTGAACCGGCTCAGCTCCCGGCCCAGCAGGGCCCGGTCGATGCTTTGCGGGCGAGCGGTCTTTTCGCGGTACTCCACCTTGGCTACGGCCCCGGTGGAGGTGGCCAGCTTCAAAAAGCTCCGGGCGATAAGATACCACACCAGGGCAAACAGACCCAGCACCGCCGCCGACACAATGGCTATGGCCGAGCCATTGCCCATGGCCACCCGGCCCACCAGGTACAGCGGGTAGGCCATACTGCGGATGCTCGCGCCGTAGTAGGCGGCGTTGGCCAGCAGCTCTGTCAGAAGGCTCTGGGCTTTGGCATAGAAGAAGTAGTACGCCCCGATGAACACCAGGGACACCAGCACCGTGATAAAGCTCTTGTTCTTCAGCTTCTGACTGATTTTAGCGACGACCCATCCCAAGGCGCAGGACAGGGTCAGCACGAAAACGGACAGAAGGAGCAGCTGGATCATGCAGCCTACTACCACAGGAACCGTGATGCCTACCACCACCCAGTACACGATGATGGCCGGGAGCAGCACAACGGCGGAATACATCAGACCCATGAGATACACGCTCACCAGCCGGGCTGCCATAATGGTGCGCACGGGGATAGGCAGCGACAGCAGCAGGTCATTATCCTTGGCCATGTAGAGGGTGGAATAGGTATTGAAAACGCTGCCGAATATGCCTAAAAACGCCGCCAGCAGCGTCATGATCGTGAAATACAGCCAAGACATACCCACCTGGGCCATGCTCTCGCACATAGCCAGGGACAGAAGGGTAAACAGGCCGCCCAGTACGCCCACCATCAGCACCACGAAAAGCACGGTGAAGCCGATGGTTGCCTCCTTGGATCGGGCCCGGTTCTTCTTGGCGTCGTAGGTATAGCTGCGGAAAATATCTCCCAGCTGTTTTTTCACCAGGATCTTCAGCATGATTCATCCTCCAGCTCCAGGAATACCGACTCCAGAGAGGCATCCCCCTTCACTTCCTCCATAGTACCGGAGCGGATGAGCTTGCCTCCTTTGATTATGGCCACCTTGTCACACAGCTTTTCGGCCACCTCCAGAACATGGGTGGAGAAGAAGATGGCACCGCCCGCACTGCACAGCTCCCGCATCATCCCCTTGAGGATATGGGCCGCCTTGGGGTCCAGGCCCACGAAGGGCTCATCCATGATGATGAGCTTGGGCTCGTGGAGCCAAGCGGAGATAATGGCCAGCTTCTGCTTCATACCGTGGGAGTAGGCGGCAATGGGCTGGGCCAGGTCCGCCGTCAGTTCAAATAGATCGGCATACTTGCGGATGCGCTCTTGGCGGGCCTGGGCACTCACGCCGAAGATGTCGGCGATGAAGTTCAGGTACTTGATGCCCGTCATGTATTCATACAGGTCCGGGTTATCGGGGATGTAGGCAATCATCTTTTTGCATTCCAGGGGCTGGGTGCGCACGGACTTGCCGTCCACCAGAATCTCCCCGCCGTCAAACTGCAAAATTCCCGCCACGGATTTAAGGGTGGTGGTCTTGCCGGCGCCGTTGTGGCCGATAAAGCCATAGATTTCCCCCGCATGAATGTGCAGGCTCAGGTCATCCACCGCCTTTTTCTCCCCATAGGTCTTTGTCAGATGTTCGATTTTCAGCATTCTGATTTCCTCCGTGTTCTTTTCTTAAAACTCCATGACCAGGCCCACCTGCAGCGGGTGCAGCTTCTCACCCAGCTCCCGGTGCAGCAGTTGATAGGCCTGCTCCCCGGTGCAGTGCCCGGTACACACATAGGCGATGCCGGTTTGCTGAATTTCCTTTGCCAGCGCCAGCACCTCCGGCTTGGATTTGTTATATAGATGAAAGCCGCCGATGATGGCATATACCGTCTTGCCCGGGAACATCCCCGCCACCTCTCGGATGATGTCGGCCGCCCCGCCGTGGGAGCAGCTGTTGAAGATCACAAGCCCCTTCTCCGTGTCCAGCACCAGGCTCTGCTCGTGGGAAAAGTCGTCCGGGACCCACCGGCCATTCGTCCGGCGGTACATATTCTCCCGCCGACCTACCCGGGCCAAGCCCGCCGTCTTGTGCGGAGCCAGATATACCCCCGGCAGGATCTCCGTGGGCTCCTTCCCAGCATACACGATCCGATCCCGAAAGTCCTGCAGCACGGTCTTCGGCACACCGATGTACCGCCGCAAAAACAGCTTCTTGTAGTAGCAATCCGCCCCGCAGGTGTGCCCCACATAGAACTTTGCCCTGCTGTTGCAGCGAAAGAATGCCTCCATGCCATTTGCGTGATCGTAATGCGCGTGGGATAGCACCGCCGCGTCCACTGCCGTCAGATCAAGGCCCAGCTTCTCTGCGTTTTGCACGAACAGATCAGATGCTCCTGTGTCCAGCAGGATGTGTTTTTCACCATACTCAATATAAATGCACAGGCCCCATTCTCCCGAAAGGATTCCGTTTCCCCGGTTGTCCACGACTACTGTAGCTTTCATACGCTCACCTCTTATAATTCATGGATATATAGCATACAATATACATTATAAACGCTGCCCGCCCGGCCTGTCAATAAGGCGCCGCGCCGCTGGCGCCGGCAGCTGAATTGCACTGTTTAACAAAAATAGCAGCTGGATGTTTCACCCTTCTGCGGTATACTGGCTTTAATTTAAATATTGAGTTTCGCCTGAATTATAAAAAAGACGAGTAAGCACTGCTTACTCGTCTTTTTTTAGTCGCTATTTTGCAATGCGCCCCTGTCTGCCGTTATAGGAGGGGGCAGAGATAGGAATCAGAACAGCTCCTTCCTCCGGGCAACGAATACGCCGCCGGTCAAGGCCAGAACGGCCAGGCCCACATACAGCACCACGCCGGTATCGCCGGTGGCGGGCGCCTTGTAGCCCAGGTTGGTCATCAGAGAGGTGATCTCCGCATCCGTCAGGCCGATGGCCTTCATATAGTCCTTGGCGCCCTTCTGTAGGTCGGCCTTGGACAGATCCTCCACACCGAAGGCGGTCTGAAGGGTCTTGATGATGTTGCTCTCGGCGATGGCGGTATACTTATCGGTGCCCGGCTCCACGCCGTAGTAGTTATAATAGGTGGTCATATAGTCCTCCACCACCTCATTGAAGGTGGCGCCCATGAGGCACTCCAGCAGGGCGTTGACGAAACCGGCGCGGTCCTTGCCCTCGGTGCAGTGGACATAGTATACGCCCTTGTTAGCGGCAAAGAAGCGCAGACCATCCGCCAGGCCGGCCTGGAACTCGGGAGCGGTGAAGTCCACACCCAGATTCAGGTAAATGACCTTCTGGCCGGCATAATAGGTGTCGGCAAAGCCCTCATATGCCTTGGCATCCGCCTCGCTGTCCGCCAGGTTCATGATGACGGTGACGCCGGCCTTCTTCAGTGCGGCATCGGCATAGCCGTTGCGGCCCAGCTCGGGATTGATGGGGGAGGAGCCGCGGTAGAGCAGATTCTTGCCCATGCCGGTGGTGGCCACATTGCGGAAGTTGGCAAACTCCTCATCCGTCAGGTCGGGATAGTCCGCCCGGTCGTTGGTGCGCTGCAGCTCATGGAGGATATACTCCGCCCGGTAGCCGTCCTTCTCTGCCATGGTGAAGGTGACCTCCACGGGGTAGGTCACGCCCTCCCAGGCGGTCCAGTACCAGTTTTTATCCTCGTCCGTATGCTTTACGGCCAGCTCATAGGTCTCGGCAAAGTTGCCCATGTTGATGGCCATGCTCACATAGCCCGTGGGATTGCCGTCCTCGCCCTTTTCCACGATGATGGCAGGCTTGCCGGAATCCACATAGGAATAGGTGGGGATCACGGGCAGGGTCAGGGTCTTGCCCAGGAACTCCACGGTGACCAGGTCACCCCAGTTAAAGCCCATGTCGCCCATGAACTTTTCGGCCTTGCAGTCGGTATACACATTGCCGTACTTGGTCATCCAGATGTTGGCGTCCAGGCCGCCGATGGTGATCTTGCCGTCGTCCTCATCAGGGGGCAGGATGACGGTCATGCGGCCATCGGGTTCGGCATACTCCTGCCCCACAACGCCGCCCAAGACGGTGGTGATATACTCCATCACGATCCCGTCCAGGGTCAGGCCGGTGTCGAACTGGCCGGAGGCAGCCGCAAAGGCGTAATAGGTGTCGCCGCCGGCTGCAGTGAAGTTATTGGTGATTACGGCGTAGGTTTGATCGGGATCAAAGGGCTGGCCGTTGATGCTTTCGATAGTGACGCGGTTGATGCTCTTGGGACCGTAGTAGGTGGAGCCGGGATAGGTGTCATCCGCCTTGTCATAGGGCTTGGTGCAGTCCACGGTGAGCTTCATGCCCGCCGTCTGGGGGAAGCCACCCAGAGAGATGGGCGTGCAGAAGGTGGATGCCTCCAGCGCCTCCAGCAGCTCGCTGCCCTTGACGTGTACCACGGCCAGGGTGTTGCTGAAGGGCAGAACAGTGGTCACGTCCGCCTTGGAAATATCCCCTGCGTGGATCCACGCGCGGATGCCGCCGCCGTTGGTGATGGCCACGGCATTGGTCATGTCAACGCCGGGGGCCTTGGTCTTGATGGCCCACATCATGGCATCGGTGATAAGGTTGCCCAGGTTGGTCTCCTGAGTGCGGTTGCCCGGCTCCTTGTCGCCGTTGAGATCTACCTCAGACTTGGCAAACACCGCACTGTATTCCGCGTCAATGGGCTCCATAATGGCCTTGGCGGCTGCGGTCACCTTGGCATCCTCGTACTCATACTGGCCCAGGTCCAGCATCTCCAGACCCTCGGGCATCTTGGTCTTGTTGTCAATGATCAGGACACCCACATAGGCCAGCTTGGTGCCGGTGGATTGGATGGGCAGCTCATAATGGGGGTTGTCGATATAAATGGGTTTGCCGTTCTCATCCACGCCGGTTTGGAGCTTCGCTGCGCCGGCCAGCATCACGGAATGGGAGTGGCCGTCAATGACGAAGTCGATATCGGGGACGTTTTTCAGCAGGTCATAGGAGGTATTGGGCTCGGAGCTGCTGTCCACACCCAGGTGGGCCAGGCAGATCACCGCATCCGCGCCCCGGGCCTTCAGATCATCTACCTGAGCCTGGGCGGCAGCGTACATATCCTCCGCACCCAGGAAGGTCAGGCCCTGGATCAGGGCGGGGTTGGCCTTGGTCTGCGCCTCGGGGGTCTCTAAGCCGAAGAAGCCGATCTTCATGCCGCCCTTTTCGATTTCGATGATGGTGTTTGCGTCAAAAATGGACTTGCCATCCTTGCTGACGTTGGCGCACAGCACCTGGAAGTTTGCTTTGGCCATGTTCAGCATTAGCTGCTCGTAGCCGTAGTCAAACTCATGGTTGCCGATGGTGGCCAGATCGTAGCCGGCGGCATTCATCATGGTTACGGCGTCGGCGCCCTTGTTGACGCTGACATAGATGGTGCCCTGGCTGTAGTCGCCGGCATCCACCAGGATGACGTCGGCGCCCCGAGCCTTAAGCTCGGCCTTCAGCGCGGCCACCTTGGCGTACCTGGCGATTTCGCCGTGCACATCATTGGTGTGCAGGATGACGGTTTTGCCGTCCAGATCCTGCTCCACCGGGTCTGCCCAGGTCGTGGTCACCATCAGAGACAGCGCCATGACTACGGACAGAAGCAGTGCTAAAACTTTCCGCATGGTTCTTTTCCTCCTTTAAAATTTAGAAACGTATATACGTTCCTCTGTACCCCTTATCATACAGGATTTTTCAAAAAAAGGGAATCCTTTTAAAAAAATGCTACGCCAAAAAAAGGGGGAAGAAATTGTGCAATATACACAAGAAACGAGAAAAAATAAACGGGAAAATTCGGCAACTTTTGATCGGCGGGTTCATACTCCCAGGAAAAAATCGCACCGCTCCGCCAGAGAACAGGCTTGGAAATACTGCTCTTCCAGGGGGATCCAGCGGTCTATAAACTGCCGGAGCTTTTCCGGGCCGCTGCGCGCCTCTATGCGGCGCAGCTGCTCCCGGGGATCCACCGTGAGGAAGATGCGCAGGTGATAGTGGGGCCACAGGGCCTGGTGGCAGGCATAGGAGCCCTCCACAATAGTCAGCCGGGCCGGCGGGACAGAAACGGCTGGCCCCAGGACCTCACGGGCACAGAGATAGGGGCGGTAAACCACGGCCTCGCCCCGGGCGGCGGGCAGCAGCACCTCCTGCAGGAAGCGCTCGTGATCCACATTTTCCCCGGGGGCCTGCAGCCGCTCCGGCGTGCGCTGATAGGGCTGGAGGAAGAAGTCATCCATGTGGAACACCCGGCAGGGCAGCTCCGCCTGTAATCGGGCGGCCAGGGTGGTTTTTCCTGCACCGCAGCGGCCGTCAATGGCTACAAGCACCCGTTCCTGCCGGTCCAGCAGCGACCGGATGGCGTCCAGCACCGGGTCAGGAACGGGGGAGAGGCGGTTAGCTGTGGGGGGCTGAGGAAAATGGGGTTTCGTCATGGTCAAGTCCTCCGGAAGTGGGATGGTATGGGAATGGGGCCTGCGTATTCAGTATACCCCGGCCCGGCGGTACCGTCAACCGGGGGATGCCCCCCTGTCATTCCGAGGAGCGAAGCGACGTGGGGATCCGTAGTGTTTATGCTGCCAATCTCCGCGGAATGTGTAACGCATGCGTGTTAGAAACGGATCGCCACACCAGTCTGCAGATTGGCTCGCAATGACAGGACTTTCTGACAACAGGAGAGGAGAGGCTCCGTAGAGCCTCTCCTCTGTGGGGGTTTCTTTTGCCGGGGATGTTCCGATCAGACGCGGCGCTTCTTGGAACGAATCAATGCAGCGCCGGCCAGAGCCGTGATGCTCATGACAGATACCCAAAGCACCATGGCGCTATTGTCGCCGGTGGCGGGCTTGTCGGGTGTGTCGGGCGTAGGCTTATCGGGATTATCCGGCGTGGGATTATCGGGATCGCCGGGGTTCACGGGTGTGAGGACCGTCTGGCAGACATCACACTTGCCGTCATTGTCGGCGTCCACATGGCCGGTGGCGGGGATAGCCCGGGTCTCGGTCTCACCGCAGGCGGAGCAGGTGCGGATCTCCACGCCGTCTGCGGTGCAGGTGGCGGGCGTGGTGACGGTCCATTCACCGAAGGTGTGGCCGGTAGCGGGGATAGCCCGGGTCTCGGTTTCGCCGCAGGCGCAGGTGCGGGTCTCCACGCCGTCTGCGGTGCAGGTGGCAGGCGTGGTGACCGTCCACTCGCCGAAGGAATGGCCGGTGGCGGGGATCGTCTGGGTCTCAGTCTCGCCGCAGGCGCAGGTGCGGGTCTTTACGCCGTCCTTGGTGCAGGTGGCAGGAGTGGTTTCCTCCCAGTCGCCGAAAGCGTGGGTGTGAGCGGTGCAGATGATGTCTGCCCGGTCGCGGGTGCGGATACGGGGCGCCATGGGAGTGCCGTCCTCCAGGACGAAGGTGTTGTCATAGGAGGCAAGACCGGTAGCCTCGATCTCGCAGCCCACGGCGGCGTTTGCAACATCCTGGGAGGTGGTGATATAGCCGTCGATGAACACCCGGGCCACATTGCCCTGGGCGTCGCGGATCAGGATGGTCTGGATCAGGCCGTTGGCCATCTCAATGCCGGTGACATAGCCCTTGAGGGTGATGAGCTGGCCCAGGACGGAGCCGTCATTCACCTGGGCGGCGGCGACCACCTTGGGCTCTACGGGGGTATCTGTGCCCAGCTTCCGGATCTTGGTCACAGCCAGCTGGCGCTCGCCCTGGTAGGAGCTGGTGGAGCCGCTGATGCGGAGCTTATCGCCGATCTGATAGTCGCCGGCCACGGGGAAGCAGTTGATGCCGCCGGTCTCGTCCTGGATATAGATGCAATCAAAGAAGGCGGTATTCTTATCATAGCCGGAGGCGTTGGAGGTGACGATGCCCTCAACGGTGTACTTGATGCCCTCATCGGGGTCTGCGTGGACTTCAGCGATGGTGCTGATCTTGGGGGGATTGAGATAGTTGATCAGGTTTTCGCAGATCCTGTAGTTGGAGTAGTTCTTCTCCAGGGTGTTGTCCAGGTCGGATTGTACCTCGAAATTAGAGAGGAAGGCCGCGCCGGAGACGATGACCATGCCCTTGCCCTCCAGCTGCTCGGTGGCCATGATTAGCAGGCGGCTGTCGTTCTCGGCATAGGCATACTTAGGAGTGCCTGCGCCGCCCTTGCCGTCCTTATCCACATCCACGGAATAGGTGGTGGCGTGGCCGTAAACCACGGGGGAGACGGTAGTGGGCAGAGCGGAGGCGGGATTGCCGTTTGCGTCCACGGCATAGATGGAGGCACCGCCGTAGTGGCTGAAGCGCTCGGTGTACATCTTGTCGTAGGGATGGTCGTTGTCCACGATCACGCCGTCCGTGAGGAAGTTATCCATGTTGTAGTCGCTGAAGTAGAGTCTCCACTTATCCACGCCGTCGGCGGCGCTGCGAACATCATCATAGGTAGCATCGTCGCTGATGCGGAGGCTGGAGCCCAGGGCCTGCAGGACATCGTTCTGGGTCTCGGCCATGTGCTTGATGGCGGGGTTACTCTGAATGACAGGGTAGTTCTCGTAGTTGTCGCTCCAGCCGGCCAGGATGACCGTTCCCCCGGCGGCGTTAAAGGCCGTCAGGGCTGCGAGCTCCTCCTGGCTGTAGGTCTTGGGATTGGTCTGGGCCTCAGCCAGGCGTCGGCTGGGGGCGGTGAGGACGAGGGCCTTATACTTGGGGTTGGAGCAGGCGGCGATGAGGTCCGCGCTGGTGTTCAGCTGGACGGTGCGCACGCTGTACTCCGCGGCCAGATTGCCGAAGTTGCCCATGCTGTCCTTATAGTTGCCGGACACATACTCATTATAATGAGAGGCATCGATGCCGATGTAGACCAGCTTGCTGGCATCCAGCACATCCAGGCTGATGGTCTTGGTGAAGGTGTAGTCCTTGTTGTTCTGATTTACCACGGCGGTGACCAGGACGGTGGCAACACGGGCCTGGTCGGGGGTCCACTTAAAGGGAATGTCCAGGGTGCTGCCGGCGGCGATGGTGTAGCCGGCTGTGTCGGTGCCGATGACCTTGCCGTTGATGCTGTAGACCAGGGAGGTGACGGTGGCGTCGGCATTCTCGCTGTTAAAGAGAGTGGTGGTCAGGGTCAGTTCCTCGTCGGTGACGGGGGTGGCGGTGCCGCAGACCAGGTTGGAGATGCCCAGCTTCAGGCTCTCGCCCACCCACACGGGGGAGGTGACAGCCAGGTCGCCGTCCTTCTGGGTGACGCGGATGAAGTAGTAGCTGTACTCTGGGGCCAGGGTGACGGAGAGAGTGCCGCTCTTGAACTCGGCAGGATCGTCCCAAACATGGGCCACCTTGCCGGAGTTGACCACCACCTCCACCTTGGCGATGGAATCCGTGCGGTCGGGATCGTAAACGCTGACCTCGATGTCCAGCTTGCCGGGTACTGTCTCAATTCTGGAGCCCATCATGAGGCCGTTGACGGTGTAGCCCAGTTCCAGGTTCTTATCCTCGGTGGCGTACATGCGCAGAGCGCGGATGGCGTCGTAGATGCCCTCCTCGGTAAAGTTATCGGTGAGGATAACGTCGCGGGCATCGTTGGCATTGCCCCACTTGCCCTGATGGTTATCCTGGTTGTTGGTGGGGGCCAGGTGCCAGCCCTTATCCAGCGCCATGATGTACTGCTCATAGCTGGGATAGTAGCCGCCGGCGCCGATCTGACCCTCGCCGTTACCCACCTCCACCATGTACATACGGCTGTCGATGACGGGATCCCAGTAGTTGAAATCCTTGAAGTTGCCGAAGGTGGTGCCGGGGTGGTTGAACTGGCTGATGGAATTCTTGCCCTCCTCCTGGCTCAGCAGGGCGTAATAGGCCTTCATGCCCGCGTCGTCGGTCTTGTTGTTCAGGGTGCTGTTGTTGCGGGAGACGATGCCGGGGGTATTGAAGGTGTTGATATGGCCGGGGCCGCCGGACCAGGTCATCTCGAAGCCGCCGATGGCCACCATGTCGCCGGCGTTGTCCTTGTTGAACTGGGCGATGGTGTCCTTGTAGGTCTTCCAGCTGTGGCTGGCATCGGAATCCTTGACCAGGGAGGTGTCATAGAGGGCGGCCTCCACATTGGGGGCATTCTTGGAATCGAAATAGTTGGAGTGGTCGGTGAAGGCCACGAACTGGACGTTGGCGCTGTCGGGCAGGCTTCTGATATAGCTCAGGGCGCTGTCCAGCGTGCCGGAGCCGTCGGAATACTGGGTATGGCTATGGAGCTGCCCGAAGTAGGGCTGATAGGTGGTCTTGCCCACGGTGAAGAACCAGCTGAACTCGGCAGACTTGCCGTCGGCGCGGGTGGCGGTGACCTTAACGTCGACGCGGCCATCGGTCATGTCGGCGGCGGGGGTGTAGGTGACACGGCCGCTTTCATAGGTGGGTGTCACGGCCTTGCCGCCCACAGACATGGTGACGGTGGGGTTCTGGCCGGCATTGGCCAGGGCCACGGAAATGGCGGGGCGCTTATCCTTGCCGGTCTGGCTGCCCCGGGCAGGGGTGGGATCGGAGAAGACGGGCTCGTCCTTGACGGTGATCTCAGCGGCGGCGGAGATGGGAATACCCTTATTGTCCGTGCCACTGATGTTCACGGTGAGCTGATCGCCCGTGACGAAGGCGGCAGGGATGGTGACGGTGTAGGTGCCATCCTCGCCCTTGGTGACGGTGAGCGCGGCGCCGTTCAGCGTGGCGGTCATGTCGCCCTGCACGCCGAAGGGGGCGTCCACGGTGAAGGTGAAGGCGTAGTCCATGCCCACATAGGCATAGCCCAGCTCACCCAGGACCACGGCGGGGTTATTCACGATGCCGTCCACAGTCTGAGTGCCCTCCGCTACGGGGTAGAAGGAGAAGGAGTAGATGGTGTAGTCGGTGACATTATACATGGAATAGACCTTGAAGCTGTCACTGTAATACTCCAGCCACTGGCTGTGTTTGCCGTTGAATTTGGCGGTGCGGTGCTCCATCTCGTAGTCGCCCACGCCGCCGGAGCAGGTGCGGACCAGCCAATCGGCATCGTCGCTGGCGGTCTGGGTATAGAAAGCGTTGTTGCCGGTGCCGTTTGCGCAGAGGTAGCCGTAGGTCTTGTTGTAGAAGCGGTAGTAGTCGCCGTTTTTCTGCACCTCGAACACCACGGCGCCGTTGGCGCAGGTAGCCTTGCCATCCTGAATGGTGGCGGCGGCCTTGTTGATGGCGGGGCTGGTTGCATTATCGTTCTGCGCAGCCAGGACAGCCTGGGCATTCTGATTGTAGATGACCACCTGGTCACCGGGGTTGGGGAGACCGCCGGGGGCGGGAGGCGTCGCACTGGAAACATAGTCGGCGCTGCTGCCGTTGCGGAGCTGATAGGTGGTCTTATATGCCGAGCAGCAGCCGTACACGGCGGTGATGTCCGCCACAGTCACGCCGGAGGCCAAAGGCACCCCCTTAAAGAGGTTGGTGCTGCCGGTTACATCGGTGACGGTGGTGTTGCCGGTGGCGTTATAGGTACCCAGCGTCACATCCTTGATGTAAACGTACTCGCTGAGATAGTCCTTGCCCATTTGGGAAACGGTGATCTCCTGGGCAGGAATGGCCTCCACGCCGGTCTTTATGACCTCCATGGAGGGGAAAGACATCTGGGGTACGCCGTTATACGGAGCCACGGTGCCGGTGATCTTCACGATGTCGCCCACCTTGTACTTGGCGTAATTGGTGTAGTCATAAACCTGGAAGCCGTAAATCTCGCCGTCAATAACATCCTCCAAAATGATGGGGTTGATGCTGGCTTTATTGTTATAGGCGTTACCGTAGTGATACACTACCTGGCCGACCACCGAGACATTAGAGGTGGAGGCGGTAATGGCTCCGGCCTCCTTTACGGTAATGGCACCGGCGGGGATCATATCGTCGGAAATGGGATCAACGATGGTTCCGGCGGCGCGGATCTCATCGACCAGGGTGTTGCGCAGCTGGAGCGTACCTTTGAAGGTACTCACGGCGGCGGTGACATCCACCATGTCTCCCACGGCGAAGGCCCACTTGCCGTCCTTCTTCTCCATGACGGCCTTGTAGAGCTGGATGGTCTTGCCGTCGGCGTCCTTCAGGGTGACATTGGGGCTGGTGTATATGCCGTTGTTGTCGTAGATCTCGGTGATCTCCAGACCCTTCAGCTTCACATAGCTGCACACATCCTTGTCCGTAAGAGCGCCGATGGTGGTGGCCTTAGCGGTCAGGGTCAGTCCGGAGGACTTTTTGAAGGTGCCGCTGCCCAGCTGGGGCAGCTTGTTGTATTCGGCGCGCTTACCGGTGCCGTAAATGGTGTCGCCCAAGGCAATCTCACTGGTCTTGGAGCCAAGACGCAGGCAGATGCCGCCGGTGGCGTCCTGCAGGTAGATGTTCTGCCCATCCACCAGGGTCACAACGCCCTGAACGGTGAAGTCCTTGCCGTTTTCACCGGCCAGTGCCTCGCTGATGGGCACGAGACCGGGGATAGGCTCGGAGGGCGTGGGATCGCCCGGCTCTGCAGCCCCTGCCAGCTTGTAAATACTGGGCAGCAGCATGCTCACGTTGGTGGCCGAGGTGTAGTTCAGGAACCGAGGCGAATTGACGTTGTACAGGATGCGGCCGCAGGCCGAATCCGTGCTGGCCACAGTGGCCAGTCCGCTGTCGTCAATGGCGATGGTCCATGTACCGGTTCCCTTGCCGGTGTTGTTCAGCGCCTTGGCATCAGCGGTATAGATCTGCTTGCCGTCGGACGCGGTGAGCGTCCACTTGCCGGCCTCGCCGCCCAGCGTGAAGATTTCCACGGTATCTGCCGGGTCAGTGGGGTCGGTTTCGATATTTGTGAAAAATTTGCCGGATAGGCTGCCCGCAGCGTAGGTCTTGCCGCTGGCAGACGCCGCGAGAATGATCTGGTCGCCGGCCTTCAGCGTGGAGGCGTCCGTTACCAGCGTTGCTTTCGGCGTCGGGTCTGCCGCGAACACCGCTGTGGGCAGCAGCGACAGCAGCATGACCAGCGCCAGCAGGACGGACAGAAGCCGCCTGCTATGTCCTATCTTCTTCAAAATCTGATCCCTCCTATTCATTTTACACGGTAGCTTGTTACACGGTAGCTTGTTACACGGTAGCTTGCCCCCTGGGCCCGGGTAGGCGGGTCCGTTCTTTCATCATAAAGCCACTATGAAAAATCCGAAACCGCGCCTCTGTTAAACCTGGGTGAAATCTGCAGAGACAGAAAAAGCCGCCTGCCCCAACTGCGTGGGGAGACGACCCTGCACAACCGCTGTAAGAAATGCTACTTGGAATTCCGTCGACCAGGACAGCAGGCTGTGAAGGATGCCGGGAAACGAGAGCAAACTTTTTGTGTTGATGGAGATGTTTTACCACATCCCGATATAGATTGCCACCGGTTTTTTAATTTTAGTGGAAAACAGCGGAAAAATTTTGTTTATCTTGTGAAAAATGCCTAAACTGCTTCGCCGGAACCTGCCTCTTGACATCGGGTGGAGAAATTGCTATGCTGAAAAAAACGAGGACACGGAGGTTGCTCCTATGAAGAAATCCAAGGGGAAAAGCACAAGGCCGGACGCAAGAGCCTGGTGGGGCAAAAATCGGCTCAGCTGCATCATCCTGGCGGCGGCGGTGGTGGTGTTTATTATCGTGCGGGCCCTGGCGGCGACCCATGAGCAGCCGCAGTCCCGGGGCGAGGATTACGCCGAGTATGAGACCGCCGTCATCACCGATGTCCTGTCGGACAACACCGAGCAGGATCCCGTGTCCGACAATGGCTATCGGGGCGAACAGCTGCTGCTGGCTGAGATCCGCACGGGCCAGTACAAGGGCGAGACCATGCAGGTCAGCAACTATGTGGGCCCCCTGTACGGCCAGGCCCTGAAGGAGGGGCAGCGGGCGGTGGTGCTGATCTCCACTTATTCTGACGGCAACCACACCGCCACGGTATATGAGTATGACCGGGCCGTGGGCCTGGCGGTGATTGTGGGCCTGTTTTTGCTGGCCACGGTGGCCGTGGGCGGCAAGGTGGGCGCAAAATCCCTGGTGGCCCTGGCCATTACGCTGGTGTGTCTGTTCTTTATTATGATTCCGCTGCTGATGAAGGGCGCGCCTACGCTGCTGACGGTATTTTTGGTGTGCGCATACATCACCGTCGTGACCATGGTGATCCTGGGCGGCGTGACCAGCAAGACCATCTGCGCGGCGCTGGGCACCATCGCCGGTACGGCTCTGGCCCTGCTGTTCGGCCTGCTGGCACAGGGGCTTCTGCACGTTGATGGGCTGCGGCTGGCGGAGGTGGAGCCGCTGCTGCAGCTGCGGCAGACGGGTACCCCGCTGGGCCTGCGGGGTCTGCTGGTGGCGGGGGTGGTCATCAGCGCCCTGGGTGCGGTGATGGATGTGGCCATGAGCATTTCCTCGGCATTGACGGAGGTGCATACCGTGGCTCCGGATCGCAGCGGCAAGGAGCTTTTCCGCTCGGGCATGAACATCGGCCGGGACATGGTGGGCACCATGACCAACACGCTGATCCTGGCATTTTTGGGCAGCGGATTGGTGTTTATCATCTACCTGTGCTCCCTGGGGCTGGATCCCCGGCAGCTCATCAGCTCGCCCTATATGGCGACGGAGGTCATCAGCGGCATCGCCAGCAGCATTGGCGTAATTTTGGCCGTGCCGCTGACAGCGCTTATCACCTCCCTGCTCCTGGGTGGGAAGAAAACCGCCCCGCTGACAAAATAAAAGCTTCGAGATAGCTGCAAAGCCCTCGGCCAACCGGCCGATGGCTTTACAGCTTGTCAAAAAAGCCTCGCAGAGTTCGCGTCCGCAGACGCGAAAAGTTTCAATCATTTTTCACCGCGACATGCGCGTGGGGAAAAATACTGCTCAGGCTGCCAGTGTGGAATTTTGCCGCTTGCGGCAAAATTATGCGCGCAGCAGACTGCGATCCTTTTGTCGGAAAATTCCAAAGGAATTTTCGACAGTGTTAAAAGCCCTCGGCCAACCGGCCGAGGGCTGCTTTTATTGGTTATTGTTCGCCCTTGCGGCTTTTGAACACGGTTTCCGGGGCGTGAATCACCACCCGGGTGTCTTTTTGCACGGAGCTGGTGAGGAAGGCGTTGCCGCCCACCACGCTGCCCCGGCCAATGGTGGTATTGCCGCCCAGAATGGTCGCGCCGGAGTAGATGGTCACATCGTCCGCTACGGTAGGGTGGCGCTTGCCGGGCTGAGAATGGTGCCCATCCCGGGTGGACAGGGCGCCCAGGGTCACGCCCTGGTAGAGCTTTACCCTATCGCCGATGATCGTGGTCTCACCCACCACGATGCCCGTGCCGTGGTCGATGAAGAAGTGATCGCCAATCTGCGCGCCGGGATGGATGTCGATGCCCGTGTGGCTGTGGGCGTACTCGGCCATCATCCGGGGCAGGATGGGGATCTTCATTTCGTAGAGCTCGTGGGCTACCCGATATACCAGGATGGCAAACAGGCCGGGATAGGAAAACAGGATTTCTTCTCGGGAGCCGGCGGCGGGATCGCCGTCAAAGGTGGCCTCCAGGTCCAGCTGTACCATGCGGGCAATTTTGGGCAGACGAGTTACCATTTCGGCGGCCAGCTCCGCGGCCCGGTCCTCCTGCTCCTCCGGCAGGGTCAAGGCGATCTGCCGGAAAAGCTGCTTTTCGATGCGCTCCAAGAGCAGCGCGGCATAGTCCTCCGGGGCCAAGCTCATGAGAGCCGCCTCCCCGTAGTAGGCGGGAAAGATCAGCCGCCGGATGTCCTTTATGAGCAGGATCACAGCCTGCCGGTCCGGGAGGCGCAGCTTCTTGCCGTACAGCGGTACGGAGCCGGTGGTATAGGTTTGCGCCATGGCTTTGGCTGCGGCGCAGATATGGTTTTCACTCATCATAAATCACTCCTGAAACAGTGGTGTGGAAAGGTAACGGTCACCGGTGTCGGGCAGCAGGGCCACGATGGTCTTGCCGGCGTTCTCCGGGCGGCGGGCCAGCTGGCCTGCGGCGTGCAGGGCGGCGCCGGAGCTGATGCCCACCAGCACTCCCTCGGTACCGGCCAGCAGCCGGGCGGCGGCGTAGGCATCCTTCTCCCACACGGGGATCACCTCGTCCACCACGCTGCGGTCAAGGTTCTCCGGCACAAAGTTGGCGCCGATGCCTTGGAGCCCGTGGCTCCCGGCCTTGCCGCCGGAGAGCAGGGGAGAGGCGGCGGGCTCCACGGCCACAATCCGCACGTGGGGGTCCTTCTCCTTCAGGTAGCGGCCCACGCCTGTAACGGTGCCGCCGGTACCTACGCCGGCCACGAAGATGTCCACCTGGCCGTCGGTATCGTGCCAGATCTCGGGGCCGGTGGTGCGGTAGTGGGCCCGGGGATTGGCGGGGTTATCAAATTGACCGGCCAGGAAGCTGCCCGGGATCGCAGCGGCGATCTCCTGGGCCTTTTCCACGGCGCCCGCCATACCGCCCTTGGCAGGGGTCAGCACCAGCTGCGCGCCGTAGGCAGCCAGCAACTGCCGGCGCTCCAGGCTCATGGACTCGGGCATGGTGAGGATGACTTGGTAGCCACGGGCCAGGCCCATGGCCGCGAGACCTATGCCGGTGTTGCCGGAGGTGGGCTCCACGATGGTGCCGCCGGGCAGGAGCTTGCCCTCTTTTTCGGCGTCTTCAATCATTTCCAGGGCTACACGATCCTTTACGGAGCCGGCGGGGTTGAAGGATTCCAGCTTGACCAGCACGGTGGCGGGCAGGCGGAGTTGCTCCATGTAGCGCACAGGCTGCAGCAGGGGGGTGTGGCCGACCAGTTGGGATGCAGAGCGATAGATGTTCACAATGATCTTCCTTTCTGTGTGGGGCGGGAGATGCCGATGCATTCAATACAAAAGGCAGAGGATGCATCATGCACCCTCTGCCGATCGATAAACAAATAATAAATCCGAAAAAATCAGTTTTTCGGCGAACCAGCAGAACATACATGACCAAAATGCCCACAACAACAACAGACCATACAGATGGCCTTGCTGCAGCTGTTCATAGCAAAATGGGTCATGTCCGTCCCTCTGCTTTCTTATGATGGTTTAGTATACGAAATCCAACGGGGAAATGCAACTGGCAAACTGCACAAAATATACCATAGGCTTTTTATAGGGTATCCGCATACTTCGCGAGGATGGCATCATAGATGCCGTTGGCGCGGATGTTGGCCAGGCCCTGGTTGAACAGCTCCAGAAACGGCCGGTCCTTTTCGTCGCAAATAGCCGCACAGTAATCGGAGGCTGCCCCCTCGCTGCCGGGGACCAGCTCCAGGGCTACGCCGCCGGCGATGCTGTCCCGCAGGGCGGGGGTGTCCTCAAAGCAGGCGGCCGCCCGACCCTCCAGCACCGCCGCATACATGGAGTGGGAATCGCTGAAGGTGGCGATGGAGAAGCCATATTTATCCTTCACGCTTTCGGCGTAGGCGGCACCCAGAGTGCCGGAGACCACTGCCACGGCCTTGCCGGCCAGGTCCTCCAGAGTATTGGTGTCGCTGCTGGGCTCCATGGCCATGCTCTGGGTCACGCCGTTATAAAAGCTATGGGAAAAGAACCAGCCACCGTCGATCCGCTCCTGAGAGCTGGCGATACTGCCCATGAGAACCTGAGCCTGGTGGGAGGTGAACACACTCATGGCGGTGTCCCAATCCGAGGGGCGCAGCTCATACCGGAAGTTCTGATCCCGGGCGATGGCGTCCAGGAGCTCCACATCCAGGCCCACAGCCTCGCCGTTCGCATCGGCGCACACAAAGGGGCTGAAATCCCCGTCCACGGCGATGATCCAGGTGGTGCGCTGCTTTCTATCGCCGCAGCCGGCCAGCAGGGCCGCCGTCATCAGCACACACAGAAAAAATGAGATGATCCTTTTCATAGAGTATTCCTCCAAAAGCGCGGCTGCGTTTTTCATATTCCGGACGGTTTTCGCTTCTCCAGGCTATCCCATACCCGGCGGGAGAGCAGCAGCCCCAGCTCCGCCACGGCGATGCCCGCAAAAATATCTACGAATACATGCTGCTTTACTAGCACAGTGGAGGCGCACACCAGCAGCGAGAATACAAAGTTCACCCATTTATACCACCGGGGCACTTTTTTACACTTCACTAAAAACCGCCAGCACAGCCAGGAATCCAGGCAGTGGATGGATGGGAACAGAGTCACAGGCGTGTCCGCCATGTAAATGATGCGAGTGAGCCAGCCGATAAAGCCGCTTCCGCCTGCCTCAGGCCGGGCGATGGTGGTGGGCAGCAGCAGGAAGATCACAAAGCACAGGGCCTTGGCGATCATGTCGGCGGTAATGCAGCGGCGGCAGTGGTCCCGATTTTCTCGGGCGGCCAGGATATAGTTTATTCCCCAGGAGAAATACGCCCCCCAATAGATCAGCATGAAAAAGGGAACAAAGGGGATTTTATCATCCAGTGAAATGGATAGATCGTAATGGAAGCGGCCATCCGTCAGCAGCTTGGCTAAAAAATACAGGCCCAGCTGCCACACCAGGGCACTCAACAGCCAAGGAACAGCGTACCGGGGGACCAGCTTCCCCGGCTGCATTTTTTCTTTCATAGCATGACCTCCCAATAGGTATTTCTATACTATACACGACTTCAACACGTTTTGCAACCGGGAAGTGGAAGGATCTGCCGCCGGGGGGAGGGAGCTCAATTCCGGTCAGTGGGGGACAGCGTCACGGTAAAGGTGGAGCCCTTGCCGGGCTGAGAGAACACCTCAATCTCTCCGCCGCACAGCTCTACCGCCCGCCGCACGATGGATAGGCCAAGGCCGTTGCCGCGGCTGTCCGGATATGGCTCCGCCCGGTAAAACTTGTCGAAAATGTGCCGCTGGGTCTCCTCATCCATGCCGATGCCGGTGTCGGAGACAGACACGGTGATCTCCGCATCTTCCTTACGCAGAACTACGGTGATTTGTCCGCCGGCAGGGGTGAAGCGGATGGCATTGGAGATGAGGTTGGACCAGATGTGCTCTACCAGCTCCTCATTTCCGTAGTAATCCGTGGGATCCAGGTCCCCCTCCACGGTCAGCCCCTTCTGCAGCCAGCTCCGCTCTTGCTGGTGGATGCACCGGCGCAGCTGCTCGTCCAGGCTATATAGAGTCTTGCCGGACACGATCTCCGTATTTTCAAACTGGGTCAGCTCCAAAATATGCGTGCTCATAGCCGCCAATCGTTCTGATTCCCGGGCGATGGTCCCGGCATAGATGGCCCGCTGCTGCCCGGAGATGTCCGGGTTCTGCAGAAGCTTGGCAAACCCCCGGATGGAGATAAGGGGCGTCTTAAACTCATGGGAAAAGGTGTTCACAAAGTCTGATTGCAGCATCTCCACGCTGCCCAGCTCCTCAGCCATTTTGTTGAAGCTGCGGATGTACTCCGCCACCTCGCCCCGGGCCCCCCGCAGCTCCACCCGCACGGAGTAGTCCCCGGCGGCCACCGCCTGGGTGGCCTGCATCAGCCGGGACAGCGGCGCTAAATATCCCCGAAAAATGAAGATGGCCAGCGCCACGCCCAAAATGGCGCTCACCGTCAAAAAGAGAATGGGCCACACCAGGGTGTAGTTGCTCTCGTCCAGCCGCACCAGGCGCTGGACCAGAGCGAAGATACCCAGCACCAGGGTCCCGTATACAATCACCATTCCCAGCACCAGCAAAAACATGGTCCATAGGAGCCGGGCCGGAGGATTCTCTTTTTTGACCTTATTTTTTTTCATTCTCGTCCTCCCTGGGCATCCCCATGTACCCAAAGCCCCGGATGGTCCGCAGCTCAAAGTCCGGATTGCCCCGGAATTTGTCCCGAAGCCGGGAAATGTAGACCTCCACGGTGTGCTCATCTACCTCGCTGTCCAGGTCCCAGATATCATCAATAAGCTGACGCTTGGTGAAAAGAGTCCGGGGATAGCTCAGCAGCTTCAGAAGCAGCATAAACTCCTTGGCGGTGAGCTGCTGAGTGCCCTGGGGAGTGATGACCTGCAGGGCGCTCCGGTCCAAAACCGTGCTGCCCACCGTCAGCCGCCGCTCCGCTGTGCTGCGATAGCGCCGCAGCAGCGCCTCCACACGCCAGAGCATCTCCTCCTCGTCCACAGGCTTGACCATATAGTCATCCGTTCCTGCCCGGAAGCCCCGGCGCTTATCCTCCTGGGTCACCCGGGCCGTCACCATGAGCACCGGCAGGTCACAGTTGCCCTCCCGCAGGGTCTGGGTGAAGGCGATGCCATCCATCCGGGGCATGGTAATGTCCACGATGGCCAGGTCGCACTGGAAATGATCCATAACCTCCAGGGCCTCCACACCGTCTCGGGCGGGACAGGGCTCATAGCCTGCCTGGCGCAGCACCTCGCACATGAGCAGGCGGGTGCTCTCATCATCCTCGGCTACCAAAATTCGAAACATGCGAGCCCTCCTTAGCTTTTTTATGATTTTATCACATCCCGCCTGAAAAATCGAGTTTTTTTGAGCCTGTGTTGAGGTTGGCCGGGTATACTAAAATGGAGAAGAAGAAAATAGGAGGAATCGCTTCATGCCCAGACCTGTTTGCATCACCTATGACAGCACCTGCGACCTGACCCCGGCACTGCTGGAACGCTTTCAGATCCGCACTGTGCCCTTGACCATCCAGACCGGAGAGCGTATTTTTCCCGATGACGGCCACTATACCTCCGAGGATCTCTACGCCGACTTCCATAGGGACGGCACCCTGCCCAAGACGGCGGCAGTGAGTCCGGAGCAGTTCAAGGAGTTTTTTGGCGCCATCCTGGCGGAGGGCTTTGACATCGTCCACATCGACATCAGTGCAGACCTGTCCGGCACCTGCCAGAACGCCCTTATAGCCGCGGCGGAGCTGGAGACGGGACGCATCCATGTGGTGGATAGCCGCCAGCTCTCCACCGGCGGCGGTTTGCTGGCACTACAGGGAGCCAAGCTGCGGGATGAAGGCATGGCGGCCGGGGATATTGCCGATGAGCTGCGCCGCCTGGCACCTCACAGCGACACCAGCTTTGTGCTGGACACCCTGGAATACATGTGGAAGGGCGGCCGCTGCAGCGGCGTGGCGGCCCTGGGCGCCAACGTGCTGAAGCTGAAGCCCTGCCTGGAGATGCGGGAGGGCAAGCTGGTGGTTTGCAAGAAGTATCGGGGTACCATGGAACGGGTCTACCGGCAGTACATCACCGAGCGGCTGGCTGGAAAGACCGTGGTGGAGGATTGGGCCTTCATTACCCACTCCGGCGGCATCGCAGAGGATACCCTGGCTCAGCTGACGGAGCTGGTGAAGTCCCTGGCCCCCTTCCGGGAGGTATTCTTGACCCAGGCAGGCTGCACCGTGTCCTCCCACTGCGGGCCGGGCACACTGGGTGTGCTGTTTTTGCGGCGGGAATAAAAGAACTGATAGATAATATGCGTAAGCCCCACCGGGAACACCGGTGGGGCTTACATGCGAAAACAGACATTCACCATGGCGGCTGCCCGCACGGAACATATTGGTAGATTATTCCGTGATTTGGAGGTATAATCAGAATCAGAAAAGCGGAGCTTTCCGACGCGCTATAACACAAAGCTGCAGAGAGTATATTTTTTTTAAGCCCATGCAATAAACCGCCCGCTTCGCGCATTACCCGGATGACAGGAGATGCAAGCCCATGCTCAGTATGCTGATGACAACTGAATATGCCCCGGCGGAGGAGCGGCACCAGCTGCAGCAGCTGCTTCTCAGCATTGCCGGAGGGGAGAGCGAGGCGCTGGCGGAGCTGTATCAGCGGACAAAAACGGCTGTGTACGGCCTGACGCTGTCGTACCTCAAAAACGCGCACGATGCCCAGGATCTGACCCAGGATGTCTATGTGCAGGTGTGGGACTGCGCGGAGCAGTACCGGCCCGCCGGGTCACCCATGGGCTGGCTGCTGACCGTGTGCCGCAACCTGTGCCTGATGCGTCTGCGGCGGGAAAAGAAAAATGCCGCGCTCAGTGAGGAGGAATGGGACGCCATTCCCGCACAGGAGTGCGGGCTGGATGCCGATGAGCGCATTCTGCTGCAGCAGGCGTTGGCTACTCTCAGTGATGAGGAGAGGCGCATTGTGCTGCTCCATGCGGTCACAGGCATGAAGCATCGAGAGATTGCGGCTTTGCTGGAGCTGACGCTTCCTACCGTCCTGTCAAAATATCACAGAGCATTGAAAAAGATGCGAAGTACTCTGGAAGGAGATGACGCCCGATGACTAACGAAAAAATGGAGCAGAGGCTGGCCTCGGCCCTTGAAAAAACTGCGCCGGACGATGTGAGCGGCGTTCTCTCCCGCTGTGAAGTGCGGAAAGGAACGGTGATCAATATGACAACAAGAAAACCGGCAAGGAAAAAATGGCCGGCACTCGTCGCTGCTTGCCTTGCGGTGATGCTGCTGGGCGGCGGAGGTGTATTCTATCAGCAGGCAAATGCGGTGGCGTCCGTGGTGTCGCTGGATGTAAACCCCAGCATCGAGCTGAAGGTCAGCAGGAGCGAAAAGGTACTGGTCTGCGCGCCGCTCAATGACGATGCAAAGACGATCCTTGCGGATATGGGAGACGGGGCCGATCTCAAGGGCGCCAAGCTGGATGTGGCGGTGAACGCCATTGTAGGCAGCCTTGTGCGCAACGGCTATCTCAGCAGCATTTCCTCCGCCATCATGATCTCGGTGGAGGACAAGGATACCGCCCGTGCGGAAAAGCTTCAGCGTGAGCTGACTGACGCCGTGGACGGCGTTTTGCAGACCAGTGAAGCGAAGGCCTCCGTCCTGACGCAGACCCTGACGCAGGACACTGCGAGAGACCAGCAGGCACAGGAAAACAACATTTCCACAGGGAAGGCGGCACTGGTGAATCGCGTCCTTGCCATCAACCCGGAGCTGCAGTTTGACGCGCTGGCAAAGCTCTCCGTGGAGGAGCTGAAGGACCTGACGGAGGCAGGTGCGCCCGCTATGCCCATCGGTAAAGACAAGGCGATGGACATTGCTGTGGCGGAGTTTGGCAAGGCGTCTGCAGCGGAGATATTGCACAGTGAGGTCGACCCGGAGCTGGACGAATCCCCGGCACATTATGAGGTGGAGATCACAGGCCGGAACGGCGAGGAGATAGAGTATAAGATCGACGCCTACTCCGGCGCCGTTATAGAGGCTAAGCGGGAGGCGGCGGATGACGACGAAGCATCTGAGGCTCAGCCTGCAAAGCCCACACAGCCCGGAACGGCGCAGGACATTGGCCACGCTAAGGCAAAATCCATTGCGCTGAACCACGCCGGTGTGGATGCGAACACGGTCTATGACATGAACATTCAGCTGGATGTAGAGGACGGCACAATTATTTATGAAGTCGAGTTCAAGTCCGGTAATAGGGAGTACGACTATGAAATTGACGCGGCCACCGGTGCAATTCTTCATCACGAGACGGAGATAGATGATCGATAAAAAGATAGTCCGCCCGTCCGCAAAGGGCAAATCCCCAGTTATCAGCTGAACACGGTATGACATAGTATAGCGGCTTGGTTTCCTTTTGAGAACCAGGCCGCTTTTTCTGCCGTGCGGTCAAAACAGCTGCGACATTTCCGTATTGTAAAATAATCTCCGGGCGGAATAACAGAAAACAGATGGGATAGTCAGCTTATAGCTGCCCCCACGTTTTTGCGGCCCCTTTTAAAGGCTGCTCTTGAAATAGTCTCAACTCTATGCTACACTAATACTAAACGAACGTTCACATCAATTAGGGGGCGCAATTTACATGAAAACAACAGAGCAACAGCACAATGAGCGGAAGCGTGAAATCATGGGAAAATGCTTTGAGTGTTATGCGGAAAACGGGCTGACGGGTACGGGGATCAAAGCCCTGGCCGATGCCTGCGGCTGCACAAAGGCAAATCTTTATTCGTATTTCAAAAACCTTGACGAGCTGATTATTGAGTCAACGGCATACTGCATGGAAAAGGTCGAGGACGACTTTATGGAGATGGCACCCACCGACCCCAAGGATGTTGTCCGGTTTGTGAAGGAGGTGCCTTATTGGACGGCCCAAAAGCACGGCAAAAAATATCGGCTGATGTATCAGATCTATACGCACCCGA
>ULRK01058928.1_pt1 | contig 23721 bp, 16 predicted proteins | sample 1955341 | NCBI WGS metagenome assembly ULRK01 (sample SAMEA4835680, study PRJEB28245) | human gut metagenome | biome: gut microbiome; material: fecal sample | place: Denmark | collected 2008
GACCTTGGCAAGGTCGCGCTCTACCAGATGAGCTACGCCCGCAGAACAATGGTTATTATAGTGCATAATATGGCCATTGTCAAGGATTTTTTTCACTCTTTCAGAATTATTTCCATAATCCCCCAGGCGTTCGTGTCCGGATAGAACTGCACCTGCCAGGACTGGTTACCGTGCCCCAGCTCCTGCTGGAACGCCGCCACGGAATCCAGCACCGATTGGCGGCTGCCGTCAAAGCTGCCCACCTGCACCGCCAGCTCCTTCCCGCCGTTTTCCACTGCGGCCTGCAGCAGGTCCCGCAGGGCCGCGGCATTGGTGGCGTGGACAATGGATTTAATCTGCTGGGCCGTGCGCCGATACCCGGCGGTGAACCGCAGCTGCGTATAGCCCCGCCCCCCCTCGTCCACGGTGTAGGTGAGATACTCCAGGGCGTAGGCTCCCAGAGGAGTCTCCTGCAGCACCTCATCACAGGCCGCCTGGGCCAGTTGAGAAGCGTCCGCTCCGTCCTCGCTGTCATACAGCCAAACGGTGCCGCTCTCGTCATGGGCGCTCACCAGCAGCAGCAGGTCGTTCACCAGGTCCTGGCGGCCTTCTGCCCGGAGCACATCCCGCCGGTCGCCCTCGTAATAGGTGGCGCTGTGGGGTTCTGTGCGGGTATATTCCCGCCGCAGCAGCCCACACCCGGATAAAACCAGCGCCCCGCACAGAAGCAGGGGGAGAATTCTTTTTTTCATGGGACGCTCCTTTCTTCTCAATTTTAAGAGGAACCAACGAATTATACTTGTAAAAAGCCTCGCAAAGCTTGCCGCCCGCAGGCGGCAAAGCTCAATCTGCAAGCGTGGAATTTGCGCGCAGCAGACTGCAATCCTTTTGACAGAAAAATCGAAGATTTTTCGCCAGTTATTTTACAGCAGCGACATCTGCTCCCGGCCCTGGTCCTCCTCCCGGAGCAGGGCGCCGGCAGCGGGGATGCTGCGCACCCGGTAGCGGGCAAGATTCGTGATGCCGCTCTCCTCCGGGGTACACACCCGGTCCAGGTGATACCGGGGCTTCATGTTCATCACCGCCACGCCCTGGGTGGCGCGGGTGGTCTTGGGCGCAAGCAGCGCCGTGTGCAGCAGCAGGGCCCGGGGCTCCGTGCTGATGAGGGCCAGCTCCCTGTCCTCCGTCAGGGGTACCAGGGCCGCCAGGGGGCTCTTGTCGGAGTAGGCCCCGGTGAGCTTGCGGCGGTTGGAGGTGGTGGCGTAGGCCGAGAGGGAGACCCTTGCGCACTTGCCGTTTTCAAAGAAGAACAGCACATGCCCGCTGTAATCCCCGGGCAGCACCAGGTCGATGACCTTCTCCTCCTCGTCCATCCCCAGCTTGGTGGGCAGATAGTCCCCCAGCAGCGACGCCTTGCCGTCGGCAAAGTCAGCGGCCCGGACCTTATACACCTGCTGGCGGTCGGTGAAGAACATCAGCTCGGTGTTGTTGGTGGCCTCCACCTGGCGGAAAAGCTCGTCGCCCTCCTTGAACTTCTGCTCGCCGCTCATGCGCAGAGATTGGGCGGTGATCTTCTTAAAATATCCCTCCCGGGACAAAAACAGCGTCACGGGATAGTCCGGCGTCTCCTCCGGTTCCTCCTCATACTCCGCCTCATGGCTGAAGATAATTTCCGTTTTCCGGGGCTGGGCGTACTTTTTCCGCACCTCCTCCAGCTCGCCCACGATGATCTTGCGGATGCGGGCGGGCTTTTGCAGGGTATCCTCCAGGTCCTCGATTTCCTCCTCCAGAGCGGCGGTCTCCTGCACCCGCTTGAGGATGTACTCCTTATTGATGTTGCGCAGCTTGATCTCCGCTACATACTCCGCCTGAACCTGGTCGATGCCGAAGCCGATCATCAGGTTGGGCACCACCTCCGCCTCCTCCTCGGTCTGGCGGATGATCTCAATGGCCTTGTCAATGTCCAGCAAAATGCGCTTGAGGCCCTGCAAAAGGTGCAGCTTCTCCTGCTTTTTGTGCAGCACGAAGTACACCCGCCTCCGCACGCATTCCGTGCGCCAGGCCAGCCACTCCTCCAGCAGCGCCTTCACCCCCAGCACCCGGGGCATTCCAGCGATGAGGATGTTAAAGTTGCAGCTCACCGTGTCCTGCAGGGGGGTCAGACGGAAGAGCTTCTGCATGAGCTTGTCCGGGTCTACGCCCCGCTTTAAGTCAATGGCCAGCTTCAGGCCCGAGAGGTCCGTCTCGTCCCGCATGTCGCTGATCTCCTTGATCTTCCCGGCCTTCATCAGCTCGGACACCTTGTCCAAAATGGCCTCCAAGGAGGTGGAATAGGGGATCTCGAAAATTTCGATAATATTTTCGCTCTTGATATAACGGTACTTGGCCCGGACCTTCACGCCGCCCCGGCCCGTCTCATAAATGCGTCCCAGCTCCTCCGGGTCACAGAGAATCTGCCCGCCGGTGGAAAAATCCGGGGCCAGCAGGGTGGTGGCAATGTCGTGGTCGGGATTTTTCAGCAGCTGGATGGTGGTGTCGCAGACCTCCCCCAGGTTAAACCCGCAGATTTGCGACGCCATGCCCACGGCGATGCCCTGGTTGGCCGACACCAGCACATTGGGATAGGTGGTGGGCAGCAGGGCCGGCTCCTTGGTGGTGTTGTCGTAGTTATCCACAAAGTCCACGGCGTCGCAGTCCAGATCCCGGAAAAGCTCCGCGCAGATGGGGGCCAGCTTTGCCTCGGTGTAGCGGCTGGCGGCGTAGGCCATGTCCCGGGAGTAGACCTTGCCGAAGTTGCCCTTGCTGTCCACAAAGGGGTGGAGCAATGACTCGTTGCCCTTGGCCAGGCGCACCATGGTCTCGTAAATGGCCTGGTCGCCGTGGGGATTCAGGCGCATGGTCTGGCCCACGATGTTGGCGGACTTGGTGCGGTTCCCCGTGAGCAGGCCCATCTTGTACATGGTGTACAGGAGCTTGCGGTGGGAGGGCTTGAAGCCGTCGATCTCCGGGATGGCCCGGGAGACGATCACGCTCATGGCGTAGGGCATATAGTTCTCGTCCAGGGTAGAGGTGATGGGCTGCTCCACTACCGTGCCCCGCAGGCCCATGACATTGGGGTCCGCGGCGGGATGGACGGCTTTCGGTTCTGTTTTCTTCTTTGCCATGAAAGATAATTCCTTTCGTATTCAAACTGGCGGGGAATGCACGGGCTTCCCCCGCCAAAAAACGCTCGGTTTCAATTTGCGGCGCACCGTATGCGGCAGGGCACATGGGTCCTGCCCTACAAAACACTGCGCTGCCGGGACCGGGCAGACAGGGCCGCCCGCCTCTACAAATCGCTCTGTAGGGCGGCACCCATGTGTGCCGCCGCACGATAAACTCCGCACCATCGCGGCTGGGTGAGGGGAGTGAATTGAGCGCCGCCGGTGGCGGATGAAGCGAAATGAGCGAGTGGCTGCGGTCAAAATTTCAAGCGTCCGCCGTAAGGCAGCGCAGAAATTTTGGGCACCGCAACAGGACCACCCCGCCCTACGCATAACAGGGAAGCCGGTGCGACCGGGACGATGTGGGCATCGTCCCCTACGGAATGTCTACCGATAGCCGTGCGTAGGGGCCGATGCCCACATCGGCCCGCCGGGTTTTGCGCGCCGGACTCTCTGTAAACCACCGTGTCATTGCGAAGCCAGTGCGCACACTGGCTGTGGCAATCCGTGTCCTCAGTCCTACACCACATTTTTCTAAGCACAGTTATCAAGTATCTACAAGACCATAAATCTAAAATTCAAATTGATCCCCTTTTCCACGGTTACATCTGTCGCAAAGCGTCCGAAGATTTCCTATGTCACTTGTTCCGCCTTTTGAAACAGGAATGATATGATCCACATGCAGTTTAACGCCATCCGCTTGTGTTGCTCCACACAGTTGGCAACGAAATCCATCCCGGCGCATAACTTGATACCTTAGCTTTTCTGTAACCCGCTGCCGCTCAGTTTTTCTGCGATACGCTTCGGTGCTTTTTCTCTTGACATCTTCTTGTATTTTATCAACTGTGTCCTGGATGGTCTTTTCTGAAAAATATATTCTGAATGATATTTATTCCGCCCAGCCGGGCTTGTATATTCCTTTGCGCACTGAGCCTGTAAAGTAATGATTGGATGTTGAACAATAGATGCAATCATTTTTTGTTCTTCTTTGGTAAAACGCGAAAGCGGCACATTCAATCGCTTACAATCTGTATCCGAGATTTTGGAACACAGCCCACTAAGCTCGCATTGATAGCGATAATACAGCTCTCTATTTGTATCAACATTCTTTAATGCTTGCTGAATTGCAAGCAAACGCCTTTGTAGATTTTCATAAAGAATGCTCTCAAAGCTGCGTCTGTCATATTTTGCTTTGGTTGTTTCCTGCTCAAAAAACGACAGTATTCCTTTTTCGGGTATATCAGAGCAAAATTTATATTTTTGATTTAACGCTAATACGCTCCTATAGTACTCACTATTTTCTTTAACTGTCAGCCTTACTCTTTTTATCCATCTTGAATATAAACACCAAGCGAGAAGCGCCAATAGAAGAGCTGCACATATCACCCATGTCTCTGGATTTTCAAATATTCTTCGCAAATCCATATATTCTTTCCTCTCAGCTCACATCGATCATATCCAGATACTTATACCCGTTCTCGGCGATATACTCCTTCCGCCCCGCCAGGTTGTCCCCCAGCAGGAGGTCAAAAATGCGCTCGGTCTCCGCGGCCTCGTCCGGCAGGACCTTTACCAGCCGCCTTGTCTCCGGGTTCATGGTGGTCAGCCACATCATCTCCGGGTCGTTCTCGCCCAGGCCCTTGCTGCGGTCCACCTTCACCTTTTTCCCCTCCAGGGACTTGAGAATGTCCGCCTTCTCCTTCTCCGAGTAGGCAAACCAGGTCTTTTCCTTGCAGGTGATCTCAAACAGCGGTGTCTCCGCGATATACACATAGCCCTCCCGGATGAGGGTGGGGCACAGACGGTAGAGCATGGTGAGGATCAGGGTGCGAATTTGGAACCCGTCCACATCGCCATCGGTGCAGAGGATGACCTTGCTCCAGCGGAGGTTATTCAGGTCAAACTGATTCAGGTCCTTCACCGCCCGGCCGCTTACCTCCACGCCGCAGCCCAGGACCTTCATGAGGTCCGTGATAATGTCGCTCTTAAAAATGCGCGGATAGTCGGCCTTCAGGCAGTTGAGTATCTTGCCCCGCACGGGCATGAGGCCCTGAAACTCCGCGTCCCGGCTCTGCTTGCAGGCGCCCAGGGCGGAGTCGCCCTCTACAATATAAATCTCCCGCTTGCTCACATCCTTGGTGCGGCAGTCCACGAACTTCTGCACCCGGTTGGCAATGTCGATCTTCTCCGTCAGCTTTTTTTTCTGATTGATACGGGTCTTTTCCGCCGTCTCCCGGCTGCGCTTGTTGATAAGCACTTGGCTGGCGATCTTCTCCGCCGCGTCGGGATTTTCAATGAAGTATACCTGCAGCTGCTCCCGCAGGAAGTCGTTCATAGCGTCCTGGATGAACTTATTGGTAATGGACTTTTTGGTCTGGTTTTCGTAGCTGGTCTGGGTGGAGAAGTTGTTGCTGACCAAAATCAGACAGTCCTGCACATCGGGATAGGTGATCTTGCTCTCGTCCTTGGTGTACTTGCCGTGGTCCCGGAGGTACTTGTCAATGGCGTACACAAAGGCCAGGCGGGTGGCCTTTTCCGGGGAGCCGCCATGCTCCAAGAAGCTGGAGTTGTGGTAGTGCTCCACCACGGGGTGCTTGTTGGAAAAGCAGCAGGCGATGTTCAGCTTCACCTTGTACTCGGGCTTGTCTGCCCGGTCCCGGCCCCGGCGCTCGCACTCCCAGCACACCGGCTCGGTGAAGGCATCCAGCCCCGCCAGCTCCCGAATATAGTCGGCGATGCCGTTTTCATAGAGGAAATCCTCCGTGTCAAAGGCCGCGCCGTTTTGATTGCGCAGCCGGAAGGTGACCCCGGCGTTTACCACGGCCTGGCGCTTCATCACATCCCGGTAGTAGTCCGGGGGGATGCTGATGTCCGTAAACACGTCCAGGTCCGGCAGCCAGTGGATGCGGGTGCCGGTCTTGCGCTTCTGGCTGTCGGGCAGGGGGCGGGTCTGCATCTGGCCCACGATTTCGCCCCGTTCAAAGTGCAGGGAATACTCCTTGCCCTCCCGCCACACGGTTACATCCATGTAGCGGCTGGCGTATTGGGTGGCGCAGGAGCCCAGGCCGTTGAGGCCCAGGGAAAACTCATAGTTTTCGCTGTTTTCGTTGTCATATTTGCCGCCGGCGTAGAGCTCGCAGAATACCAGCTCCCAGTTGTAGCGGCCTTCCTTCTCGTTCCAATCCACCGGGCAGCCCCGGCCCATGTCCTCCACCTGGATGGAGAGGTCGGAAAACCGCGTGACGGTGATGAGCCGCCCATGCCCCTCCCGGGCCTCGTCGATGGCGTTGGACAGTATTTCAAATACGGCATGCTCACAGCCCTCCAGGCCGTCGGACCCAAAGATGACGCCCGGACGCTTGCGCACCCGGTCCGCGCCCTTGAGGCTGGAAATGCTTTCGTTGTTATAGGTTTTCTTTGCTGCCATAGAGACCTCCTGCCGGCGATTCCGGCCATATTTTATTATTTTACCGCATTTCCTCTGTTCTGGCAAGTGCCTGGACTTTCTCTGACAAAAATTGCAATAAGATTTAAAAATGTTAGACAGCTCCCATTCTTATAGCAAGACAGCAACCTCATAAAATCAGCCTTAAAAAAGGGGTTATGCACATTATCCACAGAGTTTTCCACATCGTTATGTAAACATAAAATCCACGAAAAAGTTGCATAATTTTTCTTGTCTACATAAAAACGGCCAGGGTCCGGCAAAAGGCGGCTTCTTTCCCCTCGGCGCAAAAGCCCCCGGGACGCAAACACGTTCCGGGGGCCTGGGGGTTATTATTCGGGCTTCCCGTTATCGGCGGGAGGCTCCTTCGGGGATTTACCCTCCGGGGTATTCTCCTCCGGGGAGCTGGCCGTCGGCTTTTCCTCCTTGGGCTCGTCAAAGTCCGGCATGGGGATGGGCTGGGAGACGATATTGATGTGCTTGGCCGGAGCCTCGATGCTGTTGGGGGTGGAGGGGCGGAAGGCCTTTCGGGGCGCATCGTCCTCCCGGGTGGCGCCGTAGTTGTCCACGGTCTCCGGATCCCGGCCCTCGATAATGGCCATCATCTCCTGGCCGGTAATAGTCTCCTTCTTCAGCAGGTAGGCGGCGATCTTGTCCAGCAGCTCCCGGTTGTCCCGCAAAATTTGCTTGGCCTCCTGGTGGCACTGGCGGATGATCTTGATGGTCTCCCGGTCCGCCGCGGCATAGGTCTCCTGGGCGCAGGACATGGAGTAACTGCCGTCCAGGTACTGGCTCTGTACGGTGCCCAGGGCCATCATATCAAACTCATCGCACATGCCGAACCGGGCCACCAGGTTCCGGGCCATCTCCGTGGCGCGCTCGATGTCGTTGGCGGCGCCGGAGGTCATGGTGTTGCAGACGATCTCCTCACTGGAGCGGCCGGCAAGCAGGGTGCGGATCTCTGCCAATATGTCCTCCTTGGACATGAGGAATTTCTCCTCCTCCGGCAGGTGCAGGGTGTAGCCCAGGGCTCCCTGGGTATGGGGTACGATGGTGATCTTGCTGACGGGCTGGGCGTTTTTCTGCTTGGCGGCAACCAATGCATGGCCTACCTCGTGATAGGCGATGATCTTCTTTTCCTCGTCGGTGATGACGGTGCCCTTCTTCTCCGAGCCGGCGATGACCACCTCAAAGGCCACCAGCAGGTCGTTCTGATTCACGGCCTTGCGGCCCTTGCGCACGGCACGCAGGGCGGCCTCGTTCACCAGGTTTGCCAGGTCTGCACCCACGCAGCCGGCGGTGGCCTGGGCAATCTTCTCCAGGTTCACATCCTCGGCCAGATGGATATTCCGGGTGTGGACCTGCAGGGTAGCCAGGCGGCCCGCCAGGTTGGGCCGGTCCACAGTGATGCGCCGGTCGAAGCGGCCGGGACGCAGCAGGGCCTTGTCCAGCACCTCCGGGCGGTTGGTAGCGCCCAGAACGATAACGCCCTTGCTGGGGTCAAAGCCGTCCAGCTCCGCCAGAAGCTGATTCAGGGTTTGCTCCCGCTCATCGTTGCCGCCGAAGCGGCTGGCATCCCGGGACTTGCCGATGGTGTCGATCTCGTCAATGAAGATGATGCAGGGGGCTACCTTGGCCGCCTCCTTAAACAGGTCACGCACACGGCTGGCGCCCACGCCCACGAACATTTCCACAAAGTCGGAGCCGGAGATGGAGAAGAACGGCACGTTGGCCTCGCCCGCCACGGCCTTGGCAAGCAATGTCTTGCCGGTGCCGGGGGAGCCCACCAGCAGCGCGCCCTTGGGCAGCTTTGCGCCGATGGCGGTGTACTTGCCGGGGTTGTGGAGGAAGTCAATGATCTCCTCCAGGGATTCCTTGGCCTCGTCCTGGCCGGCCACGTCCTTAAAGGTGATGCCGGTGGATTTTTCCATATATACCTTGGCATTGGATTTGCCAACGCTGCCGATGCCGCCGATGCCGCCGCTGCTCTTGCTCAGCAGACGCATTACCAGTAAAAACGCCCCCAGCATCAGAATCGTGGGCAGGATATAAGAGATCATAAACTGCAAAATGGGGCTCATCTGCTCCACCACCGGGGCGGTGTAGGCCACATGATGCTCGTCCAGCAGGTCGTAGAAATTGTTGCTGTTGATCTGTGTGGTGTAAAGAATGACCTTGGTTTTTTCGGAGTTGGTGTAGGTTTTGGGTTCCTTGCCGCTCTCGTCGGTATAGACATAGCCGTCAATAGGGGTGGCGAGGATCTGGCCGTCTTCAAACTCCACCCGGGCGATTTTATCCTCCCGAACCAGGTCAGCCAGAGCGCTGAAATCCACCTCAAAGCTGGTGGCCTTGTTGGCTGCGTTTCCGGTATAGGCGGCAAAATAGTTAAAGCCGATGGTCAGCACCATCGCCCAGGCCAGCAGCACCAGCACACCCCGAAGGTTTCGGTTGTTCTTGTTGTTTTTGTTGTTCTTGTTGTTTTTTGAGTCCATAGTTGGCCTCCTTCCGCGTAGACAGACCTTGCAATTAATGGCAGTATACCATATAAAATAAAAGCAAACAAGGGCGGAAAAACCCCTGCCGTGTAAAATTTCTATGAATTGACCTTTCTATTATGCCCCGTATGTGCTATACTAAAAGCTGCGAAAAAACCCATCCGTATTTTTCCGGCAAAGAGCTTGCAGCCTGCCGCGCGCATCACTTTTCGTGCGCGGCGTTAAAGCGTTACAACGGCAGCCTGATGCAAGGCTTTTTTATTTTTATTCTGTGAGGACGAGCTATGAGAGAAAACGATAGACAGAGGCCCCTGCCCCAGGCGGAGGCGGACGGCATCATTGAGGGCCGCAACGCCGTGATCGAGGCTCTGCGCTCCGGGGAGAACATCGACAAAATCTACCTGGCCAAGGGCGAGACAGACAAGACCCTGGGCCATATTGCCTCCCGGGCCCGGGAAAAGGGCATCGTGGTGGTGGAGGCCGACCGGCGCAAGCTGGATGGCATGAGCCGTACCCACGCCCACCAGGGGGCCATCGCCCTGGCGGCTATGCGGGAATATGTGACCGTGCAATCCCTGCTGGATACCGCCGAAGAAAAGGGGGAGGCGCCGCTGCTGGTGGTGTGCGACGAAATTTCCGATCCCCACAACCTGGGTGCTATCCTCCGCACCGCCGAGTGCGCCGGGGCCCACGGGGTCATCATCCCCAAGCGCCGCTCCGCCGGGCTCACGGCCATTGTGGGCAAGACATCGGCGGGGGCGGTGAGCTATATGCCTGTGGCAAGGGTCTCTAACCTCCCGGCTACACTGGAGGAGCTGAAGAAAAAGGGCATATGGGTCTATGGCACGGCCGCCGAGGGGGCTACCTCCCTGTATGAGGCTGATCTCAAGGGCCCGGCGGCCATCGTCATCGGGTCTGAGGGCAGCGGCATGGGCCGCCTGGTGCGGGAGAAATGCGACTTTTTGGTGAGCATCCCCATGAAGGGGCATATCTCGTCCCTGAACGCATCCGCCGCAGCGGCCATTCTGCTATATGAGGCGGTGCGCCGCCGGATGTAAGTGAGGACTATGAGCAAGTACACAGAGGAAGAACTGAATCAGGCCCTGGAGGACACCGGCAGGCTCCTGCAGGACGTACCCCTCACCCGGGAGTATGACCTGGACGACATTCTGGCGGAGTTTGGTACCGGTGCGGTGAAGCCGCCGCAGCCCGTCCCGGAGCCGGTTTCCCAGTCACAGCAGCCGGAGCCGGAAGATCCGGCTGCGGAGCCTGCCCCGAAGCCTGAGTCTATAGCGGAGAAACCCGCCGAGGAGGAAGCTCCGGCGGAGCGGCTGAAAGAGGACACCCGGACCCCGGAGAAGGATTCCCAGGAGCCGGAGGAAAAAGCTGCGCCCCGGGAGCGCTTGGTGTCGCTGGAGGATATGATGGACCGGACGGTCTCCGCCGTGATGGAGGAGGAGTCGGCCCAGCGGCAGCTGGAGCGGGAGGAGCAGGAGCGTCAGGCCCGCCGGGCCCGCCGGGCTGCCCTTTGCCGGGCGAGATTAGCGGCGGTGGGCAGATTTCTCCGGGCGCTGGCGGCCCCCAAGGCCCGGCCCGAGCCGGAACCGGAGGGGGAAGAAGCCATCCCCCCGGAGCCGGACATGGCCCAGGCGGAATTTGAGCAGAAGCGGCTATGCCGTCTGCACCGGGGCGCCACCCTGCGCTGCCTCCTGCCGGCGGTTTTACTGGTGGGCATCACGGCGGCGGAGACCCTGGTGACCCTGCCCGCCGTCTGGACAGATACCCCGCCCCTGCGCTTCGGCGCGGTGGCTGCGCTGCTGCTGGCCCAGGCCGCCTTGGCCCTGCCCCTGTGGCGGGACATGCTGGAGGGGATCTGCCAAAGGAGAGTTTCCTGCGCCTGGGGCGCACTGCTGCTGACCGTGGCCTGCCTGGGCGATTGCGTCTGGTGCATGGTCAAGGGGGGCGAGCACCTGCCCCTGGCTGGAGCGGCGGCCCTGGTGACCCTCTGCTGTGAGTGGGGCGTGTACCTGCGGTGTGCGGCCCGGAGAGAGAGCTTCCGCCTGGCGGATCTGGGGGGGCATCCGCCCTGGAGCGTGCAGAAGACTAAGGCCGGCGCCATCAAGTGCCAGGGCCGTCTGGAGGGATTCTATACCCACGCCGTGGAGCCGGATATGCCCCAAAAATGGTACAACGCGGTGCTGCCGCTGCTGCTGGCTACTGCCTGCGTGCTAACGGGGGTGGTGTGCCTGTCCGAGAGCAAGCCCACACAGCCCCTTTGGGTGTGGTCGGCTCTTTTGGCGGTGGCCACACCCCTGTCCTGGCCCCTGGCCGGGACGCTGCCCACCTACTTTTTGAGCCACCGGCTCAGCCACAGCGGCTGCGCCGTGGCGGGCTACAGCGGCGCCAAGGCCGTCAGCGGTGCCAAGCGCATGGTCATCACTGACGAGGACCTGTACCCCGCCGGGACACTTTCTCTCAACGGCATGAAAATTTACGGTGAGGAGCTGGGCCGGGTGCTCAGCTACTCTGTGGCCATGGCCCGGGCGGCAGATAGCCAGGCCCTGCCCCTGCTGGAGCAGATGCTCTCTGACCAAGGGGGACAGGCCGAAGCCCTGGATGATTTTCGCTGGTACGAGGAGGGCGGCGCCGGGGGTACCATCCACGGCGAGACGGTGCTGCTGGGCAGTGCCTACTTTATGCGCAGGCAGAACGTGCGCCTGCCTAAGGAGTTAAAGGTTCCCTCGGGCCTTTTCCTGGCTGTGGACGGCCAGCTGACAGCTATCTTCGCCCTGCGGTACCAGCCCTCCCGGAATGTGGATTGGGCCCTGCGGGCCCTGCGGCGCAACCGGGTCACCCCGGTGCTGGCGGTGCGGGGGTGCAATATCACCCCGGAGTTCCTGCGCCGCAGCTTCAAGGTGGATGCAAAGCCCATCTATCCGGACGTGCAGACCCGCCTTTCCCTGCTGGAGCAGGCCCGATTGACCGGACCCGCCTATGCCGTGGTATACCGGGACGGGCTCATGCCCTACGCCGAAACGGTGTTGGGCAGCCGCAAGCTGCTGCTGGCGGCCCGGTGGACGATCGCCTTGGCGCTGCTGGCGTCGGTGGCGGGATTGCTGCTGTGCTACTACCTCACGGGCATTGGCGGCTATGCCTCACTGACGCCCCTGCGGCTGGTGCTGTTCCAGCTTCTGTGGCTGCTGCCGGGGCTGCTGCTGGCGGGTCAGGTGAAGCATTTCTAAGAGAACAGATTCCATACGATGCGTGAATAAACTACACCTCATTTATTAGACATGTATTTTGCCGTACATGTCTGACAAATGAGGTGTAGTTCCCTTTTATGAGTGCCTGCTTTCATTTTGCAGGCGTATATCGGGTGAAGTGCCGGCGTGGGATTTGGATTTTGTGGGGATGATTTACTTTTTCAGCCCATCCAGCACGTCCTGCAGGCTGATGCCGTCCAGGTATTCGTTCACCACCTGCTCCAAGCCCGCCCAAATGGGCAGCGTTTCGCACTTGTGGCAGCGGGGACAGGCGTTGGGCGACTGCTCCAAACAGGCCACGGGAGATAGCCCTCCCTCTGCGGCCCGGAGAATTTCACCCACGGTGTAGTCCTTGGGCACCTTTGCCAGCCGATATCCCCCCTGGAAGCCCCGTGAGGTCTGCAGCAGGCCGGCCCGGTTCAGTACCGGGATGATCTGCTCCAGGTATTTTTTGGAGATATCCTGCCGGGCGGCGATATCCTTCAGAGCCACCACACCGCTGCCCTGGTTTTCCGCCAGGTCCAGCATCATCCGCAGGGCGTACCGGCCCCGGGTGGAAATTTTCATGCCGCTCCCTCCTCAAGCACCTGACGAAAATTCCTGCGGAATTTTCTGCCAAAAAGATTGCAGTCTGCTGCGCGCGTAATTTTGAGCCTTTGGCTCAGAATTTCACATCGGCAGCCTGAGAGATATTTTTCCCCACGCGCATGTCGCGGTGAAAAAATGATTTTACAATTTTGCCGCCTGCGGGCGGCAAACTCTGCGAGGTGTTTTCTCGCGCCGCATTTATAGGCTTAGGATACCACAATTTTATCCCCTTCGCAAGGGCTTCACACCATGCGGCAGCTCTCGCAGCTTTCGCAATCGGGGAACTGGCTGTGGTCGTAGGGGATGCCATTGCGGTCGTAGTAGTCCTTCACGGCGGACTTGATAGCCTCCTCCGCCAGGACGCTGCAGTGCAGCTTGTGGGCGGGCAGACCGCCCAGAGCGTCCACCACGTCCTTGTTGCTGATGGCCAGGGCCTCCTCCACGGTCTTGCCCTTGATCATCTCCGTTGCCATGGAGGATGAGGCGATGGCGCTGCCGCAGCCAAAGGTCTCAAACTTCACATCCTTGATCACATCGTTTTCAATGTCCAGATACATCTTCATAATATCGCCGCACTTGGCGTTGCCCACTTCACCCACGCCGCTGGGGTTTTTGATCTCGCCCACATTCCTCGGGTGCATGAAATGGTCCATTACAGTGTCGGTATACAGTGCCATGATATCTGCCTCCTTATTACAGCATGAACGGCTTCTTGCCGCTGACCAGGTCCTTCCACATGGGGCTCATATTGCGCAGGTACTCCACGATCCTCGGGACCTCCTGCAAAATGATGTCCACCTCCTCCTCTGTGTTCCACTCGCACAGGCTCAGGCGCAGGGACCCGTGGGCCACCTCATGAGGGCGGCCGATGGCCAGCAGCACATGGCTGGGGTCCAGGGACCCGGAGGTACAGGCGCTGCCGGAGCTGGCGCAAATGCCCTTGGCATCCAGCAGAAGCAGCAGACTCTCCCCCTCGATCCCCTCAAAGCAGAAGTTCACATTGCCGGGCAGGCGATGCACCGGATCGCCGTTGAGGGCGGAATGGGGGATCTTAGACAGGCCGCTGATCAGCTTATCCCGGAGGGCGGAGACCTTGGCGGCGTTCTCGTCGATGTGGTCGCAGGCCTCCTGCAGGGCCGCTGCCATGCCCACAATGGCGGGGAGGTTTTCCGTGCCGGCCCGCTTGCCCCGCTCCTGGGCGCCGCCCTCGATGATATTCACCAGGGGGATGCCCTTCCGGGCATACAGTACGCCGGAGCCCTTGGGCCCGTGGAACTTGTGGCCGGAAAGGGAGAGCATGTCGATGTTCTGAGCCTTTACGTCAATGTGCAGGTGGCCTGCCGCCTGTACGGCATCCGTATGAAAGATAACTCCCTTTTCCCTGCACACCGCGCCGATCTCGGCAATGGGGAGAATGGAGCCGATCTCATTGTTAGCGTACATGATGGTCACCAGGGCGGTGTCGGGCCGGATGGCCGCAGCTACCTGCTCCGGGGTAATGGTGCCGGTGGTGCCCACAGGCAGCAGCTCCACCTCGAAGCCCTCTTTTTCCAGCTTCTTCAGGGTGTGGAGCACGGCGTGATGCTCAAAGGCGGTGGAGATGATGTGCTTTTTGCCCTTCAGCGCGCCCCATCGGGCGGCGGAGATAATGGCCTGGTTGTCGGCCTCGCTGCCGCCGGAGGTGAATATGATCTCCTTGGGGTCGCAGCCCAGGCACCGGGCCACGGTCTCCCGGGCGCCCTGCAGGGCTTCGGCGGCCCGCTGGCCCACGGAGTGCAGGCTGGAGGGATTGCCGTAATTGTCCTGCAGACAGGGGAGCATGGCAGCCAGAGCGGTGTCGCTCATTTTGGTAGTGGCTGCATTGTCGGTATAAATGGTCATACGCTGGTCCTCCTGGTATGAAAAACTAAAGCCTACTTATTAGGTGTGTTTACAATACCCCTAAAAGCATACTTTGTCAATAGGTTTTAGTAAAATATTTTTAACTTTCCCTTGTTTTTTTGGCCTCGGTGTGCTACGCTGGATAAAATAAACGATGGAGTGTACCAATTATGGAAATTCAAAAATCTTCGGAGGATTACCTGGAGACCATGCTGATGATGCAAAAGAAGCACGGCTATATCCGCTCCATCGACGTGGCGGAGCATTTGGGCGTCACCAAGCCCAGCGTCAGCTATGCCACCAAGCGTCTGCGGGAGAGCGGCTATATCACCATGGACAAAACGGGCCTCATCACTCTGGAGCCCAAGGGGCTGGCTATTGCCCGGGAAATGCTGGACCGCCACCATACCCTCACCAATTTCCTTGTCCGCCTGGGGGTGGATCAGGAGACGGCGGAGGCCGATGCCTGCAAGATCGAGCATGACATCAGCCCACAGACCTTTGCGGCCATCTGCCGCCACGCCCGGGAGCACCAGGGATAAAAACAAAAAATGCAGCCGTGGGGCAAAGCCCCACGGCTGCATTCGTATTGGCCGGTTAATTTTGCCGCTGCAGCTTTTCCAGCATCCGGGTGAATTCCTCCGGCAGCGGACAGGTGAGGGAGATCTTCTTCCCCGTGGCCGGGTGAATGAACTCCAGGGCCGTGGCGTGGAGGCACTGGCCCGTCAGCCCCGGCACAGGCTTTTTGGCCCCGTACACGGTGTCCCCCAGGATGGGGTGGCCGATATAGGCCAGGTGTACTCGGATTTGGTGGGTGCGGCCCGTTTCCAGGCGGCAGCGCAGATGGGTGACGCCCCGATAGCGGGCGATGACCTCCCAGTGGGTCACGGCCCGGCGTCCATCGGGGACCACGGCCATCTTTTTCCGGTCCGTCCGGTGGCGGCCGATGCTTGCATCCACGGTGCCGCTGTCCTCCTTGAAATTGCCCACAGCCAGGCACTCGTAGGTCCGGGCCAGGGTGTGGTCTGCCAGCTGAGCGGCCAGGAAGGCGTGGGCGGCGTCATTTTTGGCGGCAATGATGAGCCCGCTGGTGTCCCGGTCGATGCGGTGGACGATGCCTGGCCGCATTTGACCGCCGATGCCTGACAGACTCCCGGCACAGTGGTGCAGCAGGGCGTTGACCAGTGTGCCGTCCGGGTGCCCCGGAGCCGGGTGGACCACCATGCCCACGGGCTTATTCACCACGATCACGTCTCCGTCCTCATATACCACATCCAGAGGGATGTCCTCCGGCCGGGCCTCAGGCTCCTCTGCCTCCGGCAGAGTGACGGAAACCGTTTCGCCGCCCACAAGCCGGACACTTTTCCCGGCGGGCCTGCCGTCTACGGTGACAAAGCCCCCCTCAATGAGTCGGGCTGCCGCTGAGCGGGTGAGGCCCGGCAGCTGGGCGGCCAGGAAGGCATCCAGCCGGGTCCCGGCGGATTCAGTTGTGGCTGTCAGGGTCCTTGCGTCCATGGCCGCGCTCCTTTTTGTCGTATTTATCGTAGAACCACAGGTAGTACACCGCGCCCAGCACGGCGCCCACCACCACAAAGCAATCCGCCAAATTGAAAACAGGGTACTCAAGCAGCGGTGAAATGTCCAGCATATCCACCACATACCCATGCCACACCCGGTCGATCATGTTGCCCAGGCCACCGCCCAGGATGAAAAGTCCCGCCGTGACACCCAGGGGATGCCGCACGATTTTTTTAATCAGCAGCCATGCCACGGCGATCATCAGCGCCGCCGTGATACCCAGCAGTACAGCCGTTTTTCCTGAGAGGCTCGACCAGGCTGCGCCGTAGTTGTGCAGCCGCGTCAGCTGCAGTACCCCCGGGATTAGCTGTGCCGACTCCCCCAGGGCCAGATGGGATACTGTCCAGTATTTCAGCGCCTGGTCAAGCCCTATGAGGACCGCCAGCAGCGCAATGCTCCATGCCATAGAAAAAACTCCTTCTCCGTTTTTCGCTGCTCCTATCATACACGCAATGACAGAAATTTGCAACGCTAAACGGCTTGTTTTGCACCGGTGAATGTGGTATAATCTCTTAATTAAAGTCGAATCATAGCGCCATTTTGCAAATGGGCGCTTACGGAGGGTTATTTTGGACAGAAAACAAGTGGTTTTATCGGCGGAGGAGACCTTGCGCCAGCGGGATTTTGAGAGGAAGCTGGCGGACATCCACCGCCAGCGCAGCTGCGCACCTCTGGCCCTGGTGGATACCTTCGGCTGCCAGCAGAACGTGGCCGACAGCCAGCACATTATGGGCATGCTTCAGGCTATGGGCTGTGAGTTTACGGACGAGGCAGATCGGGCCGACATCATTGTGCTGAACACCTGCGCCATCCGGGACCATGCGGAGAAGCGGGTTTTCGGCAACCTGGGTGCCCTGACCCATACCAAGAAGAAAAATCCCGAGCAGATCATCTGCCTGTGCGGCTGCATGGCCCAGCGGCCGGAGATCGCTGAGAAGGTCCGCACAAGCTATCGCCATGTGGATCTGGTGTTCGGCCCCCAGGCCATGTGGAAATTTCCGGAGCTTTTATACCGGGTCTATACCCGGCGGGGCCGGGTATTCTCAGTGGAGGAGGAGCACGGCACCATCGCCGAGGGGATGCCCGTTGTGCGGGAGGGCCGCACCCGGGCGTGGGTCTCCATCATGTACGGGTGCAACAATTTCTGCTCCTACTGCATTGTCCCCTATGTCCGGGGCCGGGAGCGCAGCCGCGACATGGATAAGATCGTGGCCGAGGTGAAGGAGCTGGCCGCCCAGGGCTATAAGGAGATCACCCTCCTGGGCCAGAACGTAAACTCCTACGGCAAGGACTTAGAGCCCCGGCGCGACTTCGCCGACCTGCTGCAGGAGCTGGACAAGATCGACGGGGACTTTCTCCTGCGGTTTATGTCCTCCCAGCCGAAGGACGCCTCCTTCAAGCTCTTTGATGTCATGGCCGGCAGCCGCCATGTGGCCCATCAGCTGCACCTGCCGGTGCAGTCCGGCTGCGACCGGGTGCTCCGGGCCATGAACCGGCCCTACGACCAGGCCCGGTATCTGGAGCTCATCACCTATGCCCGCAAGGTCATGCCCGACCTGGTGCTCACCTCCGATGTCATCATCGGCTTTCCCGGCGAGACGGAGGCGGAGGCTATGGAGACGGTGGACCTGGTGCGTCAGGTAGAGTTTGACGCACTGTTTACCTTTATTTTCTCTCCCCGCCCTGGCACTCCGGCGGCCAAGATGGACGACCCCGTGCCCCGGGCGGAGAAGCAGAAGTGGTTTGATACCCTCTGTGCCGTCCAAAATGAAATTTCCGCTCGCCTCCACGCCTGCTATGTGGGCAAGACTCTCCGATGCCTGGTGGACGGCGAAACGGACGATGCCCGCTGGCCCCTGTCTGCCCGCACCGCCGGAGGCCGCCTGGTGCATCTTGTAGGCGACAAATCCGCCCTGGGCCAGTACCGCGACATAAAAATCACCGACAGCAATACCTGGGCCCTGTTCGGCGAGATGGTGTAACGGATATTTTGGTGTTTTGATATGTCATTGCGAGGGCGCTTTGCGCCCGTGGCAATCCGTAACCCCCTGCGTCATGCCTCCGGCGGCTTCCTTTCTTTCTGCGGCGAAAGAAAGGGAGAAAAGAACGCCGCCAAAACCAAGGTTTTGGGATCCTTTCCGCGGCTGAGGTGCTGATTGTGTCGGTCCCCTCTTGCCCCGCGAATCGGTCTGTGCAAAATTCATGCCGTGCTTTCGTATCGCCTCTGCGCTTACCTCCGCGACGCACTCTGTGCTTGTGCTGGCTGTCCAAACGGGGGCACATTCTGCATCCACTGTGCGTGGCGATGTGGGCATCGCCCCCTACGAAATTCTATCGGTAAACGGAGCGTAGGGGCCGGCGTCCCCGACGGCCCGCGCCCGGCCTTGCACCTCACCTCTTGTGAACAACAATGTCATTACGAGACCAGCGCACATGCTGGTCGTGGCAATCCGTAATCCCCATATTCCTCAAAAAAAGGAGGCCGTCTCCATGCCCATCATTCAATGCTTAGACTCTCACGTAGCCGACCTCATTGCCGCCGGCGAGGTGGTGGAGCGCCCGGCCAGCGTGGCCAAGGAGCTGCTGGAAAACGCCCTGGACGCCGGGGCCTCCGCCATTTCTGTGGAGATACAGCACGGGGGTCTCACCTATCTGCGCATCACCGATAACGGCTGCGGCATCGCGCCATCGCAGCTTCCCACGGCCTTTCTGCGCCATGCCACCAGCAAGCTCCGCCGGGCGGAGGATCTGGCCGCCATTGGCACCCTTGGCTTCCGGGGCGAGGCCCTGGCTGCCATTGCCGCCGTGTCCCGGGTGGACATCTTCTCCCGGGAACGGGGGGCGGATCAGGGCGCATCTCTCCACTTAGAGGGCGGCGTACCCGGGGAAGTCACCGAGACCGGCTGCCCCGAGGGAACTACCCTTTGCGTCCGGGATTTATTTTATAACACCCCCGCCCGCATGAAGTTTATGAAGAAGGATACCGCCGAGGCTGCCGCCGTCACCGGCGTTGTCACCCACCTGGCCCTGAGCCATCCGGAGGTGTCCGTGAAGCTGATCCGGGACGGGGCAGAGGTGCTCCACACCCCCGGCGACGGCCAGCTGCGCTCTGCTGTCTACGCCGCCCTGGGCCGGGATTTTGCCCTGGGCCTGCTGCCTATCAGCGGCTGCGGCGGCGATATTTCCGTGGAGGGCTTTGTCACCAAGCCCCTAAACGGCGGCGGCACCCGTGGCCGGCAGCTGTTTTTCGTTAACGGCCGGTTTGTGAAGAGCCAGCTCCTCACTGCCGCCCTGGAGGAGGCATACCGCAACCGGCTGCTCAAGGGCAAGTTCCCCGGCTGTGTGCTGCATATCACCCTGCCGAAAAATACCGTGGACGTGAATGTCCACCCGGCTAAGACCGTGGTGAAATTTCAAAATGAGCGGGCCGTCTTTGACGCGGTACACTACACCGTCAAGGACCTGCTCACCGCCGGAGAAACCCCCAAGCCCGTCCAGCAGACCTTTTACCAATCCATGACCGTCCGGGAGTACAGGGAGCGGCAGACTCCGCCCCCGGCGGAAAAGCGTCCCCTGGGCAGCTACTCTGCCCGCCCGGCGGTAGACCCCGATGCCAAGCTTCCCATCCGGGACAGCGTCCACCGGCCCGCCCCGCTCCCGACCCGGGACCCCCAGCCTGCAGAGGCGCGTCCGGCCCCGGTGAAAGCCCCCGTTCCGGCGGAAACGATTGCCCGGACGGAGCCGTCCGCCCCGGCCCTTGTCCCGGCGGAGGAAAGGCTCGCTCCCGCGGAGGTCCCCGTCTCTGCCCCCCGGCGCAATACCATTGACCTGCCCATCCAGCAGACTCTCACGGAAAAGCCCGCCCCCTGGCGGATGGTGGGTGAGGCACTGGATACCTATATCATATGCCAGGATGAAAGCGAGAATCTCTGGCTCATTGATAAGCACGCCGCCCATGAGCGCCTGCGCTTCAACGCCCTGAAGGAGCGGCAGGAGCCGCCCATGAGCCAGCTGCTGCTCCAGCCCCTGGCGGTGGATTTGGAGGCGGATGCCTACGCCGCCGCCCTGGCAAGCCTGTCTCTTTTGGAGGAGCTTGGCTTCTCCTGTGAGGATTTCGGCGCCGGGACGCTGCTGGTGCGTGAAGTTCCGGCGGATATCTGCCCGGAGGACGCCGCCGCCACCATAGAGGAGCTGGCTGAGGGCCTGCGTCTGGGCCGGGCCGACCCCGCCGCTGCCCGGGACCACCTCCTGCAGACCATGGCCTGCAAGTCCGCTATCAAGGCGGGGATGCACACCTCCCCTGCGGAGCTGCGGGCTCTGGTGGACCGGGTGCAATCCGGCGAAATTCAGTACTGCCCCCATGGCCGCCCCGTGGCGGTGAAGCTCACCCGCTACGAGATCGAGAAGATGTTCAAGCGGGCTTAGAACGGTTTTTTTGCTCCTAAATAAGATAATTTTGCACTTTTCCACAAAGTTTTCCACCTTTTCCCAGCGAGACCCGCCGCCCCGGCGGCAGAAAGATGTGACCGATTATGGCTGAACTGACCCCCATGATGAAGCAATACCTGGAAATCAAGGAGCAGAACAAGGACTCCATCCTGTTCTTCCGCTTGGGCGATTTCTACGAGATGTTCGGCGCCGACGCCCGGACGGCTTCCCGGGAGCTGGACCTGACCCTCACCACCCGAGACAAGGATAAGAATAAGTCCTTTGACGAGAAGGTGCCTATGTGCGGCGTCCCCTACCACTCCTCTGACGGGTACATTGCCCGGCTCATTGCCAAGGGCTATAAGGTGGCCATCTGCGAGCAGACCGAGGACCCGGCCACGGCCAAGGGCCTTGTAAAGCGGGACATTATCCGGGTGGTCACCCCCGGCACCGTCCTGGACGACACCTCCCTGGAGGCCGGCCGCAGCAACTTCTGCGCCGCCGCCTGGCTGGGGGAGGATAAGGCCGGCTTTGCCGCCTGTGATATCTCCACCGGCCAGACCCATGCCACGGCCTTTTCCGGTCCCGACGCCGGTGTCCACCTGCTCAATGAGGTGGCCCGGTTCTCCCCGGCGGAGATCATCCTCAATGATGCCGCTGCCCGGGATGCCGCCCTGCAGGTGCTCACGGAGGATAAGCTTTCCTGCCACCGGGAGATTCGCGAGACCGATGGCCCCGCCGCCCGGATCCGCATCGCCGCCCAATTCGGGGAACAGGCCCTTTCGGACCTCCCTGCCGATAATTACGCTCCTCTCCTGGCCCTGGGCAATCTTCTGAATTATCTCCACGAGACCCAAAGGGGAGATCTACACCACATTGACACCCTGGACTTTTACCGTCAGGGCCAGTTCATGGAGCTGGACATCTCGGCCCGGCGGAACTTAGAGCTGACGGAGACCCTCCGCAGCAAGGAAAAAAAGGGCAGCCTCCTGTGGGTGCTGGATAAGACCAAGACCGCCATGGGCGCGCGGATGCTGCGCAGCTGGCTGGAAAGGCCGCTTCTCAGCGTCCGGGATATTGACCGCCGTGCGGATTGCGTGGAGCGCCTGGTAAATGACACCGTCACCCGGGAGGAGCTGGTTCTGGCACTCTCCGGTATCAGTGATATGGAGCGGCTCATGAGCCGCATCGTCTACGGCAGCGCCGGGGGCCGGGATGTGGTGGCCCTGCGGACCGCCATGGAAAAGCTTCCCGCTATCAAGGCGCTGCTGGCGGCCTTCCCCAAGGGCCGCCTCCACGAGCTCTACAGCACCCTGGACACCCTGGATGACCTGGCAAAGCGCATTGCCGATACCCTCCGGGACGAGCCCCCCTTCTCCGTCCGGGAGGGCGAGTTCATCCGGGACGGCTTCCACCCGGAGGTAGACCGGCTCCGGGGCATCCTCCACGGGGGCAAGGGCCTCATGACCTCTATGGAGGCCCAGGAGAAAGAGAAAACCGGCATCCGCACCCTGAAAATCGGCTATAACAAGGTGTTCGGCTACTATATCGAGGTGTCCAACTCCTTCAAGGATCAGGTCCCCGACACCTATATCAGAAAGCAGACCCTGGTTAACGGCGAGCGCTATATCACCCAGGAGCTGAAAAACCTGGAGAGCGATATTCTCACCGCCAGCGACCGGGTCTCCGCCCTGGAATATGAGCTGTTCACCGACCTGCGCACGGAGCTTGCCGGCCAGGTGTCCCGGATCCAGGCCAGCGCCTCGGCGGTGGCGGAGCTGGATAGCCTCTGTTCCTTGGCCTCTGTGGCCGTCAGCAACGGCTACTGCCGCCCCACGGTGGACGACTCCGGCGTCCTGGAGATTCACGACGGCCGCCACCCGGTGGTGGAAAAAATGCGTCCGGACGCCCTGTTTGTCCCCAATGACACCTACATGGGCGAAAAAGAGGGCCGGGCCGCCATCATCACCGGCCCCAATATGGCCGGTAAATCCACCTATATGCGCCAGGTGGCCCTCATCGTGCTTCTGGCCCAGATCGGCTCCTTCGTCCCGGCCAAAAGCGCCCGTCTGGGCGTGGTGGACCGTATCTTCACCCGCATCGGCGCCTCCGACGATCTCTCCGCCGGCCAATCCACCTTCATGGTGGAGATGACCGAGGTCAGCGATATTCTCCGCTCTGCCACCAAAAGCAGCCTGCTGATCCTGGATGAGATTGGCCGGGGTACCAGCACCTTTGACGGCATGAGCATTGCCCGGGCGGTGCTGGAATACTGTGCCGACCCCAAAAAGCTGGGGGCCAAGACCCTTTTTGCCACCCATTACCACGAGCTCACTGACATGGAGCACAGCCTCCCCGGTGTGCAGAATTACAACATCGCCGTCCGGGCCCGGGGGGAGGAGATCATCTTCCTGCGCAAGATCGTCCCCGGCGGCGCCGACCGCAGCTACGGTATTGAGGTGGCCCGCTTGGCGGGCCTGCCGGAGGGGGTCATCGCCCGGGCTAAGACCATTCTTCGGGAGTTGGAGACTGAGGCCGGCAAAGCTCCGTCCCCTACGCGGGAGGAGACAGACCAGGTTTCCCTCTCCAATTTGGCTGAGAGCGAGGTAATTGACCGCCTCCGCCGGGAGCAGGTGGACACCCTCTCTCCTTTGGAAGCATTGAATCTGCTCTACGAATTAAAGCAAAAGCTGCAGTGACCGCCCTGCCGCAGGGGCGACCCTGGCGGTCACCTGCCCGCTGCACTCCTTATTACGCATCTGTAGGGGGGCGGCGGTTGCCCACCGTCGTGCCAACCGATTCCCGGCCACTGTCGTGGCGAATCTCAGCAAACAACTCCGGACGCATTATCCCAGAGTGAT